>Ga0180436_10000372_pt1 | contig 47020 bp, 42 predicted proteins | sample SS_ome_2_FD_132434 | JGI IMG/M metagenome (GOLD analysis project Ga0180436, IMG submission 132434) | Hypersaline lake sediment archaeal communities from the Salton Sea, California, USA - SS_3_S_2 metaG | ecosystem: Environmental > Aquatic > Non-marine Saline and Alkaline > Hypersaline >...
GAGACCAGGTTTGCGAACGCTGCCCACTGGGCCTGCGGCAACGTTTACCTGGTCGAGAAGGGATATGGCGAAGGCTGCGGATGTTGCTACCCGGAACCGGGGAACATCGATGGCCTGGGAGGGCCGCTCCCTGATATCGCTGATTTGGTCTACCTGGTTGCCTACATGTTCTCCGGTGGCCCGCCACCACCATGTATGGCTCGCGCAAATGTCAACGGCGACCCGCCCTTCGCAGGACCCCCAGATATCGCCGACCTGGTCTACTTGATAGCCTACATGTTCGAAGGTGGCCCGCCGCCGGTCTGCCCCTAGCGAAAGCTGCCCACAAGCCAAAAGAAAACGCGCCCTGAGCCTGTGGGCGCGCTTTCTTTATACGGTAGTAAGGAGTCTTGTAGTCTAGTGAGGGACAAACAGGGCGCCCAGATCCTGCAGCGAGTGGGCGATAATCCCCGGCCAAATCGACCCGGTCCGGATGTACAGCAGGGCGAACATCACGCCGTAAGTGGTGATGATGATCAATCCGGGAATGCCCTGATAAGCGTGGCAGATGCCAAAGGCCAGCGATGAAGCGATGACCGGCATGACCCACGACTTGGTATTAAACATCAGGCGCAAACGGCTGAGCAAATAGCCTCGGAACATCACCTCTTCGCAGAAGCCCGCCGTGAACGAGACCAGTACCCACACAAACTGACCGCCAAGGTCTCGGGGGATCAAGAACGCCAGCTCGCCGGGCATCGGCATTCCAATTTGTGCCAGTACCCAGGCCATAGCTGAGAGGATCAGATTGGCGCCGAGAAGGAATGCCAGGGCGTACAGAGTATACAGTCCGGCGGTATTAAGTCGCGAAGCCACCCGCGGTCGGAAACTCTGGAATCCCAAGCCGGCCAGTCCGGTACCTTCCATGTAACTGGCCAGGTGCACGAAGGCATACAGGCCCCATTGGAAGATAATGGTGCCGACCAGGACCATCATCAGGATGAAATCATCCTTCAGAATTTCCAGGCTGGTGGTGTCATCGGCATATATAAGCGAGATCGCCGGATATCCAACCAGAAGGACACCCAGGCAGATCCAGGTCATTATCGAGAGCGTAAATCGATCGTTGCCGGAGTCCGACTTCCAGATTTCAAACCTGCTCTTGGCTTCAGCGTCGTCCTGGCTATACACTTTGACTCTTTCGAGGTTGTAAGTTTCCAGTTGAGCCTCTCCTGTGCTTCAGATTCGTCAGTTCGATCTCTCAAATGCAAAAATCACACCAACTCGAGGCAATTGTCTGTTTCTACTCTTTTTACCGGATAGATCTGGCTAAGTTGCAGTGCCACTGAGTCCTACGTGACTACGCCCGACTCCCTCAGAGAGCTGCCAGAGTCCGCAAAGTGATTCACATGATACGAACAGGGGCGCACATCTGCAAGAACAAGCGACCCGCAGGTGGTAGACTAAGTCCATATACTCGCCTATCCTGAGGGCGAAAAGCAGACATCAATCTACAACACCGGAGAGGATAAATGAGCAGTAATAGGCTGGTCTATTTGAACTGGATATCGGATCTGGGACTTTGTCCGGGCGCTATCCAAACATCGTCGATTCAGGAATCGTCGCCACGGATGGAGAGGATCAAGGAGGCCGTTCAACAGGCCTTGACCCGCTTGTCCGATGAGGAGCACGAGTTCATAGTTCATTTCCACTACATGGGCGAGTCATATGTGACAATTGCCGACCGGACAGGGCGTCAAGTCCACCGTTTGGAATCGCTACACAAGAGGGCTCAGAAGAAGCTGAGAGCGGCGCTGGCGCCGGTAGTGGAGGAGGTCTTTGGCTTCAACGCGACGACGACCAACAGCTGTCCGCTCTGCGCATCTCAGTTTCGGTCCGAAATCGATCGCATAATCGCCAATCGCGATCCGCGATGCACGTGGAAGCCGGTCATCCGTGCCTTGAGAAGCGAATTCGGGCTCAAAGTAGCCTCGCCTCAGACCTTGATTGGCCACGAGAGATACCACCTGAATGCCGGTAATAGAGAGGAGCCACAAGATGAATCCAGCCCACGATAAGCCTGTTCGTACCCGTGGCGAGCACTGCCTGAATGTGTTTGTTTCATATGAGCTGAAGAGCAAGCTCAAGGAGCTAGCCCAAAAGTATGACCGCACCACCAGTGATATGGTTCGAGCCGTACTTCGAATCGGCATTCCTATGATGGAAGGACTGTCCGAGGCCGAGGAAGTCATGGTCCGGGAGTACATCGCCCTGTTTCGAAAGCTGCGGCAGGTAAAGTCGCTCAAAGAGATCTAGCCCGAAGGGAGGTAAATGCGGGCGTAAAAAACACTTGAGACCGCTGGGGCTTCTTTGTATTTTCGTGCGAAGTTGTACAAGGAATATCCAGTTTTATGCTCGAAAAGCAACGCACGATCAAAACAGAAATCAGCATGTCCGGAACCGGTCTACACACCGGTACCGCATGTACGATGACGTTCAAACCGGCCGATGTCGATACCGGCATACGCTTTGTCCGCACCGACTTACCCGGCCAGCCATCCGTCATCGCAGATATCGACCATGTCGTCGATATCTCCCGTGGCACCACTCTCCAAAACGGGGAGGCCAAGGTTCACACCGTGGAACATGTCCTGGCCTCGTTCGCAGGACTACAGATCGACAACCTGGTGGTTGAACTTGACGGCAACGAACCACCGGTTGGCGACGGTTCCGCCAAGCCATATGTCGACAAGCTCCTCGAAGCCGGTCTGAGAGAGCAGAAGGCGGATCGAATCTACCTGGAAATCGATTCCCCCATGGCTTACAGCGAGCCGGACCGTAGCGTCGACCTGGTGGTGACACCGTCCGATGATTTGCGAATCACATTTATGATCGACTACAAGAATCCGGCACTGGGAACGCAATACACGTCTCTGGTCGATCTTGAAAAGGAGTTCGTCGAGGAGTTTGCCCCGGCTCGGACGTTCTGTTTCCTGTCCGAAGTAGAGCAACTGAAAGCTGCCGGGCTGATCAAGGGCGGTGGGCTCCACAACGCGGTTGTGATTTATGACAGCGACGAAGGTCAGGTCGAAGTTGACCGTATCCGCGCTGCGCTCGATCTCAAAGAAGAAGCTTTTGTCGGTGAGACCGGCATTATCAACGATATCCCCCTGCGCTTTTACAATGAACCGGTTCGGCACAAGGCTCTGGATCTCCTGGGCGATCTGTTCCTGATCGGCGTCCCCTTCAAGGGACACGTTCTGGCGGCGCGTTCCGGGCACAAGGCCAATGTCGCCCTGGCCCGCAAAATGCGGGAGCTGTACCAGAAGAAGAAACTGGCCAGTAAGTTCTCCAAGCGCGGAATCAAAGAGTTCCTCGATATCGACTTCATCATGCGCGTGATGCCCCATCGATATCCGTTCCTTCTGGTCGATCGCATTGTTGACCTCACGCCCGAGAGAGTGGTGGCGCTGAAGAATGTCACGATCAACGAGCCGTTCTTCCAGGGGCATTTCCCCGGCCATCCGATTATGCCGGGTGTGTTGATTCTTGAGGCGATGGCCCAGGCGGGCGGTGTCCTCTTACTACAGGGTGTCGATGAGCCGGAAACCAAAGTGGTCTATTTCATGGCTATCGATAACGCCCGGTTCCGCAAGCCGGTCATGCCCGGTGATCAACTGCGCTTCGAGTTGGAAATGAAAGTGTTCCGTCGCTCCACCTGCAAGATGTCCGGTCACGCCTATGTCGATGATGACCGAGTAGCCAGTGCCGACTTTATGGCCATGGTGGTGGATCGATGAGCAACATCCACGCCACGGCGATTGTCTCTCCAAAGGCCGAGCTTGCCGACGATGTGACAGTCGGACCGCATACGATAATCGAGGAAAACGTCGAGATCGGTAAGGGGAGCAAGGTCGCTTCCTCGGCCCTGATTGCCTCCGGAGCCAGGCTGGGAGAAAACGTCACCGTTGCTCATGGGGCCGTAATCAGCACCGTACCGCAGGATCTAAAATTCGGCGGCGAGGAAACCCTTGCCGTAATCGGCAACAACACCACGGTTCGCGAGTATGCCACTATCAATCGTGGCACCAAAGATCGAGGCGAGACGACTGTCGGAGAGAATTGCCTTATAATGGCCTATGCCCACGTGGCCCACGACTGCTTGATCGGCAACAATGTGATCCTCGCCAACTCGGTCAACCTGGCCGGTCATATTGAGATCAGCGATTTTGCGATTCTCGGAGGTGTGCTTCCGGTACATCAGTTCGTGAAAATCGGCGCCCACGCCATGATCGGCGGCGGTTTCCGTGTTCAGCAGGATGTCTGCCCGTACGCTCTGGTTGGTGGCTACCCGCTGCGAGTGGCCGGTCTCAATGCGGTGGGTCTGCGTCGTCGCGGATTCTCCAACGAGAGCCTGAAGACTCTTCAGAAGGCATTCAAGATTCTCTTTTTCAGTGATCTCAATACCACCCAGGCGGTGGAGCGTCTCAAGTCCGAAGTTGAACCGACTAGCGAGGTGCAGGTTGTGCTCGACTTCATTGCTGCATCCACCCGGGGCCTGGTCAAATAGCCACCGGGAGTCCGGGGGACGAAGATGATGCCTTTGCACCGCAACGGGGTGGTTGTCAGCACAGTCGGTCCGACTTTTCAGAGAGGTTTATATCTATGATGAAGACCGGAGTAGTAGGAGTTGGAGCGCTCGGCAAACACCATCTTCGCTGGCATTCTCAGATCGCTGAATGCGATCTAGTCGGACTGTATGATATCGACCACGATAGGGCCGCGGAGCTTGCATCCCAATACAATGTGACCGCTTTTGACTCTCTACAGGATCTCGCTGAAGCGGTCGATTGCGTTTCGGTGGCGGTGCCGACTTCGGCACATTTCGACGTGACCTCGGCGCTAATCGAAGCGGGTGTTCATTGTCTGGTCGAAAAGCCGGTTACGGCTACCTACGAGCAGGGTGTCAAATTGGCCGAAGCGGCTGCAGCCAAGGGCGTTTCCCTGGCGGCAGGGCAGATTGAGCGCTTCAATCCGGCGGTGAAATCATTGCAGGAACTCCAGGTCGTTCCCTCGTTTATCGAGGCCCACCGTTTGGCGGCGTTCGACCCTCGCGGTACCGATGTCGCTGTTATACTCGACCTTATGATTCACGATATCGATCTCTCGCTCATGTTCATTAAATCGAAGATCGTCAACGTCCAGGCCTCGGCGGTGGCCGTCGTTTCGGAACAGCCGGATATCGCCAATGCTCGCCTCACTTTCGAGAACGGCGCCGTCGCCAACCTGACGGCCTCGAGGATATCGCTCCATGCCATGCGCAAGCTACGGATCTTCCAGAAGTCCGGATACTACTCGCTTGATCTGGCCAAGAAGCAAGCCGACTTGTATCAAATGGCCGAGAGTGGCGAGGAGATTCCCGGTATGCGCTTTCCGCTCGGAAAGTCCGACAAGCACGTCGTCTACACCAAGCACCAGGATAGTGGCGTCGATATGCTGGGATCCGAAATCGAGAGCTTCGTGAAAGCCGTGATCAACCGCGATGAGGTCAGTGTGCCCTTTTCCGAAGGATTGGAGTCGCTGCGCGTGGCTCTGGAGATAGATCGTATCGGACGCGAGTCTGCTCGCAAAATGATGGAGTCGCAACCGTAGCCAATGGATCGGCCGTCCCTTTTTATATCCGCTGGGGACCCTTCCGGTGACAACGCCGCATCCCGACTTCTTGAGACACTCAAACTACAGCTCCCCAATCACGCATACTTCGGCCTGGGTGGCGAGCGTATGGCGTCGCTCGGTCAACACCAGCTCGCCGAGAGCAGCCGATTGGCCGTACTCGGCTTCTGGGAAGTAGCCCGCCAATACGGCTTCTTCCGCAAGCTTATGCATTCATGCGTGGCCGAGATCGAATCCCGGCGTCCCGATGCAGTAGTTTTGGTCGACTATCCGGGATTCAATATGCGTCTTGCTAAACGAGTGAAGAAGCTGGGCATTCCAATTATCTACTATATCTCACCGCAAGTCTGGGCGTGGGGGAAGAAGCGGCTGCGAGAGATCAAAGAGCTGGTCGATCTCATGTTGATAATACTCCCGTTCGAGCAGGAGTTCTTCGAGAAAGCTAACGTTCCGGCCCAGTTCGTCGGACACTATCTGCTAGAGGATATTCCTGAAGAGTACATCGCGTCCAGCGCGCCGTCCAACGGCGGATTGGCTTTGCTTCCCGGGTCCCGCCAGCAAGAAATCGAACGGATGTTGCCAACCATGGTTGAAGCCGCGACGGTTCTGCACGACCAGCTTGGCGTGCGTTCCACGATCGCCGGAATCTCCCGATTAGGAGATTACGGTCGCTACCTGAACGACGAGTCAGCCAGACATATTGACATTGTCTACGACGAACCACGCAGGGTCGTCTTCGAGAACAGCCTGGCCGTCGTGGCATCGGGTACAGCAACGTTGGAGGCGGGAATCATCGGCCGGCCCATGGTTGTGATGTACAAGACCGGCTGGATCACTTTCCAGATCGCCAAGCGACTGGTGAAACTCGACTCTATCGCATTGATCAATCTCGTTCTCGGGAAGAAAATCGTCCCCGAACTGATTCAGCATCACGCCAATGCCGAGGAGATCTCGAAGATCATCAGTCTGCTCTGGGAAAACGAAAGAGCCTACAACCACGTGCAAGACGAACTACACAAGGTGCCCTCACTTCTCGGCGGCAAGGGTGCCTCCGAACGGGCTGCGGCAGCCATCGTGGAAGTGCTGAAGAAGTCCGGCGAGAGTGAGTGAAATGATACTCGCGATTTACAAACTCCTGGGGAGCATAGTCCACCTGGTTCTGCTCCCGATTGGTTTGCTGCTCTGGGCCACCGGCAGCAGCAAGTGGCGTGATCGCCTGGGGTTGATCAGGATCGACGGCCCCTACGACGTTTGGATTCACGCCTCCAGCATGGGCGAAGTACACGTGGTGAAGCACCTGGTAGATTTCCTCCTTCGCGAACGTCCGGGACTAAAGATCTATCTAACAACTATGACTCAGACCGGCCACGATGCTGCCGCCAAGCTGATGCCGGAGTCGGTGCGCGTCGGATTTCTTCCCCTCGATACTCCGCTGGCTGTTGCTAGTACGTTCAGACGCATTAGACCGCGTGTATTGGCCATTGCGGAGACCGAAATCTGGCCATCGCTTATTAGCGCGGCTTCGGCTCGTTCGGTATCGATTGTCCAGGTGAACGGGCGCATGACTGAAAAGGCGTTACAAAGCTATCTCAGACTGGAAAGCAGTTTCCGATATCTTCTCTCGAAGCACAACCGCTTCTTTTTCAAGTCCCAGCCGGATGCCGATCGCTATGCCCGCCTGGGTGTAGGGTCAGACCGGGGGGAAGTTGCCGGCGATATGAAGTTTGATGCGCCTTTACTACCGCGTGACCCCGGGGAGATCGCGCTCCTGAGGAGCAGCTTGCGTATGGAGTCGGATGGATTCCTGTTCGTGGCCGGTTCAACGCGGAAGGGAGAAGATCAGTTGATCGTCAAAGCGTGCGAGCGATTACTCAGGCAATATCAGTCGCTTCGAATCGCATTGGTGCCTCGGCACATCGAGCGGTCGGCCCAGTTGTTGGCCGAGCTGAAGGCAATTGGTGCCTCCGCAAGCTTGATAGACGAGTTCAGCGGCAGCGAACGAGTCCTGTTGGTCGACAAGATGGGTGTCTTGAATCAGTACTATCTGGCAGCGGACCTGGCTTTTGTCGGCGGTACCCTGGTCCCGATCGGCGGCCACAATCTTCTCGAACCTGTGTGGGCGGGAACTCCCGTAGCTTTCGGCCCGGAGACATCAAACGTCACCGAGGCCGCTGAGTATATCGAACGCGAAGAGTATGGGGCTCAAGTCAAAAATGCCGAGGAGTTGGCTGAGTTGATTGAGCAATGTATATTGGGCTCGAGGCAGTTCAGTACCAAAGAAGAATCGGATATGGACCGCTCGGCAGTGAGCCGGTGTGGTTCTTATATTCTGGAGCACGTCGATGCTTGAGTCTATCTGGAAGAGGATCCTCAGACGACGAGGTCTTTCGCCGTGGCTGATTCCTGCCGTGATACTCTGGTGTTGCTCGCGCCTTTACTTGCTGGGCTACTATCTGATTCGCAAGTCGCCCGAGAAGGCCGAGAAGGTCTCCAAACCGGTCGTGTCGGTCGGCAATATCACCGTCGGAGGCACCGGCAAGACCCCCACGGTGGCCATGCTGGCCCGTCAGCTACTGGATGAAAACATCGGGGTGGGCATCGTTTCCTCCGGTTACGGTCGAGTTGAGAAGGACCGCGCCTTGCTCGAACCCGGCTACACGATGCAGAACCTTCCGGTCAGCTCGACCGGCGACGAGGTCTCGCTTTTGGCAGAACTCATACCTGAGGCCATCTTCTCCGTCCAGAGCCGCAAGCTTGATGCTGCCCGGGCGCTGGCCGAGCACGGCGAGGTCGATTTGATAATCGTCGATGATGGCTTCCAACACACGCAATTGCATCGCGATGTTGATATTGTCACCTTCGACGCCGCGGTCAGTAGTCAACACCTTCACATTCTCCCCTTTGGATTGCTGCGAGAGCCGCTCAGCGTTCTCAACCGGGCAGACATCGTGATTTTTACCCGTACCAGTTTCGCCCGTGAGCTTGGCCGTTTTAAAGAGATCGTGGAGAGGTTAAATCCAGACGCGCCGAAGTATCTGGCCCAGTTCGTGCCCAACGAGTTGATCGGAAGAGTCCACAATCGACCTCTCAAATTCCTGGAAGACAAGTCTGTCTTTTTGTTCGCCGGAGTGGGCAACTTCAAGCCGCTGGAGCAACAGGTGGAGACACTGTGCGCCGAGTTGGACTACGCATGGGAGCTCTCCGACCACCAGAAGTATGACGACGAACTGCTGCAGCAGATCAACGAACACGCCGATCGTCTTGATTCTGACGTAATACTTACCACCGGCAAGGATTGGGTAAAACTAGGGAGCTTTGCATTCACCCGCGAAATATATTACCTTGCTCAAACCGTTGACCTGGATCCAGGTGAAGAAAAGCTCACCCGGCAATTGATCCAGAAGTTGAACTTGACCTAAATCGGAGCCTCATGGAACGAAGGTACGACATTGTAATTGCCGGAACCGGAATCGCCGGACTCTTCTATGCTCTCAAGGCCAATCAGATCGACTCCAAGCTGAAGATCGCCATTGTCACCAAGAAGGGGGAGACCGATACCAGTACCAACCGCGCCCAGGGTGGAATCGCAGCGGTGATGGAAAAGACCGATTCGTTTGAGGCTCATGTCAACGATACTCTCGAAGCCGGCGCCGGACTGTGTAATCGTAAGGTGGTAGAGCAGATTGTCGAGGTCGCGCCTTCCGTGATTCGAGAGCTGATCGATTTTGGTGTCAAGTTTACGCGGCGCGAGGGCAAGTTCCATCTTGGTCGCGAAGGAGGACATTCGGCTCCTCGGGTGGTCCATGCCGATGACCTGACGGGTCGGGAAATCGAGCGGGCACTCTTGGCCGCCTGCCGCGAGCAACCGAACATCGACATCTTCCGTGACCACATGGTTCTGGAATTGATCACATATCCCTCGAGCGACGGTCCGGTCTGCGCAGGAGCTTTCGTGTTCGTCGAACACGATCGCGATTTCGACTTTTTCTACGCTCCGGTGACGATGTTAGCCACGGGCGGATTGGGACAGATTTACTACCACACGACCAATCCCAAGATAGCCACGGGCGATGGAATCGCCTTGGCCTGGCGCGCCGGGGTAGACGTGGGCAATCTCGAGTTTCTGCAGTTCCATCCCACCGCGCTGTACACTCCCGGTCGCTGGCCGTTCCTCATCTCCGAAGCCGTTCGTGGCGAGGGGGGGAAGCTCCGCTCCGTGGCGGGTGAGGCCTTCATGGACAAGGAACACGAGTTGAAAGACCTGGCCCCGCGGGACATCGTTGCCCGGGCGATTGATCGGGAACTCAAACGATCCGGCGAGGAGTATGTCTTTCTCGATATCAGTCATCTCGACTCCGAGTTTGTCAAGGGCCGATTCCCCAATATCTACGAGCAGTGTCTCAATCGGGGATTCGACATGACCGCCCGGCCGTTGCCGGTGGTGCCCTCTGCCCATTACGCTTGTGGTGGCGTGGTGAGTACGGTCTCGGGAGAAACATCACTGCCTGGCCTTTTCGCTTCGGGCGAGGTCGCTATGACCGGCATGCACGGTGCCAATCGCCTGGCCTCAAACTCGCTGCTGGAGGCGGTAGTGATGGCCAACCTGGCCGCAGAGAAATCTACCCAGTATCTCAAGGATATCCATTTCCCCGAGAATATCCCGCTCGACAACTCGCCTTACTCATCGCTTCGATACCCGCGCCAGAAAGTGTTGATCGCGCACGACCGACGACAACTCAACCGCGTGATGTCGGACTTTGTCGGAATCGTCCGGCGTACCGACCACCTGGAGTTGGCCCTCGAACGGGTGAAGCAGATCCGCGAGGGTATTGACCAATACTACTTCGCTACTCCGGCGACTACCGCCGTTGTCGAGCTCCGCAATATGGCCCTGGTGGCGGAACTCATGATTCACTCGGCCTTGTCTCGACACGAGTCGCGGGGACTGCATTTTATTGAAGACTATTCCGAAACAAGCCCTGATCTGGTCCAAGACACGATTATTGAAGGATACAAGCCTGATGACAAGTGATTCCGAGCACGCAGACGAGATGGTTATGATCATAGATTTCGGCTCCCAGTATACGCAACTTATCGCTCGTCGCGTTCGTGAGTCACATGTCTATTGCGAGATCGTGCCCTGCACGGCCGATCTGAACGGATATCGGGATCGCAATGTGAAGGGTTACATTCTGTCGGGGGGGCCTGCATCGGTCAAGGCTGAAGACAGTCCCCGCTTGGGCGACGACTTCTATCAGACCGACAAACCGATTCTGGGTATCTGCTACGGAATGCAGTTGCTGGCCGACCATTTCGGCGGCGAATTGGTGCAAGCGCATTCTCGCGAGTACGGCCACTCTCGGTTTAGAGTAGTCCAGGAGAACGGCCTCCTGACAGGGATGGAAGAGTGGAGTCAGGTGTGGATGTCTCACGGAGACTCGATCAATCAACTTCCGGAAGGATTCCGCACTATAGGGTCGACCGAGTCGCTGGAAGTAGCCGCGATTGCCGCCGAGGATCGGGCCATCTACGGGCTGCAGTTTCATCCCGAAGTCGCCCACACTCAGAAGGGCAAAGAGATCCTCGACAATTTCCTGTTCAAAGTGTGTGAGCTGAAAGGCGCCTGGACCACCGAAGCCTTTATAGAAAGCTCCGTCAGGGCTATTCGCGAGCAGGTTGGCGACAACAAGGTCCTACTGGCCGTGTCAGGTGGCGTCGATTCAACCGTCGCGGCCATGCTGCTCAACCGGGCCATCGGCGACAAGCTCCATGCTGTGTTCGTCAACAACGGTCTTCTGCGCAAGAACGAGTTTGAAGATGTTACGGCCATGCTGCGCCGCTTGGAGATCAATCTCAATCCGGTAGATGCCTCCGACCTGTTTCTCGATCGCCTCGCCGGGGTAACCGATCCCGAGAGGAAGCGCAAGGTGATTGGCCCCACCTTCATCGATGTCTTCGAGGCCGAAGCTGAAAAGATCGGTGATGTCGAGTTCCTCGGTCAGGGTACACTATACCCCGACGTGATCGAATCGGTCTCCTTCAAAGGACCGTCGGTGACGATTAAGTCCCACCACAACGTGGGTGGCCTGAAAGAGCGCATGAAGCTCAAACTGGTCGAACCCTTACGGGAGTTGTTCAAGGACGAAGTACGCGACCTCGGCCGCAAACTGGGCTTGCCCGAAGAGTTCATCCGCCGTCATCCATTCCCTGGACCGGGCCTGGCCGTGAGAATCCTGGGCGATGTCACCAAAGAGCGTTGTGATCTGCTTCGTGAGGTGGACGCCATATACCTTGAAGAGCTGCACCGCAACGGTATCTACGACGACATCTGGCAGGCTTTCGCAGTCCTGTTGCCGGTTAAGGCGGTAGGAGTGATGGGGGACGAACGGACCTACGAAAATGTTGTCGCTCTCCGGGCCGTGACGTCGGTCGATGCTATGACCGCCGACTGGGCGCGGATTGATTATGATATCCTGGCGCACATATCCAACCGTATAATCAGAAACGTGCGCGGTGTCAATAGGGTGACATACGATATCTCCTCTAAGCCTCCCGCGACGATTGAGTGGGAGTAGAAGAAGCCAAGACTTTTTAAGATATACCAAGAGAACAGGAGGGACCTGATGTCTATCCGCGAACTTTGCCACGCGCTAGTGTTTCTTTGTGCTGTTCTATGCCTGGTAGTCACGACGGGTGCCGAAACCATCGACTCGGTTGCCGCTAACGATGCAGAACTCGAAGAAGCCCGACAATGGCTCCGCCAGAACGGGAAAGATCCGGTTACGTACGTCATGGACTTGTTCGCCGAAAAAGATCTGGTTCTGCTTGGAGAATACCATAAGATCAGGCACGATCTCGAGCTTGTCCAGGATCTGATCCCGGCCGTGCACGCGGTCGGCGTCACTCGCCTGGTTACCGAGTTCGCCCGTGCAGCAGACCAGCCCCTAATCGACAGCTTGCTCCACGGCGAAGAATGGGACGAACAGCTGGCGCGGCGAATTACCTTCCTGGGAGAAGTACTTTGGGCATATCAGGAGTATGTGGATATCTACCGGGCGGCATGGGAGCACAACCGGCAACTTCCGGATTCTGTCGATCGGTTTCGAATCATTGGTGGAAACGGTTCTCCCGATTGGTCGATGTTCAAAACCCAGGAGGACCTTCGCAACGACTCGTTGAGACGTATCGCACTTAGAGACTTCAGCGAAAGGAAGTGGGCCTTTCGCGTTATCAACGAAGTAAATGCCGGTCACAAAGTTCTCAGTCACAGCGGAATCAACCATGCCATCGGCCGGCATATGCTACCGATACTCACAGGGTCAGGTGAGTTTGTCCGATTCGAGTGGGATCGCATGGGGCACTATGCCTATCGAAGGCTAGGCAATCGTTTGGCCGTGGTCTGTTTGCACGGGCCGTGGTTGAACCCGACAGATTCGGGAATGGTGACAGTAAGGCCGGCCGGCGGCCGCATCGATGCCATTTTGGAAGGACTGCCAAGCGACAACTTGCCAATCGCTTTCCCAACTCGAAACACTCCCATGGGTGATATCCGCCTGGGACAATGTGATTACAGTGTTGGCTACGACGATCCGAGACTCTCCGAGTTTTGCGACGGCTATGTTTACACCAAGCCGTTCGCCGAGTACGAAGTAGTGGCTTTCATCGATAGCTTCTACACCGAGGAAAACATTGAGGAAGCTGCACGCACTTGTTCCAGCGTGTTTTATAGAGATAAGACTGCGGAAGACTTCCGATACTATGGCAAGAGGCATCTCGAGCAATTGAAGAAGATGCTGAACGATCTCTAGAGTTGGTTGTTTCCACTATAGGCTTTTGGCACTTATGCAACGAGTTTGGATTATGCTTTGGATTGTGTTGGCAATAGTCGGAGGGTCGGCGCTCTTGTTTGGCGGGTATCTCTACTTCATGCAGGACCGGATGTTGTTCTACCCGTCACGAACTTTTGAGACAAGTCCCGAACAGGCCGGATTGCGGTATAAAAGCGTCCGCATCGCCGTCAACGACAACGAAGAAATCCATGCCTGGTACTTCGATGCCGCCTCCAACGGACGAGTTGCGGATCCGGCAAGAACCATCATCTTCTGTCATGGCAACGCCGGCAATATCTCTCACCGCCTGGAAACTGTGGAGTTCTGGTTACGGCTCGGTGCCAACGTGCTGCTTTTTGACTATCGTGGCTATGGCCAGTCGGACGGTCGGCCGAGCGAAAAGGGGCTCTACGAGGATGTCGCTGCAGCCTATGACTGGCTGGTTGACAACGGCAAAGCGGATCCAAGTTCGATCGTCGCCTTTGGCCGCTCACTGGGAGGTGCCGTGGCCGTGGACCTGGCGAGTCGTCGAGACTGCTCGGGTCTGATGGTGGAGTCCTCGTTCTCATCGCTTGTTGATATGGGTCGCCACATGTTTCCTTTCTTTCCAGTTAAGCTGTTGCTGAAGTACGACTTCGACTCCATCTCCAAGATCCGCAATCTGAACTGCGCAGTCGTGATCACCCACTCACCCGACGATGATATGATTCCATATGAGCAGTCCAAACGACTGTACGATGCCGCCGCAGATCCGCGGAAATTCGTCGATCTCAGCGGTCTTCACAACGATCGCGAGTACCTCAAACATCCCGATTATATCGAGGCCTGTCGCTGGTTGCTGGTCCAAAATCCGGTTCAGTCTCGATCTCAAGACGTAAACCCCGACGATGTCCCTACTAAAAACCATTGACAAGTATAAGGACGCGATCTATTATAATCCTCTTGGCGGACAAATAGTGCAAATCAATGGCGGATAGCATGTTAGACTTTAGTAGAATGCAGGAGTATGTTCAGCCGGTCAAGGCTGACCTGGAGCAATTCGATCTCAAACTGGCCGATCACCTTCGCGGCGATTCCCCGCTGATATCCTCTATCGCCAAACATCTGCTGAAGTCACGAGGAAAACGTATACGACCGGCGTTCTTGTTCCTGTCTGCCCGCGCCGCCGACAACTTCTCAGAGCATGCGGTCTCGGCCTCTCTGGCGATCGAGTTGATCCACACCGCCACCCTTCTGCATGATGACGTGGTCGATGAATCCGACATGCGCCGCGGCATGGAGACAGTCAATGCCCAATGGACCAATCTCATCTCGGTTCTCATGGGCGACTATCTCTTCGCCAAAGCATTCCGAATCATGGTTACCACCGGCTCTGTCGAGCTGATGGACGCGATCTCCTCGGCTACCGAGAGAGTCTCGGTAGGAGAGCTCCGCCAAATCGAGGAAACCGGCAACTATGAGCTTTCCGAAGAGGAATACCTTACGGTGATAGCCGACAAGACGGCTTCTCTGTTCACGGTAAGCTGTGAGGCCGGCCCGATTCTTATGAGTCGGATGAAATCTGATCGCAACCGCTTTGCGGCTTTCGGCGAAAAGGTCGGTACGGCGTTTCAGATCGCTGATGATCTCCTCGACTATGTGGGCGAGGCCGAAGTCACCGGCAAGGAACCCGGCAACGATGTCCTCACGGGCAAGGTTACGCTTCCGTTGATCTATGCCCTGCGAAAAGTGAACAAGGCCAGCCGTAACGAAATGATTCGCTTCCTGAAGAAGGACAAAGGCCAGGAGGAGTTCGAGAAAGTATACGAGTTCGTTCACGAGAACGGCGGGATCGAATACGCTTACAAACGGGCGACGGAGTTCGCCGACAAGGGCCTGGAGTCTATCGCACCTTTGAGCGACTCACCGTACCTCCGCAGCCTGGTCAACATGGTGGAGTTCACCACTCGCCGCGCTTCATGAGCCTCCGTTGGTCCTTCTAGCGAAATCTGCCAACTTAATCAGAACAATCGCGGGCAGTCTTAGTCCGCTTCCGGCGGATCGAGTATAAAAAGAGATGTATGACCTGCAATCCTCCCCTCTAGAGTTTCTGACCCGCGAGCCGATCCGTGTCTGGGGATCGCTGATTGTTCTCCTCGGACTGGCCTATCTGCTCTACCGACACACCAATCCTCCGGTCTCCCGAGGCATTCGCATCCTCCTGGCAGGTCTCCGAGCTATCGCCATCGTGACCCTGGTGGCTTGTCTGCTACAACCGGTGATCCGCTACCTTCAGGAATCCGAGCGTCTCCCTCGAGCAGCAGTTCTGATCGACTACTCTGCCAGTATGGATATCGTCGATGACCAGCGCAGCCGGGCCGCAATCCGGGACTCGCTCCTCTCCTCAGAGGCGTTCGAGGCGCTCCAGAACCGCACTGATCTGACGACCTATTACTTCGGCGCAGAGTTGAGTCGCGAGTCAGACCAGTTGGATCGCCAGAGCACCGCTCTGGGAGAAGCGCTGAGTCAACTTCAACAGGCTGAACTTGGTAATCCGTCGGACTTCTGGCTCCTTCTGACCGACGGCAACTCCAACGCCGGCCGTTCGGCAGTCGATCTGGTGTCGGAAGGGTCGATACCGCTCTACGCCGCCGACCTGGCTTCGGGTGCAAGAAAGTTCGATATCGGCCTTGATGAGGTCGCTTTTGATCCGGTCTGTTTCGTCGGCCAACCGACCACCCTGACGCCGCAATTGCAGTGGCACGGAGCTTCGGGACAGACGGTCAGCGTTGAACTGCTCGAGTCGGGCTCGGTCGTTGCCAGCCAGAGGATCCCGCTGTCGGTAGAGGACGGTAAAGGCCAGGTCGAACTTAGATACACTCCGACTCAAGCCGGCCAGAAGATGCTGCAAGTCAGAGTTGCACCCCAGGAATCGGAAAAATCAAGTGAGAACAACAGCCGGTCGTTAGCCGTCAAAGTCCTTCGCAGCCGCATGTCGATCCTGCTTGTTTCGGAACGGCCCGACTACGAGGTTGGCTTCCTCAAACGAACCCTGGAACGCTCCGACCAGTACGACGTCGAGCTCCGAGTCACTGGCCAGCCGGGAGGAAACCTGAGCGGTGTATTCCCCAACCGCGTGACCACTCTGAATCAGTACGATTTGATTATTCTTCACGACCCGCCTCCTTCGTTGGTGGCCCCAAGAGCCGACGAACTGAGGTCTTACCTGGCCGATCGCGGTGGGGCCATATGGCTTATCATGGGGGAGCAGTTCGTATCACAACCGCCCTCGAACTGGATGGCGGAAGTCCTTCCGTTCCGACCTGGCGGTCAAGTTGGCGCCCTCGACATCAACTTCAACGCCACGCCCGAAGAGGAGCAACTGTTCCATCCGGCAGTTCGTCTTGCCGACGACCACGCTTCGATCCGACAGCTGTGGGCTGAGTTGCCGCCCTTCGCGAGACTCATCCAGTGTACCGAAATCAATTCCTCGTCTGTGATCCTGGCGACCGCGCCCGACCCCACCACTCGCCATCAGTCGGTGCCGGCCCTGGGCTATCGAAGAGTTGGGCCCGGCAAGGTCCTGGCCTCGGCGGTGACGCCGTTCTGGCCGTGGGGATTCACCTCGGTTGACTTTGCCACCGACGACCAGCCTTACGAAGCGTTCGTCTCGGGCACGATCGAGTGGCTGACCGTCGCCGATGACTTTGCTCCGGTGCAAATCAAACCGGAGTCCGAAGTCGTTACTCGTGGTCAGTCAATGAAGTTCACAGCCTTCGCCTATGATCTCGGTTACCGGGCGTTGCCCGGAGTCGAGGGGACCATTGACGTCACCAACAAGAACACCGGTGAAGAATTCCATGCCGACCTGATCGATCACGGCAACGGCAATCTCTCCGCCGAGTTTGCAAATCTCCCACCGGGAGACTACAGCTTCGACGGAAAACTCGAAAAGGACGGTTCCGTTCTGAAACAGGTGGCGGGAGAGGTCCGGGTTGAGACATTCTCTCTTGAGGAATATGATCGGTTCGGACAACCGACCCTTCTTGCGGATCTGGCCCGTCGTAGCGGCGGCGAGTACGCGCGGGCGACGGAGTTCGATAACTTGCTCAATTCTATGGAGTTAAGTACCATTCAAGAGTCTCGGGACATCGAGCTCTTCCTCTGGGGCGAATGGTGGTTGCTGTTTGTGCTGGTAGGTGCCTTGTCGTTGGAATGGCTGTTGAGAAAGATCCACCAGCTAATCTAATTCGACTGCATTAAAATCTTTCGGAGAGGGCGTATTTGCTTGATTGACGGGCGAACATTCGCCTAATTGCCTCCTCGATATAGAAGGAGTTGAAACGATGAAGATTGCCGTTCTGGGCGCCGGCCTGATGGGTCGCGCAGCCGTCTATGATCTCGCCCAATGCGAAGACGTAAAAGCTATTGGTGTATTTGATATTGATCAGGACCTCGCGGTCGAAGTTGCTCAGCGATTCGGCTATGGCAAGGCCGTCGCCGGCTCACTGGACGCCGGTGATGAGGAAGCTGCTCAGAAGGTACTCTCAAATTTCGACGCGGCTATCTCCTGCGTCACGTATCGCTTCAATCCGGGACTTACCCGAGCGGCTATCGCTGCCAAGTGTCATCTCGTCGATCTCGGCGGCAATAACGACGCTGTCCGTACTCAACTGGAGATGAACGACGAAGCTGCGGCAGCTGATGTCATCGTCGTCCCCGACTGTGGACTGGCTCCCGGGATGGTGGCCGTGCTGGCGGCCGATGCTGTCTCCAAGTTCGACAAAGTGGCCAGCCTGAAAATCCGCGTCGGGGGACTTCCGCAATCCCCGCGCTCGCCCCTCAACTACCAGATGGTCTTCTCAGCCGAAGGTCTCATCAACGAGTACTGGGAACCGTGCGTGATTCTCGACGGCGGCCAGAAAAAGACGGTCAATCCCATGTCCGATATCGAAAGCCTCGAGTTCGACGGCATCGGCGAACTGGAAGCGTTCTATACTTCGGGCGGGACTTCGACTCTTCCGGATACCTATCAGGACACGGTCGATTTCCTCGATTACAAGACGATTCGCTATCCCGGTCATTGTCAGCTGTTCAAGCCGATGCTGGAAATCGGTCTGGCCTCCCGACAGGAGATCGAAGTTGCCGGTGTGCAAGTGGCACCCCGCGATGTCCTGAAGAGCGTACTCGACAAGAATCTGAGCTTCGGTGACCTTGACATGGTTCTGGTTCGCTTGACTTGCGAGGGAACTAGCGACGGTGAAGATGGCAAAGTAGTCTACGAGATCGTTGACCGCCAGGAAAGCAAAGACGGTCTGACGGCAATGATGCGCACCACTGCTTTTCCGGCCGCGATTGTCGCCGAGATGGCCGCCAGGGGTGAAATCACCGAGCGAGGCTGCAAGCCGCAGGAGTTGTGCGTCAATCCCTCGCTGTTCATTCCCAAGCTTAAGAAGCGGAACATCAACCTGGTGATTACCGAGTAGCTAACCGCTACCAGAGATCGAAGGGGAAGGTTAGAGCCAGAGCGCTGGTACGTCCGGGAAGGACCGTGACGGTGTGACTCAGGGTGTCGTTGCCCGGGATGTAAATCAGCTCGAGGTTGTGACGTCCGACAGGGACTCCACTGATCGAAAAGCTGCCGTCGGCACCCGGGTTGGTTGTGCTCCAGGTCGTCGCACCGGCGCCGTCCGGATAGTTGAGCCGAATCACAACCGAGTCGGAGAAGGTCGATCCCGGACCGGCATTGTCACCATCGACGACATATCCTTCAATGCTGTTGGACAACAACCAGGCGCTGTTGGGGGCCAGCTGTTTCTGAATGCTGGATCCGGAACCAGAGGAGGTTACGGTCGTGCCGGCCCAGCCGTACAGCACGCCCCATCCGTCGCGCTTGTAGTCGTCACCGCTTATGCCGGTGTTTAGATAGGGGCCGTTCCAGGTTGCGAAGCCTCCGGGATTGGACACCAGATCATCGAGGCTACCGGGCAGAGCGCCGACATCGCCAACGTAGCCGAAATCGGAGCGACTGCCTTCCTCGAAGAGGGCAGGGTTTCCGGCGATCGCGTAAGCTATCTGGTTCAACTCTGATTGAGTATGGTCATACTTGGCGGTATCCATCGACTCGCCCATGCGCATCGTAGCCACGGTTGCGATCACTCCGATTATCAGAATGACCATGACCGTCTCGATCAAGGTGAACCCACGGTTTCGCGGACATTTGTCCATACTAGCTACCCATTTCATAGAGAGTATTTATCTCATCGGTCGTTATCACGCGAGAGAACACCCGGAGATCGTCGATCATGCCGCTCCACTGATAACTGGTTCGGTCACAGCCGATCCGAAACTTCCCGTCGCCCGATCCGGGCGCCCGAGTCAAACCGGTAGAATGACTGTGATAGACATTGTCGACGTAGAGAGTCACTCTTGCCGGTGAGTTCTGATAGGTGATCACGATATGATGCCAGGCGTTCTTGGCATCGGACAAGAGATAACCAGAGCGCCAGTTGCCGCCGCTGGGGTGGTAAATCGTGAGGCGTTTGGTTTCGCCGCTGCGGTTGTCCCACTGCAGGGTCCAATGATTGTCGTTGCCGGTGGGAGTGCATTTGCAGGCTATAGCCGCCCAGTTTTGCTGTGTGGCCTGGGCGTAGATCCAGACAGAGATAGTGTAGTCGGCGGTGATCTGAAGGTTACTGTCGGACACCGCGGTTTCGAAGTAGTCGTCGTTGCCGTCGAACTGGAAGCAGTTGCTGATCTTGCCCGGAATCCAGCCGGCGCCGATGGCGTCGTTTTGAAGGTCAGCGTGATAGGCATCGTCGCTAAGGTCACTGGCAATCAGCCCGGAGGTCTCGTCGAGGGGGTAATGTGCGACAAGGTCCGGTATACCCGAGGAAGTGTACCATTCGTTTTCGGCCAGGGCCAGGAAGAGATGCGGAGAAGAGGCGGGCAACACCGTAGCCAGGCGGACAATAGTGTCGTTGTCCGGCTCGTAAACAACTCGAATGTCGTGTACTCCGATCGGCACCGAACCGAATGAGAAGTATCCACCGGCGTCGGTGCTGGTCGTACGAGTGGCCAAGCCGCCAACTCCATCGGGATGGGTCAGGATAACCGTGACCGAATCGCTAAAGAGTGTGTCGGGGAGGGTCCCCCCGGCGTCGATCACATTCCCCGAGAGCTGATTCGCCAGGAGGTCCCCGGTAGAGTTGGCCAGGCGACGTACGATACTACTCCCGGATCCGATGGACACGATTTCGTGGCCTCCGGAATAGTTGTACGATATGCCCCAGGCATCCGAACTGTACTCGCCGGTAGCTTGTACCAAATCGTCCGATACGTATGGACCCGACCATGTCGCGTAACTGCCGGGGTTTGCCACCAGGGCGCCGAGATCGGGAGGCATTGAGCCGACATCGCCGACATATCCGAAATCGGATCGCGTACCGGCGTTGTGGAACTGCCCGCGCCCGACTATTGCTGCCGCTAGATTGTCCATCTCCTGCTTGGTTTCCTCCACGCGAGCCGTATCGACCACCGAAATCCCCGACTGAATCGCAACCGTCGCCAGTATCCCCATGATCATAATGACCATGACGACTTCGACGAGAGTTGCACCGTTGTTGTCAAATTGCCTAATCATCCTAGCCGCCCATTGAGTACAGTGTCTGTATCTCCTCCGCCGTTAATGCCCGGCGATAGACGCGCACATCGTCCATCTCCCCGTCAAAGAAGTACTGACTGGTGCCGACTCGCTTGCCCAGATTCAGCACGTCCGTGGTCGGTCTCAGGGTGCGGTTGCTGAACAAAACCGTGTCCAGGGGTACGCCGTCGACATAAACGATCAACTGCGTACTGTCAAAGACCGACGCCACGTGCGCCCAGGTACCGGTGGAAGGAAGCGTGACCCGATTGTTGATTCGCCCCGAGGTGGTCTCGACACGACCGGTTAGCGTGTTGCTTTCCGAGAACAGTCCCATTTGGGCCCGTCCGCTGCCACCGCCATGTACCGACTTGGCCATGACCTGCTTGACACCCGACCAGCTATTGGAGAAGACCCACGCCGCATATGTCAGCTCCTTTGTCCCGTTGAGCGTGTCAGCGTGGGGGATTTGCACATAGTCATTGTTACCGTCGAACGAAAGGGCTCCGTTGATCGTCCCCGAGACCCAACAACTGGTCGTGTCGAATCCGTTGAGCGTGCCGTGGTTGCCCAGACCGCTGGCATCGTAGGCGATCGATCCGGAAGTCTCGTCCAGCTTCCAGTGAGCCACCAGTCCGGAGGGCTCATCGGCCGCCGACTTCCAGTAGTTGCTCGGCATGCTTACAATCATCGCCGCCGAACTGGCCGGGAGCACCGTGATTCCACGACTGACCGTATCCGAAGTCGGCTCATAAACGAACTGAATCTGGTGATTGCCGACCGGTACCGTACCGAAAGTGAAGTAGCCACCGAGGGCGGTTGTGGTTGTTCGCGAGGTCAGCCCGCCCACACCGTCCGGATGGGTCAACACGACCGTAATGGAGTCGTGATACGGGGCATCGGGAAAGGTACCGTCGGCGTCGACGACGTTCCCGGCCACATCGTTCGAAAGCAAATCGGCGGTGGCATCGGCCAACCGTCGTACGATATTGCCGCCCGAGCCGGAGGAGATGATCTCATTCCCACCGCCGTAACTATAAGCTGCGCCCCAGGCATCCACGCCGTACTCGTTGGAAGCCTGAATCAGTTCGTCGGATACATACGGGCCGTTCCAGGTAGAGTAACTTCCGGGATTGGTGACCAGAGCGCTCAGATTCGGAGGCATGGCTCCAACATCGCCGACATAACCGAAGCTGGCCCGGGTTCCCGAGTTGTGGAGATGATCCTGTCCCACTATCGCCGTCGCCAGCTCGTCCAATTCCTGCTTGGTCTCCTCGATACGCGCAGTTTCCACCATCGCTGTGCCGGAGTTGAGAGCAACTGTGGCCAGAATGCCGAAGATCACGACTACCAATACCACCTCGATCAGCGATACGCCTCTGTTGGTCAAGCAGGTCATGATGTCCTACTCCTGCCACGCAATGATGTAGATGTTGTCGAAAACGACTTCCATCGATTCGTTGACGGTAGTCTTCTTGTTGTTGTAGCCACCGACAGTGATCGTGTGCGCCCCTGCACTCAGCGATCCGATAGTTATCGTGAAGTTCACCCAGCCGGAGGTGAGTTGGCTGCCGCCGGGGCCGTCGCCTATAATCTGATAGAGATAATCGTTGGGGGAGACGCCGTAGAGGGTACCATCGACCGACACCAGCGCTTCGCAGTTTTCGTCGTTCTCGTACTCAGCCGTGGTAGTCAGATTGTACCGGAGAGAAAGCAGGATGGTGCCATCATAGGGCATAGTGAAAGACTCACGCCAGCCGCCGGACATGTTCAGGATGTCGGCCTGGTCGATAGCCCCGATTTCGGTCGCAATGCCACCTCCGGAGTAGCCGCCGGTCAACAGGTAGCTTCCGCTGGCGTAGTTCGGCTGCGAGGTGCCGCGGAAGGCATCGTCCAGGTAGGTGAATCCTTCCTCGTCCGAATCAAACTCGGCCCACAACAGCGTGTCGGGAGGCGTGATTTCGGGAGTGATACTAACAGCGTCGATATCTATGCTGGTCGCACCGAACGGCACATCACCGTCGAACATCATGGTCGCTACACCGGCGGCAGAGTCGTAGTAGACTAAGTCTTCGTCGGCGAAGCTCAGGGCGCCGATAGACTCGGAGGTGCCGTCGCAAGTGATGATCAACCTTCCGTCGTCGGCAACAGCCACGCCGTTGACATTCGCCTGACCGGCAATGATGGCACTGCCGTCGAAAATGATCGCGGCGGTGTCAGCCACAGGATCGTAGAAGACAATGTCTTCATCATTGATCGAAATCCCGGCGATGCTAGCGCTGTTTTCGGTCGAAAGCAGCATGTTGCCGCCCTCGAAGACGTGAACACCGTCGATATTTTCGTTGCCCGAAAACATCGTGCTGCCGTCAGCATAGATGCTCGCGCCGCCTAGGAACATGTTGACCTTGACGATGTCGTCATCATCAAAAGAAACGCCGCCGATCGAGGCGCCGGTAGCGGTTGAAAGGTACATGTTGCCGACTGTATCAACGAAGAAGGCGTCGATATTCTCGTTGCCACCGAACAGGGTGTCGGCGTCGAAGAACATGGTGGATGTTTGCAGCTCCGGGAAGTACTCGGCAATATCTACATCGGACATACTCAAACTCGCCAGGGTTGCGGCGGTGGTGGTCGAAACCACAAAGCTGGAGGAATCGGGAGATGAGGCGGTGTCCGAAGCGAAGTCTCTGGCAAACCTGAACACAAGCCCGTCCTTGTGGCGTGGTATCACGGTGACAAAGCGATTCAGGCTGTCCAAAGTGGGAAGGAAGACCGCCCGCACCGGATGGATGCCAATTGGCACCGAATCAATCGTGAAGCTACCAATCGCCGCTACCGAGTAGCTCTTGGTGACTCGACCGCCCAGTCCATTCGGGATTTCGATTTCTATAGCCACTGAATCGGCCCAGTCAACGCCCGGAGGTTCACCCGCGGAGTCCGCCACGGAACCGCTGATGCTGTTTAGCAGGAAGTCGCTGGTGTTCGATCCAAAAGACCAGTTGATACTGTTTCCGCCACCGGTCGAACTGATGGTCACGCCACCACTGTAGACATAGGCGCTGCCCCATTCGTCGGTTGTGATGCCGCTGTTTAGTTCGTCTATGCCCGGGCGAACATAAGGTCCGTCCCAGGTCGAGTAGCCGCCGGGATTGGTAATTAGATCGTTAAGTGATGAGGGAAAGGCTCCAATATCGCCGACATATCCAAAATCCGCTCGCGTGCCGGCCGACATCAGGTTGGGGTCACCCACAATCGCGTCGGCGATTCGCTTCATCTCGCGCTGGGTCGCTATCTGTCGAGAGTCATCGATCCCCACGCTGGCCGATTGCATGGCCACCGCCGCCAAGACCCCGACCACGACGATCAGGATCGTCAGTTCGATCAAACCGAAGCCGCGGACATCGCGGAACATGTAAGCAGCGCGTCTCACCAGCTACTCCGGTTCAGTTGCATTTCAAGATAGGTATGGCTACCGGGATTGATCGCCAGATAGCAAACGAAAGTATCGACGGTTGGGATGTACTCCAGCTCGACCCGATGCTGACCGATCGGTATGGAATCGAATTGCACCAGGCCGTTGGCCGCGGTCAGGCTGCTCCGGGTTGTGGCACCCCCGCTTCGCGGGAAAGTGATGGTTGCGCGGATAGAGTCTTGGTATACCGGACCCGGAGGCATGTAGTTTAGATTCAGGACCAGCAAACTGACCGGATTGTAGAGCAGGTCGTCGGCGGAGTTGGCCACTCGCCGCGTGATATTGCTACCGCTACCGCTCGATACAACAGTCGTTCCGGTAAAACCGTAGTTCGCTCCCCAGGCATCGTAGCCATACTCGGATTCGCTGCCACCGGCGCTACTGTAGAAGTCGTCACGGATATAGGGGCCGTCCCAGGTACCGTAGCCGCCCGGACGAGTGACCAGATCGGCCAGCGAACCGGGGAGGGACCCGACATCGCCGACATAACCGTAGTCCACTCTTTGTCCGCCCGAGACCAGTTCCGGGTTGCCGGCAATTGCCCAGGCAAGCTGGTCAAGCTCGTGGCGAGTCTCCTCAACTCGCGACACATTGTCGACGTTGGTCAGTGAGTCAATCGCCACCCCGGCCAGTACACCGACGATGATTATCGCCACCATCGACTCGACCAGTGAGTATCCTGTCTGTGTTTTTAGGCGTACCAATCCATAGATCCCTGTAAATCGGCGTATAGAAAGGATATCGGCAGATTGGCGGGCAGATTGAACCAGAAGAGCAAAGAGCCGTTCCTGGTGAAACGGCTCTTCGGGATATACTAGTCTGTCAAGGACAACGGTCTACAGGTCGTCGAACTCGTCCACGGACGGGGGTATATGAACCACCATATCCTGAACCACCTTGCACTGGCAAGAGAGTCTGGAATTATCGCGGAGGTCTTCAGCCTCCTCAAGCATTTCCAACTCATCTTCAGTCTTTGGATTCAGGCTGTCAAGCCCTTGTTCGATATGGACATGGCAACTGGCGCAGGCACAGTTACCGCCGCAGTTATGATTGATGCGGATATTGTTGTCGAGTCCGGCGTCAAGAAGAATCGTACCCTCCTTGACTTCGACCTCGACTCCCAGAGGTTGAAACATCACTTTTGGCATAGGCGCAAAGGTCATAACGTTCCCAATAAAAATCAAGTATATATTAGAGATGTGTCTCCATGAACCTGGACCAAAAGGCCCAGGCTAAGGAAGAGGGGCTATTCCATCGGCTTAAACGAGGTTCCGCAGCCGCACGAGCGTTTGGCATTGGGGTTGGAGAACTTGAAGCCACCGCCGACCAGAGCATTCTTGAAGCTCAGAGTGAGGCCGGACAAATAGGGCATCGATCCCCTGTCAACCACCACCGAGATTTCTCCCGTTACGAAGATTCTATCATTGTCGGTCTTGTTATCGACGAAGTCCATGGTATATGACATGCCCGAGCAACCGCCTGCCTCGACACCAAATCGGAGGTATAGCTCATCGCGTTCATCGGCGGACATCAATCGCTTTATCTCTTGGCGGGCTTCGTCGGTGATCGTAATTGGCTGTTTCAGCAAATCTATGGGGTTAATATCCAGCATCTTCTGGCTCCTATTGTCAACGTAGTCCTCTCGGCTCCACAAAGTACAGTATCCGAACATTACTAAACAGATTTGGCGGGTCGGAGGTTCCCGCGACCGCGTACGAAGAGGATGTAGGCCACCCGTTTAGGCCTAAACTCCTTTTAATGGGTCTGAAAGGCGCATTTTTTTCTGGACGAGAACGGTCTTTCATCGTATAATCTCACGGAAAGTGGAAAAATAGGGAAACAATAGTTATCTTTAGCCTGTTCATCGTGGATATACAACGCGCTAACGTAACGCTACAAAAGGGAAGCAAAGCATGAGGTTGTCTAGAAAATCTGATTACGCCTTGCGGGCCGTACGTCACATCTCAGGTCTTCCTAAAGGGAAGCTTGGTTCGATCAACTCCATCTCCGAGGCAGAGTCAGTCCCCCGCGAATTCCTGGCTAAGATCCTCAAGGACCTTACTCGCGGTGGGATTCTGGTTTCGTATCAGGGTGTCAAGGGAGGCTACGCTTTGGCTCAGGATGCCAAGGGTATTACCTTCCTCGATGTGATCGAAGCTATCGACGGCCCCGTACACTTGAATCTTTGCACCGAGCCGGAAGGCTGCCGTTGCGAGCACTACAACGCCTGCGAACTGCGCGGTTTCTGGGAGACTCAGGAGAAGACCTTCAAGAAAGCTTTGACTCGTCAGCACTTCGGCCGTTTCAAGAAGGGTCGCAAGTAGCAGTCACGGACTGTTTTAAGTCGAGAACTTTGAGCTGGCTCGAGAGGGCTGGCTCTTTTTTTGTCCCCGTTCAACAGACAAGCCGATTGGGGTTGTGCCGCCGCCGGGCCGTATATTATATTGCCGGGCCGGACCTGGAGGTCGCGCCTGAGACAGTACGGCGAGTCGAAGTCGGCCGTCGATCCGAACCCGAAAGCGATTCAGGTCGGTACAACGTTATTCTAGCTTTTGGAGGCTCTTATGATAAACTTCAACGATAAACAGCATAAGGTCAAGGTGGGCCTGGCCGAGATGCTCAAAGGCGGCGTGATCATGGACGTCGTCAACGCTGAGCAGGCCAAGATTGCCGAAACCTCCGGTGCCGCCGCCGTCATGGCCCTCGAACGGGTGCCTTCCGACATCCGTGCCGAAGGCGGCGTGGCGCGCATGGCCGACCTGGACATTATCGAAGAAATCAAGAAGGCGGTGACAATCCCGGTGATGGCCAAATGCCGGATCGGGCATTTTACCGAAGCTCGTGTGCTGGAGACTTTGGAGATCGATTTTATCGACGAATCCGAGGTCCTCACCCCGGCCGACTACAAGTATCACGTCGACAAGTGGGAGTTCAAAGTCCCATTCGTTTGCGGCTGCCGCAATCTGGGCGAGGCGCTGCGTCGCATCTCTGAAGGTGCGGCTATGATTCGCACCAAAGGCGAGGCTGGTACCGGCGATGTCTCCGAAGCGGTCAAGCATCTCCGTGAGATCGGCGCTGAAATGAGAGCCCTGACCTCCATGCGTGAGGACGAGCTCTACGGCGTTGCCAAAGAACACCGGGTACCGATCGAGTTGGTCCGCTTGGTTGCCGAAGCCGGCAAGCTTCCGGTGCCGAACTTCGCTGCCGGCGGTGTGGCCACTCCGGCCGATGCCGCTCTCTGCATGCATCTGGGAGCTGAGGCGGTGTTCGTGGGGTCGGGCATTTTTAAGTCCGACAACCCGGAGCCGCGAGCCAAGGCGATTGTCGCCTCCGTAACGCATTATCAGGATGCCAAGATTGTCGCCGATGCTTCCCGTGGATTGGGCGAGGCCATGAAAGGTATCCAGGTAGCCTCGATTGCCGAGGAAGACCTGCTACACACCCGCTAAGTCCCAACGACATAGGATTGTCCGCAGGCGCCTTCACCGGCGCCTGTTTTTTTGTGATTGACGGGAGTGGGGAGTCCATGTTTTTTGTTATTGGTATGGAACACTTTCATTGGTAGGAGGAGGGATATGAGCAAGACGGACGATTTCTATGATGTCCAGAAGGACCATTCGCGAGTCAAGTCGGAAATTGTTCAAGAGTACTTCTCGATCTGGCTCAGCATACTCAAGCATTATCGTTCGAAACGTATCACTTACCTTGACCTGTTCAGTGGATCAGGTCGCTACAAGGACGGTTCCAGATCAACTCCGTTGTTGATTTTCGACTCTATAGTGAAGCACCCGGATACACACTCTCGTCTGGCCACACGCTTCTATGAAAAGAAGACTAGCCTTGCAACGGTGCTCCGTTCCGAGTTAGAGTGCCACCCCGTACATCGTGAGTTGGCTATTGCTCCCATCGTGGTAACTACTGAGCTAACATCGCGGAATCTGCTAGAGATCGAAGTTGATGATTGTACGTTTTCGTTTGTGGACCCATTCGGATATAAGCCTATCACCATCGAGTCTATCTCGTACTTCACTAGCAAATGGGGAAGTGACTGCATATTCTATTTGTCCGTAGAAGGTATTTGGAGAAATCTCAAGCATGAAAGTCAAAAGCCGGCCCTTGTAGCGCTCTTTGGGGAAACAGGATATGAACAGCTGAAGAGTCACCATGAGCAAAGCAAGACTCGGGGATTCTCTGATTTAGTAAAAGACCTGTTGCGGGTCGAGTTAACCAGGCAAAGAGCCGGCACACCGAACTACTTTGTGTACCTAGGAATGGAGAAGGACATTAGGCATCCTATTAGCCACTTCCTCTGCGGCGTGACGAAACACCCAACCGGATTCAAAAGACTGCTGGATGTTTTCTACAATCACTCGCAAAAGGATGCTGACGACATGCCCTTGTGGGTTTGGGAGGGTGTACAGGGATATCAGCTCGACCTGAAACTTGATCCAGAGATGATTCGCCTAGCCGATAGGATTCGAGGCGAGTTTCGTTCTCAACCTATATCTGTAAAAGATCTTGTTGAAGTGGCTCACAAGAACGGGTACCTGTACGTAAAGAAGAATATCAAGAGGGCACTAGTTCACCTTTGGAAGTCCGGATTTCTAAGCTTCCGAAAGAAGCCCAAGTCAAAGGGCATACGCACATTGTTCGCAGACAAACAGGAAGTGATGATTCGGTAGTTATGGCTACAGTTTCTAAAATAGAATGGACCGGGTCGACGTGGAACCCGATTACCGGATGTGATAAGATCTCGGCCGGGTGCGATCATTGCTACGCCGAGCGTATGGCGCGCCGTCTCCACGCTATGGGCCAACCTAACTACCGCAACGGCTTCAAGTTGACCCTCCATCCTGATGTTCTACGGAAGCCGCTCTCGTGGAGACAGCCGAGACTCATCTTCGTCGGGTCCATGACAGACATCTTCCACAAGGATGTCCCATTCGATTATCTTTACCAACTTTTCTCTGTTATGAAACAAGCTTCCCAACATGTCTTTCAGGTCCTCACAAAACGATCTGGCCGTCTGGCCAAGCTGGCTCCTGACCTCCCATGGCCCGAAAACGTCTGGATGGGAGTTACGGTCGAATCACGTCAATATGTTCGCCGAATCGACCAACTCCGCGAGACTCCCGCACAGACCAAGTTTCTCTCGCTAGAGCCTCTGATAGGACCTCTCCCGTCTCTCAACCTGCTAGGCATCGACTGGGCCATAGTCGGAGGCGAATCCGGTCCCGGTGCCCGACCTGTCCGCGAGGAATGGGTGCTCGACATCCGCGACCAGTGCCAAACTCAATCAGTTCCGTTCTTCTTCAAGCAGTGGGGAGGCATAAACAAGAAGAAGGCCGGTCGACTTTTACAGGGCCGCAAATACAGCGAGCTCCCGAACCGATTCCACGAGCAGCACCCCCAAATCACACTCGCTCTTTAACCCCCTCCCCCTTGACGCACGGGAACTTTGCGGCTATCTTCCGCCGTTCGGAGATAGAATGAGCAAATTCACCAACCTGACAATCGGTGTCCTCGCCCTTCAGGGCGATTTCGAGCGCCATCAATACCAAATCAATCTGGTCGGCGCCACCCCAAGAGAGGTACGTCTGGCCGAGGATCTCAAAGACCTCGACGGCTTGATCATCCCGGGCGGCGAGTCCACCACGATGAACTACTTGATAGATCGGTTCGAAATCCGCCAGGCGCTCCTGGAATCGGCCAAGTCGATACCCTACTGGGGGACTTGCGCCGGGATGATCCTCATGGCGCGAGAAATCGCCGACAACCAGGCCGGAGTCGAGACCCTCAATCTGATGGACATGACCGTCCAGCGGATGGGATACGGACGTCAGATCTACTCGGTGGATGAAACTGTACCCGCCACCCTCAACGGCTCTCCCGTGATTCTTACGGCAACGTTCATACGAGCTCCCCGCATCACTCGAACCGGCGACGGCCTGGAAGTGCTCGCCAATTACGACGATGTTCCGGTGTTGGTCCAATCCCAGGACCACATGGCCTGCTCATTCCACACCGAGCTTGACAACGACACCAAACTTCTTGAGTATTTTCTGACACATTTTGTGCTTAAAAAGCGTTCCCAAAACGTATAGAAATGTATATATAGATGAAAATAGTCCAGTTTTTCTAGCAAGGGAAAGCAGATGTTGGAAAAGATCATTCTGGCTCGCCATCAGGGGTTCTGCATGGGTGTCAAACGAGCCATCAAAATAGCCGAAGAGACCGCCGAAACTCGCACCGATGACAACCAGGTTACGATACTCAACGAGATCGTACATAACGAAGCGGTGGTGGAGAAATTCCGCAACGCTGGTGTCGGGCAGGTGTCGAGTGTCAAAGATGTCAACGACGGCACGCTCATCATCTCCGCTCACGGCATTTCCCCGGACATCGTCAACACCGCCGAAGCCAAGGGCCTCAAGGTGGTCGATGCCACCTGTCCGTTAGTGTCACGCATCTACGATTTCATCGAGAAAGCCATTGCCAAGGACTACTACATAATCCATTTCGGCGATCATCACCACGATGAAACCGCCGGTGTCGTAGGGCAGGCTCCCGACCGGATAACAGTCGTGGCCACCAAAGAAGCCATGCTGGAGCTTCCCGAATGGAAGGAGCGCAAACTCGGTCTCACAGTCCAGACGACGGCCCATGTCGACCACTTCACCGAAGTCGAGAAACTGGCCAAAGAGAAATGGCCCCATATCCGCGTTTTCAATACCGTTTGTAACGCCACCACTCAGCGGCAGAGCGCAATACTCGAGCTGGCTCCTGATGTTGACATGGTCCTGGTCGTAGGATCGAAAACCTCGGCCAATTCCAATCGCCTGGTCGACATTTCTATCGATGCCTGCGGACGTGGCCGCTTGATCGGCTCCGCTGATGATATCGATCCTGCCTGGTTTGCCAACGGCGAGAACATCAAGAACGTGGGAATCTCTGCCGGCGCGTCGACTCCGCAGTTCCTGGTCGACGGGGTAATTGAGAAGTTAGAAGAAATCTCCGGCGGCAAGGCCAAAGTCATCCGCCCCGCCAAGAGCTCGGCTCCGGCCGAATCTGAACCGGCGGCATAGTCTCAATCCAGGAAGAGAGAGAATGTTTAAGAAGATTCACCGCTACCTCGATCAGGTTACTCCCGAACGCCATCCTGAAATGCAGAAGATGGAAGCATACGCTCGCAAGAATGGTTTCCCCATCATCGGTCCTTTGGTTGGCCGTTTTCTATATCAGATGGCTGTCGCTACCAAAGCCAGGAAAGTGTTCGAGATGGGTTCAGGCTACGGCTACTCGGCATTCTGGTTTTCGCTGGCTATGGGAAAGAAGGGACAGATCACTCTCACCGACGGCGACAAGAATAACAAGAAACTGGCTCTCTCTCACTTCGAGGCCGCCGGACTAAAGTCGACCTTCGACTTCCGCGTCGGCGATGCCCGTAGAATCCTTGCGAGAGCGGATGGTCCCTTTGATATTATTCTCAACGACATCGACAAGGAAGGCTATCCCGACACCATTAACACGGTCGCCAGGAAGCTCCGCAAGGGTGGCCTGTTTATCACCGACAACGTGATTTGGTCGGGGAAGGTCTGCGACAAGAAGCCGGACAAAACCACGCGGGCAATCATCAAGTTCACCGATATGCTCTATTCCGACGAGCGCTTCTTTACGACCATCATGCCTATACGCGATGGAATTGCAATAGCCATGAGGCGATAGAAGGCACCGGAGTCTTTCTTTTAGTTGCTTCTCAGTTCGATTCTCAACTGTTTGTGGTTGTAAATAGGCGAGGGGTTTCGATTTAACCCGGCTGTGGTTACAAAGATTGAAACTATGTTCTGGATCCGGCGTTTAAGGACTAGATCGGCCTGCTAAAGAAGCCGCGCCGGTCTCCCGATACTTGTACTGTGACTACAGGTTCCTGTCAGAGTAGGACTCCCGGTCAATCCAAGCGACTGAATTCATCCACAAGACTCTGACTCGGGCCACAGGGGGCATCACCATACTGATCGAGGATTGATTGATCGCGGAAGGGCAACAATTGCGCCGCGGCAACGACCAAAGTTCGAGCATCGACATAGAAATTAGTTGACAAAGTACGGTTTTTATGCGTTTTAATGGCCCTCGTAACACCTAAGGGGGAACTTACCCCGACCGTGTCAGGTCATCGTTGATCGCCGAGGGTTTCCCGACAGGGAGCGATCAATGACCAACGCCAAAACCAAGCTTTGATGGGGCAGATATCCAGCCCCGATTAGTGAGAGTACCGATTTAACAGGAGTCAATATGCCTTCCCAGAGAGTGTTGTTTCTCTGCTACGGAGAGGACAATGTGTGTTCGGAAACAGTGAAGTACATCGAGGAGTTTGGCGTTACGGTCATCGTCCGCGATCTCAGCAAGAATCCCATGTCGGAGCCGGAACTAGAACGGCTGATCGGCAATCTGGAGATTAATCATTTCGTCAACACTCTTTCCGAATCCTACGAAAAGAACGGATGGGACAAGGAACGGCCTAGCCGCTCCGAGATGATCAAAAGTATGGCCGCCGATTGTACTTTGATACGCCGTCCGATCATCAAATCGTCACGATTGATCACAATCGGATTGGACAAATCCAAGATCAGCGAAATGCTTTCGATGACCGGTAACGGTAAACTGGTCGATGCCATGCCCCAGTCGGGCAACCGTCCGTCCAAGAAAAAAGAGCGTCGCGGTCAACCTGCCACAGCGGGCAAATAGTCTCAGCCGAATCTCCTTTTCTTTTCTCGACTCGCGCCCTATATTCCTTGCTGTTAGTGGATTACGACATTGCGAGGAGTTGGTATGGAGTTTGAGCGCGAAGTTCTCCCGACAGACATACTGATAGTTGGTGCCGGCCCGGCCGGGCTGGCCGTAGCATATAAACTGGCCAAGATGATCGAGTCCGACGACTCGGTCGAAATGCCGGAGGTTATTCTCATGGAAAAAGGCTCCCACGTGGGAGCCCATTCTCTTTCCGGTGCCGTCATGGATCCCCGTGGCCTGGCCGAGTTGATTCCTGACTTTCAGGAACAAGGAGCGCCACTGGAGTCCGAAGTTATATCGGATGCCATGTACTGGCTGGGGAAAGAAAGCACGGTCAAGTTTCCGTTCATGCCCAAGGCCGTCGGCAACGAGGGCAACTACATCGTCTCTCTCAACAAACTGAGTGCCTGGATGGGCGAGCAGGTGGAAGCGGCCGGTATCGATGTATATGCGGGCCTGGCCGGGTACGACCTGGTAATGGACGGTTCGAGAGTCACCGGCGTCCAAACCGTCGACATGGGACTGGACAAAGAGGGAGAAGCCCGGTCCAATTTCGAGCCCGGCTCGATAATCGAGGCCAAAGTCACGATTCTTTGCGAGGGCGTCCACGGTTCGCTCACCCGCCATGCCTTCGAGAAGATTCCGGAACTTCGCGAGAAATGTCTGCCTCAAGCATACCTCACGGGCGTGAAAGAAGTCTGGGAGATTCCCGAGGGTCGCATCAAAAAAGGGCAGGTCTATCATACTGTCGGGTTCCCGCAACCTCAGGATGAGTACGGCGGCGGCTGGGTCTATGCCATGACCGACACGCTGGTCTCGGTCGGCTACGCGGTAGGACTGAACTCTCCCGATCCGATGAACGACCCGCACATGAAGTTCCAGCGCTACAAAACGCACGCATTCATCAAGGATATCCTCCAGGGTGGTCAGATGCTCCATTACGGTGCCAAGACCATTCCCGATAACGGCTTCTACTCGATCCCACGTCTGTACCACGACGGCTTGATGCTATGTGGCGATTCAGCCGGCATGCTCAATCCGCAGAAGCTCAAAGGCATCCACTTGGCGATCAAGTCGGGAATCATGGCCGCCGAGACGGTCTTTGATTGTCTCAAAGCAGACAACTTTGACAGTGCCTCGTTGTCCGCTTACCAAAAGCGGTTTGAGAGTAGCTGGGCTTACGATGAACTCCACAAGACCCGCAACTTCCACGCGGGGTTCAAGGGTGGTTTGTTCTGGGGCCTGGTCAACGGTGGCATGCAGGTCTTCACGGGTGGCAAAAGCTTCTTCGAGCGTCGTGAGAACCACGAAGACCACACCTACATGAAGAAGCTCGGCGAGTACGGTCGCCATACCGGTCGGGACCTGATCAAAGAGTCGGTCAAGTTCGACAACGAGTATCTCTTTGACAAGCTGACCGATGTCTACAAGTCCGGCACCATGCACGAGGAAGAGCAACCGTCGCACCTGGTCATCACCGACACCGACATCTGCAACAACCAGTGCACCGAGGAGTACGGCAACCCGTGTCAGCACTTCTGCCCGGCCCATGTGTACGAGATGGTCGAAGATGAGGATCGTGAGGGTAAGAAGAAGCTACAATTGACCCCTTCGAACTGTGTCCATTGCAAAACCTGCGATATCGCGGATCCCTATCAGGTGATCCGATGGGTGGTCCCGCAGGGTGGTGAAGGTCCCAACTACGAGAACATGTAGGGAAGCCTGCTACTGTGTCGGCTCAGGTCCTCGGAATTATCGGCGTTGGTATGTTACTCACCGGGTTCGGACTGAACCTGGTGGGCTGGCTTTCCGAGAAGAGTCCAATCTATTTACTGCTCAATCTTGTGGGAGCGCTGTTGGCCGCCGTGTATGCCTGGAGCGGGGGGTTGATACCGTTCGTTGTCCTTGAGTTGGTTTGGGCTCTGGTGGCCCTGTGGCGACTGGTGCAGTTGTCTCTCAAGAAGACCTAGATCAAAAGAGTAGAGGCTCGTCGTTTGACGAGCCTCTTTGTTTCAAATCTGCTTGTGTCGCTTTACAGGTTTCGGGCGAGCGGCGGCTCCATAACGTTGTTGACGATGTCCGAGGCCTCTATCTTGTTCTGCATCCACTGACCGAACAAGGCCTGCTGCTTTTGATACAAGATCCCCGTCCAAATGGAATCACGAGCGGCTTCGTAGGCACTCAGATCGGCGGTGGTGCGTTCTACCAGCCTGAAAATGACTGTACCTTGGGCGTGCTCGACCGGTCCCGCCATCTCGCCGGGTTTGGTCAGGCCGAAGGCAGCGCCGATAGCCGGGGCCGACCTGTTGAGACCTTTGACAAAGGATCCCCGCTTGAACGGATCCGGCTTGTCGATTTCTTCGCCGTACTTTTTGGCAGCGGCGGCGAAATCTGTACCGGCCTGGAGTTCAGCCCAGATCGCGGCGGCAGTATCGTTACAGGTAGTAGAGACCTTGTGATTGAGAAGATCCAGATTGACCTTGTCTGCGGCCTCTTCGTAAGTGGCTTCGCCGGCCGGTATCGAGTTGGCTAGTTCGGCAATGAAGACCGCGCTACGGTTCTCGAGGACTGGTGAGATCTCGGAGACCTGGACCTCTTCGTTGAAGGCGAAACGGTGTGCCTCGGGAGAGTTGCCAATATGCTGAATGTTGCGGTCCTTGAAGAACGGAGTGGTCGTCTTGACCGGAAGGTCCAGTTCCTCGGCCGCTTCAAAGAATCCGGTTTCCTTGGCCAGGTCGCCGAACTCGGTGAGTCGTCGGAAGAGATTGTCGATGGTGGACGAAGAAGACTCGATCTTGATCAGAATGTGCGCGCAGTGGGCTTTCTTTACGAGTTCCTTCTCTTTCTTTCCGCGAGGGATATCCATCTCCTCTTTGTAGCCCATATGCTTGATTACGTGCCATCCGAACTGAGTGCGAATCGGTTCGCTAATCTCGCCCTCCTCCATTGTGAAGGCGGCGCGATCGAACTCATCGACCATTTGCCCTCGGGCAAACCATCCCAGGTCGCCGCTGTTGCTGGCCGCCGAAGGATCCTGGGACCATGCCTTGGCTAGCTCGGCGAAATCGGCACCGGCCATGACCGAGTCGTACAGCTCCCGGGCCTGAAAATGGGCGGCATCAACGTCCGACTGAGACGGCTTCTTCTCCAGGATGACCACGTTTAATTGGGCTCTCTCATCGAGATCGTAGTTCGACTTGTTCTCTTCGAAAAAGGACATTTTCTCTTCGTCGGTATTCTTCGGCGGCGGCTTGGAGAATCGGTTGTAGTCGACGTTGATCATTTCAACCGTCACCTGTTCGGCATCAGCCATGAAGAACTCCCGGGCCTCGGCTTCGGTGACATGAGCCGCCTGAAGAACCAGCTGCTGAACCTTCTGCTTCATCAGGTCGACTCGGAAAGTCGGTTCCACCTGAGCCCAGAACTGCTCGTATTGCGGTTCGGACATCGTCGACAGATACAGCTGGTAGTTGAAACGACCGTCTTCGGTCTGGAAGTTGGGATCCTGCTGGAAAGCGGCCGGCGGATTGAATTTCATGAACTCATACAACTCGGCATCGCTGACCGTGATATTGAGACGCTCCACTTCCTGCATCAACAGGCGATCGATCAGCACCTGCTGCCAGGCAGACTGCTTGAGCTCTTCGCGCTTGGCATCCGGAAGATCGACATCCGGGTTCTTGTCATACTCGGCGCGTAAAAGACGATCGTAGACATTGTTAAATGCCTGCCACGAGACCTCTTCGCCGTTGATCACTGCAGCAGCATTAACGAACTCCGGGCCTTGATCCAGCAGGCCGGTGATTCCGCCCGTCAAAACGAATCCGACCAGGAAGATCACGATCACTATCGGAGCGTATTTTCGCAGAAATTGAAACATTTAAGATATCTCCAATCCTTCAGACACGATAGAAAGCGTACGATTTCATAGATTCGGCTAATGAACCGAAACAGCTTCAGAATATAAGTTGTTGTTGCCAGTTTTCAATAGTCCTGACAACATATTTTACAAAAAGCGCTGTTTTTTTGGTATAACTGTGTAACTTATGCATCCTATTGAGGTTACTTACTGTATGTTGATAAGACTATCGGCTTGTTTTCTACTCCTATTAGCCCTTTCGGTTCCCTTGTCAGACGAAGTCCTCGCCGACCAACCCTGGCCCATGGATCGTCAGGTTGATCTCTCCAGCGGCTTCGGTGACTTCCGCGACGGCCGTTTTCACGCTGGTATCGACTTTCGTACCGGTGGACGAATCGGCAGCCCGGTGAACTCGCCCGTCAACGGCTGGGTGTCTCGTCTGAAAATGTCCTACTATGGATACGGCAAGGCAATCTACATCACCGGTGACGACGGATATCTCTACGTCTTTGCCCACCTCTCACGTCTGTCTCCTAAAATCGACCAGGTGGTCAAAGCGACTCAGCGTCGATCCAAGCGGTACTTTGTGGATTTCCAGTTGCCGCGCGACTCTATCCGGGTCGAATTGGGAGAGTTCATCGCCAACTCGGGGCAGTCCGGTGTGGGCGCCCCCCATCTCCATTTCGAGAAACGGACCGGAAACAATATACCTCTCAATCCGCTTCTCCATGGGTTTGACCTGAATGATCCGGTCCGCCCGACACTAAAGGCTGTCCATTTCCAGATGATCGATGATAGATCTGTATTCGGAAATGGTCGAAGAAGGTTCTCGGTCCCAGTCAGCTCGATTGGACCCGGCAAGTACCGGGCGGACAGTTTGGTTCTTTTGAACCGTCCCTTTGGTCTTCTCGTCGAAGGCTACGACAAGATGCGAGCCGACGGCATGAAGCAGTCAGTGATGACCTTCGAGTTCTTCCTGAACGACGAGCTTTTCTACCGTATGCACTCCGATTCCCTAGACTATGACTACACGAAATATGCCAACCTGGAGTATGACTACATCTCCAAGGTGCGGGACAAAAAGACCATTCGCCGTTTGTTCAAACTGCCGGGCAATGATTTCCCAGGATCCGGCGGGGTCCACGGCCGGGATGGGCGTCTGGGAGAAGTGCCGCTCAAGGCTGGACGCCATAGCGCCAGAATCGTGGCAGCCGATGCCTCCGGCAATAAATCCGTACTTGAGTTCGACTTTCTGTGGTGGCCTGAAGAGACTTTGTTCGAACTGGATTCCCTTCAGACTCTCGCCAACGGAGATAGTACGATATTCTATCTGTCCGGTCCCGATGGAGTGGACTCTGATACGCCCTTTGATTCTGTCGTTGCCCTGCGAAATATCGACGATCTCTGGGCTAAGCCTCGCAATGTCGAGATCATCAGAGACAGCGACTCCAAGTATCGATGTATCGTCGACGGTTACGGCGCATCCGGAGCGGTCCTTCGAGCTCATGTCTTTGTCGAAGACTGTGTCATTCCCGATTTAATTTTCAGCGGGATTCAGGCTGCTCAGCCCGATCGTTCGCGTATCGTGCACGAAGTGGTCGACGACGGCCTCCTCGTCCAGGTGCTCAGCAAACACAAGACCGGCTCCGAAGGTCGCATTCTGTTCTACAAAGGTGACGACCTTCTGGGCAGCGAACGATTGATCTACATGCACATGGGCAATCACGTTGCTTTCGTTCCGCCACGGCCTGAGTACCGTCATGTGGACAGGATCGGAGTCAGCATGTCTGCCGAGGAGCGCCGGGTAACAGTCTTCAGCGATTCCCTGGCCCTGTTTTGCGCCGGATTTGACAAGTCCGAGGAACTAAGATACGACGAGTTCTTTGCGATACGCACCGGGAAGGACAACTTCTACACGCCCCGCTGGCTGGAGCTTAAGGGGAATCGTACACCCAAACGGGCTCAATTGCAACTGGTGTCGAACCACTATCAGATCCTGCCCGAGCAGTTTGTAACAGCGCGTCCGTTCGATGTGGAGTTGGTTGTCCCCGGTAGAGACCTCAAGCCGATCCCTTCCGGCCTTTGCAAGCTAGACAAGAAGAAGGATGAGTGGGCGTGGCTGAGCGAGGAGACCGAGGGTGATACACTGCGGGCGACTTCCAAAAGTGGTGGATCGTTTGCCGGCGTTCAGGACGGGATCGAACCGATGATCTCCCGACTGAGTGTGATCGAAGGCAAGACCTATCCCTCCAAGAACTTCTCGATCAGGTTCAAAGCCGAAGACGACAAGTCCGGCATCTATGACGATCAGGATATCTATATCAAGCTTGACGGGCAGTGGTTGATTCCGGAGTATGACCCTGAGTCGAATGTCTGTCACACCCGACCCTACGAGTTGCTCGCTCGAGGGAGTCACCATTTGGAGATTACGCTTTACGATCGGGCGGGAAACAAGACTGCGAAGTATCTCGATTTCTTTATCTCGGACCAGAAGCCGCGAGGAAACCAGGGCGGAAAGGGAAGGTAGCCGGACTTGTTTATCCCGATTCGCGACAATGTAGCCACCAGACGGCGGCCGGTGCTCACTATCGCTCTAATCGTCGTGAACTGTCTGGTCTTTCTCTACTCGCGATCTCTCGGGGCCGAGGGGTTCCGCATCTTCACGTTTCAGTTCGGCTATATCCCGTTTGAGTTGGTCAACGCTACCGAAGTCTTACCGCAGTTCGAGTCGTATATCTATGTCACGCCGTTTACGTCCATGTTCATGCACGGCGGCTGGATGCACTTGATCGGCAACATGCTGTTCTTGTGGATCTACGGCAACAACATTGAAGACGACCTGGGTCGATTCAAGTTCTTGGTATTCTACTTATTGTCAGGCCTGGCCGCGATTGGCCTCTATACGCTCTTCGGTCCCAGCTCCCAAATTCCCCTGGTGGGTGCTTCCGGAGCCATAGCCGGTGTCATGGGCGCCTACCTGGTGAGGTACCCGGCAGCTCGTATCACGGTGCTGGTGATTTTTATCTTCATCCAGACCATCCAGCTTCCGGCAAAGATTGTCCTTGGCTTCTGGTTCATTTATCAGATCATAATGTACTCGCTGGGCGGCGCCGGCGGTGGTGGAGGAGTTGCCTGGATGGCCCACGTCGGTGGTTTCGCCTTTGGCTGGCTGGTCTTTCGCTTGCTGAAGAATCGCATCGGCGGTCCGCCGCAGGGGCGGGCTGTCAGCGACAACCGATCCTACCGGGTTCGTTGGCGTTGAGTGCAAAAATCATCTCCCGAATCGTCTCCCGCTCTGTTTTTAGATTGATATCCACGTCCCTGAGAGCTAAACTAAAGCTCAACTGATTCGATAACAGAATCATAGCGAGGCAGCCGGCCGCAAAAGGAAGTTTCGGCTGGTTCAAGGATGAATCTGCAAAAAGGGATTTGCATTGGGATTTTTCGACGCCCTTTCCAATGACATTGGTATCGACCTTGGCACCGCCAATACCCTGGTCTATGTCCGAAATCAAGGTATCGTTCTTAACGAGCCTTCCGTAGTTGCGGTTGAAAAATCGACCGGCAAGGTGTTGGCAATCGGCTCTGCCGCAAAAGAGATGATGGGACGTACGCCCGGCGGCATCGCGGCCATTCGTCCTCTCAAAGACGGCGTCATTGCCGATTTCGAGATTTCCGAGAAACTCATTGCCGACTTCATCCGCCGTGTCGTTCGCCGCAAGTATCTCATGAAGCCGCGTGTCGTGATTTCTGTCCCCTCAGGAATCACCGAGGTAGAAAAGCGCGCCGTGCGCGACTCGGCCGAAAACGCCGGTGCCCGAGAGGTCTTTCTTCTGGCCGAACCGATGGCCGCAGCTATCGGCGTAGGACTTCCGGTGGAGCAACCCTCGGGAAGCATGATTATTGACATCGGCGGCGGTACTACCGAAATCGCCGTGATCGCTCTCAACGGCATTGTCAGTGCCACCTCGATTCGTGTAGCTGGCGATGAGTTGAACGAAGCGATCATCATGTATCTTAAGAAGAACTACAACCTGCTGATCGGTGAACTGACGGCCGAAATGCTAAAGATCAACATCGGCTCAGCCTTTGCCCTCGACAAAGAACTCTCCATGGATATCCGTGGCCGTGACCTGGTAGCCGGTGTGCCGAAGAATCTCAAGCTGTCTTCGGTGCAGGTTCGGGAAGCTCTTTCCGAGACGATTGATATTATCGTCGAAGCGGTCCGCCAGGCGCTGGAACGGACCCCGCCCGAACTGGCCTCCGATATCTTCGAACGCGGAATCATTCTGACCGGTGGCGGCGCCCTTCTAAGGGGCCTGGACCGCCGTCTACGCCAGGAGACCAATCTCCCTGTAAACGTGGCCGATGATCCCCTCACTTGCGTCGTACGCGGCGCCGGGGCCGTTCTCGAAGACCTCTCGGCCCACAGCAAGGTGCTCGAGAAGAGTCGCAAAGACTAATACCACAATGACTTAACCAAAGCCGGAGCGATCCGGCTTTTTTTGTAGCTGCCTGTCTGTCGATTAATCTCATTGCCTCTGTGATATGTCTTAAGAGCGATACGAGGAAGTATGGCGAAAGCTGATAGCGCACAAATCGATAGGCTGGCCGACATGGCCAGAGACGGCGATCGCCAGGCCTTCTCACAAATTGTGAAAATGATGATGAACCAGGTAACAGCTCTGACATATCGGATGACCGGCGACCGCGACGCCGGACAGGATCTTGCCCAGGACACCTTTGTGGCCGCCTGGCAAAAACTGGACAGCTTTCGCGGCGAAGCGGCCTTCACCAGTTGGATCTACCGTATCGCCTCCAACAAGTCGCTCAACTATCTCAAGTCGGCGGGAAGGAAGCGCACCGAGTCGCTCGACAAGGAGGAGTCCGGAGCGGCGCTGGAGCCGTCGCACGACGAGACACCGGAGACGAACCTGGCTCGCGAAGAGCTCAGGGAGCAGTTCCTGGAGTTTGCCAAGACGCTCCCCGATCAACAGCGCGTCGTCTTCGAACTTCGATTCTATCAGCAAATGAGCTTTGATGAGATTTCCCGAGTAATCGATAAAGCGGAAGGTACCGTGAAAACCCACTATCGACTGGCAGTTGAGAAACTGCGCAAGCACGCCCAGGAGAGAGGCTGGCGGTCATGAACTGCCATGATTGCCGGCAGGAAGTGTTGCTCGCTTTTGGACTGCAGTCCGAATCCGAGTTGAGTGAGTCGGTGCGCGACCATGTCGAGTCGTGTGCCGAGTGCCGGGCTTTCTTCCGGGAGCAGCAGGAACTGGCGGCTATGATGCCGGCCGAAACCGACTTCCACCTCAGCGATGAAGAACTCTCGGCCTCGTTGGCCGCGGTCGAAGAGCGACTGGACTCCGAGTCAACAGGCGGCTGGATAACCGACATTTCTCGTCGCATCGCCCGGGTTCCTGTTTGGTCGCGAGCTTTGCCGGTCGCCGCTTCGATTGTTCTGGTCTTCCTCATGGGTGTGCTCACCCAGAAGAGTTTCGGCCCCAGCCTGACGGTTGTCAACGAAGTCACAGTGTCCTCGGCGGATCCGCTGGATATCTACTCCGATATCGATCTCGATAGCTACGGTGACTATGCCGCCGAGGCCATGAACTGGAGCCTCAGCAGCCAGTATCAGACCACTGCCACCGATCAGGTGGTCGAAGATATCTCGGACGAGGAGTACGAGTACTTGGTAAACAATCTGGATGTAGGAGATATACTGTAATGAGATTTGCGTTAACGATATTCACGCTGGTGATGCTTATGGCGGCCGCTTCGGGGGCCCAAGAGGATCCAGCCGAGTCCTCCACCTCTCAGCCCGAGCTGTTCAACTTCCTTGAGAACCATCCCCGGCCAGTGTTTGCGCAGGGAGGACCGGGAGGAGGCGGCCACGATTTCCCGAAAGGTCGAGGGCCGCGCGGTATGGGTCGGCACATGAAACAGAAGATGAAGCATATCGAGCAGCTGCGCGTGCTCAAGATGCTCGAACTACTGGATCTCACTCCCGATCAAGAGACGGACTTCCTCGTAACCTTCAATCGGATGCGAACCGAACAGCGCTTAATCGATGAAAGCCGTTTGGCCATAATCGACAGTTTGGCCGAAGGTCTCAAAAGCGGAGAACTGTCCGATGCCGAGATCTTTCGCATGGCCGACGGGATCAAGGAAACACGAGAGAAGCATCACGCCCTGATGCTCAGTTTCTTCGAGGACTCCAAAAAGATCCTGACGGCCGAGCAAGTCGGCAAGATGATTGTCTTTCATGAGAGATTCGAGTTCGAACTGCTGGAAAGACTGCGCGAGTTTAGACAAGGACGTCCCGGTGGCCGGTCCGACGGACAAGGTGCACCTCCTGAAGATCCGCCCGCAGACGGACGTTGACACCATAAAGAGAACAACCAAGGAGAAATGACATGAAACGGAATACACTGATTGTACTGGCCCTTTTGACGCTCCTCGCGGCCGCGGTGATCGCTCAGCCGGGAAAGGGTCGCATGGGCATGCGCGGTGGCAATGACTGTATGATGGAATCTCGGGGGCACGGCAAACAGGGCATGCGCGGCGAGATGACGGGTCGGATGCTCAGAATGGCCGACGAAATCGGGCTGTCCGATGAGCAGGTCGACAAGATCAAAGACGCCAACACGGCCTATCGCCTGGATATGGTCGACAAGAAAGCGGCCCTCAAGAAGGCCCAAATCGTGCTCCGCGACATGATGCGTGACGACGCCGATCAGGGAAAAGTCTCTTCGCAGATCGACAACGTTGCCAAACTGAAGTCGGAGATTCAGAAGGCTCGCTACTCTCACAAACAAGAGGTGCAGTCGATGTTGTCCGAGGAGCAGCTCGACAAGCTGAAAGAGCTGCGAAAGTCGAACAAGAAAGGCAAGCGTGGAGGACGTGGCCACGGACATGGCGATTTGGGTTTCTTTGAAGAGGATGGCGAGTCCAACATCTAAAACTCCTCTCAGACGAGTGTGTCTCGTCAGGAGCGCCCTGAGGACCGGGCGCTCCTTTTTTTTTGTGTGCTCTCTGTGTAATTCTGTCAAATTGGCGCATTTTGCGCCAATTTAACTTGATTTGGCCATGTGTACTGTCGTAATGTGGAGTATGACACTCGAATATCATCTGATTCTGGAGCAAATCCGGGCTGTCGCGGTACGGCCCATGAAGGTCAAGGAACTGGCTCAAGCACTCAAAGTGCCCAAGCCACAGTACTCCGAGTTTCGCACTCTGGTCAAGAAGTACATCGACAAAGGGGACCTGGTAAGGCTAAAACGCAACCGCGTTGGATTGGCCACCGAACTAAACGTTATCGTTGGTGAGATTTCCGTCACTCGCGCCGGCAAAGGGTTTGTCCCTCGCGAAGGCAAGGACGACGTGATGATATCCTCCTCCCAGATGTACACCGCTCTCGATGGAGACCGGGTCATGGTGCGTCTTAACGGCTATCGCGGCGAGCGCGAAGTAGGCAGCGTCATCCGAATACTTGAACGGGCCGAGCGCAAGATCGTCGGTACCTATCACGAAGTACGCGAGTTCTGTTTTGTCCGACCGGACAATCCCCGCCTTCACCGAGACATCTACATTCCCCCGGCTGTTAACAAAGGTGCGGTGGAAGGCGAGAAGGTCGTGGCGGTTCTCAAACTTTGGGACGACCCCTATCTGAACCCAGAAGGTGAAATTGTCGAACGCCTTGGTCGGCCGACCGATCCCGGGGTCGATATGCTCACCGTGATCAAGAGCTTCGATCTGCCCGAGGAGTTCCCCGACAAAGTCCTTACCGAGGCGGAGCGAGCGGCGGTGCTGCCAAAACCAGCCGAGCTCAAGGGCCGGGTCGATCGTTGCGGTGAATGCATTTACACTATTGATCCCGCCGATGCGAAAGACCACGATGATGCCGTCTGCGTCGAACGAACCGGCGATGGCTACCGTCTGGGCGTGCATATCGCCGATGTCTCCCACTACGTGCAACCGGGTACGGATCTGGACAACGAAGCCTTCCTCCGGGGCAACTCGGTCTATCTGCCCGGCATGGTGATTCCCATGTTGCCGGAGGTGCTTTCCAACGATGTCTGCTCACTCAAGCCGAATCGCCGAAGACTGGCACATTCCGTCGTAATTGATTTCAACAAGAACGGCAAGATGCTCTCGTGGGAGGTCCAGGACACGGTCATGAAGAGCTCAGCGAGGTTGTCTTACGAGGAAGTCCAGGACTTCTTCGACGGAAATAGAGGCAATCCTCGCATTGACCGGGTAGGTGACAATCTCGAAGCCGCCCGCGAACTGGCCCGTATTCTGAGCGAGCGGCGATTCGCGGCCGGTTCGCTGGATTTCGATCTGCCTGAGGCCAAGATCGTGATGAACGAACGCGGCGAGGTGCTCGAACTGGGGCATCGGGTACGGTTGGAGTCGCACCGGTTGGTCGAGGAGTTCATGTTGGCCGCCAATCGAGCAGTGGCCCTTGAGGTATTTCGCAAGGCCCAACCGTTCTTGTACCGCGTACACGAACGGCCGAATATGGAAAAGATGCACGAATTCTCGGCCATGATGAACCGGCTGGGCTACAAGTTTCCCGTCTCTCCCAACCTGGGACCGATTCACTTTGCGCGCTTTCTCAACAAGGTGCAAGACAAACCGGAAGTGGATTTCATCAACGAACTGATGCTTCGTTCGATGATGAAGGCGGTTTACCAGGCGGAGAACATCGGCCATTTCGGTCTGGCTTTCAAGCATTACACGCACTTTACATCACCGATCCGTCGCTACCCCGACCTACTGGTTCATCGCATGTTGCGCGCCCTCAAAGGTAGCCAATACGAACCGGAATACGCCCGGCGGATAGTCTCGGTGATCAAGAATGTCGGCACTCATTGCTCTGAGACCGAACGTACCGCCGAGTCGGCCGAGAGAGCGGCGGTCAAGATTAAGCAAGTGTCATATCTTTCCAAACAGGTCGGCTCGGAGTATCGCGGCGTCATCTCGGGGGTGGCATCGTTCGGCTTCTTTGTCCGGCTCGAAAATATGGCTGCGGAAGGTATCGTCCGGCTCTCCTCGATGGATGACGATTACTACGTCTTCGAGGAAAACCAGTACCGTCTGGTCGGCCGCCGAACCGGGAAGATCTATCGCATGGGCGACCCGGTCGATGTGGGAGTGCTGAAGGTGGACACACTGCGTCACGAGGTCGAGTTGTATGTGGTTGATACACATGCCGAGCCTCCGGCCTCGCAGCGTAAGAAACCAGCCAAGACCAAAACCAGGACCAAAGCGAAATCGCGGCCCCGAAAGGAAACGACCGGCAAGTCCAACAACAAGACGACGGGCAAGAAGCGTAAGGGCAAAAACGACCGCAGGCCGAGACGGAAGAAGTGATTTGAGGAGAGAGTACCCATGACGAGAGAAAGGGATGAGCGTTCCCGTCGAGTTGTCGTGCTTCTCGATGAAACTCCCGGGCGCGATCGGGAAATCGACTGGACCAACGTTGGCGAAGTCTTCTATGAAATCTCACTGCTCTACCAGACTTGCAAGGAGCGCGTGGTCGATCTGATTCTGGTGGACAGCCGGCGGTCCGACATGACCCGGGCAGTAGCGACCCGTATTCGGCGCTACAATCCGCTGACCGACATCTGGCGACTGGTCGAGGATGAGTTCGCGAATGACACCGAGCCGGAACACTTCGACGGCACCATGTCGAAAGAACTCGGCCAGAGTGGGATCGAAACCCGAGTCGGTCAGATACTGGGTGCGAAGGATCTCCTCAAGGAGTTCGGAATTGTTGGCCGATC
>Ga0180436_10000373_pt1 | contig 46996 bp, 35 predicted proteins | sample SS_ome_2_FD_132434 | JGI IMG/M metagenome (GOLD analysis project Ga0180436, IMG submission 132434) | Hypersaline lake sediment archaeal communities from the Salton Sea, California, USA - SS_3_S_2 metaG | ecosystem: Environmental > Aquatic > Non-marine Saline and Alkaline > Hypersaline >...
AGCTGCACAACTTGGCGTTGGAAATCTTGAGCGGGGTCGCACTGAGTGCCTTCACCACCTCCCGGCCTGATAGCGGTGGCTGACACTGCCGGGCCATTGATCTCACTTCATGCTGTACCTTTTCCGGTGGATAACCCGAGTCCCTCAGCAACTTCACCAGGATCAGGGCGCCATAGTACCGGCAGCCTGGCTTTGTAACCGGTGGGCCCTGAAGCCCGCCCCTGTGATCGAACAACAGCCAGAACTCGGCAAGACGCTGGGCGGCCAGAGCACGGAGACCGTTGATCCGCTTCGGCACTCGGCGACGGGCTGGATCTCGCTGCTTGGTTTTGTCTGGCTGAAGATCTACACCAAATATTTCTGCCAGTTCATCGAGGGTGTAGCGGAAAACGGCCCCGGCCTCATCATGCTGCTGCATGTAATGCACTCTGCGGGAAGCACCACTGTGCAGGGAGCCGGGGATCCTAGTGATCCTGCTCGGATCGAGAGCTTTGGGATCGGCTTGAAGGGCCGGTGCAAGATCACGAATCCGATTGTGGATCGACTGCATAATTCCCCTGTAGATATCAATCTTCTCCGGCCAGGCCCGAGGGGGTAGATCCGAGTCCTCGTCGTGGAGAAGCCAGAACAACCAGGAACCGGTGCCACTACGGCTGATGATCGATGCCGGAGGAATGTCTCCGTTCTCTTGCAGGTCCATGATCTGGTGCACGGCTTCAGGGAAGGACAGGGTGAAACGGTGGTCCAGGTCGGCATAACAGGCGTTGAGACGACGCAGATCGGACGTTTCATGGGTGCCGGGCCTGAAGTATCCGTTGACGCTGAAATAGGCATCCTGGTCGACCTGGGCTTCATACCGGGCCAACACCTGGTCGATGTGCTCCGCCTTCACCGATCCAGACCGGCAATAAGGATCCTGTGCAGTCGACTGCAGTAGACGAAGACCACCCTGGCCGGTAGAGTGGAGGAAGCGTATGTATGCATCATCGGCACGGTGAATCAATCGTATCGATCCGGGATCGACGCATGACAGGGGCACCAGGCCTGCTGGGGAAATCATGTGTCCTGGTGGCCGGAGGCCCGCACCAGGGCGAGGACCCCGGCCTTTATGGCATCGGGGAGTCCGTCCCAGGCATCGATGACACTGCGCAGATCAGCGGCGATCTGGAGTGCCGTTCCGCCGATGTGCACTATATGCGCACTCTTCAAGTCTGAAATTTTGCCCGGGTTGTTCCCCGGAAGTGAACGGGGTGGTGGTTCGTCCTCCTCGGTGGGCTGATCCAACTCGTTGGCTGGAGAAGAAGTTACGCTATTTTTGGTGGAAAGTGTGTCGGAATTTAACGGCTGGGAAATCGGTGCGCTCGGGTTCGAATCCCCCCTTCGGCACCAGACATCGTACAGGCGAAAGCCCCTCGAAATAGGGGCTTTTTTCGTGGCCGAACGTTAAAACCGCCCGGCGGCCACATTCGTCCCGTGGGTCCTGGCTGGGTACGCCTCCAGCGCGAGCCACTGGTTCACGGCCGATCCGTCGTAGGTGAAGACCTTGAACTCCGTGTCGGCGGCGGATTCGGGCCCCCGGCCGGCCACCAGTTCGTCCCGGCCGTCACCATTCAGGTCAACGCCGGCGGAGACGTTCACGCCGAAGCGAACGTCATCACTCCAGGCAAAGAAGCTGAAACCTGGCAAGGGAGCGATCGTGCCGCCGTCGTGGTTCCAGCCACGCACATGAGGGCCGAAGACCGCGCCCGGCCCGGCGCCGGTGATGATCTCGTCGATGCCGTCACCATCCACGTCGCCGGCGGTGACGTTGAGGCCGAACTTGTTCGTACCGTAGGCGAAGAAGCTGACGCTGTTCAACGGTGTGACCGGCGGGGCGCCATCGAAGTTCCAGGCCCTGACATGGGGACCGTACACCGCTCCCGGTCCCGGGCCGGTGATGATCTCGTCATACCCGTCGCCGTCGATGTCGCCGCAGGCGATGTTCACGCCCCACTTGGGTGTGCCATAGGCGAAGTAGCTCACCCCCGGCATCGCTGCTACCGTTCCGTTGCCGTCATAGTCCCAGCCCCGGACATGAGGGCCGAAAACGGCTCCCGGCCCCGCGCCGGTGAGGATCTCATCGTAGCCGTCACCATCGAGGTCACCGGCGGCCACGTTCACCCCCCACTTGTTGGTGCCGAAGGCCAGGAAATTCAGTCCGGCGAGCGGTTCGGCGGCACTGCCGTGGTATTCGAATCCCCGCACGTGGGGCCCGTAGATATCCCCGGGGCCGGCACCGGTGAGGATCTCGTCCCGCAGGTCGCCGTCGACGTCGCCGCAGCTGACGTTGACCCCGTAGCTGGAGGCGCCATAGGCCGCAAATTCGTACTCGGGCGCTGCCTGGGATTCCGGCGGAAACAGGTGAACGTGCGGCGGATTGTCCGGGGCCGGCCCGGGGCCGGTCAGCAATCGGGGCAGTTCCACCAACCCGTTGAGATCGTAGCGGGAGAGAAAGCTCCAGATTTCCGTCGAGGCATCGATGTCATAATTCGTGCCGGATCCGCCGTAGGGGTTCCCCGGCCAGGTGTGGTCTCCGCCGATGACCTTGAAATGCTCCACTGCCACCCCGTTGTCACCGTCGTAATAGACGAGATGCTCCACCGTGCTGCCATCGGTGGGGTCGATATCGGGCAGCTCGGTGATCACCGGTGTCGTGCGGCAGTTGTCGTAGTCGACCCAGTATTGCAGCACGGTGTCGATGGACTCCGACCAAGCCGTTCCGCCATAGGGCACCACGCTGTCGGCCGTCCCGTGGATCTGCAGGATCGGTGTCGGATGCCGGGGGTCGCTCTCGTCGTAGGTTTCCGGGGTCATCGACCCGGTCACCGAGGCGATGGCGGCAATCCGCTCACTCAACTGGCAGGCCAGCAGGAAGCTCATGAAGCCGCCGTTGGACATCCCGGTGCTGTAGACCCGCGCAACATCGATGTTGTACGCCGCGGAGAGATGATCGATCAGCGCCCCGGTGAAACCGACATCGTCCACGGTGCTTCCCGTGGTCCAGCCACCGACGTTCCAGTGGGAGATCCCTTCGAACAATGTCCCCTGGGGGTGGACCACCAGGAACCCCTCGCTGTCGGCGATGGGTCGAAAATCCCCGTACGCCATCTGCGCACTGGCCGAGCTGCCGAAACCGTGAAAATTGAAGAGCAGCGGAACGGGTTCCGTCCCCGTGTAGCTGTCCGGCACATAGAGGATGTACTCACGTTCCAAACCATCATGCATGATCGACCCGTTGATGGTCTCCTGTGCCCTTCCTGACCCGGCAATGCCGGCCAGCATTCCCGCCGCGACCATGATCAGCACACTCTTTCGCATGATGCTCCCTTTCTCGTCCCCGACTGTTCCTTCCGACACACGATCATCCGCTCGCCACCATCCTATCACCTCGAGCCCCTGCCTTCCGAAAGTCGCCCTGAATCACCCGGGCCGGTCAGACGTTTCAGTGGCCCTCCCCCACTCCAGCCCGGCCACGTAGCGCCAGACCAGGGCGGCGCAGATGACGGCGATGGCGAGCAGCAGGGCGCCGAGCCAGCGGGGGCCGAGCAGCAGCTTGCCCACGCCGAAGAGGGTGCCATAGATGGCGCCGATGGAAAAGATAAAGGCCGGAAGCGCCTTGCTGGGGGCCGTGTCGCGCTCGGTGCCGGGGACAGCGCGGGAGACCGGCGCCCAGAGCCGGCCGCCGGGGCGGATGCGGGTGTAGAAGGCGGTGAGGTGCTCCCGGTCCACGGGACGGGTGAGAAAAGTGATGGCCAGGGCCGCCCCCAAGCTGATCGGCACGACCCAGAAGAGCACCTGGGGGTAATCGTAGCCCAGGCCCATCCTGAAGATCACGGTGCAGGCCAGACCGGTGAGCATGGCCGCGATCTCGCTCCAGGCGTTGATCCGCCACCAGTACCAGCGCAGCACGTAGATGATCGACACCCCGCCGCCGATGGAAGTGATGATGTACCAGCCGTCGCGGATCGATGACATCACCGTGGTGACCCCCATGCCCAGCAGAGCCAGGCCCGCGGTCATCACCATGGCGGCGACGATGCACTGCCGCTCGGTGGCCCGGGGGTTGATGAACCGCTTGTAGATGTCGTTGACCAGGTAGGAAGCCCCCCAGTTGAGGTGGGTGTCGATGGTGGACATGTACGCGGCGAAGAAAGAGACCACCATCAGGCCGAGGATCCCCGAGGGGAGAAACTCGTTCATCAGCAGGATGTAGCCGATCTCCGGGTCGGCGATGGCGGGGTAGAGGATCGCCCCGCAGAGCCCGGCCAGGATCCAGGGCCAGGAGCGGAGACAGTATTGGGCCACGTTGTACCAGAGGACGCCGAAGAAGGCGTGTTTCTCGTTTTTGGCGCTGAGCATCCGCTGCACCAGGTGGCCGGTGTTCCCTCCCCCGCCGGCGGGGTTGCCCGCCGACCACCACTGGAAGAAGATGAAGGCCATCACCGGCACGAAGAGCTCGGAGCCGGAGGCGGGGAAGAAGGCGGTGATCTCTTCCGCCCGCTCGGCGCCGTGCACCTCGGCCAGTCGGTGGAAGATGCTGCCCAGGCCACCCACGCCCTTCACCGCCACCACCGCGAGATAGATGCTGCCGAACATGGCGATGAAAAACTGGATGAAATCGGTGGCCATCACCCCGCGGAGGCCGGCCATCATGGTGTAGACCAGGCTGAAGCCGAAGCAGAACCAGAGGGCGTAGCGCTGGTCGATGTCGATGGTGTTGGCCAGCACCTTGACCATGGCCAGGTTGACCCAGCCGATGACGATGCAATTGCAGAGCACGCCGGAGTGGATCGAGAGATAGGCGCGAAGGATCCTGGCCGGACGGCCGGAGTAGCGAAGCTCGATGAACTCGGCGTCGGTGAGCACCCGGCTGCGGCGCCAGAGCCGGGCGAAGAAGTAGAGCGAGACCATGCCGGCCATGGCCGAACACCACCAGTACCAGTTCCAGGAGATGCCGCTCTTGATGATGAAGCCGCTCACCGCCAGGGGTGTGTCGGCGGCGAAGGAGGTGGCGGCCATGCTCGTGCCCAGCAGCCACCAGGTGGCCTTGCGGCCGGAGAGAAAGTAGTTCGCCATCCCCCGGGTGGCGCTGCGCATGTGGTAGAGACCCAGCCCCAGGGCCAGCACCAGGTAGCCGATGACGATGGTCCAGTCGAGGTTGGACACTAGGGCTCCCACTCCATCTCGGGATCGAGGGGGAAGATCGGGCGCTCCAGACGGCGGTAGGCCAGGCCGGCCAGATCCTGGTTCACCGCGCCGGGGGTGAGGGCGAGAAGGGAGACCGCAGCCCGTTCCTCCAGCTCGGGCACCAGGTAGCCCATCTTCACCACGATGATCCTGTATTGCGCCGGGTCGAGGCCCAGCTCGCGGAACTGCTCGAGCCGGTGGAACGGTGTTCGCAGCTCGGTGATCACCACCGTAACGCCGCGGCAATCCACCACCGCGATCCGGTTGTGCCGCCCCGAGGAGGGCATCTTCGTCTCGTGCAGACTGACCACGCGGGCGGTGACATGAAACGGCGTGCCGTTCAGGGGGTCGAGCGTGCCGCCGAGATCGAGCGGGACGACCACCCCGGCACCGGCACCAGCGCAGGCGGCCACGGCCTGCCGGTCGGTGATACCGGCGCAGAGAGCATCGTCCACCTTCACGGCCAGCAGGCGGCCCAGGGCATGGGAGACATCCCCTGCTCCGCCGGCGGTGGGGTTGTCCCCGGAATCACTGATCAGCACCGGCCGGCCGGTTTCGGCCCGGGCACGCTCGAGGCACCGGTCCATGGATCCGGCGAACACCCCGAACCCGAACTCGTGTCGAACACGCCAGAAATGCCGGGCCATGGCTTCTGCAGCCTGCTGCGCATTCGGCCTCTCGGCGGCCAGGGCCACCACCGATGCCGAGGCCCGGGGCTCGTCGGCCCAGGGGTAGCCCGTGAGCACCGAGAGATCGAGCAGGCCGAAATGTTCGATCATCCGGGGAATCATGCCGCAGAGCCCGGCCGCCGGCTCCCAGCCGGTACCGGTCTGCTCGCCGGGCAGCAGGATCGGGACCCGGACGAGGGCTTTTTCCGGCCGACGGTTGCCGGCCAGGCTCCGCACCAGCAGACGGCAGGCCCTGGCCACCGTTTCGTCCACATCCACGTGGGGCGCCGTCCGATAAGCGGTGAGCAGATCGAGATTGTCCGTCACCCGGCGTGAGAGATTCCCGTGCAGGTCATAGCTGGCCGAGATCAGGCACTCACGCCCCACGGCCATACGCAGGGTGGAGATGAAGTGCCCCTCGGCGTCCTCCATGCCGTAGACGCTGGCCGCCCCGTGCATCAGCAGCAGCAGGCCGTCGAAGGGTCCCGCGCCGAGGATCCCGCGCAGCAGACCGGCGAGAAAGTCGTCGTAGAAGCGCCGCCTGATCCGTCCTCCGGGCAGGGCCCGGGCCAGGGCCAGAGGGACGAACCTGGCGTCGGGGAAGGAACCGGGATCAATCACCTCAGCGAGCAGGTCCTCGCCGCTGAGCACCTGGAAATCCTCCTCCCGTGTGGGCAGCGGGGAAAACGTGGAGCACTCACAGCTGAGACCGGCGATCCCGATGCGCATCACCGATGCCCCCCGGCAACCGCATCGCAGATGGCACTGATCCGCTGCCGGTCGGTGACCAGTCGCTCATACTCGGAGACAATGGGATCAGCCCCCATGACGACATCCTCGTTGCGATGCCTCATCGGGCTCTGCTCACGCTTCTCGGCCAGCACGTGATACTCGGCAGCCCCTGTCCTGCCGACCAGGCCGGCGATGTTCGTTTCATCGATCCCCACGCCGGGCATGACGACGATGCGGTCCCCGGCCCGGGCCACCAGCTCGGCCAGCAGTTCCACGCCGGCCGCGGCCGAGGCCTGCTGCCCCGAAGTCAGCACGCGGTCCACGCCAAGCGCGATGAGCGTGTCGAGAGCGAGGAACGGGTCGGCGGTCATGTCGAAAGCCCGGTGGAAGGTGACGCTCATCGGCCGGGCCAGGTCGATCAAATCCCGGGTCTGCTTCTCCTGGATCGTGCCGTCGGCGTGAAGCATGCCGAACACCACCGAGTCGGCGCCGGCTGCCCGGGCCGCCAGCAGGTCGGTCTTCATGATCTCCCGTTCGAGCGGCGAGTAGCAGAAATCGCCTCCCCGGGGCCGGATCATCACCGCCAGCCCGATGTCCAGCCGCTTGCGCGCCTCGCGGATGGTGCCCAGACTCGGTGTGGTGCCGCCGTCGAAGAGATTGTCGCAAAGCTCCACACGACCGGCGCCGCCCGCCTGGGCCTCCAGGGCCGATTCGGCGGAGTTGACGCAAGCTTCAATGAGTAAGGCTCCCCTCATTGTCGGCTCACCGCCTCATCCGCATCAGCGGCCCAGTTCGACGCCCGCCGCTCGTCGAACCACTTGCGGGCATTGACCATCTTCCACTCGCGCCGGCCTTCGAGCCGCTCCAGGGCCAGCCTGATCATGCCGTACCTGGCCCAGAACAGGCCATCCCGCTGCTGGCCGGCCATCTCCAGCTCGCCCAGGGCCTCGAGTTTTTCGCCTTCCAGCACCAGGTCGCGCAGGGACATGTCCCGATCCACCATCTTCAACCGGGCGCTGCCGGTCACGTCCTGCACCGTGAGCAACCCCTTGACGTGCTTGACCCAACTCTTCATTTCGGCGAAGAGCGCCACGATGACCCGGGTGTCGCGCATCGCCAGATCGACCTCCGCCTCGACCACCAGCGGTGCGGCGAGATTGGCCCGCCCATCGGGCACGTTGACGGTCATCCACCACCCGCGGCTCACGTCGACATCCGGGTGGTGGAACTCGCCGTTGAACAGGCGCAGTTCGGTACCCTGGAGCCGCACTTCGAAATCGTCCCAATCGCTGCCCGAAACGTTCATCTCCAGGGCCAGGTCGGTATTGAACTCGAATTCATTGAATCGGCCCGAGAGCTCGTCACCCATGATCGTCATCGTCCCCTGCGCCGCTTCCGAGGCCGCCTCGGCCTCGAGGTGCGCCGCCATCGTGGCCAGGCCGCCGGTGAAGGTGACCTCGAGGCCGGCCGGCAGCAGCTGGTCGAGCTGGGCGATGTCGGGAACATTGGCCTCGGGCAGGTCGAGGGTCACATTCATCCCGCTGAGCAGTTCCGCAGCGCCGAGCCCCTCGCCGCTGGTCTCCAGCACCAGGCCGGTGCCGCGGGCCATCGGTTCCTCACCTTGCCGGCCGAACCGGTAATTGTCGAACTCCAGGGTGATGAGGGTGGAATGCGTTTCCTCCTCCTGCGTGACCCGGCCGTCCACCATGCCGTCACCAGTCGTACGGAATCCCATGAAATCGAGCAACAGGTCATCGGCATCGATATCGATAACCGTGCCCGGCTGCAGGTGTCCATCCGCAATCTTCATCGCGGCCCTGATGTCACCGGAACCGTCAATTCGCTCGATCCACTTCGTCCCGGCAAAGAAAACCTGCAGGGGGACCAGACTGCCCAACCGCCCGGTGACATCGATGTCCGCGCTGAGATGGGGCACCATGGCCAGCCCCTTCTCGCGCTTGGGATTGAAGGGGCTGAACCCGCCGCGGAACCCCAGATCCAGCGAATGGGCAATCGGCTCCTCCCCCATCCGGATTTCGGCCCCCCGCCACTCCAGGTCGGCGTCGCTGATCGCCATCTCGCGCCTGATCTCCATCTCGAAATCGCCGGTGACCGACGACGCCCCGCCGAAGACAGCGACCTCGTCGAAGCGGAACTCCTCGATGGTTTCAACGTCGATATCGAGCAGTTTGAAGGTCATTCCCGGCTTTTTCTTCGTGGATGGGGGCAGCCCCGACCCGCCGCTGCGGTCCAGCGCCACCGCGAGGCTCCCCACCTCCACTCCGCTGGCCCGGAGGGTCCGGGTGAGAAACGGCAGGACCCCGATCCGTGCGCTGACCTTGTCCGCGGTGATGGTCAGGCCCAGCTTGGGTGAGCGCTGTTCGAGCCGGAACCCGGTGACATACACCTTGGCCGGGTAGGGCGTGAGCACCCGCTCCCAGGTCACCATGTATTTCTCAGGCTTGCGGTTGATCGCCCAGGGGCCGATGGGCGTATTGAGAAAAAGATGGGCCAGCACCAGCCAGCCGACTTCGATCCCCAGGACGATGACAATGATTCGGCGGACCCAGACGAGCCAGTTCTTCTTTTGCGGGGCGGCCTTGCGTTCACTGGGCAATGGTCAGGTCCTCCTGGTCGGTCCGGAATCCCCGGACAGATCGCAATGGGGCCGGATGGGGTTCGCGTTCGAATGTCCCATTGTGCAGGATGGGCACCGCACGAGACAAGTCGTTTTCTCGCCCGACGGAAACCCCACCCGTTCGTCGGCGATCCGCAGCCTTCCGCCCGCCCCGGGCCCGGAACCCCTTTGACTCGAGTCGCCAAAACCACTATCCTTGGCCGGTCAATCGACTGAAATCATTGCCGCTCCCTGCAACAACGGCAGGGAGCGGCGGTAGTGTACGGGGAGCGACGGCGATGACCGACCAGGAGTCTTTCGATCTTCAGATCATCATGCCGGTGCACAACGAGGGGGAGAGCATCGAAACAACCCTTCGCGAGTGGCACGAAGAGCTGTCGCCGCGACTGAACATGCAGTTCATCGTCTGTGAGGACGGCAGCCGCGACAATACCAAAGAGGTGCTCACCCGTCTCAGCGGCGAGCTGCCGATGCTGCTCGACATGATGGACGGCCGCCGGGGGTATGCCGGGGCCGTGGTGACGGCGTTCCGGCACTCCACCGCACCTTTCGTGCTCGCGGTGGACTCGGACGGCCAGTGTGACCCGAGCGACTTCTGGCAGTTCTGGGATGCGAAGGACCGCTTCGACATCGGTATCGGCTGGCGCACCAACCGCAAGGACACACTGACCCGGAAACTGATGTCCGGGTCGTTCAAAATGCTGCACAAGCTGCTCTTCTCGCACCGGATCCACGACCCCAGCTGTCCCTACCTGCTGATTCACAGCCCGGCGCTGCAGCGGCTGCTGCCCGACCTGGGGCTGCTCACCGAGGGGTTCTGGTGGGAGTTCGTGGGCCGGGCGACCAACGCCGGGCTGCGACTCCAGGAGTTTCCCATCCGCCACCGGCTGCGCACCGCAGGCTCCACGGTGGTCTTCAAGATGTCCAAGGTCCCGCGCATTGCCCTGCGCAACGGGCTGGGTCTGATCACGGTCTGGCGGCAGACTCGATCACGGTGAAATCGCCGACCGCTCCCGCGGAGAAACCAGGCAGTGACGTCGACGTCCGAACACCATCTGAACCGGCTCCTCGAGGCCACCGGCCACGGTGACCGCCATGCCCTGGAGCAGCTGATGGAGCTGGTCTACCGGGAGCTCCGCGCCGTGGCCGCCTACCAGTTGAAACAGGAGCGACCGGACCACACGCTTCAGCCCACCGCCCTGGTCCACGAGGCCTACGTGCGGCTGATCGAGCAGCAGCCGGTGGACTGGCAGGGGCGGACCCACTTCTTCCGGGTGGGAGCCAAGCAGATCCGCAGAGTGCTTGTCGATCACGCCCGCGGGCGCAAGCGGCAGAAACGAGACGGGAACCTGCTGCGGGTGACCCTGGACGAAGGGGTGGCGACACCGGGGCCCGACGTCGACCTGCTGGGCCTGGACGAGGCCCTCGACCGCCTCAACGAACGGTCTCCGGATGACCGTCGGATCGTGGAATTGAAGTTTTTCGGCGGTCTCACCGAGGAAGAGATCGGGGAGATGCTCGGGATGTCGGAACGGACCGTCCGCCGTCGCTGGAATTTCGCGCGGGCCTGGCTGTTCCGCGAACTGGAGCAGGGGGAGGCCCGGAGATGAACCAGGACGACACGTTCAAGCGGTGCCGGCAGCTCTTCGAGGAAGCGCTCGAAATGTCGCCCGGCGATCGGGAAGCCTTCCTCACCCGGGAGTGCGGCGAGGACAGCGACCTCTTCCGTGAAGTGTCCTCCTTGCTGCGGGCCGAGGCCGGGGCCGGCAGCTTTCTCCAGGGGCCGACCATCGAGGCCCGACCGAACCCGGACAGCTTGGTCGGCAAGACCATCGGTCAATACCGCATTATCGAGGTGCTCGCCGCCGGCGGGATGGGCGTGGTCTACCGGGCCGAGCAGGACCAGCCGAAACGCCAGGTGGCGCTGAAACTGATCCGCAGCGGGGCCATCTCCGGTCAGCTGCTCAAGCGGTTCGAGCTGGAGGCCGAAGTGCTGGGGCGCCTGCAACACCCGGGCATCGCCCAGATCTACGAGGCGTCCACCACCACCACCGATGCCGGGGACCAACCCTACCTGGCCATGGAACTGATCGAGGGCCGCCCGCTGACACGGTACGCAGTAGAGCAGCAACTGGGCACCGCCGAACGCATCGAGCTCCTCATCGGCATCTGCGAAGCGGTGCACCATGCCCACCAGAACGGCGTTATTCACCGTGACCTCAAACCGGCCAACATCCTCGTCGACGACGATGGCCGGCCCAAGGTGCTCGATTTCGGCGTGGCCCGGCTCACCGACGCCGACCTGCAGACCACCACGATGCAGACCGACATCGGACAGCTCATCGGCACGCTGGCCTACATGAGCCCCGAGCAGGTTCACGGACGGTCCGAAGACCTGGACATCAGGCTCGACATCTACGCCCTGGGCGTGCTGGGCTACGAGCTGCTCACCGGTCGTCTCCCCCAACAGCTGGAAGGAAAGAGCATTACCGAGGCGGCCCGGATCATCGAGCAGGAGGAACCAAAATCCCTGGGCGCCACCGGCGACTTCTTCCCCGCCGACCTGGAGATCATCATCGGCAAGTGCCTGGAAAAAGAGAAAGAGCAGCGCTACGCCTCCACCGCCGCCCTGGCCACCGACCTGCGGCGGTTCCTCGACAACCAGCCGATCAGCGCCCGGCCCCCCAGCGTGGTTTACCAGTTCCGCAAGTTCGCCAGGCGCAACCGGGCCCTGGTCACCGGCGCCGGCCTGGCCCTGGCCTTCCTGCTGGCCGGGTTGGTCATCTCCGTCGCCGGCTGGAACACGGCGGTCAAGGCCCGGCAGCGGGCGGAGACCGAGGCGAATAAAGCTTACCTGCTCAACAGTTACCTCACCGAGATGCTTCAGGCTCCTGACCCCTGGGTCGAGGGCAAGGAAGTGAAGGTGGTGGACCTGCTGGCCCGGGCCTCGGACTCACTCGAGGACTCGCTGGCCAGCCGGCCGGAAGTGGCGGCGATGGCCCACAACCACCTTGGCGTCACCTTCACCGCCCTGGGCCAGTACGACGAGGCCGAAGGGCACCTGCTCCGCGCACTGGACCTGATCGATGGGCTGGACAACCTCCCACCCGAAACCGAGGTCACCTTTTACAGCGCCCTGGCCACCCTGCGCGGGGGCCAGGGCGAACTGGAGGAGGCCGAAGCGCTGGCCCGGCAGGCCTACGAACTGGCCCGCGAGCGCTTCGACCGTCTCGCCCCGGTGCGCATCGGCGCCATCCACGACCTTGCCGCGGCGATCTGGGAGGGGGGGAAGGACGATGAAGAAGCCAGGCGGCTTTTTAAAGAGGCCCTGGAACTCTCGCGGGAAGCGCTCGGCCCGCAACACCAGGACACCATGGCCACGGAGAACGCGCTGGGCAACGTGCTGCGGGTGCTGGGGGAGCACGAGGAGGGCCGGGTCCATCTCGAGACGGCCTACACCTACTACCGCGAGACGCTGGGTGATGACAACCCCAGCACGATCAGCGCGTTGAATAACCTGGCCTTCGTCTACCAGGAACTGGAGGAGCACGAGAAGGCCCTGGAGATGTTCACGCTCTCCCTGGAGTCACGTCGCCGAATCCACGGTGACCAGAGCTCGAAAACGGTGATCGGCCTGAACAACATCGGCCTGCAGCTGGCCCGCATGGGCCGCCCGGAAGAGGCCCTGCCCTACCTCGAGAAGGCGGTGCACACCTCGGCGACGGTGCTCGGTGAAGGGCACTGGGTGCACTGGGCCAGCAAGGCCACCTATGGCCGCACGCTCTATACCGTGGGCATCCTCGACGGGGCCGAAAGCGAGCTGCTCGCCGCGGCCCGGGGCATGGAGGAAGTCTTCGGCTCGAACCACGGCCGAACCCTGGGCGTGTACAGGAGCCTGGCCGACCTCTACGCGGCCATGGGCGACCCGGCCCGGGCCGCCGAGTACGAGTCCCTGATCAACCCCTGAAAAATCCCAAAAAAACTGTCCGGATTTCCCGCCCGATGTCGCTGCTCGAGGGTGTAGGCCGTTTTACTCGAAGTCGTCGCACCCCCCCCCGGAGGATCCTGTAATGTCCAGATCTGTCGTCAGGCAGTTTGTTTCCTCACTCGCCCTCAGCGCGCTGGGCTTCACCCTGCTCTACCTCAGCCTGAACACGGGCTGAACGGACCACGGTTGACGACCCGGCGACCGATCCCCTACCATGAACGCCGCTTGCAGTAACCCGCAGGGGGTGGCGCGCCCGCTGCGGCCGAACGGCCCGGGAAGCCCGCATGTACAAACGGCTCCACAGCATCGAGCGCTCGCACCTGCTGGCCATCATCCTCTTCGGGCTGGTGCTTTACGCCCCGTCCCTGTTCCACGAGTACGCCCTCGATGACGAGATGGCAATCACCGGAAACACGTTCACCCGGCAGGGCCTGTTCGGCATCGGTCCACTGCTCGCCACCGATACGTGGCACGGGTTTTTCGGCGAAGACGTCAAACTGCTCCCCGGAGGCCGCTACCGCCCGTTGTCGCTGGTCACGTTTGCCGTTGAACAGTCGATGTTCGGCGGCAACCCCACGGTCAGCCACCTGTTGAACATCCTGATCCATGCGCTCACCGGCGGCCTGATCTACCTGCTGCTGCTCTCGCTCTTTCCGCCGAACGCAGGCGAACGCCCGGACCAGGGGCGGGTGGTGGCCCTGCTCGCCGCCGTGATCTTCCTCGCCCACCCGCTGCACACCGAGGTCGTGGCCAACATCAAGGGACGGGACGAGCTGCTGGCCCTGATCCTCGCACTGGCCGCGCTGATGCTCTTCCTCGCCCCGGGCCTCCGGCTGTCGCCGCTGCGGGCGGCCGGGGGATCCCTGCTCCTCTTCCTCGCCATCCTGGCCAAAGAAAACGCCTACGCCTTCGTCGCCATCATCCCACTCACCGCCTGGTTCTTCCGTGATGACGGGCCGAAACGGATCAAGGCGCTGCTGCCCTGGGTCGGCGGCAGCGCCTTGCTCTCCCTGGCGCTGCGCTTCGCCGTGCTCGGCGGCGGAGGGCGGGCCGCCGATCTGCCGCAAAGCATCCTCAACGACCCGTTTCTCGGTATGTCGCTGGCCGGGAAGTACGCCACCATCATGCACACCCTCGGGCGTTACCTGCTGCTGCTGGTCTTCCCCCACCCGCTGACCCACGACTATTATCCCCGGACCATACCGGAGCTGTCCTGGGGCCACTGGTCGGTGATCGCCTCCCTGCTGCTGTATCTCGGGGCCCTCGGCTGGGCGCTGTGGAAGTTCCGCAGCCGCTGCCACGTCTCCTGGCTCGTGCTCTTCTACCTCATCAGCCTTTTCACCGTATCCAACATCCCCTTTACGGTGGGCACGGCCATGGGTGAACGGTTCCTCTACATGCCCTCGCTGGCCTTTTGCTGTGCCGCGGCCCTGGTCCTCTACCGTTGCGGAGACCTGGCGCGCCGTTTCGGCCCGCTGGCCCGGCTCACCACGGCCACAGCGGCGCTGCTCATCGCCCTGGTCGTAATCGTTCCCTACTGCCTCAAGACGCTGCACCGCATCCCGGCCTGGAAGGACAACCTCACCCTCTTCTCCACCGACATCGCCGTTTCCGATCAATCGGCCAAACTGCAAAACGCCCTGGGCTGCGAACTGCTCATCGAATCGGCCAGGCCTGAGAATGCCTCGCGCCGGCAGGAGATCCTCGACCGGGCCGGGAAACACCTCCGACGGGCCGTGGAGATCTACCCCGGGCACAACCAGGCCTGGATCGGCCTCGGCGACATCAGCTACCTCGCCGGAAGCTACGCCGATGCCCTTGGGCACTATGACCGGGCGCTGGCCGTGGTGCCCGATTCCACCGATACCCGTCTTCGCAAGGCACAGGTGCTGGCCGACTGGGGCAAGGTGGCCTTCTCCCAAGGCCACTATGCCGAGGCCCGGGAGCGTCTGCGGAAATCAGTAGCGATGGAAGGGGAAAATCCTGACAGCTGGGTGGCCCTCGGCGCCGCCTGCGGCAAACTGGGCCTGACCGATGAGGCGATCCGGGCCTTCCAGCGGGCGATCACCATCGACCCGCGGTTTGCACCGGCTTACCTCAACCTCGGGGCGGCGTACAGCCACCGCGGTGACCGTGAGCGGGGACGGCAATACTTCGAACAGGCCTACCGCCTCGACCCCTCGCTCCGGCCTTGACGGTCGATCCTACCCGTGGCCGTCCGACCCGCCAGGTGCATCGAGATAAAGCCGTGTCAACTCGCGGCTGAGATAGTCGAAGGTTTCGTCCGGGTCGTCATGAACCGAGATGAGGTCCCGGTCCTCGGGGCTGATCGTCCCGTGGCGGGCCATGGCGTCGAGATTGATCACCTCGTTCCAGTACTCCGACCCGTAAAGCACGATGGGCAGCCGCTTGGTCACCTTCTTCGTCTGGACCAGGGTAAGGATCTCGAACAGTTCGTCCATCGTGCCGAACCCGCCGGGGAAGACAACGAAGGCCTTGGCCAGGTAAACAAACCAGAACTTGCGGATGAAGAAGTAGTGGAACTCGAAATTGAGGCTGTGGGAGATCCAGGGGTTCGATCCCTGCTCGTTGGGAATGCTGATGCCCAGCCCCACGGTCTCGCCGCCGGCCTCGCTGGCCCCCCGATTGGCTGCCTCCATGATGCCCGGACCGCCCCCGGAACAGATGATGAAGCGGCGTGCACCGTCGCCGAGCCCCTTGGACCACTCGGTGAGCCGAAAGGACAGCTGTCGGGCATCCTCGTAGTAACGGTCGAGAAGTCGCGTCCCGCTGCCTCCGTCCTGTTTCGCCGCCACGTCGACGGCCCGGGCCCGGGCCGAACCGAAGACGACGATGGTGTCCTTGATCCGGTGGCGTCCGAACCGGGCCAGCGGTTCCTCGTACTCGGCGATCATCCGGATCACCCGGCCTTCGGGGCTGTTGAGAAATTCAAGATTCTTGTAAGCCTTCACCGGGCGGTGCTGCTGACGCGCGATCGGCTTCTCTTTCTTTGACACGGTGTCTGCACCTCGTTCCTGCTGAGAGCCCGCTCAGGTCACGGAAGAACTGTCATTCTGACCGGGACTGCTGCGGCGCTTCTTCCTGGTCTTCTTGCCGTCGTCGTAGCGGCCCTGGTAGCGGTAGTACGGGTAATAATAGTAGTACCCGTGCCGGGTCATGTCCAGGTTGTTGGTCACCACGCCGAGGACACGCACACCGGCCGTATCGAGCCGTTCCTTCACCGCCTGCAGGGCATCGCGTTCGGTGACGCCGCCGTGGACCACCAGAACCAGGCCGTCGGCCTTGACACCGAGAATCACCGGGTCGGTGACCGAAAGGATCGGCGGAGAGTCGAAAATAATGTGGTCCACGGCGTGCTCGCGGTACATCCGGTCGATGAACTCGTCGAACCGCAGCGAGCTGATCAGCTCGCTGGGGTCCGGGGGCACCGGGCCGGCGGTGATGAACGAAAGCCCCGGCACCTTGCCCTGGGGCTGCACCAGCAGGTCCTCGAAGTCGATGATCCCCGCCAGGTAGTGGCTCATCCCGCCCTTCTTGCCCTCGGCGAGAAAGACCTTGTGCACCTTGGGACGCCGCAGGTCGGTGTCCACCAGCAGAACACGACGGCCCAACTGGGCCAGGGTGATGGCGATGTTCACCGATGTGGCGGTCTTGCCCTCGCCGGGTGACGCGCTGCTCACCACGATGGTCTTCGGCGGTTCGCCGGCCCCGCTGAGCAACAGCGAGGTGCGCAACGAGCGGTAAGCCTCGGCAACCAAGGATTTGCTGTCTTCGTAGCAGACAGAGTAGATCGGGTCCACTTCGCTGCCCTCGTGCCTCGGCTTCGGTCCGCTTTTCTGTCGCCGAGGAGATCCGTTGACCTTCTCCCCGGACGCCTGAAGTTTCGGGACGGCTCCAAGGGCCGGGAAACCGAAACGCTTCGTCACCTCTTCGCTGGACTTGACGCTGCGATCAAGGAATTCGAGCAGAAAGGCCGATCCCAGCCCCACAACCAGGCTGAGCAGCAGGCCCAGCGACAGATTGAGCTTTTTGTTCGGGCGATAGACGAACTGCGGCACTTCGGCGGGATCAACGATCCGGATATTGCTGCTGCCGATGCCCTGCAGTTGCGCTGTCACGTTGGCTTCGGACTGCCGCTGGAGCAGCGACTGGAGCAGTTGCGACTTGCTCTCCACCTCCATCAACAGCGCGTTGTACTGGATCGCGCTCAGGTTGACATCCAGTGCCCGACCCTTCTGCTCGTCAAACATCCGCTTCAGGGAATTCTCATTCTCTCTGGCCCGCTCGTACTCGGTTCGCGCCCCTTTCAGCGTTTCACGGTAAATCTCGTTGCTCTTGGCCACCAGGCGTTGGTTCGCTTTTTCGATTTCGGACTGCAGCCGCACCTGCTCGGGCATGGCGTCTTTGAACTTCTTGGAATTCTTGGCATAATCGCTCTCCAGCTGATTGATTTCCTGCTTGAGCTGAATCACCAGCTGGTTGTTCTGCACCTCAGGGATCGATCCCGGTGAAGCCCCTCGCATTCGCTCGTATGTCGTCTGCAGCCGGATACGCTCAGTCTGCGCTCTGGTGAACGACTGGTTGAGTTCCACCAGCCGCTGGTTCGTAATGTCCTGGCCTTCGGCAGTGCCGATAATATCCGTTTCCTTGCCGTATTCCTGCAACTGCTTATGTTTGGCCTCGATCTCTTTTTGCAGGTCCTCCACCTGTGTGGAAAGGAAACTTCGAGCCTGATCAGACGCGGAATACCGCGATTCGAGGCTGAAGGAGATGTAGGCCTGGCCGAAGGCATTCGCCAGGGCCGCCGCCATCTCGGGGTCTGGCGAGGCCATCGATATCTCGACGATGTTGCTGTCTTTCACCGGGTCGACCTCCACCGCGTCCATGAGCATAGCGGCGATAACCTCGCGGTGCGCCGCCTCGTCAGACAAGTCCTCGCCTTCAGTCGATTCCAGCGCGTCGATGCTGTATAAAGGCGATTCGGTGAGATCGAGAAGGTCCACTACCCGGCTCGCCACCGTCTTGCTTCTGATCAACTGGTACTGGGTGTTGAAGAAGGTATAGTAATCGAACCTGCGGTAGAAGACTTCACTGCCGATGGCCATGCTGGTCACGGTGGATTCGCGCTCGATGAGCACCGTGGTAGAGGCCTTGTAGATCGGGGTCCTGAGGTAGGTGACGAGTGCCGTGGCCGCGAGAATCACCACCACCAGCAACAGCACAATGCGCTTGCGCTTCATCAGGACGAAGTAATAGTCCCAGATGTTGACTTCCTGGCCCGTCACCTGATTGTCAACCATACTCCCCTCCCGGAATCGGTCTGCCCGACGCGTCTAGAAAATTGTCTCCGGCACGACGACCACGTCCTTGTCCTGGAGCTGCAGGTCTTCCACCTTGCCCTTGAGAATCTTCTTCAGATTGATGTCGATCTGCTCTTCGACCCCGGACAGGCCCTTGCGCTTGACCCGCACCCGATCGGCGGCCGCACGGTCGGTGAGCCCGCCGGCCTTGGTGATCGCCTGGAGCAGGGAGATGACGTCGGACTGCTTGAACGTCAATTCACCGGGCTGGCGTACCGCGCCGTAAATGAACACCGACACCTCGGGATCGGTCGGAACGTTGATCACGTCACCCGCCTGAACCATCAGGTTGGCTTCCGGCAACCCCTGGATCATCAGTTCGTCGATGTTCACCGTGATGCGCCGCGAGGTGCCGTCCGCATCGATGCGGATCACATAGAGTTCCGGCCCCGCGTCGTCGGCCAACCCGCCGGCCTCGGAGATGATGTGGATCAGCGTGCGGGCACCGAGCAGCTTGTAGGTCCCGGGCTTCTGCACCGACCCGATGACCGAGACGCTGCGGCTGCGGAATTCGCGGATGAACACCGAAACCTGGGGGCTGTTGATGTATTTTTCCTCGAGCAGGTTACGTACCAGTTCCTCGAGTCCCTTTCGCGTCTGCCCCTCGGCGCGCACCTCGCCGAGCAGCGGCAGGTTGATCATCCCTTCCTCTGAAACCCGGACGGTCTTGTTCAGCCCCTCGAGTTCGAAGACCGAGATCTCCAGCAGGTCTTCCGGGCCGATGATGTAGTCGCTGCGCTGAATGGACGCCGTGGCCTGGCCCACCACCGGCTTTCCGGCACTCCCACCGGCGGCCCACGATTCGGCAACGGCTTGCTTCGCAGGTTCGGCAGGAGGCACGGGCGGGGGTGTTGCCGCCGTCGTGCCAGTCTCCGGGCCCCCGGTCGGCGGCGTATTCTCCGACGCAAGATCAGGGGCGGCCGCCGGCGAGGACGCAGGCGAGGAACGGCCTGCCCCGGCAGTGCCGTAGCGCCGGGCCACGACCACTTCGGCGTCATCGTACCCGGCCTCATCGAAGCGCAGTTTCAACGCTTCGGCCTCGGCCTGGCTGCTGAATTCACCCACCTCAACACGGTAGACACCGCTCTTGGCGCTGTATTCGATAACCACCTTGTGGTCTTTGAACTGGTCATCCTTCCCGATCTTCCGCTTGATCTTTTTCGCCCGGCGGGAGGAGAAGAACGCGGCCACCTGGACCCGGTATGTCTCACCATCACCGGCCGAGAGCTGGATCTCGTCCGCTGCCGCCGTTTCGGAGATCGGTGGCCAGCAGGCCAGCAGGGGCAGCAGGATCAGGATCACCCATGGATGCCGAAAGTCAGTTCTGTTCACGTCGCCTCCATCGCACAACGTTCGGGAAACCGGCAGGGACCCGCCCAGGTCTTGAGATCCGGCTTCCACTGTGAAGAACTCGTAAAGTGTGTCTGCTCAATAGTACTCCATCCGTGCCGAATATCAACCCATCGGCTCCCGCCGGCGGCCGCTATTTCGAAAGGAATATGGACACGGCAATGAACAAACGGTCGTACTCCCGGGCGAAGTTCGAGGACCGGCTGCGGTATTTCGCCTCGAAGCCCAGGACCATGCCCTCGCGGGGGAACCAGCGGAAGCCCAGTATCGGGTTGCTGAACGTGTCCTCGCGGGCCACAAGCAGCGGGTCATCCTCCGTCCCGATGTTCACATCCTCCACCGGGTAATCACTGGCGTCGTATCCGTAGCCAAGATCGAGCCAACCCGCCCCGGCCACGCGCAGAGAGATGCGGCCCTCGAGATTGCGCCTGAGGTAGAACAGGTTTGTGGCGTAGGTCGAGAACTGCCGGTCCCGCTCGGCACTCACCTTGATGTGCAACCATGGCCTGGTCCGCCAGGTGACCCGGGCCATGCCGACGAAACCCGAGTAATCCTGTTCCGGCGCCAGGTCGGCGGTGAACGCGGAGTAACCCAGTTCCAGTTCGCCATTGATGATGCCGGTGGGGTCGAACTCGGCCCCCACCAGGTAGCGCATTTCAGAGGATTCCCTGGTGCTTTCCGGGTCCTTGAAATCGTAGTCGGTGTGACGCACCCGGGCGAGGAAGCTGGTTCGCGGCAGGGCGTCGTAGCGCAGCAACAGGCCGTTGCGCCGCTCGGTGCGGTCGAGGATCTGCGCAATGCTGTCCGGGGCCCCCGGCTCCTCCACGTCTTCGTCGTCATAACGGATACGGTCACTGTCGTGGGTCAGGCCCACAATGACCCTCGGGGACACGTCCAGGTTCAGTTCACCGCTGAGCAGGTTGTTGTTGCGCCTGACCCGCGCATCGATTTCGTCGTTGGGCCGCTGGAGCCGCGTGACGAACCTGTCCCCCAGGGCAAGGTGGATGCGCTTGAGATAAAGGTCGTACCCCAGAGACGCATCATTGTTGAGGTAGATCCCCGGCGGATCCTTGGCATAGAACACGAGATCGAGATCTTCGGTGGCGCTGATCAGCTGACGCTTGCCCATGGGCAGAAAGAAATCGATGCCCGGCGTCACCGTGGCCGTGAACGATCCCTCGGGCTCGTCCTCTTCGTTGTAGAGGTTGTTGTCGTACCCGACATCCTTCAGCCGGATGCGGGGACGAAAATAGACCGGCCCCAGGTTGGCCAGGCCTTCGATGGCCTCGTCGATGGGATCGTGTTCCTCCTGGTCCTGGGCCAGGACCATGGCCGGCCATGCCGAAACGAGGAGCATGAGCAGAAGGCCCACACCGAACCACCGGTGGACACTGGGTTGATGGAATCGACTGGGGACGGAGGAGCAGTCGGAGCAGCGCTCAGGCAATTCGCCTCCCTCTACCTGCACGGAGCGCCGCGGCCCCGGACGAACGGGGTGCGTCCGGTGCTGAGCACTCCGGCGTTCCGGCCGGGCGGGACTGCCGCTGCACGGACCCCGCGCGGCGGTACGAACCCGCCGCTCACCCGGTGCGACCACCCGGCTGCTTGGTTGCTCTGACATGTGGAGCGCCGGGGAAGCGCCCCGGGACGTTACGGGTTCGCCGGGCTCTCGGGCGTATCGTCGCTGTCGTCGAGAGAGTCGCCGATAACCAGACCCGTGGCCACCGTGGCCGCCGAGATCACAACGATTCCGATCGGGGTCTTCCACCAGGCCACTGACTTCGTCGAACCGGAAGCAGCACCCTCATCCTCTGCAAGGTCCAGGGAGAGCACCTGGGGCACCGAATCCTTCACCGCCAGTTGGTCACCGTAGACAAAAAACCCTGCCTCGGTTTCCACGGCGAGATCGTACGTGCCGTAAGGAACATCCCGCGAGACATACATGCCCAGTTCGTCAGCCGGGCTGCTCTTGATCAGCTCACCGGTGACCGTGTTGCGCACCTGAACCACGGCCCCCGGCAGCACACCACCACCGCCATCGGTGGTAATCACGCCGAGCAGAGTTCCAGCGGCCGGGTCGAGTGCCAGGGCACCCGGGAGCCCGACGCAGACCGGAAACATCACCACGAGCAGGATCGCAATGCTTTTCCTCCATGATGCCATAAAGCAATTCATCCGGGTTCCTCCCTTGGAATGGATGTGCCTCCCGCAAAGAGAACGCATTTCCCTCACGGAGATACGAATGTCAACCACCATTACTTCTTATTATCGGAAAAACGTTGAAATATCATAAACTCCTTTTGCACCCCAAGTCAAGATTCCTGACGCCCCTGTTTTGACAGGCGATAACGGCCTTGGCTAGACTGTACGGCACACCGGATCCGTTGGAGGAAACGGCCGTGACGTCGTCGGCCGATATGTTCCGCCGGTGTGGCAGAGACACCGATCACCACGGCAGGGGGCCCACGTGAACATTATCGATCTGATTATTCTCGTCGTGCTCTTCGCCGGCATCGCACTGGGCGCCTTCAAGGGGATTTCACGGATTCTCATCGCCGCCATGGGACTGGTCTGTGGCATCGTTCTCGCCGCGAGGCTGAACCAACCGGCCGCCGGACTGTTCTCCCGCCTGGTGGACGGCGAGGCCATCAGGCACTCGCTGGGGTTCATCCTCGTTTTCCTCCTGACCTGGATCGTTTTCCTGCTGCTCGGCTACCTCGTCGCCTGGCTGCTGAAGAAGACCGGCCTTCGCTGGCTCGACCGCACGGTGGGCGCCGGTGTTGGGGCCATCGCCTCCACGATCTTTCTCTTCTTTATTCTCATCCTGCTCACCGCCCTCCTGCCGGTGAACAGTCCGCTGCTCACCGGTTCCCGGCTGAGCCCAGCCCTGCTGGGCACGGTGCAGAAAGTATCGGAAGCCATACCGCACGAGACACAGGAGCGGTTCTCAGACAAGCTCGAGGCGGTGCGGAAATACTGGGACGGGGCCGTCGGAAACTGAAGGGAAAACGAACTTTTCACTCCGCTCAGCCGTATGTCAGGGGTGAGCGGCGGCGGAAAACCGCGAGCGACAACGAACAGGCCGAGCAAGATCACCAGACAAGGAGCGAGGCACAATGGCCCAGCCGGCGGATACGAGCACAGCAACCGGATCTCCTCCCGAGATCACCGATGGACTGCTGGTCAGCCAGTGCCTCGAGGGCGAGTCCTCGGCCTGGGAAGAACTGGTGAACCGTTACAGCAGGCGGGTCTACAACGTGGCGTACCAGTTCACCGGGCGCCACGAGGAAGCCGAGGACCTGACCCAGGAAATTTTCCTTAAGATCTACCGTTCCCTGGGCACGTTCGATCTGGAGGCGGCTTTCCTGCCCTGGCTGATCCGGGTCTCGAAGAACATGTGCGTTGACCACTACCGCAAGCGCCGCCGTGAGCGGTTGCTGGTCCACGGGAACTGGGAGAAAATCACCAACGTGGCCTGCAGCCGTGCCAACCCGTACCAGAAGACCTTCACCAGGGAGCGGCGGGCGATTCTGCTCCGTGCCCTGGAGCAGATACCGGCCGACCTGAAGGAAGTGGTCATCCTGCGTGACCTGCAGGGATTGACCTACCAGGAGATCGCCGACGCACTCAAACTCGCCGAAGGGACCGTGAAGTCCCGGCTCAACCGCGGCCGCCTCGAGTTGGCCCGGTTCATCCGCGGCGAAGACCGCTCGCTGGAGAATGTCGCTGCCGTGAGCAGCGGCTGGTTCCGCAAAGCCGTGCGAAAACGGGCCGTCTCACACGCGGACGGTTCCACGGAGACCATGTGACCCGTGAGGGAGCGAGGGCCATGACCTGCAGGAGCGCAACATCGCTGTTCAGCGACCAGATCGAGGGTACCCTCGACAGCAGCCGTTCGACGCGCCTGATGGCCCATCTCGAAAGCTGCGCGGCGTGCGCGGCCCTGTTCGAGATCATGGAGCTGAACACCATCCAACTGCAGGGAACACCGGAAGCAGATCTGCCCGATGGCCTTGAACGGCGGCTGGCCCTGATCCCCCAGCGGGAACGCGCCGCGGCCCGGGCCAGCGGGGCCACCGGCCAGTCCGGCGGTCACTGGCTCTTCTCCAATGCCATGGCTTCGGGCCTGCTGGCCGTTTTCATCGTGGCCAATCTCACCTGGTTCAACCCGGGATTCCAGGATTCGATCCGTGGCTGCCGGGAGTTGATCAGCGATCGGAGTTCCCGGGCCCTGGAACTGGCATCGGGCTGGAGCGCCGACCTGCACCACCTGAAAGAAGCGGTGGAGTACCGCATGGAGCGGGTTCGGAATGAAGCCACCCGGTCAGAGAAGGGTATTACTGGAGCCGAAGACGGCACGTCGGCAAAACTGGTAAATGAAATCATCAGGGCCCTGGGGTTGATCGGCACCTGAGCCGTTCCCCCGCTCGGAGGCGGAAACGATGCGCTGCCACTACCATGCGGACGACGAGGCCATCGGCGCCTGCGCCATGTGCGGCCACCCGCTCTGCGAAAACTGCGTCATCGAACAAGACCGGGTGTTCTACTGCGAGAGCTGCCTGGCGGAGAAGAAGAGTGCTGAGAGCACCGGGGCAGGCGCAAGGTCCATTCCAAAGATCGAGCTGCCCGAATCGGGGGGCTTCGATCAACCCAAGTCCCCTCCGGCCGGGAACCAGCCCCGGGCCGCGGGGACCAGGAAACCCGGTACCGCGGCGCTGCTGTCGATTTTTCTTCCATCAGCCGGCCAGATCTACAACGGCCAGTATGCCAAGGCACTGACCTATCTTCTGCTGATCATCAGCTGTGCGGTGCTGGCCGACCAGACTCACCCCATGGAAGGCCTGTTCGGCGTCATTGCCGCCTTCATCTATTTCTACCAGATCTACGATGCCTACAAGACGGCCCGCGAGATCATTGAAGCCCGGAACAGTACGGCGCTGGTTCCCATGCTCACCGGCAACGGGTACGGCGCTGGTGACTCGTCGTACCGCACCTCTGCCGAACCGGCCATGGATACGCCCGGCTCGTCGGACGAATCCCCGGTCTGGGGCATCAGCCTCATCGTGCTCGGTTTCATCTTCCTGCTGCAGAACTTCAACCTCATCGCCTTCAATACCCTGCTGCGCCTCTGGCCACTCTTCGTGGTGGCCACCGGTTTGACGATGATCATTTCCTTCATGCGCCGGTCACGGGGCTGAATTCTCGGCGCCCGTTGCTCCCGTCCTCCGAAATGACGGTGAACCGTTTCCCGCCGGATACGTTTGTACTGTGGAGATTGCCGACAATACAGAAAGGGAATAGCTGGATGCAGAAGACACTCCCAATGCTCGCCCTGGCCGTTCTTCTCGCGGCCGGATCCACCACGGCGGCGGTGGCTGTGGAAGTGGAAAATACCTATACGGAGGAACTCCCGCTCAGTTCCGACGGCGCCCTGGTGGTGGGCAACCGGAACGGATCGATCACCGTTCAATCATGGGACAGCGCCCGGGTTCAACTCACCTGCCGCAAGGTGGTGACCGCGGAGAGCGAACAGAAGGGCCGGGAGTGGCTCGATAAGATCAACGTCGAAATCTTGCAGGATTCGCCGGACAGGATCGAGGTGCGCACGGTACGGCCAGAGGACGAAGGGTGGGGCATGTTCTCCTTCCTCTTCGGGGAGCGCCCCACGTCCCGCGTCGACTATCGCCTCACGGTCCCGAGAGGCGCCAGGCTCTGGTTGAGCAGCGTGAACGGCTCCCTGGAGGTGCTGGATCCGGCGGGGCAGGTCATTGCCGAAACGGTCAACGGGTCGGTACGGATCGCCGGCGCGGCAGCGCCGGTCCAGGCCGAAACAGTAAACGGGCAGGTGGACCTGGAGCTCGCCACGGGCATCGATGAACCGCTGCCCGGCATCTGGCTGGCCAGACTGGGCAGCGTCAACGGCCCGGTCACCATTCGGTTGCCCGCGGGAATCAGCGCCCACGTCACGGCCAGCACCCTCAACGGCGGCATCCGAAGCGACCACTCCCTGCCGGTGGTCCGGGACCTGGTCGGCGCCACGGCGGAAGGCGATATCGGCGGCGGCGGCGCGGAGATCACCCTGGAAACGCTCAACGGTTCGATCCGCATCCTGGCGGCGAATTGAGCGGACCGGCCGGACAGGGGTTTCCGCCACCAGGGCCCCCAGAGGACTTACTTCCAGGCTCGCTTTCGCTCGCCGGTTGTCCAGCGCCGGTCAAGGCGCTGCGCGCCATGCCCGGCGCACACGGAAAAAAGCCCCGCGGCATTGGTGCCGTCGGGGCTTTTTTCATCAGCCGGGTGGTGGCGGCCTCAGCTGCCCACCACCTCGATACTCTCGTACTTGATGTCGATCACCTCACCGTCCACTTCGAGCCAGCCGGTAAAATTGTACGTACCGATCTGTGCCGCCGGGCCCACATAGATACCCCAGTTCTTGCGGCGGGACGTGGCCGGGGTGACGTTGTTGATCGGGATCGGGCCCCGATTGATCGTGGCCCCCCAGGGAGTTTCGATGGTCATGTAGCCGATGGCCGAAAGAAAGATGCCGGAGCCGTAGGGCGCGGGGTTGAAGATCACCACGTTGAGGGCCGCCCGTTCACCATAGGTCACGGTGTCCTGCGGCATGTTGAAGACGACCAGTTGCAATTCGTATTCCTGGGCCATCGCGCTCGCGCCCGCCATCAGGAAACCCAGCACCAGAAGAACAGCCAGTTTTTTCATCAGATCTCCCCTTGATTGAAGTGCAGTGAATCGAAACGGAGGAAATGGCCGTCGGAGGACTTCATCCGCAAACACATCTCATCCCTGAATACTTTTCACCTGTGGATACGAAAACCGAGAGTTAGCGGCGGTGAGAGGAACTACTCCACCTAACCGTGCACAACTTGTATTTAGAATTTAAGCGATATTCGCTTTTTTGTCAATATCCCGATCGTGAAATAAAATCGCCGGTGCAGTGAGCCCCCCCCAACCGGCAATGGAAAAGCGCCCCTGTGGTATAATCCCGATGATTCCCGCTGCTGAAAACCTCTCCTCGTCGGGCCCTGCCCCGGGAGCATCCAGGCTGAATCAATGAACTCGAACGGTAACGCCATCGGCAGGATTGCAACGATTCCGGCCATCATCCTGGTCCTTCTCCTTTCCTCCCCCACTGGGGGCATCTCACCGGCCGCGTCGGATCTCAGCTTCAACGAGCGTGAAATTGATGATTTCGAACTGGTTACGGGAAGCTGGCTCCAGGAGGTCGCCGCGGACCTGCCCCTCCCCGAGGAGTGGCAGCTCTACCAGGCCCTGCGGAGCCAGGATGAACGCGGCTATTTCAGGGGCGTATTCTGGGCCCGCCGGGATCCCACGCCCGATACGGTGCACAACGAGTTCAAGTATGCCTATCTCGACCGCAAGCAGCGCGCCCGTGACCTGTTCAGCTGCCACCTGACCGACGGTCCCCCGGAAAGCGGCACCACAGGCCAGGCGGTCCCCGGGGACCTCACCGACATGGGGAGGGTCTACACCCTGCTGGGGCAGCCGGATGGCGGCCTGGAGTCGACCTTCCGGCTCGAGAGGGCTGGCGAAACACTGGCCGCCAACAGGTTTAAACCGGTTTTCCAGTGGACCTACCGCAGCAGCAGCCTGCTCGTCTCCCTTCCCGACGAGCTTACGCTGCACTTCGAAGACGGCAACGGCGACGGCGTTCCCGAACTGGTGGACGAAGTACGGTTCTTCGGCGAGATCGTTCCGGAACTGCGGCAGCGGACAATCCTCTGGCCCGAGATTTTCTATCAGCCGGGAGGCCGTCCGCTGGACGGCCGGCCGATGGACATGGTGGACGAGATCGAACTGGTGGCCTCGGTTCGGGAGTATCTTCGCCGAGGGCTCGGCCCCCGGGACATGGACGTTCAGGTTCGGCCCCGCGTCTCGTTCTTCCGCGGCGACCAGGGCCTGACCAGGGTCTGGCTCACCTGCAACCTCTTCGTGGTTCGCGGTCAGGGGCACGCCGTGTTCAGGGTAAAGAAGAACCACGGGGCGGAGAACCTCCGGCTCCGCGGAATCGTGGTGGGGCCTGACGGTGACGTGGCCGACCGGTTCCACGTCCGCGCCATGCGGGCGGGCCGTGACGAGACGGTGGTACTCTGCGGGACGGTGAACCCCGATGACGAGCCCTGGTCCCTGCGCCGCGTCTTCGACCTGCCGCCCGGCGACTACCAGCTCTACCTCATCGCCACGGACCGGGCCACCTCCAAGCAGGGCTGGCACCGTCTGAACTTCCGGGTGCCCGACCTGGGCCTCGAACAGTTGTCGGCGAGCAGCCTGCTGGTTGGCTACGGGTTCGAATCCTATCCGCTGACCCGCCGCCCGATGCCCTCGCCGTTCCGGCATCGGGGCCTCCAGCTCACGCCCCTGCCGCCGGAAGGTACCGTTCCGCTGCCTCCGCAGGCCGGGCCTTCCCTGCTCTACCATGTCTACCTGCCTCCGGGCGGCACCGGCACCGGGGCACCTGACGGACCGGCGGACCCTCACCACGTGGAGTCATCTTTCCGAGAACTGACCGAACGGCCCTTCCTCACCACCTACCGTTTCAAACGGGCCGGCAAGACCGTGCTCACCCTGCCCGGAAGCCGTCTCGGCGAACGCTCCAACGCCGATGCCACGGCCGAGGGGACCTGGAGAATCTCGGCAAATGTGCCCGCCGGCCTGCTCACGCCCGGTGAATACCAGGTCGAGGTGGAGGTCATTCTCCCCGGGGATTACCAGACCTGCCTGCTCGGATCGCGGATGGCCATCACCGAGACCAATGCCGAGGCCGTGGACGCGTTCACCGGCATCACGGCGCCGGTGCTGCTGTTGACCTTGCTCGAAGACGGGGTTCCCGGAATCGAGCAGGGGGCGGGAAGCGCCGAAGCCGACGTGGTGCTCACCTCCCCCACGGGCCAGGACAACATCTTCGCCGTCAAACACCTCGAGGCAGTGCCCACCCTCGGCCCCCGCGGCGAGGAAGCGGACTGGATCGACTTCTATGTTGACGGGGATCACCTGCTGCGCGACCTGGCGCCGCCCTACCGCTGCCGCTGGCGCGCCTACCCCTCGGCCGGTGACTATACCGTCACCGTTCGCGCACACTACCCCGGGGAACGTTGGGCCGAAGACACCCTGAAACTGGCCCGGCCGGTGAACTTTCTCTCCACGGAGGTCGAACTGCAGCAGATGTATGTCACCGTTGTGGACCCCGGGACCGGCGAGTACGTCAGCGGCCTGACAAGCGACGATTTCCGGCTGCTCGAGGACGGGGTCGAGCAGGAGATCAGCCACTTCGAACAGAGCAGGCGCCAGGGTATGGTCACCGGGCTCCTCTTCGACCTGGGAATCGATCCCCCGCAGGCGCTGCAGAAGCTGAAGGACGGGGCGGTAACCTACCTCACCGACCGCTTCCCCCGCGGCGACCTTGCTTTTGTCGCCGGCTACCAGGCCAAAACACTGATCCAGCAGGAGCTCACCGGGCAGCGCGGACTGCTGGTCAGCGCCATAAAGTCCCTGCCGGCACCCGACGCGCTCTCCAGCAGACGGGCCGACCGGATGATGGAGGCGGTCTCGGCCTGCGCCGCGGAACTGGAGCAGCTTGAGGGTGACCGCAAGGTGCTCATTCTGCTCTCCGACGGCAAGGACGTCACGGCGGCGATCAGCAATCGAGGCCTGGCCGACCAGCTCCAGCGCAGCGGCATCACGCTCTACGCCATCGGCATCAACACCACGCCCCCGCTCAGCGACCGGCAGTTCTATGACCTGACCCGTGACCCCTCGACTTTCGAAAAAGCGATGCGCCTGATCGGCCTGGGCAACCTCTACCGCGGCCGGGACCTCAAGCGCGCCGAGGCACGAAACCTGTTCATGGAACGCCGCTTCAGCGAATCGCTGCTCGACACGCTGACCCTGGCCTCGGGCGGGCGCTACTACCCCTTTGATGTCAGCTTCCGGCCGCAGCAGATCAGCGATACCCTGGCCGGCCTCGAGGAGGAGCAGCGAAACCAGTACTACATGGGGTATATCTCCACCAGACCGGAGAAGGACGGTCTGTGGCGGGGCATCGACGTGGGAACAACGGTGGAACGGAACCTGCTGGTTCGCAGCCGCCTGGGCTACTTCGCCCGCGGCCGTAGCCTCACGGCGATCCGCGAGCTGCAGGGGCTCTTCGACGGGGAGACAGAAACAGAGGGCGGGAGCGAGCCGGCGGCCGAAGGCCCTGCCGACCCGCTCCCGGAACAAGGCTGACACGATCGGTCAGCCGGTGGCGACCCTACTGGGCCCGCCCACCGGCCACCTTCACACCATAGAAGTAGCTCGCCTCGTCAAAGGCATGAAAATCGGTACCGCCGAGCGGCTGCAGCGACGTTCCGTCGTAGTTCCATCCCCGCACCAGCGCCGTGTTGGCCGCTCCGGGGCCCGGACCGGTGACGATCTCGTCATAGCCGTCGCTGTCGAGGTCCATGCCCGAAACCTGGGCGCCGTAAGTCCAGTCCATGTCGTTGTAAGCGAAGAAGCTCACCCCCGGAACCGGCGCCACGGTCGCGTTGTCGTAGTTGAAGGCCCTGACGTGTGACGTGGCATAGGGGCTCGGGCAGGCGCCGGTGATGATCTCGTCGTAGCCGTCACCGTCGATGTCGCCGGTGGAGACGTTCACCCCGTCCCGGTATGTACCATAGGCCATGAATGAGACCTGCCCCATGGCCTGGAGCGTCGATCCGTCATAGTTCCAGCCACGGACGTGCGGGCCATAGATCATGCCGGGGCCGGCACCGGTGATGATCTCGTCCATGCCGTCGCCGTCCACGTCGCCGCAGCAGACATTGACCCCCCACTTCGGCGTGCCATACGCAAAGTAGCTGATGCCTGCGATAGCGGAAACCGAGGCGCCATCGTAATTCCAGCCCCTCACGTGCGGGCCGAACACCGCGCCGGGGCCGGCGCCGGTGATAATCTCGTCGAACCCGTCCCCGTCCACGTCGCCACAGGCCACGTTGACGCCGTACTTGTGGGTGCCGTAGCCGAGGAAACTCAGGCTGGCCACGGGGGTGCCGTCCCAGTTGAAGGCACGGACATGGGGCCCGTAGACGGCGCCGGGACCGGCGCCGGTGATGATCTCGTCGATGCCGTTGCCGGTGACGTCACCGCAGACGACGTTGACCCCGTAGCCGGTGGCGGTGTAGGCGAGGAAGTCGGTGATGCCGTTCTCGGTTCCGTTGATCGTGAACCCCTTGACCCGCGGATCATTCGCCGGCCCGGGCCCGGGGCCGGCCGCGATGTAGAACGAGGAACCGCTGCCGCTGCCGTTCTCGTACCAGCGCACCGCATCGCCCTCGAAGTCGCAAAGCACCAGGTCGATGTCCATGTCACCGTCCAGGTCGCCGGCCGCGGTGCCGAAGGGCCGCACCGCGGTATCGGTGACCACGCGCCGGGTGAAGCTTTCCGCGCCGTCGTTGTCATACCAGTACATCTGCGAGCCATTGAAGGCCGTGGCAGTGATATCCTTGTCACCGTCCCCGTCGATATCGCTCACCGTGGCGTGCAGCGCCCCGGAAAGACCATTGTCGATCACCTGCTGGCTGAAGCTCTCCGACCCGTTGTTGCGCCACCAGGTGAGGTGGTTGTCGTCGAAGGCCGTGGTGACAAAATCGATGTCGCCATCGTCATCGAGGTCGACCCCTTCGATGAAACTGGCGCCGCCATGGCTGCTGGAGATCGAGTTTCCGGTAAAGCTCTCGCTCCCATTGTTCTCCCACCAGCTGATATTGCCGTCATGGAATGAGATTCCGGCCACATCGTTGTCGCCGTCGCCGTCCACGTCACCGGCCCAGACCCACTGGGCCCCGTCGAGACCCGCGGTGAAGGTGTCGTTCCTGGTGAACGACTCGTTGCCGTCATTCTCGAACCAGGAAATCTTGTCCTGGAAGAAAGAACAGGCGAGAATGTCCTGGTCCCCGTCATCGTCGAGGTCGATCACCGCGCAGCAACTGGCATCGACGAACTGCGTGGCGATGTTGGCCCGGGTGAAGCTCTCGCTGCCATCGTTTTCCCACCACGCGAGTACGTCCATGTCGAAGGAGACGGCGACCACGTCAAGATCGCCGTCACTGTCCAGATCCTCGACCACTAGGTGGTTCACGCCGGCAAAGTTGTCCTGCACGATAACATTGCGGGTGAAATTGCCCGCACCGTTGTTCGAGAACCAGTAGATGTCGCTATCCTCGAACCCGCAGGTCACCACATCCCTGTCCCCGTCCTGATCGAGGTCCACCACCTGGGCATGCCGTGCACCGTCGAGATTGGGCGTGACGTTGTTCTCGGTGAAATCGATCTCATCCGCGGCCACCGGCCAACCGGTGACCATCGCGGCCAGCAGCAGCGCCAGACCGCCCGTGAATAGCATTCGCCTCATGTCAGGCCTCCTTTCCCCTCTGTTGAACATCTTCAACCAAACCTTTGCCAAAACACGCATTGCTACGATATGCCAGCATTCGTCACCGGCGGGGCCGGCGGCGAAGCGTTACATCCTTTCCTCCCTCGGCCCCGCTCCCGCACTTCGGGCGGCCAGCAGTTCGAGCAGCCCGCCGGCCCCCAGGTCCGGTTGCTCCCCGCGATACCGTGCCGCCAGGGCGCTGATCCGCGCGGCGGCAAAACTCGAACCGCGGAAGTTCCGCGGCATGCCTTCCCGGTCCGTCCGCCGGGGACGACCGCAGGCCCGCAGCGGAATCGCCGCCCCGGGGATGACCCGCCACTCCCACTCGCCACAGGCCGGATCTTCATCGACCCCGAGCACCATGTCACCGAAGCCGGCGGGATAGCTTCTCTCCCGTTCCGGTCCGGCTGCGGCCACGAGAATCGCCCCGCTCTCCACCGCCTCGTGACAGGCCTGCTCGAGCAGGCCCAACGCTTCTTCGCTGACCGTGCCCAGGCTGAGATTGATCACGTCCATTCCCTCGCCAGCGCACCAGCGTATGGCCCCGGCGAGCAGTGGGTGCGTGGTCCGCAGCTGCCGATCGAGGACCCTCACCGAAACCAGCCGGGCTTCCGGGGCCCCCTGGTGGATCACCCCGGCGCAGGCCGTGCCGTGCCCGGCCACGTCACCCTTCAAATCCTCCATGACCAACGAACCGCCGTCCCGGCCCTGCCCCACGGCCACCGACCGGATCACCCGGCCGCCCACGTGGGGGTGGTGGGCGAACACGCCCGAATCCACCAGCCCCACGGTGACGCCGCGACCGCTGCCGGCGCTCACCGCTCCGCCCCTCCGGGCGGTCCGACGGGAAACATCTCCTGCGGCGCAGGTGGTCCGCCCTCCACCTGGCGGTACAGCTCGCGGTAGAGGCCCTCCCGAGCCACCAGCTCCTCGTGGCGCCCTTCCTGGACCACCCGGGACCCGTCAAGCACGACGATGTTGTCCATCTCCTGGACCATGAACATCTTGTGCGTAATGAGTATGGTGGTCCGGCCGCGCATCAGTTCTTTGAGCGACTCATGGACCTTGCGGTCCGAGAACCAGTCCAGGGCGCCCGTGGCTTCATCGAGGACCAGGATCCGGGGCCGGCGCAGAAAAGCCCGGGCCAGGGCAATCCGCTGTGCCTGTCCACCGGAAAAGCGAAGCCCCCGCTCCCCGACAACGGTTTCGTAGCCCCGGGGGAGCCGCCGGATGAGTTCGTCGATGTTGGCCCGCTCCGCGGCACGGCGCACCTCATCCTCAGACGCGGCCGGGGCACCGTAACGAATGTTCTCGCTCACCGTGCCGTTGAAGAGGTACGACTCCTGGGGCACCAGGGCCATGCTGCGCAACAGGGTCCTGAGCTTGACGCCTTGCAGGTCGTGCCCGTCCACGACAATCCGGCCGCTGCCCGGCCGGTAAAGCCGGAAGATCAGGTCCGCGATGGTGGTCTTGCCCGCACCGCTGGGCCCGACGATGGCCAGGCTGGTCCCCGGCGCCACGCGGAAACTGACCTCGCTGAGCACCGGTTTCCCGGGCTCGTAGGAGAAGCTCACCCCCTCGAACCGAACTTCGCCGCGAACATCGTCCAGCCGCAAGGCCCCGGGCCGGTCGCCGTCCTCGGGAACGATATCGAGAAACTCGAATACCCGGTCGATGGAGGCCCGTGCCTTCTGCAGCTTGAGAAAGAGGGTGACCAGCGAGCGCACCGGCCCGAAAAGCCTGATCTGGAACAGTTCGAAGGCCATCAGTTCACCGGCGGTGAGCTGGCCGGCAAACATCATCCGGCCACCGAACCAGAGCACCGCCGCCGAGCTGGCGGTGATCATCAGCGCACTGAGCCCCGAGGAGAAACCGGACATGACCTGGAAACTGATCACCTTGCGGATCAGTCCCTTGTTTTCACGGAGGAATCGCCGGGTCTCGCCGTGCCGCGAGCCGGTGACTTTGACCGTCTTCTGCCCGCGGAACGCCTCGAGCACGAAACTGGTAATCTCGGCGTTCTGGTCACGGATTTTCCTCGCCAGCCGGTGCAGCCGCGGCTGGAACCAGCGCAGCAGCAGGATGATCCCCGGGACGGCCACGCAGCTGATGAGGAACAGCTTCCAGCTGAAGAAGATCATGATCACCGAGACCACCGAGATGGTCATCACCGTGCCGAGAAAGGTCATCAGCGATTCCATGGCGATGGACTGCACCTGGGCCATATCGCTGTTCAGCCGCGAAATGATATCTCCCACCTTGGTCTCCTTGAAGAACCTCATGGAGAGTCGGTGAATGTGATCGTAGAGATGGAGCCGCATGTCGAAGAGGATGCGGGCCGTGAGCCAGGTGTAGAGGTAGCCGTTGAGAAAGGTCACGCCGAACTGGAACAGCGCCATCAGCGCCAGCCCGACGACGATGTACTGCAGCCAGTGGAGGTTCTGCTGGATGAAAACCTCGTCCACCAGGTACTTGACGAAGAAGGGGTAGATGTTGGCCACGCCGGCAGAGAGGACCATGATCACGAAGAGCAGGCCGATGCGCCAGCGGTAGGGCTTGATGAAGGCGGCGATGCGCCCCACCCGATTCCCTGCCGACACCGCGGCGTCCGGCGCTGCCGGCATCGCCTGGTTCATGCCGTGCCCCCCGTTCCGCGGGCCGCTGCCGTCGACGGCAGCGCCTCATCGCCTCCCGGCGCACACTCCCGGTAGTAGCACATGTAGCCCGCCCGGCAGTGCTCTTCGGCGTCGCGGATCTCCCGAGCCCATGCCGCGGCCTCGTCCGCCGAAGCCCCGGCCTCGACCTTCTCCAGCACCCGTTTGACCAGCTGGACGCTGCGCAGCTTGCGCATGCCCGAGGCCTCGCGGCCGACGATTTTCACCGAGGTGACCCCCGCCTCGGCCAGCCCCTTGATCGCACAGAGGCCGCAGGGCCCCAGTGGCAAGCCTTTTTCCGACATGCTGCAGCCGCAGCTGTTGCAGTACCAGAGCCAGGAGGCGTGGTCCTCGAGATGCGCATCCCAGGCCGCCCGATCGGAGGCTGTCAGCTCGCCGCCCCCGGCGGGATGGATCTTGTATTCCCACGGGGTGACACAGAAAGCGCCCAGACGGTCCACACCGTGCATCGTGTGGCAGAACCCTTCTTCGTAAACGCAGGTATCGTTGAGCACGAAGGCCTCCAGCTCCACCCGGTCCCCCACCGACGCCACCAGTCGGCCGATCTCGGCGATGCTCAGGTGGCGGGGCAGGATCACCCGCTCCACCCCGAGGTCGGCCCAGTGGGCCACCGCCTCGCGGTTGCTGGCGTTGCCCACGGTGCTGGTGTGCAACCCGGCACTGCCGGAGAGCCGTTCGGCCAGCGCGGCCAGCAGCCCCAGGTCGGCAACGATCAGCGCGTCGACGCCGGCCTCTCCAGCGGCCCAGTCGGCCAGTTCGAGCACCAGCTGCTGCTGGTCTTCGGTGAAGTACGGGGCATTGAGGGTGAGGAAGACCTTTGCCCCCAGGGCATGTGCTCTTTCCACCGCCCGGGCGAAGTCCTCCTCGCTGGTGAAGTTCGCCGACCGCGGGTCGCGGCGGTTGAGCCACAGGGCGCGGGTGAACCGCGTCATCCACCGCTCGGGCACCAGGCCGCAGTACAGCTCGTCGGCGCCGGACCCCACCAGCATCTCCAACTCCTCAAGCCTGGCCAATGGCGCGGTGATCTTCATTCGTTGCTCGTTCACCCGCTAAAAGGGCAGCTCCGGCTGCCACACCACCCGGTCCACACCACAACTCGCGGCGTTCTCGAGCGCCCCGGCAGCCTGCTCCGGCGGCTGGAAGTAGAAAATCGTGTTCCCCCGCTGGTAGAGCGTCAGGTCCCGATCGTCAGGAAAGGGCGACCGCGTGTTTTTCAATTCCAGCACCGCCTCACCACACTCCCGGCCACAGGTTCCGAGATGTGTAAACTTGTCGCCTCGGGGTCGGCCCAGGGACCCCGGGAGGCAGATGCGCCCGGTGGTCACATACCCGAAGGGCAGGTAGATGCTCGCGGCCGTCCCCTGCACCGTAAAATCCACCGACAATCCCTGCAGCGGGTTGTCCACCTCCACCCGTCCTACCTGGTTTTCTGCGAGAAAAGCGCGATAGCTCCCGGCGGAAATGCTGAAACCCTTGAGGGCCTCCACCGCTTCACGCGGCGCCCGGGGGTCATCGAACCGTGCCGCCACCCGCGGGTCCCGGATCATCTTGTTCATCAACCGGCCGAGCACCGTCCTGAGGTGCGGCTGTTCGCGACGAACCATGCGCAGCACGCCCCAATCATTGACCACCACCTCGTCGGGGTGGAGGTCCCGGGGCAACCTGGCCAGCAAGCGTTCGATACGGTCCAAGCCCTCGTCGGTGACATAGGGCGTGACCAGACTCCAGCCCAGATCCAGCTCGCCCGCCCGCCGGGCCAGCCGGCCGGTGGCAACGTTTCCGGGGATCAGCGTCTCGCAGAATTCACTGCCCCAGTAGATCCGGCCAAACACGCCGCCGCGGGTGCCGGCGATATCGCCATACCAGGCCGTCGCACCGGGCACCGGACCGGCATGCCACCACGCCTCGTCGTCCGCACCGCCAACAGTCTCGAGCCGGTCCAACGCGGCTTCCAGGCCCGATGGGGCGATGAAAAGCGCCCATTCCATCGGTTCACCGCACCTCGGGCATGGCGGAGATCACGTTCACCGAGCCAGGCATGGTGATCCGCCGTCCCACCGCCCAGCGCGCCCCGGTCAGCGCCACTTCGGTCAGGTATCCCTCGCCTTCCTCCGGCGTGCAGGTGAGAAAGACCCGCGCAGCGCAATGGTCCATGGCCAGCCAGCGGTGTTCGTTCGGCAGTTTGACCCAGGCGGTCTCCCGGCGGGCCGCCAGGTCGTAAACCAGCAGGTGACTGCGGCAGTTGACGAACAGCGTCGCACCATCGGGGCTCACCGCCGCCCCCTGTGAACCGCCGACCCGGGAGGTGGTCAGCCGTTCCACACGGGGCGTGCCGGCATCGCCGTGACGGGGGAAGGTCGCCAGCCAGAGAATGATCGGCTTGTCGTCCCCGGGTGTTTCCACGCCCACCAGCCGGCGGCGTCCATCCGAACCGGTGAACGGCGCCAGGGTGGCCACCCTGGTCATCCGGCGCAGGTCATCGCCCCCGTCGTCCATGGCCAGCACCTGGAGTTTGGCCCGGGACAGCTCTTCCGTTGACGTCCAGCCGATGTTGCGCCCGATCTTGTTCGAGGCGTAGAGCAGGCTGCCGTCGGGAGAGAGGAAGATGTCGTGGGCGTTGGTGCTGAACTCCAGGCTGCCCAGGGTCCGGGCCGCGGGCAGGTCTTCGAAGCGAACGGTGTGCCGCTCCTTGCGGAACGGAGCGTGGCCCGGGCAGGTCAGCGCCGCAAGCAGGCTGTCATCATCGGACAGTTCCACCGAACAGAGCATGCCCCAGTCGTCGAGTCCGATGCGCTTGCCCGCCACCAGGTCGGCCCGCACCAGCCCGGCGTCGGTGGCGGCCAGCGCCAGCCGGCCGTCCGCGGTCACGGCAATGTCATTGGCCGTCTCGTCGATGTTGATCGTCGATACCACACGGCCGGCATCGACGTCGACGATGAAGAGATCGTACCAGCCGCCGACGATGACCCGCGCGGATGGGAGCGGAACGGTCTGCTCAGCAGCCGCAGCGATGGAGGCGGTCGCCAGGATCATCGACAGCAGGCAGATGGCCGCGACAGCACGGCCGGACATGCCGGTGATGGGGTTCATGCAAATCTCCGCGCAATCATGCCGCCCGCCCCGCGCCGGGAGCGGAACGGGCGGGCCGGGAGGATCGGCATCGTGATGGTCAATGGGCCGAGATCACCACGAACGGCGAATGCCCCGGGATCGGCACACGGGCCAGACGATCCAGGGTGGCCGCATCGTAGATGTCCAGTGCGCCGCCGTCCCTGATATCGGGCACCGTGCTGAAGATCCGGGTTCCGTCGCGGCTCACGCCGATACCCTGGTGCACCTCTTCGCATTCGGTGTAGCGCGCCACGCTGAACGTTTCCAGGTCGACGGTGAACAGCCCCTTCACCGAAGAAACGTGCAGGCTGCTGCCGTCGGGGGACAGCACCATCGCCCGGGGATAGGCCTCGAAGCCGAAAGACACCCAGCGGATGGCGCCGCTGGAGGCATTGATCTCCCAGAGGCCGCACTCTTCCCGCATCTCGGGGATATAGACCCTGGACCCGTCAGCCGAAACGGCCAGGCGGAACAGCACGCCCTGCTCGCCGGCACGGGCGGTGGCCGGGGTGCTGCCCGGCACGACCACCGACTTGCGCAGCGTTCCGTCGGCCAGCGACCGCTGGGCCAGGGTGCGCGCCGAGAGATTGAGCACGTGGACCGTTCCGGTGGACGGAGAGACGATGAAGTCGAAGGCGCCGCTGCCCAGTTCCATGCGCTGGACCACCCGGGGCTGCTTGGCGCTGAGGTCCACCACCTGGAGGAAATACCCTTCCGGCACCTCGCCGGAGGCGCGCATCTTCTTGCTGCCGTAGGTCAGGGCATAGAGCATCGAGCCGTCGGGGGACAGGCGCAGGAAGCGGGCCGGCATGGTCACCGGGTGGGCCACCACCTGCAGGCTGACCAGGTCGACCACTTCCACGCCGCCGCTGTGGGCGACGTAGGCGAACCGGCCGCCAGGGGCCACGGCGATATCCTTGACGAAGCGGCCCAGGGGCACTTCACCCACCAGGCGCTGCTGGTCGGCGTCGACCACCAGCAGGTCATTCGATGCAGTGAGAACGTAGCTGCTGCCGGCGTGGGCCGACGGGCCGGCGAGCAGGCACGCGAAAAGCAGGGCCAGCAGCCCCGCGGAAGCTGCCAGGGATCGATTCCAGTTTCTCAAAATGAGCATGATTTCCTCCCGGAAGATGGATCGCTGATCGACCGGCCGGACCGGTCAAACGGCCGTAAGGTCCACCGGCCCCTAGTTATCGGGCACTACGCAGATGCGGTACCAGTCCTCGGAGAGCTGACCGCAGGAGTCGAGCCAGTCCGGCTCCCAGTAGTCATCCGCCACCTGCCCGGTCCAGTAGCAGGTGACCCAGCAGAGGTAGAGGTCGCTGGCCCAGGGACAGGGATCGACGTCGCCCGACTGGCCGGTTTCCCAACCCGGTGCCCAGGCCGTGCAGCAGTCGGTACAGGCGTAGCCGTAAACATCCGGCCCGTCCAGGCCCGATACCTGCCGGGCCCTGCGATTCATTGGTTTGAGGTGCTTCATCTTCCTCCTCCCGTCCAGTGCCGTTCCCGGCTCTCCCACCGGCAACGGCCGATCTTCAGATCGGTCGAACCCGTCACGACTGCCATCAGCAGACGATGCGAGGCTCGAGAACCTTGGCGATAAACTCCGGGCAGCGCTCCATGATCTCGGCGTAGAGCCCGATGCCGTACTCGTACCACTTGCGCAGGAACCTGCAGTAGAGGTGGTGGGTGCGGGCGGGATCGCCGTAGTGCAGCTCCGAGATGTAGTAGCAGCCGCCGCTGCAGATGTAACGGGCCCAGCAGCCGCTGCAGCCCTCCTTGTTCTCCAGGTTGACCCGGCGCAGGAACTCAGCCTGCCGGTCATGATCGATGCCGTTGTCCACGTCCCCCACCTGGTACTTCTCGTTGCCCACCAGGCGGTGGCACATGAAGAGGTTTCCCGAGGGGTCGCCGGCCTAGAGCTGGATGCCGGCCCCGCAGGGATAGGCCTTGTCCTCGCCGGTGTGCAGTTGGCGCAGCACGTTGGAGAGGTTGGAAAACCCGTAATACCCGCCGGCGAGGGCCCGCTCGAGGTAGCGATCGCCGATGGCGGCGCACTCGTCGTGGAACCGCTGCAGGTCGTCCTTGTCGAAATCGAGATCGGGATCGCCGCAGTTCACCGGCGTGACACCCACCTCGAAGAAGCCCATTCCGAGCAGGTGCTCCACGATACCGGTGACGTCGAGGGACTTGCGGGTCAGGGTGACCCGGGTGCCCAGGGGGCGCCCCTTGCGGAACATCGACATCACCCGCCGCACCGCCTCGTAGGTGCTCTCCTCGCTGTCCTTGAACACCCTCACGGCATCATTGATCTCCGGGGGGCCGTCGAGGCTCAGCGACACGCCGATGCGATGTTCGTCGAGCCAGGCGGCGATCTCCGGGGTGACCAGGGTGCCATTGGTGGTCAGGCTGTAGTTGATCTTCTTGCCCGTCTCCCGGGCCAGCACCTCACCGCGGGCCACGGCCGCTTTGACCACCGGCATGTTCATCAACGGTTCGCCGCCGAAGAACGTCATGTGCAGCTTGTCCAGCTTGCCGGAGTGGGCGAAGAGCAACTCCACGTAGCGCAACCCCATTTCCTCGGTCATCAGCTCACGTTCGCCGCCGTAGGAACCGCCGCCGCCGTAGCAGTAGGCGCAGTTGAGATTGCAGTCATGGGACACGTGACAGGTGAGCGAACCGATCTGCAGCGGGGCGCGGGGGAACCGGTCGGCAGCCGCCCCGGGGGCCCCCTGGTCTTCGGCGCCGGGATCGTAGAACAGCCCCACGCCGGCCAGTTCGTCGACGATTTCGCCGACCTCCTCTCGGCCGAACTGCTCGCCGAAACGGTCCTGCAGTTCGCCGCGCGTCCAGCCGCCGTCTGCTTTTTTGCGTTCGCGGGACAGCTGCCCGGCCATGGTCGCCGCCGGGGCATCCACGTTCCAGAAGGCGCAGTTGGGCACCGAAAGGAGAAAATCCCGCTCCCGTTCACGGAAGACGTGAACCTCCCTGATCATCAGCCGCTTTTCACCGGCCCCCTCGGGCATCGCTGTCGCCTCCTTCACCGATCGCCCCCCTGATCAGTCCCTGACCCAGGTGGGAGCGGTGGTCATCACGGTTACACTGTCACCGGTGGCCTCGGGATAACTGGCGGACACCTGGCCCGAACCGGTGACCTCACCCGTGGCATAGACACCGTTGAGTTCGTTGATCAGGCCCACGTCACCGGAAACGGTGACCGTCCAGGTGGCGCTCACCGCCCCGAGGTCGATGTCATCGCCCCCGCCGTTTTCCGGCGTGCCGTTGGGACCGTTGTTCCAGCCGTAGGCCACGAAAAACTCAACACCTTCGGGCAGGCCCCCGGGATACGGACCGACACCGAAAATCCGCGTGCAGACCTTTCCGGAAAAGCCGGTGTCAGGCGAGATGATCAGGTAGTCGACGCTCCCCTCGCCAAGCACGCTGAACCCCGGAAGGCCGCTGGCCCCGCCGTGGTCCACCAGGTCCACACCGCGCTGGAAGGTGTTGTAAGGCTCGAAATCGAGAATGATGTCGTAGGCCCCGACCCGCTGGGGGTTGGACCAGACCAGCAGATAGTTGTCAAACGGTTTCCCCGGCTGAATGGTGATCATCTCGTGACCGCCGCTGATGTCCAGCAGCCGGGCCCCGTTGACCCATTCCTTGGGGGCGCGATGGGGCATGATCACCACGCGGGCCGTGGAACCGGCGAGATCGCGGCCATTGGCCACCGAAGGAACGGCGACCCAGACCTCCTGGCCCAGCGCGAATCCGTCGACGTGGTAAACCCAGTCCGGCGCATTGGGCAGCGGCGGTACCGGCGCCTGGGTGCTCAATTGCACCGTCGGCGTGGTGACCGCCCCGAAGCCCCTTTCCGCCGGGCACTCCACGGCCAGCGGCCCGATCAGCAGGACGGCCGCAGCCAGGACCACGCCCGGCAGCAGGGTCTTCCGGCCCAGCAAACAGTTCCTTACCTTCATCCCTGGCACCTCCATCTCACGCCATGCGCATTGCGCCTGTCCCGACCCGGGCCTCAGCAGCAGCGGGAGCCGCGACGCCGGCGGGCACACCAGCGCCGCGACGCGCCGTCCGGCTCGGCTGGAACATCCCGGAGACAAGCGTTTTCATGGCTGCATCCCAACAACGTTCACCTGCAGCGCCAACCACAGATCGTGATGAAACTGAACACACGAATGTCGGGTTATTATATCCCCCGGCACCACCCCGGGCAAGGTGAATCTCCACGGGAATCAACTATTAATTGATTTTTTACCGACTTTTGGGGTCTGTCGAAGATGTTTTAAGATAAATACTTACCTTGTCGAACACGGCGAGGACCACGACTCCTGCCACCAAGAGCGTCGGTGCATCCGGCAGGGTATATCATGCGGGTTGTGGTATACTCGCTTCTTCCCGCTTTCGGGGCCGGCCCAGACCCACTACTTCGCGGAGATCCCGATGCCGCTGAAGATCGGCCTTTTCGCCTGTGAGCTGCTCTACCCTGACATGCCGCCCCACCTCGGCATGTGTCTCTTCGTCAACGACCTGCGCCAGGCCGGTGCGGACGTTCAGCCATACCTCGTGCACATCTCCGAGACCCACCGGATTCCGGCCATCGCCGAGAAGGAAGGGTTCGATCTCGTGGCCATGGAGTCGATCTTCCCCCTGCAGGCCGTTCGGCGGATCAAGCAGGAGCTGGGTCGAACACCGGTGCTCGTGGGCGGGGTCAATGCCCTGACCCTCTTCCTGCACAGCCCCGTGGAATATGCGGTGGTGGGCCCCGGACGGAGGGCCTTCCTCGCCCTGGTCGATGCGCTCTCCGGGGCCGGCTCACTGGACAGCGTGCCCGGGCTGTTCCACCGGGTTCCCGGCGGAAAGGTGGACCACAGCGGCATCGAAGGCCCATGGGACGTACACGGGGAAGTCCTGCCCTATCACCCGGAGTTCCGCTGGACCTACGTCGGTCCCGGTCACCGCGGCGACGTCTCGCTGAAACTGCCGGCGGTGGTGCCCGAATTCGGATGCCACTACGCCCGGCCATCTTCGCAAAACGAACTGTTCAGCGATCTGCCGCCCCACCCGATCCTCGGCGATCCCAGCCTGCTGCCACGGGCCCGGGAAGCGCTGGAACGCCAGATCAGCAACGGATCCCGGGGATGCAGTTTCTGCGTTTTCCGCAACCAGGAGACCAGCGTCCTGCCGGTTGATCAAACGGTGGCGCTGGTGCTCGAGCAGGTGCGACATCTCCGCGAGGTCTGGCGGACCAACGACATCTACATCCAGAGCGAAAACCCCTTCCGTTTCCTCGAGCCTCTCGTGGAGCAGCTCCTGTCCCTGGGGCTCCGGCCCGACCTGCTCACCGTGCGCACCACACCGGCGCTGCTGGTACGTCACCGAGAGCGGCTGGAGCGCTGCATTGCCCGCCTCGCCGCGGACGGGGGCCGGCTGCAGATCATGCAACTCGGCTTCGAGAGTTTCGTCCAACGCCATCTCGACCTGTTCAACAAGGGCACCACCGTGGAAGTGAACATCGAGGCCTGCCGCATCCTCCGGGCCCTGCACCGGCGTTTCGGGCCGGAGGTCGTGGAAGGATTCCGCGGGCACGGTCTGATCCTGCTTCACCCCTGGAGCACCCTGGAAGACCTGCGGGAAAACCTCGAGATCATCGACCGCGAGGCCCCCTTCCTGCGTCACGCCATTTCGGTGGGCTCACGGCTGACGCTCTACAACGAGTTCACTCCCATATTCCGCAAGGCCATGGCCGACCGCCTGGTTCGTCGCTCGACCACCGGTTTCGGCTGGGACTTCCGCTTCCGGGACCCGCGGATGGAGGCACTGCCGCCCCTCACCGGCCGCCTCACCGACAGCGTGGCCCGCCTGGCCGGGGCCACCGGGCCCGGCGAGGAGGACCGTTTCAAGCGGATATCGCTGGCCTCCCAGTTCGAGCTGATGGCTTCCGCCGCCGAATGGATCGGGATGAACGGTCTTGATAGAATACCCGCGGACAGGGAGGAACTGCCGGGTGATCTGCTCGACACGGTGCAGCGGGTCGCCCGGCGCTGGATCGAGACCAGTGGCGGGAGTCACCCGGGAGGGCCACCGCCGGGAAACGGAGAAGGGAGCACGACGTGAGCCGAGGACGCCTGGACTGGGACCGCTACTTCATGAAAATCGCACGCCAGGTGGCGGAACGGTCCACCTGTCCCCGGGCCTCGGTGGGCGCAGTGCTCGTGCGTGAGCGCTCGATCCTCGCCACCGGTTACAACGGCTCCCCGTCGGGCCTGCCCCACTGCGACGACGTGGGCTGCCTGATCTACCACTCCACCGATCCCGACGGCGGCAAGGAGGAAAACTGTTTTCGCACCATCCACGCCGAGATCAATGCCATCGCCCAGGCGGCGGCCAACGGCACGGCGATCCGCGGCTCCGACATCTACATCACCCACTCCCCCTGCTACCACTGCGGCAAGGTGCTGATCAACGTCGGCATCAACCGCATCCACTACATCAAGCCCTACAAGATCGAGATCATGCAGCGGCTGCTCTCCGGCACCGACATCGAGCTCGTCCAGGTCGACCCTGGGGAATAGATCCAGGTCAGGCCGTGGATATTTCCTCCCTCTGCGCAGTGATCTCCTGCAGGCCGAGCCCGAAGCGTCGAAACCGGTAACCGCACCGACTGGTCCATCAAGGCGACAGCAGGGAGCGCAGCGACAGTCGCCCGGATGGACCAGCCGGTGCAGTTCAGCACTCCCTGGCATCCAGTCGATGCTGCCGTTTTAAAGAAAAAGGCCCCGGGGATCGCTCCCCGGGGCCTGGCGTGTTTGCCGTTGTTGTACCGCCGCTAGGGCGCGTTGGCATCGACCACGTTGGTCTTCGTGCAGCTGTCGCCGGACGACGGGTAGGGCGGCTGGTTGTAGGGCGCGGGAGTGACGTCCACCGTGCTCAGCACGAAGGTGTTGTCCCCGAGCACCGTGGGCAGCCCGGGGAAGTTCACCGGGAACTGCGTGAAGTAGGTGCTGGCCGGCGCGAGGTTCGTGAACCCGGCGCGCCAGGGGTTGTAGGTCGTGCCGTTGCCGATGGTCACCGCGATCCGCGCGGCGATCCGCCGGGTGAGCACCGCCCCGCCACTGAGGTTGTTGTAGAGCGTGATGCGGTGCACCGTCTGGAAGGGCACCGTGCCGCTGAGCGGCGTCACCGTGTAGTCACAGTCGATGGTGGCGCCCTCGTAGACCTGGCAGTCCTCGAGGACCACGTCGTCGATGTACCAGCCAACACCGCCAACGGACACATCACAACCGATACGGAAGCGGATGTTCACCGCCTGGCCGAGGTAGCCGGAGAGATCGACGGTGACCTGCTCCATGGTTCCAATGGACCCGCCGGACCAGGCGTCCCTGGCCCCCAGCGGGTTGCCGGGCGCCAGAGTATCGTTGTACCCGTTGCCCGACGTGATCAGACCACCGATGTCGGCCCAGGTGGACCCGCCATCGGTGGAAATCTCGATCACGCCGCCGTCATAGTAACTTTCGTAGCTGTAGGTGTGCCAGAAGCTGAATTCGCCGGTACCGGAGACATTGACCGTCGCCGTGACCAGGCTCTTGTCCGCGTAGGTGGTTACGTCATCGCCATACCAGGCGTGGATCGGGCTGTGCGCCTCGGCCAGGGTCACGATTTCCCAGTCGTCGGTGCCGGTATCGGCATAGTGGGTCCAATTGCCCTCGCCGCTCTCCATGTCATCGCTGATGCCGCCCACGGCCATGCCGAAGATGGCGCCGCCGTTGTCCTGGTCGGAGAACATGTCAAAGGTGAAGTTCACCGCCTGGCCGCAGGGCGTCGCCTGGGAGAGCGTGCAGCGGAAGTGCGGCGAGTTGCTCGAAGCGCTGCCCCCCACCGGGATGTCGGGGTAGGTGGCCGTGTCATCGAGCCAGGTCACGTAGCCCGGCTGGTCGGAGTCGAGCACACCGTAAACGCCGGTCAGCGGTGAATCACCCTCGTTGCGGATGTCCACCACCAGGGCGATCGTCTCGCCCGGATCGGGATTGCCGTCGCCGTTGCCGCCGTTGCTGTCGTCAATGATGTAGCCGTCGTAGAAGATACCCTTGTTCACGTACCAGATGATGTTGTCGTCGTAGAACCCGGCGGCCACGATATCGGTTTCGCCGTTCTGGTCCAGGTCCACCACCACCGGCGACTCGGCGCCGCCCAGGGCGTCGTCCACCGTGGCCATGGTGAAGATCTCGGTGCCGTCGTTGGCCAGGGTCACCACCTGTTCACCGTCGAAGCAGGCCACCACGAGATCGATGAAGCCGTCAGCGTTGCGATCGGCGCCGTGCACGGCCACCGGACCGCCCGGCGTGGCCCCGGCCACGGTGGTGGTGAACGTTTCGCTTCCGTCGTTCTCCAGCCAGACCGCCTCGTCGTCAAGGAAGGAGACGGCCACGATGTCCAGGTCGCCGTCACCGTCGACATTGACGAAGGATACGTCCTTGGGGCCGTTGACCGTCGAGGAGGCCACGTGCCCAATGAACGTCGGGGTTGCACCGCCGGAGCTCTCCCACCAGACGATCTCACCGGCGTAGAACGCCGAGGTCACCAGGTCGACATTACCGTCACCGTCGAGATCAGCGGCATCGATCGACTCGCAATGCACCTGTTCGGTGGCGATGTCGTGGCGGGTGAAGTTCGGAGTGGACGCGCCGTTGTTCTCGAACCAGGCCACGGTGTCCGACTCGTAGCCCACCACGGCGAAGTCGAGATAGGCGTCGTTGTCCAGGTGGGC
>Ga0180436_10000374_pt1 | contig 46978 bp, 48 predicted proteins | sample SS_ome_2_FD_132434 | JGI IMG/M metagenome (GOLD analysis project Ga0180436, IMG submission 132434) | Hypersaline lake sediment archaeal communities from the Salton Sea, California, USA - SS_3_S_2 metaG | ecosystem: Environmental > Aquatic > Non-marine Saline and Alkaline > Hypersaline >...
CCCGCGATAGGAAAAAGGAGCGGAGGAAAAGAGCGAACAAGTGTCTGACACCTCAGCCAGAAAGCAATACAAATGAGACAGGCCGTTGCGCGAACATGCCACGCTAATGCGCGTCCCGTTTGCGATGCGCGTTGGGAGACAAGAACTGCAAAGTTTTCGAGCTGGTGACGTGGTCCGCGCCCAGATCCAGCGGCATGATCAGTATTCGGCTGGCGCCCGCATCGAGATGCTCGTCGATGTGAGCCTGCAGTGCGTCAGCGTCGCCCCAACCAACCAGCATGTCGATCAGATCATCACTTCCGCCATTCTCGAAATCCGCTTTACTGAAGCCGAGTTCGAGCCATTCCCGATGGTAGTAATCAAGCGCCAAATAGTAGGCCAGTGCCCGCCGTGCGACCGCCCTGGCGTGCTTCGGATCGGCCTCGGCCAACATCATGCAAACCACGTCGAGGCCAGGCCCCGGGCCGATCCGCTGCCGCGAAAGACGCGTATGTTCGGGGGACATGAGGTAGGTCACCACGCCGTCGCAGCGTGTACTAGCAAGCGCCTGGAGCTTGGGCCCGTGGGCCGCGACATGCATGGGTGCCGTGCTGTCGCCGACAACGCCTTCGGGTTTGATCGCGGCCATCTCGTCGAGGTATCGCGAGAGCTTGCGCAACGGTGGCTGCCACGTGTGCCCGCGCGCCGTGTTCAGGCCCACATTCGAAACGCCCAAGCCAAGCATGAAACGCCCCCCGGACAGCTCGCTCAAGGTGTGCCGGGCCTGGACCATGGCATGGGGATCGCGCACGTAAATGTTCGCGATCCCGGTGGCGATATGGATGTCGCGGGTACTGGCGAGCAGAAACGCGGCAGTTGCCACCGGTTCACGGCCGAACAACTCAGGAATCCAATAGCTACCGTAGCCCAGGTCCTCGATGCCTCGGACACATTGCACGAGTTCCGGGGCGGACAGGTTATCGAGAATTGAAAGGACGCCGAGGCGCCTCGCCGTTGATGTCATGTCGCTTTCCTGGAGACGGGATGTTGGTTCAGGATCTATCTGTGTCGCGCTGGTCAGTGATTCCACCATGGACTATCGGAATGCGCGCGCAGGTCAATCTCGTGCGTCCAGGCAGAACGATGCTGGGTAGCCAGGTGAAAGTAGGTGCTGGCCACTTCGGCCGGAAGAATCAGGCCGTCGTGTTCCATTCCCTGTCGTTTCCGCAGCGCCTCGAACTTGTCGGTGCCCAGCATCTTTCCGAGCGTGTCCGGAGCGTCGACCGCACCGTCGATGATCACGTGTACGACATGGATGCCCTGTGACGCGAACTCGGCGTTCAGGCTTTGGCACAGCAGTCGCCTGCCGCCCATCGCCGCGGCGTGCGAATGCTGTCCGGCATTACCGCGCACGGCCGCCGTGGCCGATGTGACCAATAGCGTTCCCTTGCCACGGGAAACCATTGAAGGGAAGACTGCCGAGGCGAGCCGGAACAGGCCGAAGGTACCGAGCCGCCAACCCATCTCGAACGCCTTGTAGCTCGTATCCGCGAGCGCCCTGGTGCCGATTTGCGCGCCCAGGTTGTACACGACAACCTCGATTGGCCCGACCTCCGCCTCCACGGTCGCGACGAGTCGTTCGAGCTTGTCCGGCTCGACGACGTTAAGGATGTAACCCGTTGCGATTCCGCCCGAGCTTTCGATTTCCGTAACGATCCTGTCGAGGCCTGCGGCATCACTGCGGCGACACAACACGACATGATAGCCTTCGCGCGCAAAGCGTTTCGCGACGTTACCGCCGATCCCGGCGCCCGCCCCGACGACCAGGCATACTGGTTTCATGAGTGGATCTCCACATAATCAAGATTGGGCCGTATCGATATACCCGCCTATCGCGCTCGTGCGGCTTATAGCTCGAGCGGCAGCTTGTAGTAGTCGCGCATGATGCGGTCGCGATGCTCGATGAGGAGCGGATCGATTGCCGCGGTGATCTCCGCCGGCGTATTCTCGAACATCGGTCGTGCGGACGGATTGATCGGGCAGACTTCCTGCGGCTGGATGGCCACGAAGTTGCTGAATGCCGCCCAGTAGAAATCGGCCGCGGTGACGGCGCTCCCGACCAGGTAGTCGCTACCGCTTGCCTTCTGCCGCTTCAGTCGCGCGGCCAGCTCGTTCATGAAGGCGATCACGCGGACATTGGCCTGTGCCGCTTCGTCGTGACGGTAGTGGTATTTCTGCGCGAACGGCCCAGGCTCCTCGCCCTCGGGAACACGCATGAAGTCGAGTCGACGGTTCCAGCCGAAGCCGCGCTCACCGCAAATCTCGTGGCCGATACCGAACACATCGACGCGCTCGGCCGGGTTTTCGGGCACGAGGCACGGCTCCGGCGCGAGTCGCTCGAGCAACAACAATATGTCGTCCCAACGGTTGACCGGTGGCTCGTCGTTCCAGGCGACCACCGGCGCGCTGTTGGTGCCGGACCAGGCGAGCAGCTCCGGGTTGTCACTCATCACTATCTGGTACGCGCACAGGTAGTCCAGTTTCTTGAAATCGATCATCGCCTTGGCGGCGACTCCCCAGGCACTCGGCATCGCCTTGACGATGACGATGCGCAGGCCATCGGCCTTGATGGCCTCATTGATGTCGACGTATTTCATGGCTCTTGTCCTCGTTGCGATGCAATTTTAGGGAGTGGAAGTAATCCGGATCTTTCATCGCGGGAAAGGGGCCAGGTCCAGGGGCTGCCTGATCTCGAGCCCGAGGGGATTACCCGGGTTGTCGATCGGAATCCCGGTGGCGTCGGCGATGCGCACCATGCGCAGGAAATTCGCGGCCGCGCCCGCCGCATCGACCACGACGGTATCGCCACCACAGGTCTGCGGGATGTCCCGGGCACGCGCGACACCCGCCTCGTCACGCGTGGCGAACGCTTCGGCAAACGCGGCGAGCTCACGCCCATGCTCGATGCCGGTATCCGCGGCCTCCGGGTCACCGTCGATACCTCGAACGTCGACCTCGGTGCCAGTTTTCTGCGCGCTCACACGGCGCATCGTGGCATGTGCGTTGGTTCAGCAGAAACACTGGTTGATGGCCGAGGCGCGGCCAGCGACCAGCGCCATCTGCAGGCGATCGATTGCACGACCGGGGTCGCGCAGGTAATTGCCGATGCCGGCTATGGAGAGATATTGCGCCGCGGCATGGGCCAGCCAATCACGGACCGAATCCGGCACGGCGGACAGGGCACGCAACACCTTGGCGCTGCGTCCTTTCACCCACAGATCGGCTTCCGCACCGTGCACGACGTCGTCAGCCAGCATCGGCACGAAGCCGGTGTCCGCGCGCAGGCGCGCGGGGCTGTAGCCACTCGGGGCGCCGGTCGCCGCGACCGGCAAGCGTTCGAGCGGCAGGCCGAGCGCGCGATGAAATTCGTCGATGCTGAACACCGCAACGACCACGCCGCACAGCTCCACATAGGCTTCCTGCTTGATGCCCACTGCGGCGAGCCCGGCGCCCCAGGGACCGGTGATGCGTTGCTGATTGGTCACGATGCGGTGCACGGCATCGATTGCGGCGAGCGGCAGCGGAGTGTCAGCCGCGTGGGCGTGCTCCCCCGTGACGACATAGGGGCACAACGCAGCTTTCCGTTCACGGCAGTATTCGCGGCTGATGGCGTGCCTGGCTTCGGCGGCCATGGCGACACGCTCGCCGCCGGTCCACCAGCTGCCTGCCTGGCCAAGTCGCGCCCAGTAGGCACGATGTGCCCGTGCCAGGCCGTTACGGATGCGATAAGGCGCTTGCGTGTAATCGAAGTACTGCACGGCCCGGCTACCAGATCTCGATCGCAGTACGTACGTCGAGCTCGAACGACCAGCCGGCCTGCGGCTGCCGATAGAGAAACTCGTAGGCATCGACGATGGCCGAAATATCGATCAGCCCGTCATCGCCCAGGCGCATCCCGACATCGGGGAAGTTCAAGTGAATCTTGTCGCCCGCGATCGCGCCGTCGATGACGACGTGGCCGACGTGGATCCCATCGGGCCCACATTCCTTGGCCATCGCCTGCGCCATGTTGCGCAACGCACCTTTACCCGAGTTGAAAGCGCCGAAATTGGCCCGTCCCCGCAGCGATGCGCTGGCGCCGGTGAACAGGATCGTGCCGCCACCGTCGCGCTTCATGTGCCGGATCGCTTGGCGACCGTAGAGAAAACCACCGAAGCAGCAGCCGCGCCAGCTCGCTTCGAAGAACCCGGCGCTCATGTTCTCGAAACGGCCGGGGGTGTTGGCACCGGTGTTGTAGATCACGAGATCGATACGGCCGCTGCGGCGCGCACGGTCGAAGAGCTCGATGGTCACCTGCTCGTCGGTGGCGTCGGCGACGATGGCTGTGGCGCGGCCACCGTCGTGTTCGATGCCCGCGACCACGGCGTCCAGGCTCGCCCGGGTCCGCCCCGCCACGAACACGTGCAGACCGATATTCGCGAATCGGCGCGCGAGCTGTGCCCCCAAACCCCGTTCGGGACCAACCCCGCTGATGATCGCCACGTCCGCCATGTCTCCGCCTCCGAACCCAGGATGCCCCGCCGGCTGTCATCGCCGCCACCGGCCCCCCGCAACCAGGGCTAGCCGGATGTCGCAAGCGCGCTCCATCGATGCGACCGCGGTACCCGATGGTGCCACCCCAGCAGTATATCCAACCGATTGGTTGGAAACAAATCCGACAGCAGAACCCGGCGCGGCCAGGTGACGGCCGAGCGTGGGACATGGCGCGCGATCGATGACTTCACGTGCGCAGACGGAGCAGATCGCCGCGCGCCGCGCGTGCCGCGCCGACCACGCGCTCGCCGTCCACGCCAGCACGCATCGAGACGGTGAAGCCGAGCACCACCATCGCCAGCAGGCGTGCCTGGTCCACGCACGAAACGTCCGGCCGTACCTGCCCCCGTGCCTGCGCGTTGACCAGCGCCTTGCGCAACAAGGTCTCGATGCGCTCCACGTGCTCCGCGAAGTATGCCTGGCTCGCGGGATCGGCGGCCGCCCGTTCGCAGGCGGCATTGGTAGCCAGGCACCCGCGGTTGGCGCCTGGCGCGCAGGCACGCTCGACGAAGAACTGGAGCAGGTCGAGGATTTCTTCCAGCCCGGCATCCGCCCGATCCAGCGCCGCGAATATGCTCGCCACGACCTCGCGGCGATACAAGGTGAGTGCGGCTTCGTACAGGCCCTGCTTGGATTCGAACTCGGCGAACAAGCTATAGACGTTGATGCCCATGTGCGCGGCCAGCGCCTTGGTCGACGTCGCCGAGTAGCCCTGCGTCCAGAACAAGGCCATCGCCTTGCGCAAGACCGTGTCGCGATCGTAGGTCTTGGATCTGCCCATGCGCTTCCTGTCAGTTTCCAATCGAGCTCTTGGAATCGATCATAGCCCATGGAACAATCCGGTCGCGAGTTCTACCGAGGGTCGAACCGCTTGTGGAGGGGTATCGCTTGAACGAGGACCGAACCGCGCGACCAGCGGCGACGCGCCGCCGTGTGGCCTGCGCCTCGCCTGCCCAAGACCACCTCGAGAGCGCGGCTTCCGATGCCGCCCCGCGGCCGTGAAGCGGCCCGAGTCAGCCGCCGTCGCGGCCTACGGGCGCTGGGTCGTACGCATCGACGGTGTCAGGTCTTGCCTTTTGCCCTGGTCGCATGCGGCATGCTGTTTGTCTGCGCTCCGGCAAGGAGGCGGCACACGGTCAATGTTGACAACCAGCGTACTCGGGACTTCAACCAGGGCGCCGACGCCGACTGCAGCGACCGATAGACACCTCGCACAGTCGATCGATCACTCTGAGTTTCACATCTTGACGCTTGCCCACGAATTGACCAGGCGCAAAAGTACAACTGGCCCGCGATGATTCTCGAGGCAAAAAGCAAGACCTGACACCAAGCCTCGACATGCCCCGCCGGGCAATCGACTGGAAGCCCTCAAGGGTGATCGCAAGGGCCAGCACAGCATCCGGGTAAATGACCAGTACCGGGTCTGCTTCTACTGGCGCAGCGGCGATGCATTCGATGTCGAGATCGTGGACTAGCACTGAGGAACATCAACATGACCAGCATGACGTTGAAGCCGATGCACCCAGGTGAAGTTCTCCGCGAGGAGTTCATGAGGCCGCTTGGCCTGTCAGCCTACCGCGTGGCCAAGGCAATCGATGTGCCGCCGAACCGTATCCAAGACATTGCTCGCGAGGAACGCAACATCACGCCCGGTACGGCGCTGCGCCTTGCGAAGCTGTTCGGCAACTCCCCCGAGTTCTGGATGAACCTGCAGAACCACTACGATTTCGAGCGGGAGATTGAGGCCAGCGCGGGCGCGATCGACGCGATCGAACAGCTGCCTATACAGGCGTAAATGCGGCTCACGACGTCATGGCGAACGCCGGCGGAACCACAACGTCGATGCTATTTCAGTCGGTTAATCAACTGAATCGGTTTGGGGGTATGAATGGGGGCATTCCACGCGGTTAGCAACGTGATATATCACGGCCTAAGATCTCTTACCGTCCGCTCACCGGTTGGCTACGAGCCCACTCCGCCGGCCGCCCGAACCGGCCGCCGAATTCCCCGCAAATCGGCTATTGGTACCGCCAGGTCAGACCGTGTCGGGCCGCGCCATTCCTGAGCGTCGACCGATCGTCATCGTTTGCCTTCTCAGCGCAAGCAGGTTGTCTTGTTCCCGTTTCGGGAACATGCTATTTTGCTCTTATGCGGATCATCGCCAGACGCACGCTCAGAGAATTCTGGGAACGCCATCCAGATTCCGAGCAACCGCTCAAAGCGTGGTTCGCCGAGGCACAAGCCGCGGACTGGAAAAGTTCGCACGGCATCAAGCGCCGCTACAGGCATGCGAGCTTCGTCGCCGATAACCGTGTCATCTTCAACATTGGCGGTAACAAGTACCGCTTGGTAACTCACGTGAATTACGACTATCACGTCGTCTATATCAAGTTCGTCGGGACTCACGCTGAGTACGACCGAATCGACCCGGAGACAATTTGATGGATATTCGCCCAATCAGGACCAAGCGAGACTACGAGCGCGCCCTCCGGCGCATTGAGACGCTCATGGACGCCGACCCCGGTAGCGATGAAGGAGACGAGTTGGAAGTGCTCGCGACATTGGTCGACGTGTATGAGGAAAAGCACTTTCCGGTGGGCGCCGCAGATCCAGTCGAAGCCATTCTATTCAGGATGGACCAGCAAGGATTGGAACGGAAAGACCTGGAACCGTTTATCGGCTCTCGCCATCGCGTTTCGGAGGTCCTCAATCGAAAGCGCGGCCTGTCGCTCGATATGATTCGACGACTCCATGCAGGCCTTGGAATTCCGCTACAGGTGCTGGTTGGAGAAGTTGCATAGCTATTCCTGATGTTTCGAACCATCGTCCGTGGATCACGTCCGAAAGCCCAACCCTTCCTATCACCTGAGAACGGGGGTATCTACGGGGGCATTTCTGGCGTTTAGCACCGAAACATATTGATTCAAAAGGCAGTGTGGCTGCTGCCGCCTCCACCAATAAATGAATAAGGCCACCTCATGTGGCCTTATTCATTTATGGAGACGGTGCGGACGAGAAGCAGCGTTCCGGGTTCGACAAGCATCGCGACAGCGATGCGCAGGACGTCGCCGCCGCGCGGCGACGGGCCGGAGCGCAGCGGAGGCCGAGCGATTCGCAACAAGCGAATCGTGAGCACTCCCGCCGCTTCCACCAGTTTCTAGCGCATAACTTATTAATTATAAAGAGATTGATTTTTTGAGTTCAGTTTCCGATCTGCCAAAGATTTTAGGGGTACTTTCGCGTCCTCATCCAAAATACCCCCATGCGACGCCGGAAGCCGTCCGGCGATCGCCCGCCGACCAGAGTGCAGCCACGTCGCACGATTGCGGCGACACGAACGCGAGCCGCGCGTGGAAATGCATCCGGACACGGACTTCTTCGTAGTCGCGCACGAGCCGGGCGCCGAACATCCGGCGCTGCCGACCTGGGCGAACCACGGCCCAAACCCGGCTGGACTCGCCCCGGCGCGGGCGTCGGCGGCTGAGCGGATTGATATCGACGACGTACCGGGCGCGTTTCAACTCCTGAACGTTCTCGATGCGCGTGAGTGCCAGGCACTGATGCGGTTGACCGAAGCGTGCGGTTATCTGCCCGATGCCGCGGTGTCATTGCCGCGCGCTATCCGTCACAACGACAACATGACCTGGGTCGCCGACGAAGTGACGGCCCACATCCTGTGGCAGCGTTGCGCGCACGCAGTCAACCAGGCACCCGCGCTGTTCCAGGGGCGCCGCGCCGTCGGTCTGAACGCACGATTCCGTTTCTATCGTTACGCGACCGGCGACTACTTCGCCCCCCATACCGATGGCGCGTGGCCGGGCAGCAAGGTCGCGGAAGGGAAGCTGGTGACGGACGCGTATGGCGATCGCTGGAGTCAACTGTCCTTCGTATTGTTTCTGAACGATGCTTACGTGGGCGGGAGCACGGGCTTCTACGTCAGTGCCACCGATCCCACGCGTCCTGCGCGCAAGGGGGAAGCGGCTGTCGAGGTAAGCATCCGCACACCAACCGGTGCGGCGCTGTGCTTTCCGCACGGTCTGCATCCCTTGCATTGCCTGCATCGTTCGGAGTCGATTGTCAGCGGTACGAAGTACATCATGCGTACTGACGTGCTGGTCAAAACGGGGTAGGTGCGTTCGCAGTACGCTCGACAGCTTTCTGGGCGCCGGCACAATTGCGGCTGGCTCGTCGTTGGGTGCGAGCGGAGACGGCTGGTATCGCAGATGGCGTGAGCGGCGCCGCCGGGCGTACCATGCCGGCATAATTGCCCGCGACCTCCTCGCCGCCTTCCCCCTTTCCTGCCTCTCCCATTGCGGGCCCGGAGCCGCGCGTCTAAGTTGCGTCATGAAATCGCTTGCCGGGGACCCCCATGATCCGCGATACCGGAACTCCCGAACTGCTGTGCAGCGTCGACGGCGGCGTGGCAACCCTGACCCTCAACCGGCCCGAGGTGCGCAACGCGCTGTCGGATGCTCTGAGCCCGGCGCTGCGGCGCATGCTGGTCGAACTCGCGGAAGACGCCGGCGTACGCGTCCTCGTTGTCACCGGTTCCGGGACCGCCTTCTGCGCAGGCGGTGACATCTCCGGCATGGGCGGCGCGCGGGATGGGCAGGCGACGCCGCCAACGACGACGGAGGCCATGGTGGCGCGGCTCCGGGAGCGCCAGGAGACGCTCACCCTGCGCCTCGCGCAATTCCCGCAGCCGACGATCGCCGCGCTACCCGGGCCGGCCGCGGGCGCCGGCTTGTCCATCGCCCTGGCCTGCGACATCCGCATCATGGCCGATACGGCCTTCGTTACGACCGGCTTTCGCAACGTCGGCCTGCCCGGTGACTACGGTGGCAGCTGGCTGCTGCCGCGCCTGATCGGCCCGGCGATGGCGAAGTGGCTCTACTTCACAGGCGAGCGCGTCGACGCGGCACGATGCCTGCAGCTCGGCATCGCGCAGCAAGTGCTGCCTGCGGCAGAGCTCGCGGCAGGGACTCTCGACCTCGCACGGGACATCGCGGCGGGTCCGCCGCTGGCGATCGCGCACATGAAACGCAACCTCGAACGGGCCGCCAGCGGTGACCTGCAGTCGATCCTGGCCGACGAGGCGGAGGCGACCGTCGCCTGCGCCGCGACGGCGGATCATCACGAGGCGGTGGCGGCCTTCATGGGCAAGCGCTCGCCGCACTTCGAGGGGCGCTGACAAGGCGCCCGTATCCATCTCAACGTCGATTACACGCGCCCATCTAGGTCGTTGAGATCCTCGGCGCCAATATTTGGGGGTGGCAACTGACTAGGGTTTGGCTCTGGCCAGAGTAGTGTTGGCGCAACTTCGTCCGGAAGCCCTTACTTTTTCTGAGACGGAGCGCGCGGAGCTTGCCCATGCGCTGGTGACGAGCTTGGATGGGATCCCAGACCCGGATGCGCAGGATGCTTGGGATAGGGAAATCGTGCGACGTATCAGGGCAGTTGATGCAGGCGCTGCCAGGCTGATTGACCGGGAAGAGTTCCGGCGTCGGATGCGGCGTCGCCTCGGAGCTTGAGTGCACGACGCGTTCGAATTGTCGAAGAAGCTGCGAACGAGGCGATTGAGGCTGCCGCGTGGTACGACCGGGAGAACCTGCGGGCTTCTGCCTGGACAACGGTCTTGCAACCCCTTGCTACAAGCGGCGGGCAGCGACAGGGAGGGGTCTGAAGCCGTGCTTCGTCGGACTCTCACCCTGCACGCGGGCACAGGGCGCGGCCCCCGCATCGCCCTCCCCCGTCCCGTGCACAGCGGCGTCTGCCGCCCCCGCGCCTTCGCACCACGCCGTCATTCATCGGACGCGGCGCCGAGCAGATAGGCGGCCATGTCGGCGGCACTCTGGGCATCGACACCGAGGTCCGGCATCGCGGTACGGCGATTGACGTGCTGGGGGTGGCGGATCCAGCGAATGAGGAGGGCCGCCACCAGGTTCCAAATCTCGGCATCGCTCAGCTTGGTTTGCCAGCCCGGCATGCCGCTCATCTTGAGGCCGTGCTTGATCACCCAGAACATCTCCGCGGGGCGTTTGTGACGCGCCGTGTGCACCAGGAGTAGCCACCAGATCCGTCGCATTGAGTCTCCCGGCGCGCATCGCTGCATGAAACATGGCGATCGTTGCATGTCCGGAAATGTAGCTTTCATCGACCATAGAGCAGTGATCTCCCTCGTAAGAATCCGAGCAGTTCGACTGCCTCGGCTCGGTCACGAATCGCGTGATGCCGACCCGGCGCCCTGCACGCTGCCAGTGCTGCCAGCGCGATGCTCGCCGGCACGCCCGTGCGCTCGAAGTGACTAGAACCGTTCTCGAAATCGTTCATGGTTGCGTTGCCTGTCGCTCATTCGGCTACGGCTAAACCCCTCTCCTCGTGCTTTGAAACGCCGCAAAACAGCCGTCAGCGCAACCACGCATGATTTCGGGACCGTTTCTACTAGCCTCCATAAGCGCGGTCGAGAGAAAGGCCCGCGCCGGCACGATTCCGCCGTGCGTCCTCGCCGCCGGCGGCCGAGCGCCCGGCCCGGCAATCCGCCGCCCCGGTTTGCCGCAGCGCAGCATGACCGGTAGACTCACGCGCCCCGTGGCCGGTCACGCCATCGTCGCATGCCGCGGACCGCCGCCGCCGTGCACCGCGGTGGTAGGCGACACTGAATCGCCGCCCGCGTCGTCCCCGGGATCAATGGTCCTGCCGGTGTCGTCCGGGCGTCCCGTCTCGATGGCCAGCTGCCACGCCACCGTCGACCGACCGGGCCCCGCGAGCGAACGTGAACGGGGCCTCACAACCCGCACAAAAATCGAGCGTATCCGCATGAATTCATTCCGGCAGGACTGGCTGGCCAACATCCGCAATGATCTCCTCGCGGGCCTCGTGGTCGCCCTGGCCCTCATCCCCGAGGCCATCGCCTTCTCCATCATTGCAGGCGTCGATCCGAAAGTCGGCCTGTATGCCTCGTTCTGCATCGCCAGCATCATCGCGTTCACCGGTGGCCGGCCCGGGATGGTGTCAGCGGCGACGGGCGCGATGGCGCTGCTGATGGTGACGCTCGTGAAAGAGCACGGCCTGCAGTACCTGCTCGCGGCCACCGTTCTGACCGGGGTTTTCCAGATCATCGCCGGGTGGTTGAAGCTCGGCTCGCTGATGCGCTTCGTCTCCCATTCCGTCATCACCGGTTTCGTCAACGCACTCGCGATCCTGATCTTCCTCGCGCAATTGCCCGAACTGACCGGCGTGAGCTGGCACGTCTACGCGGTGACCGCGGCCGGCCTCGGCATCATTTATCTCTTCCCGCGCCTTACCCGCGCCATCCCTTCGCCGCTGGTCGCGATCATCGCGCTGACCGCCATCACCATCGGCCTCGGCCTCGATATCCGCACGGTGGGCGACCTCGGCGCGCTGCCGGACAGCCTGCCACTGTTCCTGCTTCCCGACGTGCCGCTCACCTGGGAGACGCTCGGCATCATCGCGCCGGTTGCCGCCACGCTCGCGGTGGTCGGCCTGCTCGAATCACTGATGACCGCGTCGATCGTCGACGAACTGACCGATACCCCGAGCAACAAGAACCGTGAATGTGTCGGCCAGGGCATCGCGAACATCGCTTCCGGCTTCATCGGCGGCATGGCCGGCTGCGCGATGATCGGCCAATCGGTGATCAACGTGAAATCCGGCGGACGTGGCCGGCTGTCGACCTTGTCTGCCGGCGTGTTTCTGCTGCTGCTGCTCCTGCTGGCGGGCGACTGGGTGGCACGCATTCCGATGGCGGCACTCGTCGCAGTGATGATCATGGTCGCCATCGGCACCTTCGACTGGCATTCGGTGCGCAGCCTGCGCCGCCATCCGCTGAGCTCGAGCACCGTCATGCTGGCTACCGTGGTCGTGACCGTGGCGACCCACGACCTCGCCCGCGGGGTGCTGACAGGCGTTCTGCTCTCCGGTTTCTTCTTCGCCCACAAGGTCGGACAGGTCTTCGTCGTACGGGCAAGGACGGAGGATGAAGGACGCGTGCGCAACTACAGCATCACCGGACAGCTGTTCTTCGCCTCGGCCGATCGCTTCGTCGACGCCTTCGATTTCCGCGAGGTCATCGACAAGGTCCGCATCGACGTCAGCCGCGCGCACTTCTGGGACATCACGGCCGTCAGCGCACTCGACAAGGTCATCATCAAGTTCCGGCGCGAAGGGACCGAAGTCGAAGTGACCGGCCTCAACGAAGCCAGCGCCACGCTCGTCGACCGCTTCGCGGTCCATGACAAGGATGCCGCCGCTGACCTCCTGACAAGCCATTGACGATGTCTTCCCGCATGAAATCGCGGAAACGCAAGTCCGTCGGTGCCGGCAAGGTGCTGGCCTGTGTCGATCAATCCCGTTACGCCGACTACGTGACCGATTACGCCGCCTGGGCGACGCGGCGCCTCGGGGCGCCACTCGAATTGCTGCATGTCATCGACCGGCACCCGGAAATCGCGCTCGGCAACGACCACAGCGGTGCGATTGGCATCGATGCCCGTGAACGACTGCTCGCCGAACTGTCGGAAGAAGACGAGGCGCGCAGCAGGACGGCGCGTGAGCAAGGACGACTGTTCCTCAACGGGCTGCGCGAACGCGCCCTGGCCGCCGGGGTCGAGGCGCCGGACGTGCGGCTGCGCTATGGTCAGCTCCCGGCGAACCTGGCCGAGCAGGAACCCGGCGTGCGGCTGTTCGTACTCGGCCGTCGAGGTGAATCGGCCGACACCACCCAGCGCGATCTCGGGCGCAATCTCGAGCGCGTCGTCCGCAGCCTGCACAAGCCGATCCTCACGGTGACCGAAGGCTTCGTCGCACCACGCCGCGCGATGCTCGCCTTCGATGGCGGCAGCGTTACCCGACGTGGCGTGGAGATGATTTCGAGAAGCCCCCTCTTGCGCGGCCTGCCCGTACACCTGCTGATGTCGGGGAAAGCCGGGCGGGATGCGCCCCGGCAGCTCGAGTGGGCACGCAAGACGCTCGTCGACGCGGGATTCGACGCACCCGCCGAGCTGATCCCCGGAGACGCCGAACGCATCATCGCCGACACCGTGCGCGAGCGCGGCATCGACCTCCTCGTCATGGGCGCCTACGGACACTCCCCGCTGCGCAGCCTGCTGTTCGGCAGCAAAACCTCCGACATGCTGCGCTCGGCACGGATACCGACCCTGCTCCTGCGCTGAGACCATCCGCGCGACCGGATGCCTGCTCGGCGGCAAGCGGCGCCGCGACTGGCGCCGGGCAATCGCGCCAATTCCGATGGCTGCCCGCTCACTGCGCGGCTCGAGGCGCTCGCTACCAGCGCAGCATCCGCCTGACCACGCCGTCGTTGCGGAACGCGTGGTAGAGCGCGCCGCTGATGTGCGCGGCGACGAGCGCGAGCAGGGCCCACGCGGTCCATGTGATGCCCACGCGTGAAGAGATCCTCGGCTTCGCCAACCGCTGGTATCTGGAGGCGATGCGCCATGCCGTGCGCGTCCCGCTGCCACCGGAACCGGGTGCGTTGACGATCCGGCTGATCACCGCCCCCTACTTCATCGCCACCAAGATCGAGGCCTTCTCCGACCGCGGGCACGGTGACTTCCTCGTCAGCCACGACTTCGAGGACCTCGTCGCCGTGATGGACGGCCGACCGTCATGGCCAGAAGAGGTGCTGAACTGCGGCCCCGATTTGCGCCGCTATCTGGCCGCTCGGTTCGCGTCATGGCTCGACGACCCCGACTTCCATGCCGCGTTGCCGGGGCACCTTGCAGAATCCGGATTCGGATCGGTACGAAGTGAGCGCCTGCAAAGCCAGATGCGCGGGCTGGTCGTCGCCACGCAGGATGAGTTTGACGGCAAGGTGACGTAGTGGCCGATGGACTCGAGCTGCGGCAGAAAGCGGGTTCCGTGAAGGGAAATGCAGGTGCGAATTGCCTATCAGAGGCTCTCCCGACATAACGCATCACGTGGGGGCATTATTGGGGGCATAACAGGCGTTTAGCAGTTTAATTGCCTGATTTATATGGCAGTGCGGTTCCCGCCGCCGGAACCTTGCGGCCAGACCAGGAAGACGCCGTTGTCGCCATGCGGCCTCACGATGTTGGCGTACTTTGCGCACCGACCGCATTCGGCAAGACCGTCACAGGGGCCGCGATAATTGCCCATCGTCGCGTCAATACTCTGATTCTGGTGCATCGAAATGAACTGCTCGGGCAAAGGCAGGCACGTTTGAACACGTTTCGCGGCGTTGAAAAGGGCGTCGTCGGCACCATTGGTGGTGGCAAGCGCAAACCCACGGGCAAGATCGACATTGCCGTGATGCAGTCGCTTTCACGCAAAGGCGAGGTTGATCCGCTGGTCGAGGACTACGGTCAGGTCATCGTGGACGAGTGCCATCATGTCGGTGCAGTCTCGTTAGACGCCATCCTCAAATCCGTCAAAGCACGCTACGTCCTCGGGCTCACCGCAACCCCGATCCGCAGGGACGGCCAACAACCGATCATATTCATGCAGTGTGGGTCAATCCGACATGCGGCGGCACAGCCGGCCAGCGCGCCGCATGATCTCGAGGTGATTCCGCGAACCCTTTTCCAGCCAACACCAATACCAGACGACACCGGGATTCAGGACATATTCCGAACCTTGGCTGAAGAAAAAAATCGAACAGCCGCGATTGCCGACGAAGCGCAACGTACCGTCGACAACGGTCGCAAGGTACTGGTGCTGACAGAGCGCACCGATCATCTCGAAAATATCAGGCGCTCGCTGGAAGAAAACGAACTGACACCTTTCGTGCTGCATGGACGCATGTCGAAAAAGCAGCGTGCGAATCTGATCGCCGAAATCGATGAACTGCCGCCCGACTCGCCGCGGATCCCAGGTGCGCCAGTCACACCACTTCGAGAGCAGGACGAGGCTGACCTTCGTAGCGGTGTCGATGCGGCCCGACGAACGTCCGCGGTCCTTATACTCATGGCCAGCTGACGTCGGAGGATAAGATTTTCGGCTGCGCGAGCGCGCGTTGACCGACAGGCACTCAGGCCTACGCGAAGCAGATCCGAGACGGGCTGCAGGAGCGCCTGGAGAAGCGCGAACACGCGGGCATCATCGCATATCAGTCAGCGCGCGCGACAAGCATGGCTTGATCCAGTTTTTGCGGAGCACAAGGACCTGACACCGTATTTCTCAGTACGTCACGCGCTCCTGCTGCCGCGCCCGCCGTCACTCCGTGATCGCGGCAAGCACCAGGCTGCTGTAGACCCCCATGCGCTCGAAGCTGTAGCTGTCTTCCATCAGGCCCGTCGACAGGAAACACAGGGTCGTATCGCGACCCGGGTCGACGATGAAGCCCGTCGATCCCGCGCCGAAGCCACCGAAGGCGTTGGCGGAATTCATCACGCTGAACGGTCCCGGGGTGTTGCCCGTGCCGCGCACGAAGAAGCCGCAGCCGATGCTCGCTGGATACTCGATCCAGTTGCGCACCCCAAGCCACATGTCGAACAGCACGTTGCGTAAGGTCCCCGTGTGATTCTGGGCGCAGAAATCGAGCATCGCGGGAGACAGGATGCGCGTGCCCTCGAGGATCCCGCCCCCGCGCAGCATCTCCGCGAAGCGGTGCAGATCCTGGATGCTCGTCATGCAGCCGCCACCCGGTACTTCGCAGCCCGGCATCGCGAGCAGTGCGCCGATACCCTCCACCGCTTCCGGTGGTAACAGGGCCGGCAGGTCATCGTAAGCCACCTTGACCGGGCAGAGCCGATCGGCGAGATCCGCGCGTGGGCCGAGGCTGGTGCTCGTCATGCCCAGCGGCTCGAAGAGATCTTCGCGCAGCATGTCTGCATACGTCCGGCCGCGGCCATCGGCCGCGCGGCACATCGCGGCGATGATGCTGTGGCCGAGCAGGATCGAATAGTTCACGCGCTCGCCCGGCTGCGATTCGAGCGGCAGCGTACAGGCGTATTCGACAAGCTTGTCGATATTCGTCAGCACCTCCGGCGGAACCGGTGGGATGGCCGACTGTATGCCGCTGGTGTGCGTCAGCAGGTGATAGAGGTTCACCTTCTCCTTGCCGAGGTTGTCGAAACCCGGGATGACTTCCGCTACCGGCGCGTGCAGTTTCAGCAGGCCTCGTTCAACCAGTGACAACGCCAGCACGTTGGTGAACTGCTTGGCCACCGACATGGTGGCGAAAACCGCGTCGGCACCCAGCGCGCGCCCAGCGGCCCTGTCGGCATAACCTTCGACCAGGTTGAGCACCGGGCGTCCGCCACGCGCCGCGATCAGGGAAACGCCATGGCAGCGCCCGGCGTCGATGTCCGCGAGCGCCATCTCGCGCACCCGCGCCAACCGCGCCGGGTCGAAGCCCAGGGCTTCCAAATCGCTGTTGTTCGGCGCGCCGAGCGCACTCTGTGCCTTAGCCATGATCTCATCCTCCCTCGCATGTCAGGTTCGAAACATCATAGCCGATGATAGGTGGCACATACGTAGCACTCCTAGTAAGCGGTGTCGGCCTGAGGATGCAGAAAAAACCAGGCAGAGCAGCCCAATGCGATCGCAAGTGGCCCGGCAACCAGATAGGGTGCGCCGGCGCCAAAGTGCTCGAGGGCGCTTCCTGCCCATAAATGCGACAGTACCGCGCCGCTGCTCATCACGGTGCCGAGCAGCGTCTGTCCCGTCACGCGCAAGCGCGCGGGGACCTCGCCTTCGACGTAGAGTTGCATACCGATGATGAGGCCGACGACCACGGCACCGTGAAGGAGCTGGATGCCGAAAACCCATAACAGGTTCGGCGCCACGGCGGTAAGCAGCCAACGCATACCATCGAGGGCGATGCCGGCCGCGATGAGGCCCCGCGCGCCCACCCGGCGCAGACCCGCGCCGGCGAAATAGATCAGCGGGATCTCGAGAAGCAGCATCGGAATCCACAGCCGACTGATCGTTTCGATCGAGCCACCGCGATCGGCGACGAAGACCGGGAACAGCGCGATGGGCCCCGACAACAGGCCGAACGCGAACAACGCCAAGACCAGTAACCTGCGGTAGGCGGCGCGTCGCAGCAGCTCACCCAGGTCCTCGCGCCGCGCGCGCACGGAGATGGCATCCGATGGTGGTACGCGAAACAGAACCAGGGCCGCGCCCAGGCAGAACGTCGCAGCAATCGGAAAGATCAGCCCGAGACCCCGCGTGCTTCCAGCCACCGCAGCCTCGCCGCCCAGCAACGTAAGCAGCGCAGGAAAGACGAGGATCATGAGGAGATAACCGACGGTACCCCAGGCCCGCAGGCGCCCGAAGCGCATCGCCCCACCCGGACCCAGCACGGCGAAGGACAGCGAGGCGGCGACGGCCATGGCCGGAGCCGCGAACGCCGCCAGGAAGGCCAGGCACAGCAACAGCACCGGGAACGCGGTGGCTTGCGGTACGAGGCAGTACCCGACCGCGGCGCCACAAGCAAGCACGCACAAGGTGCCCCGGCGATGTCCGGTCCGATCGGCCCATTGACCCCATAGCGGTGATGCGATGATCCCGAGCAAGGGTTGCATGGCCAGCGCGAGGCCGAGCTGCGTCCCGCTCAGGCCGGCGTTGTCGCGCAGATAGAGACTGAGGTAGGGAAAAATCACCCCGAGTCCCGACATGTACAAGAACCAGAAAGCGGCGAGGGAGAAGGCGCCCATTGGCTGAGGAAGGGTCATGGTCCGCCGGTCATCAGAATTTTCTCCGGCAGGCGCCTGACCTGCGACACGTAGCGTCCGGCCATCGTCACGCAGCGAATTTGCGCGAAAAAGGGGACAGATCTATTTGCACCGCTAACGCGGTGCAAATAGATCTGTCCCCTTTCCCCTCCATGGACCCGATCCTCATCGAACACCGCGACCGCGTGATGCGCGATCATTACACTCTCCCCTTGGAGCTCTGAACATCCCGGGACAACAGGCCACCGCCATCAATGCGGAGCAATTTGGAAGACGTGGAGGCTCAGTCATGAAACCAGTCTGTTTGGTCATCGGCGCGGGCGCGGGGATCGGCGGCAATGTCGCGAAGCGCTTTGCGCGAGAAGGCTATCATGCCGTGTTATGCCGGCGCAGTGACGCGGCCGGACTCGAAGCCCTCGTCGGCGACATTGAAGGTACTGGCGGTTCGGCGTCGGGCTACGTGCTCAATTCGGTAACGCCAGACAGCATCGAGCAACTGGTCGCGACTGTAGAATCCGACACGGGGCCGATTACGGTTGCCGTGTACAACCTGGGTGCGCAGATCGGCACGAAAGCGCTCGCAGAGACGAGTTACAAGGCGTTCGAGATGGGCTGGCGGCTCGCTACGTTCGGTTTGTTCCGTCTCGCGTCCGCGGTCTTTCCATCGATGGTTTCCCGGGGCGGCGGTACATTACTGGTCACGTCGGCCACCGCCGCGGTGCGCGGTAACGCCGGCCAGCATTCGCATGCCGCGGCGATGGGCGGCAGGCGCATGTTGTGTCAATCGCTGAATGCGGAGTTCGCGTCGCAAGGAATCCATGTTGCGCACGTGATCATCGATGGTGCGGTCGACGCGCCGGACACGCTCGGCAAGATGCTCGGCCCGGAAGACTTCGAGGCCCTGCGAAAACGCCGCGGCATGGAACACGACGGCCTGATTCTACCGGCCGAAGTCGCCAATACGTACTACCACCTGGCCACCCAGCATCGTTCGGCCTGGACGCATGAGATAGATCTGCGCGCCCATTCCGATCGTCCCTGGTGGAATCACTAAGTTGCGCGGTACGGGCGGCGCCTCGGGATCCGCAAAGCCATTGGGAGAGCCACATGACCACATTCACGAATCGCCTTGGCGTTATTTCGCTTCTCGACAATCTGCGAGCCGCGGAACTCGTGGAGTTCGTGCAGGGCATCGAAGCCCTCGGCTATGGCAGCTACTGGATCCCGGAATTGTTCGGCCGCGAGCCGATCGCGACTGCCGCGTACCTGCTCGCACATACCCGCGAGATCAGTGTGGCGACCGGCATCGCCAACATCTACGTGCGCGATCCACATGCCATGGTCCAGGCCCGGCACACGCTGAGTGAGCTGTCCGGGGGACGTTTCATACTTGGCCTGGGCGTTTCGAACGTCGGTTTGAATACGGCCCGTGGGCACACCTGGCAAGCCCCGGTGCGCAAACTATCGAAGTACCTCGATGCCATGGAGGCAATCACGCCGGAAGGCGCTGCCCACGGCAGCGTGGCGCCCTTGCACATCGCCGCTCATGGGCCCGGACTTCAAGCAGTTGCGAGTGCGCGCGGTGACGGCGTGGTTACTTACCTCATGTCGCCCGAGCACACCCGCCTCTCGCGGCAACGGATCGGTGCCGAAGCCGGCCTCGATGTCGTTTGCATGATGCTGGCGGAGACGGACCCGGCGCGTGCGCGGGCGCGAGCAAGGACCGCACTGGCCTATTACCTGGGGCTCGACTACTACCATCGGGAATGGCTGCAACTCGGTTTCGGCAAGGCCGATTTCGAGCATGGCGGAAGTGATGAGCTGATCGACATGCTGGTTGCTTGGGGCGACGCGGAAGCGCTGCAGGCGCGAATCGCCGAGCACGTCAATGCGGGAGCGAGTCGAATACTGATCATGCCCCTGGACCTGGGCGCGCATGGCGTGACCACGTCGAAGACCTTGCAGCTTCTATCGCCCGCGCAACAGTCGCCAGCCCGCGGAGGTGTCAGCTGACGGGCTCCTGGCAACGTCCGAAGGGACCGGAAGCCTCCGTGGCTCCCGCTTCGGGCGGGTCGTGATGATGTGAGTATCCGGGCATATCGGGCTGCAGCTCGAACGAGGTTCGCCGATGGCTGCCCAGGCGAGCGGCCCTGGCCGGGTGGGGCGTAGAGTCAGGGCCGGTCTCGCAGCGTCCCTAGGCGCGCAGTCTTGCCTCGGAACGCATCGCTTCGGGCGTCGATCCCGTCCATTCGCGAAACGCCCGGAAGAACGAACTCGGCTCCTCGAAGCCGAGCAGGAAGGCGATCTCCGACGAGGTGAACGACGTCTTGTCGAGATAGTGGCGCGCCAGGTCTTCCCGCGTTTCATTGAGTAACGAGCCATAGTTCGTGCCCTCGCCCTGCAAGCGTCGTTGCAACGTCCGCTTGCTCATCGCGAGACGCTGTGTCACCGCTTCCATCGAGGTCTGCCCGCTCGGCAGTAATTCGAGCAACGCGGCTTTCACGCGTTCGGCGATCGTGGCCGAGTCCTCGAGCGCGCCCAGCCGTCGACGTAATGTCGGCTCGAAGACGTCCCACATCGCTTCATTGGCAGTGAGGAAAGGCCGTTCGGCATCGGCTGCCGAGAAGCGGATCCGGTTCGCTCTCCCCGGAGAGATCGCCACGCCCAGGTACTCGGCGAATGCGGCGATACCCTGTGGCGGCCGCACGCTGGTGACGCGCAGTGGGACAACGTGCTCGCGCGTGGCCATTCGCGCCAGTTTCGTAAAGAAAACAAACTCGAATGCGACCATCGACGGCGGTGGTGTCACCGCCGTGTGGAGCCATTCGAAGCCGACGGAGAAGCCTTGCCTGTCCGACGTCAAGCTCAGCGCGACCGGCGCGACTAGCCGCTTATAGTCCCGCAAGCGCTGACAGGCGACAACCAGGTTCGGGCTGCACAAGGCGGCGAAGAGCGGCGGCGAAAGCGCCTCCGCCGACATCACTTCAACGAGACGGATGGGGAACAGGGGATCGTCGACCTCGGCCTCGAGGGCTTCCCAGAGACGAAACCACCGCTCGGGCGAAAGGCTTGCGGGAAGGCGGGAGAACAGGTCCTCCGGTAAGCCGGCGCGGCGAAACACGTCGGCGGGCACGATGCCCAGATCCCTGAAGAGCGTCCGCCAGCCGGCATCGACCGGGAATGTCGTCGATAAAGCCATCTCGCTGCCCCCCGGGGTTCCATGCTAGAGAAGGGAGCGAAACCGCATCAATAGCGGTTCGCGCCACATGGTATTCCAATCGCGACAAACGCAATCTGCCGCAGCTTGGCGCGCTTCGCTAGCGGAACGGCGCGATCCGCCATAGGGGCGTCAAGCCCGGTTCCGTACGCTGCAACTCGCCGAGCAACTCTCGGCAAGAGGACAGCGACATGCCCAGAACCCTGCGATGCGACCCCGCGCTCTTCGAAACAGATCTCACCGGACGCGTCTACGTCGTGACCGGCGCCAACTCCGGTTCGGGACTCGCGACGACGCGACAGCTCCTGCGTCAGGGCGCGCACGTCGTCGCGGCGTGCCGGCGCGTCGCGGCCGGCAAAGAAGCGATCGAATCGCTCGCCGCGGAGCGCGGTTCCGCCGAAGTGATGGAACTGGACCTCAACAGCCTCGCCTCGGTGCGGCGCTTCGTGACCACACTCGAGGCGAAACACGAACGACTCGCCGGCCTCGTGAACAACGCAGGCGTGATGAATACGCGTGAGGGAAGGACAGAAGAAGGCTTCGAGACGCAATTCGGTGTCAATCACCTCGCGCACTTCTTGCTGACGGAGCTGCTGCTCGACACGCTCCGCGCGAGCGCACCGAGCCGGATCGTGTGTGTCTCGAGTGTGGCGCATGCCGGCCTGCAAGGGCAGCCCGCAGAGCTCGCGCTCGACGACCTCGACTTCGCACGTCGCGGCTACCAGGCGATGCGTTCCTACAATCAATCCAAGCTCGCCATCGTCATCTACGTGCGCCACCTCGCCAAGCGCCTCGAGGGCACGGGAGTCTCGGTCTTCGCGGTGCATCCGGGGTGGATTCGCTCCAACCTGATCCAGCATACGATGCCGCCGTTCATTCAAAACGTGCTGCTGCGTCCGTTCAGCGGCGTGTTGGGCATGATGTCGGCCGCGGACGGCGCGCAGACGCAGCTACACTGTCTTCTCGACGAGAACGCGCCGAATCACAGCGGCGAGTACTACAGCCAGAACAGCATCTTTTATGCCGACAAGAAGCACCGCGCAGGCGGATGGCCGATGCGGTCTCCCAACCCCCTCGTCTACGATGATGCGCTAGGCGAGCGCCTCTACGAAACGAGCCTCGAGATGGTCGGCTTGCGGTCGGCGCGAGACGCGGCGTGAAACGTGCAAGAGCCTCGAGATAGCTGGCGCCGCGAAGCGCGGCACCGATGATGCGTGCTTCTCGCTCGCCTTACGGTGCATAGGCATCGGGCAGGAACGGGATTCGGAGTTCGAGGCGATTCCCGAACAGCCCGGGCGGCCGACGAGTCCGCATACAGCGCAAGTACGGCGGGCATAGACGCCGCGGCACCGCCCGGCGGACTCCGGGTCCGCGGACGCGCTACGCGCCCGCAACCCGCTCAAGGCGCGAGAGCGTCGCGCAGCGCCGCGCGGAACAGGCGTAGGCGGTGGGTTACGAGGCGGGCCTCGGTGGTCAGCAGGCTGACCGGGTGTGGCGGCGGTTCGAATTCCTCGAGCACGATGGCAAGCCGCCCGCGCGCAACGAGTTCGTGCACCTGGTATTCGAGAAATCGCCCGAAACCGAGCCCCGCGGCGCAGGCCTCGGCGGCCGACATCGCGTGGTTCACGCTGACGCGTGCGCTGACCGGCACCTGGATACGCCTGCCGTCGACGGTGAACGCCCAGTGGCTCACGCCGGCGCCGCCGCGGAACTGCACGCAAGGCAGGCTCGCCAGGGCCTGCGGCGTGGCGGGCGTGCCGCAGCGCGCGAGCAGCGTCGGGCTGGCCACGACGACCAGCCGCATGCTGCCGGCGGGCAGGGCGACCATCGTCGAATCGGCGAGCGGTCCGATGCGCACGGCGAGATCGATGCCTTCCTCGAGCAGGTTGACCGGCCGGTCGAGCAGCAGCACTTCGACATCCACCGCGGGCCAGCGCTGGACGAACTCATTGACGACGGGCATCACGTGCAGATGCCCGAAAGTCACCGGCGCCGTCACGCGCAGCAATCCGGCCGGCGACGGATGCCGCGTGTCCAGCACGCGTTCGGCTTCGTCGACGTCGGCCAGGATGCGCCGGCAGCGTTCGAGGTAGTCGCGTCCCTCCGGCGTGAGGGCGAGACGTCGCGTCGTGCGCCGCAACAAGCGCACACCGAGATGCGCTTCGAGATTCGCCAGGCTGCGCACCATGGTCGGCTGCGCCTTGCCGAGAGCTTCGGCCGCGGCGGTGAGGCTGCCGCGGTCGACGATCGCGACGAAAGCAGTCATGGCGGCGAGCTTGTCCATCCCCACTACTAATAATTGCTGATAAATAAAATCAATTTTATCCCATTTATTCATTACTACTGATGCACGAACCTGCCCGTCAGTCCGGCGATGGTCGCCGGCGCTATTCCCGGAGGCTCAGCCATGAACCAGACGCAGCAATCGAACGCACCGGCTACCCACGGCGTGCATCACGTCGGCCTGACCGTCCCCGACCTCGCCGCCACGCGCAGCTTCTTCACCGACGCCCTGGGTTACAGGGTGGTCGGCGAGAAGCCCGACTATCCAGCGGTCTTCGTCAGTGACGGCACTGTCATGGTGACCCTGTGGCAGGCCGATGCGGCGGCAGCAGCATTCGACCGTCACCACCAGGTCGGCCTGCATCACCTCGCCCTGCGCGTTGCGGACCTCGATGGCGTGGCCGCACGCCTGGCTGCGCGCATTGATACTGTCGTCGAATTCGCTCCCGAGCCACTCGGCAACGGCGCAACCCGCCACATGATGTGCGCGATCCCCGGTGGCATACGCATCGAGTTCATTGCGCCGGCAGGAGGTGCCTGAGGTGGACACGACGAGCCCGTTCCATGCCGGCGAGACCCTGGTCCAGACACGTCTGGGCGTGCACGAGGTCATCGAGCCCTTCGCGCGCCGGGTGGTGCGCGATCACATGCCGGAGCAACATCGCGAGTTCTATCGCCAACTGCCCTTCGTCGTCGTCGCCGCCCGCGACGCTGCGGAGCGGCCCTGGGCCACGCTGATCGCCGATGCGGCCGGCGTCGTCGCTTCGCCCACGCCGCGACGGCTCGAATTCAACGCCATACCGGGGACCGGCGACGCGCTCGAACATGCCCTGGTCAGCGGTCGCGACGTCGGGGTGCTCGGCATCGACTTCGCCACGCGCCGGCGCAACCGCGTCAACGGCCGCGTCGCCGCCTCGAGCGAAGGTGGCTTCAGCTTCCATGTCGATCAGAGTTTCGGCAATTGTCCGCAATACATACATGATCGCCACTGGCGCCCCGCTCCGCGCATGCCGACCCCGCAACGACGCCGGACCAGCCGACTCGATCATGCCCAGCAGGCGTGGATTGCCCAGGCCGATACTTTCTTCCTCGCCTCGGGCTTCCGCGCCGCGGGCGAGGACCCTGCCTTCGGCATGGATGCTTCGCATCGCGGCGGCGGGGCCGGCTTCGTCCGCGTCATCGATGCCCGGACCCTGGTGTGGCCGGACTACGCCGGCAACAACCACTACAACTCGATCGGCAACCTCGTCATGGATCCGCGCATCGGCCTGTCGTTCGTCGACTTCACCAGCGGCAGCCTGCTGCAGCTGAGCGGGACGGCCACGATCGACTGGGCACCGGACCCGGCGCGCTGGCCGGGTGCGCAGCGCCTGGTGCGGGTGCAGGTCGAGGCGGTCAACGAACTGCGCGGGACCCTGCCGCTGCGTTGGTCGGGACCCGCGGGTCTCGAACTCGAGGTCGATGAAGTGGTCGAGGAGAGCGCTGGGGTACGGTCCTTCTGGCTGGTCGGTGCCGATGGCGCACCCTTGCCGCCGTTCAGCGCCGGGCAACACCTCGCGCTGGAAGTGCCGCTTGGCGAGCGGCACGAGGTGCGTACCTACTCCTTGTCGTCGCCCCCCGGGGCGGCGCGTTGGCGCATCAGCGTCAAGGCCGTGGCGGGAGGCCGCGTGTCGTCGCGGCTCCACGCAGCGGTGACGCGCGGCACGCGCCTGCGAGCCGCCTCGCCGGCAGGCGATTTCATCCTCGACGAGGGCACCGGGCCCGTCGTGCTCATCGCCGCCGGCATCGGCGTCACGCCGTTGTTGAGCATGCTGGCGGATGCCGTTGCACGGCACCGCCCGGTGACGTTCGTCTACGGCGCGCGCCACGGCGGCGAGGCACCGTTGCTCGACGAGGTGAGGGACCTCGCCAGCGCGCGCGGCGTGCACCTCCACGTCGCCTTCAGTCGCCCCGCAGAAAACGAACGTCGCGGGATCGATTTCGACAGCGCCGGTCGACTCACCCCGTCGCAGGTACGGGCCTTGCTGCCTGCGGGTGAGTTCGACGCCTGGTTGTGCGGCCCGGCGGGCTTTACCGCCGCCATCACCCACGCGATAGAGGAAAGCGGACTCGCCGCGACACGCATCCGCAGCGAGACCTTCGGCTGACGCGTGCGCCGTGCCGTCGCGACACGCACGGACGGCGGCGAGGCGCGCCTCAGAGTTCGATGACTATCTTGCCGAAGTGCCCCGCGGCCTGCATGCAATGGAAAGCCGCGCGCGCCTCGGCCAGCGGGAAGCGTCGATCGATGACCGGCTCGAGGCCGTTGGCGGCGAAAGCCGCGTTCATGTTCTCGAACATCTCGCGGCTGCCGACGTAGATACCCTGGACGTCGACACTCTTGAACAGCACCGGCATGGGGTCGACGGTATTCTCGAAACCGGTCAGCACGCCGATCAGCCACACGTGCCCGCCGAACGCGGTCGCGTTGATGGACTTCGCCAGCGTGCCCGAGCCGCCGACCTCGACCACGTGATCGACACCGCGGCCGGCGGTCAGTTCGAGCACCGCCTCGTCCCACGCCGGCACGTCACGGTAGTTGATGGTTTCATCGGCGCCGAGCGCGCGAGCGCGCTCCAGCTTGGCATCGCTGCTGGAGGTCAGGATCACCCGCGCCCCGTGCATCTTGGCAATCTGCAGCGCGAACAGCGACACGCCGCCGGTGCCGAGCACGAGCACCGTCTCACCGGCCATGATGCGCCCCCTGGCAACCAGTGCATGCCACGCGGTCAGGGCCGCGCAGGGCAGCGTCGCCGCCTGGGCTGACGTCCAGCCGGCCGGCACGTGCACCGCACCCGCCTCGTGCAAACAGACGTGCTCGGCGAGCATGCCCTGCTCGCGTCCGCCGAGCGCGGACTCCATCACCTCGGCGTTGATGCGTCCGGCCGTCCATCGTTGAAAAAACGTTCCGGCGACCTGATCGCCGACCTTGAAACGCGTCACGGCCGGACCCACGGCGACGATTTCACCCGCGCCGTCGGAGCAGGGTACGAGCGGCCAGCGATCCTGGTCGACCACGCCGAGCACGTGCAACAGGTCGCGGTAGTTGAGCGAGACGGCACCGACGCGCACAACGATGTCATGGTTGCCGGGCACGGGAATATCGCGGGTCACGGGGACGAGGGCATCGATGCCGCCGTCGGTCTGGATCTCCCAGGCATTCATATGGTGGACTCCTTGGCTGCGAGGGGCGCGATTATGGCGTGCACGGCGCACGCGCGAAACCACGGGTGAGATTATCGTGAGCCCACGTCCGACGTTGCCGTCGACCATCCGCCGCTTTCGGCGCCTGCCGCAGCCGCGATGCCGCGCGTGTGGCACCCGCGCCGAGTTCATCCACGGCCGCGCGGCGACTACGACAGTCCTCGCACGCAAGCAGGCGCGCGAACGCGATTGCCGCCTGGTCAAGGACCGGTGGCCATTCAACAATCACGGCCTGAGGCTAGAGCGCCATGCGAGCATCAACGTCCCTGTCGATCTGCGCAGCCGAACGTCTCTTCAGCTGGCCGCCACGCCACCTGGCCGCCGCACGGACTGCCATCCGGGGCTGAGCGCCCTGGGGCTGTAGCGCACCTCTGACGTTTTCTCGATGTCGTTCCCGAACTGCTCCTCACCAAACGCCGGACTTATGGTCGCGGCGACGCGAACCCAGTCTGACTGTTGCGCACTCTGACACCTGCGAAACAACGCGTGATAGCGTGCCCCCCGGCATTGTTGCTGTGACCGCGATTCTTCCCCCGGCCTCCCTGGTTCTGCCTCCATGTCCCGGGCACTTGGAATAGGATCGTGGTTCGAAGATGTCCGGCAGCGTCGGGCAGGTTCATGGCCTCGGGCAGAATGTCCATGAAAAAGGAGGCCCACCGCGCCGCAGGGCTCGTTATCGTTCCGTGAACATGCAACGGCACGTGGCCATGCTTTCCGCGGCAGCAGAATCAAAGCACTTCACCTGCGAGGGAGAAAGAACGCGATGAACACCATCGAGACGGATTACCTGGTTGTCGGTGCCGGTGCTGCCGGCATGGCCTTCGTCGATGCACTGATCGGCGAAAGCGATGCCGATGTCGTGATGGTCGACCGGCGCCATGCGCCGGGCGGCCACTGGCTCGATGCTTATCCGTTCGTACGCCTGCACCAACCGTCGGCGACCTACGGCGTCGATTCGCGGCCGCTCGGCGCAGATGCGCTCGATGCGATCGGCTCCGACGCGGGCTTCTACGAGCGTGCGACCGCCGCTGAGATCTGTGGTTACTACCGCAAGGTCATGGACGAAGTGCTGCTGCCCTCGGGGCAGGTACGTTTCTTCGGCATGAACGAATATGCGGGCGACTTCGCCGGCGAGCACATCATCACGTCCAGGCTGACCGGTAGCCGCTGCCGGGTACGCGTACGCCGCAAGGTCGTCGACACGACCTATCTCGAAGTCTCGGTACCGGCGACCCACGAGCCGTCGTTCGTCATCGATGCGGACGTGCGCTTCATGCCGGTCGGCGGCATCGTGCATCTCGATGAGGCGCCGAGCGGCTACACCATCCTCGGCGGCGGCAAGACTGCCATGGATGCCTGCTACTGGTTGATGGAGCACGGGGTGCCCCCCGAACGCATCCGCTGGATCCGCCCGCGCGATTCCTGGGTGCTGCCCCGGACATGCTTCCAGCCACGCGAACTGGTCGGACCGACGCTCGGGATGTTCGCCCAGGCCCTCGAGATCCTGGCCGAGGCAGGCAGCGTCGACGACCTCTACCGCCGCCTCGAGAACGCCGGCCTTGCGCGTCGATTCGATCGGAGCGTGGCACCGACCATGTTCCGTGGCGCCATTCTGAGCGAAGCGGAATGCGATGCCCTGGAGCGCATCGAGAACGTGGTCCGTCTCGGGCGGATCCGTCGCCTGGGCACCGACCGCATCGTGTTCGAACACGGCGAGATTGCGAACGATCCGCGCCAGGTGCACATCGATTGCACGGCGAGCGCGTTCAAGGTCAATCCCGAACGTCCGATCTTCGAGCCCCAACGCATCACCATTCAGGGCCTGGTGGGCGGTTTCACCTGCTTCTCTGCGGCCACCACCGGTTTCGTGGAAGCGACGCGCGGTGACGACGCGGAGAAGAACCGCCTGTGCGTCCCGACGCGCACGCTGAACGAGCCAAGCGACTGGATCCGCGCCTACCGAGGCATGATCCACACCAATGTCATGAACGCCGCCGACCCGGACATGGCCGCGTGGCTAGAACGCACCCGCCTCAACATCACGAGCGGTCTTGCCAGGTACGAAAACGACCCGCAGGTACAGGGCGCACTGGCCCGCATCGCCGAACTCGCCGAACCCGCCCGCGACAATGCCGACCGGCTCTTAAGGTCGTGAATCCATCTTGTCGCGAGAGTACGCGGCAAGGGTGCGGGCGGTCATTGAACGGAGATGACGCGCCTCCGGGGCTCGCTCACAGACCGCAAAACTCAACATCAGATTGCGAAAGCGCATTGCAGTACGTCTTGGCAGCCAGTCGCAAGCGGTTCAGCGCAGTAATCATTCGAGCGAGTTTGCTGAGACTCATGGTAGAAGCGTCTTGAGTGTCGAGCTCTTCGATTTGCGTGAGAATCGTCCGCGACTTCCCCGAGAGCGCCTCACCGTCGAGAGTTCTCAGCCCCTTCGCAGCAAACCCTCGTACCCCGGCATGACCCAAAACCCCGAGCACGAGACTGATATCTTCCTGCATCCAGACCTTGTAGGTCTCGCGTGAGTCCTGCTCGTCCGGGTGAAACAGTGGCGGACCCGTACTCGCGGATGCTATCGATCGGTCGGGCCAATGATTCTGATAATTGCTATATGCTTCCCTCGAAAAGTCCGCCCAGTTTATCGCGGTGACGATCGCGTCCTGGTTGGCGACAACATCCGATTTCGGAAGGTCGTCAACCTCAGGAGTCAGCATGACCAGCATCTGACGTCGCCAACTACGTTCGATCTGGATCGCTTCATCTCCAACCGAACTCCTTCCGCGAGCGTCACGCACATCGTCGGCCGCGTCGCCCGCATCGCGCAGGAGCGCGTACTCGAGCAGGCCTACATCGAGTGACGCCCGTACACGCCCGTCGAGTCCCGCGTATAGCGCCAGGACCGACGTCACTTGTTGGTTCGCTTCCTGCCAGCGCCCGCTTTTTATGTTGCGAACGATCTGTTCCTTGGCCAAGGCGTGCAGGCTGTCGAGCGTCTTGACCTGAAACTTCAATTCTTCGAGAGCGCTTTCAAGCTCCATTGGCCACAACGTGTATCTCGCGATCTCGGCAGAGGCGGTTTCTCGCCGCCATCGAACTTTTCGCACATCGGATTGATTGAGACCGCCAAACCTGAATACACCGAACCTATCGGGCGTACCTTCTACCGAGGCGGGTTCAGTCACCGCAATGATGCGGAAAACGTCGTGATTCTGCTCGAAAAACTCCGTGTAGGGGAATGCGTCAATGCGTCCTTGGACGGGTGCAGCATGACATGGCGAAACGAATGTTCCGGCGAACGCGACTGCGACGCACAGGGCCAAGAGCCTGTTCAGGAGCCAGTTATCGCAGGGCAATTTCATATCGCTTTCCCGCTCCCCAGGGTCTCAACTGATGTTCATAGAGATCGTCATGCTGTCGAGTCCCGCTTTCCTCAGAACCGCTTGCGCGGTGGTAAATCTCGAGAGATTTCAGTGAATCGAAGAACTCCTTGCTCAACAGCATTCCTGCGCTCGCGCGGGGCGCCGGATACGGGCGAAGTGCCACGACCACGTCGTCATGCCGAGTTGCCTCTATACGCGTCAGGCCATCCGCATCTCTGAGAACGAGGAAGACTTTGCCACTGGTGCCCAAGTAATTTGTGAAACCGAACGAGCCGAAAAAAATTCCCAACAGGTAATATCGAGTCATTCGACGGGGATCGCGCTCTGCTTTGCGCCGCTCGTCTGGTAACGAGCGAGCACGAAGGAAGCCGCGGATCACCAGATAGATGAAACCGATGCTGAGGAGAAGCGCGGCTATCGTGATTGCTGGGGGGAAGAAAAGCATCTCCCCGAGCAGCAGGCAGATGAAATAGGCCTCCCAGACGATGATGACATACAGCACGAGGAGGATCGCAAGCGTACCCTTCGGGTAATGGATCGGATTGGAAACGATCCAGAAAGGCATCAGCCCGCCCAGGGATGCGAAGAGCGGGGGAATAGCAGATGCGATAGCCTGCTCGTCCATTTACTGCTGCTCCAGGCGCCAGAGGGCTCTGCGCTTGCCGCGTGCTGTCATGCAACTGCAGCCCCACAGCCGTTCGCCCTGACTCAACAGGCCGAGAGGCTTATTATTAGTATAAACCACGATCTGGCGGTGTTTCCGGCGCTCCTCGTCTACGTAGGAACGTCCCCTGCCGTCGCGGAATCACTTCACGCATCGTCTTGCGCGCGCGACGTCGAACCACCTGTCGCAGCGACTACCATAGCCCGCTATTCACCAGCGTCCGTGCTGAACCGGCCCCGGTGGCAGAGGTAGCGGGGACCGACGGTGCCCGCAACCGGCCGGCCGGCGGTTGCCTGCCGCGCGACGGCCTGATAGCGTCGCGCGGCGCCATCCATCGTAGCCGTGGCCGCATGGCGGTAACGCCTCTGCCGTGCAATCTCGCCGACGGTACCCGATCAAAGCGATGCGTCCTGGCATACGGCCAGCGTGCGCCCACGAATCATCGAAATCCAAGGTAGCCATCTATGAGTGCTTTGTTCACGCCCTTAAGCTTCAACCGCGGTCCGGCCATGAAGAACCGTTTCATGCTCGCGCCACTGACCAACCAGCAGAGCCACGAGGACGGCACCTGCTCCGAGGGCGAGCATCGCTGGCTGACCATGCGCGCCGAGGGCGGTTTCGGCCTCACCATGACCTGTGCGGCGCACGTGCAGGCCGAGGGCAAGGGCTTCCCGGGGCAGCTCGGTATCTTCTCCGACGACCACCTACCGGGCCTGACGCGCCTGGCCAAGGCAATCAAGGACAACGGCAGCCTGGCCAGCGCGCAGCTCTACCACGGCGGCATGCGCTGCCCGAAGGAAGTCATCGGCATGCAGCCCCTGTGCCCCTCGGACAACGAGAAGTGGGGCGCGCGCGCGATGACCACCGCCGAGGTCGAGGCGATGATCGAGGCCTTCGTGGTCGCGGCCCAGCGTGCCGAGCGTGCCGGCTTCGACGGCGTGGAACTGCACGGCGCGCACGGCTACATCCTGGCGCAGTTCCTCTCGCCGGAAGTCAACCAGCGCGATGACCGGTTCGGCGGCTCGCTCGAGAATCGCCAGCGTCCGCTGCTGCAGATCATCGACGGCATCCGCGCGCGCTGTGGCAAGGACTTCCAGCTCGGCGTACGTCTCTCCCCCGAGCGTTTCGGCATGCGCTTGCCGGAGGTCGTGAGCCTCGCCGAGCACCTCATGGGCAACGAACTCGTCGAGTATCTCGACATGTCCATGTGGGACGTCTTCAAGCAGCCCGAGGACGAAGCCGCCGGTGGCCGCAGCCTGCTCTCCTACTTCACGAGTCTCGATCGCAAGGGCGTGCGTCTCGGCGTCGCGGGTAAGCTGCGCACGCCGGCCGACGTCGAGCGTGCCATGGACGAGGGCGTGGACTGGGTCATGCTGGGCCGCGCGGCGATCCTGCACCACGACTTCCCCAACCGCATGCAGTTCGACGCGAACTTCACCCCGGTGGAGCTGCCGGTCACGCCGGCGCACCTGACGGCCGAGGGCCTCAGCCCGCCGTTCGTCGAGTACATGAAGAACTGGAAGGGTTTCGTCGCCGGCACCGAGGGCGTGGTCGACACCGCGCTCATCCTCAACAGCTGAGGAGACCTCGCGACGGTTCCGTGCGCGCCCGCGCCCCGGGCGCGCAGCCGACGCTGCGCCGGACCGGCGGTCGTCGCGAATTTGATCGGGAGCGCTGTACTCGTTCCAGGAAGGCCGGGGCCGAACGTCTACCGTCCGCGCCAATGACCTCAGGCGGATGCCTGCAGCACGCTGACGGCTTCGGCCTTCTGCGCACCGGGCTTACGCGCATAGACGCGCTTGCCCTCCTCGCGCGCTTCGCCGAGTAGTCGCTCGCGGCGGCGGCCGATCAGCGCGAGAATTGCATCGACGCGAGCTGCGCCGCCGAACTCGTCGGGGTGGGCGCTCAGCAAGTCGCGCAGCAACGCGAGGTCGCGGTCCTCGCCCAGCAGGGACGAGAGCCGCTTCGCCGCTTTGCGCCGTCCCTGGTAGACCGGCTTCCAGGCCCCGCGCATCAGCCGGCAGTGATAACGATGGTACTTGGTGCGCTTGCGCCACTCGTGAAGCTTGGGTGCCGTTGGCTGGTCCAGCGCGGCGATCATGGCCTTGCGACCACGTTTGTACGTCTTGGCCAGGCCTTCGGCCAGGTCGGGGACATCCTCGCTGGCGATGTCCCAGTGCGGCACGGTCGCACGAACCCGCTCGAGGGAACGACGGACCGATTCCAGGACATCATCCATTCGCCGATCGAAAACCACGCGATTCCTGCGCTCGCGCAGCGCCCGGCGTGTCGGGATCAGGAAGGCGTGGTCGACCGCGTCGCCGAAGCCGTCCAGCAGCCCGTCATACGCCTCGACGCAGGCCGTCGCGTCGCGGGCTCCCGAAAGAAGCGCAGCGATATCGCGCAGGCACTTGTTCTGGTCCGCGTAGGCTTGCATGTGCGGGCGCACGATGCGGAGCACGGCGCGGATTTTCTTCAGGCGCTTGCGCACCCCGTGGATAGCCGCTTCGCGGTCGGGACGGCGCAGCTCGGCGAGCGCTTTGTCGAACTGCTCCGTGACGATCCGGCTCGCTTCCACGGCAGAGTTCTCGTTCGGATCGAATCGATAGGACATGGTTCGTTCTCCCTCGGCGTTGCGCGGTGCTGGTCCGGCCGCACGCGGGGCGGGAAGCCGTCCCGTCCACGTCGCGCCGTGCCGGCTGCTTCTCCCTGCAGCGGACAACGACGCCCGGCGCCGGTTCCGCGCTACGTCAGCCCCGACTGGATGGTCGGGCGCACGGCAGGCGGTGACGCGACGGTGCACCGCGCGCGTGATGACACGAGCCAGGCTGTCGCGCCGTTCAGCCTTCGATCCGAGGGACGCCGAGAGTGCGTGTCCCACTGCGCTGACGCGATCGTGGCCATACGCCCCGAGCGGCGGCAGTCGAACCGACGCGTCTCAATAGGCGCGTCTCAATAATGGGGAGGGCGCTCGTCCTCCGGGCGACCGGGCGCGGCCGCGCCACGCGATGCGAGCGCATGTTCACAGGCGGCCAGGCGGTCGTGCAGCAGGGCAATCTCGCGCTGCTGGCGATAGAGCACGTCGCCAAGTTCCTGTGCCGTACGCTCGAGGTAGGCGAGACGTAGCTCCAGAGATTCGGGGTCGGTCGGATTCATGGGCGCATGATGCCATGCCTGCCGCGGCAGGTTCATCGCCGTGGCGCCAGTGGCCGTCAACCAGGCGGTGCGCTGGGCCGCCGGACGAAAACGGTGGCCATCATCGGCACAAGCGCAGCGACCAGGCAGACGCGTTCATTGGCCGTACTATGGTCCTACCCGTGCGAGCTCGTCGTCCCCGCAAGCATCCCGAACCGGTCGGGGCTCGCGGGCCCCGGCGCAAGACCAGGGCGTGTCCCGAAGTTTCGCGGGCGTCGACGACGGTATCGAATCGGATCACCGGAAGTGCCCGCCTCCCGGCACGTTTCGAGTGCGAACCGATGCCCACGCTGGCGCAGCGTGCGTATTCCGAGCCGGAATCTCGCCAGGCTCCCGGCACACCGCCGGCCCACGGCGCTCATTCCTCGAAGCCATCGACAATGCGCTCGATGCGGCGGAAGAACTCCAGCCCGTTGACGATTTCCGCACCGCTCATGTGGTCGATGATGCGCTGCACGTAGGCGGTGCCGCGCGCGATCATCGCCTCGATATGCGCTTCGCCCCGTGGCGTGAGGCGCACGATCTTCTCGCGTCCCGAACGCGGATCTTCTTCCAGGCGCACCAGTTGGAGTGGTGACGCCGACATGCCGCGAATGGCCTTGGTGATGGCGGCGCCGGAGACTTCGAACCATTGCCGCAGCGAACGTTCGATGGCCTTGCGGTTCATCGCGCGGCGGCCCTCGCCTTCGGAATGGATCAACCAGAGGATAGCGACCTGGTGGCGCCCGAGTTCACCCCCGCGCAGGGCATCTTCGACGCCGATGCCGGCCTTGTAATGGATCGGGTAGTAAAGCTCGAGGAACAGCCGCGCAGCGTCGACTGGCGGGTTGGACGGAGACTTGGGCACGCGGGCGGCACCGATGATAGAGGTAGCCGGTGAGTTTAACTGCCGCACCCGGCCACGGATAAATTATTTACTTAGTAAATAATTTAGTTTATTGATCTTATCTCTGGTGAATAAAAAGGCCACGTACATGACCGTGACGGAGCACCTGGTGGCCGCGCTGCCGCGGCCCGAGACCATCGCCGATCCCTATCCGCTCTATCAGCGCCTGCGCCCGCACACGCCCGCGTGGGGCTACCGTGACTACCCGCCCGGCACCGTGCCGGAGGCCGACCTGCCGGTGACAGCGTGGGTCTTGATGAAGTACGCCGAGGTCGCCGCCGCGGCGCGGGACCACGAGACGTTTTCCTCGCGCGATCCATTGCAGGAAAGCTCCTCGGCGCCAACGCTCATGCTGGTCAATCACGACAACCCGGAGCACGACCGCCTGCGCGGCATCGTCGCACTCGCCTTCTCGCGCCGGCGCATCCAGGCCCTCGAGGGCTGGCTGAACGGCATCGTCGAGGAGATGCTGACAGCACTGCCGGACGATGACTGCGAGGCGGTCGGCGCCATCACCTCGGTGATCCCGGCTCGCGCCATGCTGCGCCTGTTCGGCCTGCCGGATGCGGATGCCGAACATTGCCGCCGCTGGGCCACGGCCTTCATGCTCTCCGCCGCGCTCAGCCCGGCCGAACGCGAGGCCAGCAACCGCGAGCTTGCTGCCTACTTCACCGACAAGGTCGCTGCGGCCGCCGCCGCCCGCGACGCCGGCGCGCCGTCCGCGGCGGGGCTGATCGCTGCGCTCCTCGACGCCGAGCAGAACGGCGAGCGCCTGAGTACGGAGGAGGTCATCCGCTTCTGCGTGACACTCATCGTCGCCGGTGCCGAAACGACGACGTTCCTGCTCGCCAACCTGCTCCACTATCTCGCCACCCTGCCGGGCATGTTCGATACCCTGGCGGCTGACCGCGAGCTGCTCGAACGTTTCATCGACGAGGCATTGCGACACGGCGGCCCGCCGCAGCGCCTGTTTCGCATCGCCACGCGCGATATCGACGTGGGTGACAAGCACATCGCCGCCGGCGACTGGGTCGCGCTGTTCTTCGCGGCCGCCAATCACGACCCGGCGGTGTTTCCCGATCCCGCGCGCTTCGATCTCAATCGGCCCAACCTGCGCCAGCAGCTCAGCTTCGGCTATGGCCTGCATCATTGCCTCGGCTTCGCCCTGGCTCGGCTCGAAGCACGCGCGATGCTCAATGCCGTATTCGACCGCTATGCCGCTGTGGCGCTCGCGACGACACCGCCGCGGCGTCAGCGTGCGAGCCTGCTGACCTGCGGTTTCGACAGCCTGCACCTCGTCTTCACGCCGCGCGCGGCCTGACCCGGAGCTCCGACCATGAACAACATCGAAACCACCCAGGCGATCTTCGCTGCCTTCGGCGCCGGCGACATCCCGGCCATCCTCGCGCACCTCGCCGATGACATCGTCATCGAGTTCTACGGTCCCGGCGTGATTCCCTACGCCGGCACCTGGCGCGGCCACGCCGAAGCGCGGCGCTTCTTCGAAACGGTGCTGTCCTCGGTTCGCATCAACCAGTTCGAGCCCGAGGAGTTTCTCGCCGATGCCGACAAGGTCATCGTCACCGGGCACCTGAACCTGGACGCACTCGGCACCGGTCGCACCATCGATTCGGATTTCGTGCACGTCATCACACTCAGCGAGGGCAAATGGACGCGCTTCCGCGACTTCATGAACACGGCCGTCGCTGCTGCCGCGTTCACGCCGGACTGAACCCGCGTCCTGGCAGGGACACGCGGCGTCGGGATGCCGCGGCCGGGACACATGACGGCTGCGCCCGTTGCCGCGCGGTAGAGAGTCTCGCTGCGCGCGAATCTCCCGGGGCCGGGCTTAGCCGGGCCGGCCCGGGAAACGGTACTTTCGTACTAACGGTCTCCGTGGGCCGCACCTAGCATGAAGCGGACGGGAGCCCCAGGACAAACCGGTCAGCCGCACTCGGGAGCCACGAGACCTGACCAAGGGCGACTCGACCGGCGCTTCGAGCGCTGCGCAACCCGGGGACATGCGGACCATCGCGCCAATATCGCTGCCTGTCCCTGCAGTCGGGTATCACTGGAAACGTTTCATCGGGCGTAACGGGAGAACGATATGCGGCAACGTCATCGCAGCACGGCGCACCTCATTGCATGTGTGGTCATGGGCTGCCTGTTCCCGGTCGCTCCGGCACTGGCCGGCACCGCCGCGGAAATCAGGTACGGCTACCAGTCCACGCGATTCGGCAGCGTGAGCGGCACCGGCTCGGAGTTCCTGCGGACAGCGAGCGACAGTTACAGCGGAGACGGCGTGTTCGGCGACGCTTCTGCCACCGCAGGAGCCGGTTCCTTGTCCACCCTGGCGACGTCCGCCACAGCCTCGGGCAGCAGCAATCCGCGCGGCGTGTACATGACCGCGAGAGCATCGCTGAGCGATTCGTTCACGATACTGAGCGATTCGGCGCTGCCGCTCCTGCTCGAGTTCGCCGCCGGCGCGTCCGGCACATTGAACGCCATGCACCCGGGAGGCGTGACTGGGCGCAGTACCGCCGAGGTCAACTGGGACGTGGCGATGAGCGGTCCCGGGGTCGACTTCAGCACCTCGGGTGGCGTCACGTACCAGTGGATCCGTCGCGCGCCAACGTTCGACTACGTACTCGAGGTCTTCGAGCGCGGCATCGCGCTGAGCGATTTCGCGATTGCCGTCGGGATCCCGGCCAATTCGCTCGGACAGACCTTCTCGCTCACCATGACGGCAACGGCCCATGCGAGCACATCGGCACCCCAGAGCGGTACGACCTCCGCCAGCGCCGACTTCGGCAGCACCCTGAACTGGTTGGGCCTGGTCAGCGCAACGTTGCCCGACGGCAGTCCCTACGAGGGCCCGCTGTCCATCGTCAGCGACTCCGGCTTCAACTACCTCGAGAGCGCCGTGGTCGTCCCCGTGCCGGCCGTTGTACCCATTTTCGTTCTCGCCCTCGGAACGCTGGGCGTGACCACGCGCAGACGAATCACGCCATAGCAAGCAAGATGCGACGTCCTGGCTTCCGGGGTCTTACGGTGGTACGCGTACGGACATCTTGCGCGCCTCCGTTCGACAGCATCGATTCAGGTCACAGGGAAGTGACCGCCTGTCGGCATGTCTCTATCGTGGACGGATAGATGCGCCGAACCCGGCATCGTGCTCCGCCCCCGAATCTGTCGCGGCCGATCGAGCAGGCGCGTTATGGCGAGATGAGCGATGAGGTAATGACCGATGAATGACAGGGTGACCGCGGTCTGCATCGCGGTATCGGCATCCATGACTTCCAATAGCTCCCACAACGGGGCCTGCGGAATCACCGACAACGGCAACCAGGCCAGCGCGGCGCTGTAGACAGTCCAGTCCCGCGCCACCAGCGTCCGCCCCGCGCGCGCGGCCCGCAGCGCGAGCAGGACCGCGAAACTCCACAGCCCGGCCAGGGCCCACCAGTAGAACATCGCCGGCCAGCCGCCGGGCAGGTCCGCGCCACGCGCCGCGGCGAGCAGACCACCGGTGATCGCGGTGGCGATGCAGGCGGCATGGAAACGGCGGCGCGGCCGCCGCCCGCACGCCACGGCGGCGACGGCATCGAGGCTGGTCGCCATCGCGGTTGCGCCCGCCAGCGCGTAGAGCACGAACAGCGGCCAGGCGGCGGCAAACCGCGCGGCATCGTCGGGGCCGCCATCAGCGGTCAGCCAGGCGATGCTTGCGATCGGAACGACGAAGCGCAACACGTAGGCGAATGCGAGAACCGCGATGCCCGCAGCCAGGGCGACCTGCCCGACCCGCCGCCAACGCGCCAGGCTCGCCGCGCCGGGTTCGAAGGCCCGCGGTTGCATGTCGCCATGCTGCGCCGCCACCCACCACAGCATGCCGGTGACGCACAGCGGCAGCAGGAAAGTCGTGATGGCGAGGTTGGTCGCGGTCTGCACTTCACCGGGGAATACCCAACCGAAAGCGATCCACAACAGCCGCAGTACGGGTGTACCGAGCAGAAGGCCGAAATTGAACGCCATCCACGAACGGTGCTCACCGAAAGCGCGCCGGCGCACTGCAGCAAAGGCCAGCCACGCGGTCACAAGTACCATGACATCGAGGCCCACCAGCGCAACGAAGAACATTGCGCCGGAGAACACCGCCGTCATCGGCGTGGTGAACAAGTAGGCGAGCCCGCCGAACATGCTCAGCACGGCGCCGACGAGATAGGTCTTGCCGGCCGTGCGATGCAGCGCCGGGTAGCGTCGCCGCAAGCGGTTGGAAAACTGCAACGGGCCCAGCGCCATGGCGACCGCACCCATCATGGTATGCATCAGGAGGAACTCCAGTCCTTCGCGGTAGGCCACTGCCTGCTCGACGTGCACCGAGCCCTCGCCGAAAGCGTGTTCGCGCGATACCAGGGCGGCGAACAGGCGCATCCACAACCCTTCGCGCCCGGCCCCGAAGCCAAGGAAATAGTCGAAGGCCAGCACCGCGTAGAACACGCAGGTGATTGCGAAGAACGCCTTGAGAACGGTGCCGGCGCGATACTCGAAACCATGCGCCGACGGCGCGAGCGCCTTTTCCGGAACAGCTGACACGATATCCCCTCCCGCACGTACGACAGTTACACATCGTGCTCAAGCGCATGCTACCGCGCAAGCTCGGCGCCAGCTCATCGGCGCGGATCCGGACGATCAGGACATCGCGCCGGACAAACCCGACATCATCCCCCGCCCCGCCGCGCCTCGCGGCGAAAGGTCTGGACGAAATGCGACACGCTGGCAAACCCGCAATGCGCGGCGACCGTGGTCAATGACGCCTCCGGCACGTGGCGCAAGAGACTCCTGGCGCGCTCGATGCGCCGCTCGCGAACGAAGGCGGCCGGGGTCTGGCCGAAGGTGGCGACGAAACGCTCGTGGAACGCCGAGCGACTCATGTGGCAGCGCCGAGCGAGCGTCACCGCGTCGAGGTCTCCATCGAGATGTTCGTCGATGTAGCGCGCGAGGTCGCCGAGACGGGATGGCCGCGAAGCACTCGAGCGCAGCGCGGCGCGCGCACGCGATTGCATGACGTAAAGCACCAGTTCGCGCGAGATCGTGTCGATCAGCAGATCGCGCCCAGCCACCGTACCGCTGCCGCGCAGCGGGCGATCGAGACGACGTATGGCAGCCGCGGCATCGGCGTGCATGAACGCATCAATATCCCGGAGTACGCGCTTTGCGCTCCGGAATGCGCTGGTGCCGGGCCTCCCGCGGCGACGCTAAAAAGGGCGCCGAGCTTGCATCGCCGCGATGCGAGACGATTCGCGTGCGTCGCAGCGCTCAGGGCGCCTGCTTGCGCATTGCGTTCTTCACCGCGATCCTGCCGTCCTTGAAGGTATAGACATCGCAGCCGCGCGCTTTGACGCGCGAGCCGTCGCTCTTCTTCGTGCCGGTGAAGATCCATTCCGAACAGGCACGGTCGCCGACGATGAAATCCTCGCCGACGGGCTCGAAGTGGGCATCGGGGTAGTTCTCCCACAGGCTCGCGAAGCCCTTGCGGACTTCCTCGCGCCCGACCCACTTGGTACCCTCGACGCCGGTGCCGACCGAGGCCAGGAAGACGCAGTCGTCGGCCATGTGTTCCATGAGCTTGTCGAGATCCTGGTCGTTCCAGGCCTGGGTGAAAGAGGCGAGAAAGTCCGGGGTGACCTGATTCGCTTTGCTCATGTTGTCGTGACTCCTGTTTCGTCGGGTGGCTGTGGGGCCCGGCAGTGTAAGGGACATAAGCGCACGGTTGAACCTCCCCAAAAGTGGGTAATCGCGTCCCGGACGAGCACGGCATAATGCCCCCTTCGAATGCTGAGGAGCACGCATGGCCGTTACACGCCCGGGACCGCGACAGGTACAGGAACTCGGCGAATCCGTCTTCATCGATATCAGCGACTCCGAAGCTGTCGAGTTCGCGGCCCTGATGAACGGCAATCTCGAGATCTACGAAACGCTCGATGGGCTGCCGGACGACCTGCCCCCGGTGCGCTACCCGCGGACGCCCGGGCAGCGCCCCGCTCCCGCGGACAATCCGTTCAACGCGTGGTACTGGCAAACGGACATTGCCGGCGCCGCGGACGGCCCTCTCGCGGGCCGGCGCGTGGTGTTCAAGGACAATATCCTGGTTGCCGGGGTGCCGATGATGAACGGTTCGTCGACCCTCGAGGGCTACGTGCCCGACGTCGATGCCACCGCCGTCACGCGCGTCCTCGATGCTGGCGGCACGGTCGCCGGCAAGGCACACAGCGAGTATTTCTGCACCTCGGGCGGCAGCCACACCAACGCGACCGGGCCAGTGCGCAACCCGCATGACAGCGCGCGCACTGCCGGCGGTTCCTCGAGCGGCTGCGCCGCGCTCGTCGCCAGCGGTGAGGTGGACATGGCGGTCGGAACCGATCACGGCGGTTCGTGCCGCATCCCGGCGTCCTTCTGCGGCATCGTCGGCATGAAGCCCAGCTACGGCCTCGTGCCGTACACGGGCGTCATGCCCATCGACATCACCATCGATTACGTCGGCCCGATGACTCGCACGGTCGCCGACAACGCGCTGTTGCTGAACGTGCTGGCCGGCGCCGACGGAATCGATCCGATGCAGGCCGGCATCCGCACCAGCGACTACCTCGCGCGACTCGGCGAGACGCTGAACGGCATCCGGATCGGCGTGGTCGAAGAAGGCTTCGCGCACGCCAACTCCGATGCGGCGGTCGATCGCCTGGTCCGCGGCGCGGCCGACGCGCTGCGTCGCCTCGGAGCGACCGTCGAGTCGGTATCTATCCCGATGCACCGTGTGAGCGCCGCGATCTGGACGCCGGTCTACATCGAAGGGCTGGTCGTGTCCATGATGCACGACAACGGCTTCGGCAAGAATCGTGCCGGCGCCTACGTGCCGAGCCTGATGAAGTACCACGCGGCGTGGCGCACGCAGACGCACAAGTTCGGTCCCCAGACCAAGCTGGTCATGCTGACGGGCGAGTACATGACCCGGGCCTACGGTGGCCAGTACTACGCCAAGGCGCAGAATCTGCGGCCACGCCTGCGTGCGGCCTACGATGCGCTACTGGCAGACTATGACGTCCTGCTCATGCCGACCCTGCCGCTGACCGCGCCGCTGCTGCCGCCGCCGGACGCGGGCGCTGCGGAGATCGTCGCGCGCGCGCTCGAGATGGTGCCCAACACGCCGGCGTTCGACCTGACCGGTCATCCGTCGCTCTCGCTGCCTTGCGGCACGCTCGACGGCCTGCCGGTGGGCATGATGCTTACCGGCCGCCATTTCGACGAGGCGACCCTCTACCAGGTTGCCCATGCATTCGAACAGGATGCCGCCTGACCGGCGGCGGAGCTACCAAGGAGACACCCGTCATGGTTCTGGGACACGAACTGTTCGGCAGCGGGGAAGAAGGCGTCATCGTGATGCACGACTTCTACGGCTGCCGGGACACCTGGGCATTCGCGCGCCATTTCTTCGACGCGCGGCGTTTCACCTGGGCCTTCACCGAGGTTCGCGGCTACGGCGAATCGCGCCACATCGCCGGCGAGTACACCCCCGCCGAGACAGCCGCCGACATCATGGCGCTGGCCGACAACCTCGGCTGGGAGCGGTTTCACATCGTCGGTCACTCCATGAGCGGCATGCTCGCGCAGCGCGTCGTGCTCGACGGTGGCGCGCGCGTCAAGTCGGCCGTGCTCAACACGCCGGTGGCGGCATCCGGCTTGAGCTTCACGCCCGAGGGCTTCGCCATCATCGAGGGTTCCATCACGAGCAACGTCCTGCTCGACCAGGCCTTCGACGCACTGACCGGCGAGCGCCTGTGCCCGGAGTGGCGCGAGTTCAAGATCCGGCAGACGCGCTCCACGCGGCTCGTCGCTGCTCAGCAGGCCTACCTCAAGAACCTGACCGAGCAGGGCTTCCTCGACGAGATTCGCGGCAACAGCACGCCCATGCTGGTCATCATCGGCGAGTTCGACATGGAGCCTTTCACCGAAAAGACCGCGCGCGAGACGTTCGCCGCGTGGTATCCGAACGCCGAGATCGCGGTGTGCCGCAACGCCGGCCACTATCCGCAGCAGGAGGCCCCGGTGTACGTCGCGACGATCATGAACGAGTTTCTGGCGCGCCAGGTCGATCAACGATGACGGCGTCACTCTACCGAAGCGTTCAGTAAACCCCGGACAGCAGCTTGCCGGCGCGCGGCACACGCGTCGGCAATCCGAGTTCGCGCAGCACCTTGTACGCCGTGGCCGCGGCGCTCGAGAGCACCGGCACATCGAATGCCCGCTGGGCGATGTCGAGCGCCGGTAACGAGGGCATCTGGACACAGGCGGACAACACCACGGCGTCGACCCCGCGCGTATCGAGCTCGTTCGCGATTGCCGGCAGGCGCATGGGATCCAGAGCCGCTACCGCGAGGTTGTCCGCAACCTCCAGCGAACAGCTGCTGGCTACCACGATGCCCTCGCTCTCGATATAGGCGACGACGCGCTCGGTCAGGGGCTTCATGTACGGCGCGATCAGCGCGATGCGTCGCGCACCGATGGCTTGAAGCGCTTCTATCAAAGCTCCTGCGCTCGTGATGACGCGCGCCTCGCCGCTCACTGCGCGTAGCTGCGCTTCGGTTTCCCGGTGATAGCCGGCCCCCTGGCACATGATCGCGACCAGGCAGGCCGAGGCCACCACGTCCATGCGCGCATCGGCGAGTTCGCCCGCACAGCGTGTCATGTGGGCGTTCATCGCCGTCAACTCGTCGACCGAAACCGTCTTCATCGGAGCGCGCGCGGAATGAAAACTGAAGCTCACGCCGGCCGGGACCTCGGCGCGGGACAGCATCGCCGGTACCTCGCGTTCCATGGTCACGTTGGAACTCGGCACGATCTGACCGATGCGGTAGTGTCGCGACTTGCTCATCGTGCGACCTCGATGCGGACCCGATCGCCATGGACCTCCACGGGATGCGTGGCCAGGGCCTCGGCACAAGGCGGCATGGTGACCTCACCGGTGCGGATATCGAATGCGCCCATGTGGAACGGACAGACGATTTCATCGCCGCTGATCTCGCCTTCGGCGAGCGACGCCTCGCCGTGCGTACAGGTGTCATCGGTGGCGTAGAACGCGCCGTCCAGATTGTAGAGCGCGATGGGCGCGCCGCCGTCGACGGCAATCTGCAACACCGAATCCGGTGCGGGTGCATCGGCGAGCGGGATTTCGATCATCATGTCGGGTCACCGTCAATCACGAAAGGTTCAGATTGCGCCATCAGATGCTTGCCGAGGGCCAGCAGCCTGGCGTCGTCCGAGCGGCTGCCAACGAGCTGCACGCCGAGCGGCAGGCCGGCAGGCCCCGTGGCCACCGGCAGGTTGAGGCACGGCACGCCGAGCAGCGTCCAGGTGACCTGGAAGATCGGGTCACCCGTGCCCTCGCCCGCCGGCGCCTCACCCGGCGCGCTCGGACACAGCAGCGCGTCGACGGCGCCCAGCTCCTCGTTGACCTCACCCCGACAGGCCTCGGCCGTTGCGAAGGCCCGTTCGTACTCGGCCGGCGTACAGGCACGCCCCTCTTCGATGACCGCACGCAGGCCCGCGCTCATCAGATCGGCATGCGCCGCGAAGTCGGCGGCAAGCGAGCGGGCGATGCCGTGATAGAGCACACGCCTATGGATGGCGACGAGGTCGCGGTAATGCGCCGGCAACGCGAACTCTTCGATGTCCGCACCCGCTCGCGCGAAACGCTCGGCAGCACCGAGCAACGCGGCCCGGCTGCTGGCATCCGCGTGCGGCCATTGCCAGGTGCGGCACAATCCGATGCGAGGGCGCCGCGTCGCTGACCAGCGCTCGACCAGCGGACGTCCGCTGACGATGCCGAAGAAGTGCTGGAGATCTTCGATCCCCCGCGCCATGTAGCCCAGGGTATCGAAATAGGGCTGCAACGGCAGGATGCCCGCGCCATCGGTCAGGCCGTGGGTCGGCTTCAGCCCGTAGACCCCGCAGAAAGCCGCCGGTCGTATCAACGAGCCGGCAGTCTGGTTGCCGAAAGCGATCGGCGCCATGCCGTCGGCGACCGCGGCGCCGGTGCCGCTGGACGACCCCCCCGGGGTGAACCGCGGGTCGCGGGGGTGGCGCGTCGCGTTCGGCGTGAACATCGCATATTCCGTGGTCACCACCTTGCCCAGGGGCACCGCTCCCGCCTCACGCATCCGCCGCACGCACGGCGCGTCGGCCGCGGGTCGACGGCCGGTATGAACAGGCGTGCCGTATTCGGTGGGGAAATCAGCGGTGTCGATGACGTCCTTGATGGCAAAAGGGACGCCATGCAGCGGGGAACGCGGTTCCTGCCGGTCCGCCTGCCGCGCCTGCGCTATCGAGAAATCCGCATCGAGATGAGCGAATGCGTGTACCGTCGCGTCACGCCGTGCGATACGTTCCAGGCAGGCACGCGTCAGCGCTTCGGAAGTGATCTCACCGCTGCGGATCAATGCCGCCGCCTCGCTCGCGGTGAGTCGCGTCAGGTCGGTCATGTACCCTCCAATAGTTCGTGCAGGTTGTCATCGATGAACGCGGTATCTGCCGGATTTCTTCCCGACCCGGCCCAATGGCCCCACTCGGATTCGATGACGCGCAGTTCGCCGGCGCCGAGGCCCGCGACCTCCAGCACGCTGTCCTCTGGCGGAAAATAGGCATCGGTACGGCTGGGCATGACGATGCAGCGCGCCCTGATCGCGGCCAGGGCACGTGCGAAGTCGCCGCCGTAGGCAGGTAGCCGGCCGATATCCGCCGAGCGCCAGGTCGCGATCTGGGCGAGCACGTTGTTGGCATCCATGGCCGCGTAGGTGGCCTCCCAGTAACGCTCGAGATAGTCGTCCACCGACTGATAGCCCAGCGACTCGAAGTGGGCGTGGCGATAGAAGGCCGCCGACGGCGGCCACGCCGCCCAGGCTCGCGCCATGGCGACCAGTCCCCGGCGCGGTTGCGTCTCGTAGCGACCATCGGCGAACGCCGGATCGGCGGTCAGAATGCCGCACATGCCACGCAGGAAGACGTCGTTGTGCGCCGAGATCCGCGCTGCACCGCAGATCGGCGCGGCCGCCTGCACGAAATCGGGGTAGGCCGCTGCCAGGTGATAGGTGCTGACCGCCCCCATGGAATGCCCGGTGGCAAGCCGCAGGCGCTGCACGCCGAGTTCCTCGCGCAACAGGCGATACTGCTGGTGCACGTTGTCCGCCATCGATACCACGGGAAAATCCGCGCCGAGGCCATGACTTGGCGACGTCGACTTCCCGTTGCCGAACAGGTTGACGACGACGATGAAGTAATGTCGAGGATCGATCGCCGTCGCTTCGCCGAGCAGGTAGCCAACGTTCTCGTGCGTGCCGCCGAAAAAAGTCGTAACCAACACGGCATTGTCACCGGAAGCGTTCAGCTCACCGTGAGTCACGTAAGCCAGCCGCGCGTCCGCGAGCGTGGCGCCGCTCTCGAGCGCGACATCGCCGGCCCGGTACTGACGACATGCCGCCATGCCTTGCGCTACCGGGAATTTGTCGTTCACGTGCGATCCGGTTGCGCTTCAGCCATAGGACGGCTGTAAGGAGGCTGCCGCATCCGCGAGGTCGGGCGGCCAGACGATGGTGCCATCGGCAATCAGCTGCTGATCGTCGATCCAGAATGACTGGTTCCGCATCACGCAGTCGGGGTGGTTCTCACCACCACCCTCAACCCACTGCGGCAAGCCGAGGCCCACGGCGTTGGCGCCGATCACGCGCTGATCCTCGATGAACGAACGCCCTGTGAAGCGCGCCGCCGGATGGTAACCGCACGTGAAGTGGACGATGTTGCCATAGGCCC
>Ga0180436_10000375_pt1 | contig 46914 bp, 54 predicted proteins | sample SS_ome_2_FD_132434 | JGI IMG/M metagenome (GOLD analysis project Ga0180436, IMG submission 132434) | Hypersaline lake sediment archaeal communities from the Salton Sea, California, USA - SS_3_S_2 metaG | ecosystem: Environmental > Aquatic > Non-marine Saline and Alkaline > Hypersaline >...
AAGTTCAATCTTGATTTTCTTGACTTCGAGTAAGTAGGTGATACAAGAGGCTTTAAAAAGGTGAGGGTTGATTCTGCGGCCAAGAATGTCTGACAAAACATCGGAGCAAAAATAATCAGCCCACGTTTCTGACATTTGCTTTGGTTGTCCACCGTAAGTAGTGGTAAAGAGGTATTCATGATCATACCCACGTTTTTCGTGCCACAGCTTTAAATATTTTAGAGCCTCTGTGTTGATCATATATTCCAACACCTTGCCTTCACCACTGCCTTTGCCAAATACTTTATGTGACAACACATATTGCTGCCCTTCTGGGATAGGGTAATCTAAAATTTCTGTCTTAAACTGTATGATTTCAGCTCTTCTAGCACCTACATTAAAAGCCGTTGCAAGCCAGGCCATTCCTAAATAATTTTCATCTTCCTCAAGGGCTTTCATCATGGTTTGATAATCTTCATATGTAATTTTTACTTTCTCATAGGTGACTGTCTTAGGTATAGCAGGGAGGCCGCGGGTAAAGTTCCTGAATGTTTTATAATTGTCATCATCTTCAGCCACGACGTTTTCAATATAGTTATTTAAAGAAGAAACACCAGCTTTTTTTAGTGCGATACCACTGGAAGACATGCCTCTGTTTTTTAAGAAACTTTGGTATCTAATGAAGTCACGCTTAGTGATCTTATACAGTTTCTTTCCATTTAGAGAATTATGTACCCACCAAAAGAATTGCCGAAGGGAAGAGGTGTATTGCTTTCTTGTTTTGTTACGGAATGAGTGAGCATCCAAGAATTCTTCTGTTAAATTTCTGTGCTCCTCATCAACCTGCCCCCACATCTTATCAGTAACATCAGGCAGCTTCTTTGCACGGGGGCGTATCATATTCTGTTTTATTTCTTTCGCCATTAATTCACCACCACTATTTAATTGTTTTGTGCCCAAGTTTATTGATATCCTTGGTAACAGCTTCAATTAATCGACCATCCTTTAAAGCTTCAGCAGTGTTGGCCATGAAAGGTCTTGGTTTACCATAGCCATAATCGTATGTGTCTGGGAATGTATAACCTTCACCAGTTTCAACAACAGTTGCGACATCGCGACCTTCATCTTCTCGAATGTTATCCAATGAGAGCCCGTTAGCTTCATTTTCAGTTACAAAGGAGCTTTTCAGGTCATGTGTTCTTTCATAAACTAGGGGATTGTAGACGTCGTAAACATCAGTTTCAGCATGTTCTTGCCCAGTCTTGATTAACGTTTGCTTAGTGCTGCTATTTGATTGCTGGATGGCCTTTAAAGCTTCTGTTTGCACTAAAACGGCGAGATCTTTATAAGTCGCCATTTTAGCTGTCCTCTTGAGTAAGCTCTTCAACTTTTCTTAGAATATCTTCATTGGCTTCTAGTGAATCTACAAATTCCTTACTCTGTTGAGCAATTTTTGCAACGTTTAGAGCTGTTTTATCAATTCTTTGCAAACTTTCTTTAGGGAATGACTCGTAAATCTTAGAAGCGAAATCCGATTTTGCAATTTCCTCGAACATTTTTAGTTTATCTGTAAGTTTTTTAGGGAATTCTGCAATATCACTAAATTCGATAATTGTATACACATAAAGTAAGTCACCTGGGCTAAGTTCTGTTTTAACACCTTTTTTATTTTTAATATCCGTGAAATCCCGAATTAAAGATTTAAACATCTTCATAATTCTTGAAGAGTCAAAATTCGGATAAATATAAGTATGATATTGATCATTCAATTCAATTCTCTGCTTCTCATTGTATTTCTTATTATCCTCTTTAATATGACTAAGCGTTAATTTTTGTGTTGTCATCATATTTCCTCCTTATAAACCCAAAATAAAAACACCTATTAAGGTGTTACGGACATTCCTAAATCCACACTGACATTAATGAATGGGTTATAATAACTCCTGCCTGTTATTTCTTCATACTCTTCAGGGGTAATGTGCCCCCAGTCAACATAGTCTCTCATAATAGAGTCGTCTTCATAGCAGCCCCAATCATAGAACTGTTTGATTGTGGTGTAATCAGGATATTTCATGACGATCCACCACTTAGTTCAGCAACAGCCTTCTGTAGTTTTGCTATTTCATAAGTAAGTATTGCATTCTGTTTCTTTAAGAGGTCAATGGGGTCTGGCTCTGATTCTGTCGGTGGATGTAATGCATTAATGTAATCCTGATCAGCGCTTTCTTTCCAAGTTTGTTCAGCGGGATAAAATTTCGCTATATAGAGGCCAGGAGGGGGTTCAATATCAGTCCATCCATCTGGAACTGTATAATTTCCACTCTGATCGGGTGCAAGAACATCATTTTCGATCAACAAATAAGTTTTCGGATCATATTTAAATATGTTTTTCAGCATTTTAATCTTCTCCTAAAGAGGAATTACTTCATCTAAACCGTAAGATGTAATGTTCTCAAGTTTATCTGAAATTTGACCTTCTAGCCTCATATCGCCATTTGTTTCGATATATAGCTTTGTCATACCAGTAGTTCCGTAAATAGGGACTATTTTGCATCGGAGTTTGGATGGCCTGTACGATGCAGGGAGTGTGCCAAACACTGTTCCTCTTGTAGCGATAATTTCTCCTTCCAATAATAAAAGGCCGCCAATTGTTGAACATCTTACTCTTCTGTCTCCGTGTTTTGCTCCATTTTTTAATGGAACATCAGTCCAAGTTGGTTCAATTTCACTTGATGTTACAACACGCTTCCAGCCTTTGAAAACTCCGTCTGTGTGAACAGTGCTATGCCAAATCGTATTGTCGTAACTTCTCCAAGCATATATTGTTTTTCTTCCTTGATCAGTCTCAACTACATCGTAGTTAAACCACGAGCTATCCTTAGCTGTTGGATTGTTTTGGACTACATGTCCAGGAGCAAAATAAAAACCAGAAGGTAACGTTAATAGGTCTGTCCCATCTGCCAATTTAGTGCGCTTTCCGTCGTCACTAATAAATTTGTATATTTGTGCATTGCTCCATCTTGTACGTTCGGAAGCAGTCAAATGAACTGTTTTATTGTTTGCATGAGCATCAACTTTAGCCTGTGCTCCCCCTGAAGTTTCAAGCACTTCCCAATCAGACCAATTTCCATTAGAGAGCGTTTTTCGATAGGTTTTATTTGCGTTATCAAACGCAATGACTTGGCCGTGAGTTCCATTAAAATTACAAGTCCAAATTCCTCTGACAGCCACACCAGGACTGTTTCCTGCACTCGGATGAGATGTAAAATGAACAAATCCTTTATATTTCAGCAGCAGTTCATGAAAATCATCAGTTTGATTAACGTAGAATAGTTGCTGTCCATCATTGTTTGTGATTTTAAAAAGCTGGCTTGCATTCCATTTTTCACGTTCTTCAGCAGTTATATGTTTAATTAAATCAGCGGTATGTAAATCAAACTCTGCTTTAGTTGCTTGTTCCTCGTTTGTCACATTCCCTAAACCGATTTGGTCTTTTGTTACGGAATGCGGATTAGTTTTATCATTTACATGAGCGTCTGTATAATTTTTCGCTAATTTCAGCGCATCATCTACATCAGAAGAGGAGGGGACTGTAATGAATTCTGTCCAGCCAGTGGAAGGGTACCAATGACGAAGATAAATCCTTGGATCATTTCGATTTCCGGCATTAAAGAAAAATTGCGCAAATCGGTATTTGGTAGCCTTAACATTCAAACACTCACCGTACTTACTAGGATATCCAACCGCACTACCTGCGAGATGAAAAGTTGAAATTCCAAAAGGGTAGCTATCTCCAGGGTATGAAGCATCTTGATATGGTGTAGGATCATTAATAATTGTCACCTGTTCAGTAGTTACTTCATGCGGATTAGCTTTATTGTTAATATGGTAATTCACCAAATCAGAAAACTTTTCAACTTCACCTTTGATCTCTTTCTCGGTGTCCAAAGTGTGTTTTTCCAGTTTGGAAAGATTCCCTTTTAAATTCTCAATTTTTATTTCATTTTCTTTATTCTGTGCTCTAGAGAGGTTATCCATCGCTATGTCACCGCATTTCCCTTAATGGTAAGTGAACCACCATTGATCTTGGAAATTTCAAATAGAATTGCGGTTTTCCCGGCGACATCAAACTCCCATATTTCATCAATTCCCAGAGTGCTTGCGCCAAACATGTGATTAGATGAGTTTATTCCTTCTAGGATAATTTTTTTTCCATCCTGTGTAACGCTATAAAATTTAACTTCTCTTGAAGTACAGTCGCCTGTAATTTCAATAGTAAGTGTGCGATGAGCACCCACAATAAGTTTTTCACCTTCACTTGGTTCAGTTACAGAATCGTGGAAGACGAAAGGAGTGATTTGAGGTTCGACTTTTCGCGGTAGTGTTTTATAATCGCAAACTGACACTAGAAACCTCCTTACATAAATTTTCTTAATAAAACACGCATTTTATTTGATTAATAGTGAAGAGGGGAAAAATCCCCTCATCATTTTTATTAATTATGTTATTTTTAATTAACTAGCGGTTTCGCCGCCTTTTAATTCATCAATTTGCTTTTGTAAACCATCTAATACGGCCTTTACTTCGCTGTTTAAGTTATCCATCATGATGCTGCCGGTGCCGACATTTTTGCTCCTGACAACCTTTTCGCCAAGCATTTCATGGGTAATGCTCCCGTCTTCAATGACAGCCGGATCACCTTTGTCACCTTTATCGCCTTTTGGCCCCGGTTCACCCTTGTCTCCCTTATCACCTTTTGGCCCCGGTTCACCTTGCATCCCTTTAATGTATAAAGGGTTCTCTTCATTGTTGTTTTTCAAATAAACAGCTGTTACGGGGTTACCTGTGCCGTCATCCTCTGCGGAAGTGTATACTCCATTACTTTGGTTTAAAAATTGATCTGCCAATATAATCTCTCCTTATTTTTGTTTTAGATTTTGGTTATTAGTCACCAATGTCTACAGACTTTGTTTGAGTCCCTGTGTCTGATCCTGGATCTGGAGTAGGTTCTGGTTGCTCAGGCTCAGGAGAAGGTTGGGTATCATCAATAGGATTTCCATCTTCATCGACTGGAATTTGGAGGACTCGTCCCATTTTCCCCGAACCTCTTTTCGCTGTTGCTTCAAACTTCAATTCAGGAGTGAGAGCAGTTCCGTTTTCAAGTGACATATCAAACTCACCTGAAGGAGTAACATTATCGAATTGAAAGTATAAATAGTTAATTACTTGATTAGTATCTGGATCGTATTCAATTGTTCGGTATTCAATTTCATATTTCTCAGAGAACTTATCAGAGGCAATTTCCATAGAGCGACCTTTCACTTCTTCTTTGTAAATTGCAAGCAGTTCATCACCAGGTTTCGCGAACTCTTCTGGAACTGTAACCGTTTTGTCCTCTGCTTCAAGTGTAATTGAATTTCCTTTAGCGTCTTGAAGGGTCACTAATCCAATCGGCTCCCTTGTCACGGCAACCTCACCAATATCTGAAACAATAAGATCATAATCAGTTTTGTAGACGTTAAATGTTCCTTTTTCAATTTCAACACCTTGAGACATAGCCAACCATTCAAGGTCAAACAACGCATTTTTTAGATTCAGAGTAATTTCTTTATCAGATCGAAGGATGGCAATTGTTCTATTTCCAATACCACCCTTTAGCTTATCTTGGGTAACTGCTTGCGAAAATCCAGCAATTTGGGCTTCCGCAGTAGCAACCAAATGGCCATCACGTTTTCTTTTTAGAATAACGTCAGCCGTATCGTTAATAACTGTTTTCATTAATTAAATTCCTCCTAATAAAAAAAGCAGCCTAGTGGCTGCTTGAGATCAATTTAGAAATATTTTCTGCTTCTTTTTTAGAAAGAGTGTGGTTATGATCTTCAAATATCTCTATGTCTTTGCTCCAATCCTCTATGTTTTTAGCGTGATCGGGATCTACAGTTGCAAAAAGGGTGGAGGTGTCATATTTCTTTAATAAAGCTATTCTTAAGAAAGTCATGTAAACTTGATAAATAGTCCAATTAACAATCTTTTCATAATCACTAGAACCAAAAGCGACGATGCTTGAGATCATGTTTGTCAAATTAAGCTCTGAGGACTCTAGGCTTTTAAGTCGCTTGCTTCGTTCTATTGCCTTTTGGATAATGGGGTTTGGGTTAATTTTTTCTTCTTTCAATAAATTCATATCTAAAATCAATTTTCGTATTTCAGTAAAATTTTCGTGAGTAACTTTTTCAAGAATTCCTTCGTCATTGAACATTTTACTTAATACTTTATGATAGGCTTCTGTAAATAAGGGAAGCTGCGTAACAACTTCAAATAATGTAAGTTTCTTTACTTCCTTGGAAGACTCAGTTTGATTTGCGGAAAACAGACTATATGCGATTTCATCCCTACTCATTCTGACAAGGTTAAGATATTGAGCGAACTTGTAATAATCCTTTATCTTAATGAAATGACAATCTCCAATCGAAGTTTCAATTGGTAAGCCTAATATGTAAAAGTCTCGTAAATCATTCATTTCATTGCTCCAAATGTGAAAATCATTTTGTAACCCAAATATCCAACAGGTGGGTTTGCGATCAGCATTCTTTTAGGAGCCGAAGCCTTTCCAAAGCCAGCGATATTTTTATTGAAGAGAAGCTCAGATAATCTGTCCAAAATTTTTAGTGACCTGAATTCATTTTCTTCATATGTCTCAATATGGGTGTAGACATCAATGTGAAGGTCTTGATCCATAAGCAAATAGCTTTGATTAGAGGGCTTTGATAAACCACTTCCCAAATACATGCACACTCTACAGATTGGTGATTCAGTAATGTCATCGGTTTTTGGAGCTCTTTTGAAGATTGTCTTGAAAATAGGGGGGATAATGCGGACTTTTCCATCTTCTTCAACAGTTGTTTCAACTTCATATCCTTCTAAGTCCTGAACATCAGGGAGGTCAGGGGAGAGGGGATTGTCCTTATAATACAGCAGTCTGTTGAGCTCAGAATCATTGATCAATGTTCTGAAAATCTTGGTCATGTGTTCAACCATGTTACTCATGCACTGTTTTCACCTCGGACTTTCTTTTTGGCAATTAATTTTATTGTGCCATGATCTCCATAAACCTTAGAATAATCAATATCATTAACAAGATAATCCTCACCGAAAAATGAGAGAGGGAGTCCAATTTTAATTTTGTCGTTTTTTACGTTTGGGATAGTGATATTTGCTTGCCCATCAGGAAGATTGACGGCTAGATCAGTCCCATTTATAGATGTTGAACGTTCAAAAACACATGGTATTTCAATAACCTCTCCAGGGACTTTAGCTTTGATTGGTTTACCAGTAACTTCACTTATTTTGTCTGAATCAATCCATTTGTCATTCGTAGTTATCTTTATTGAGGAGTTACACAGCCTGATTTCTGCTTTTTTATAAATCTTATTGAAGCTTGGAAAAGTGGTTATTAACCATTTTTGACTATCCCATTTAACAACTCCCCCAATATAGATGTCTTCGGGCAGGCCAAAAATGTATTTAGTCATTCCATCGCCATTTGAAAACTTCGAAGTAATCAAACATGTTACCGATTCTTTTTCATCAATAGATACAGTTTCTGACTGAAAGCCCTTTAAACCAGCCTGGAAAATTAATTTCCCATCATGCTCAATTTTTTTATTAACGTTAATCTGATGATAATTTTTAAAGTCTTTCATTTAAATCACCGGATAGGGATTGACCTAATCTTACGATTTCAGCACTCACGTCCAAAATGATTTCACGAATTTCTGCTAGTTCTGTATCAGACAGCATTTTCTTATTTAGATATTGCTCTACTTTATAAAGAACAGAGTTGTTTTTCTTACTTAATCTTATGCAGTGTTCTTGCAAAGAGGAGGAGACTTGCCCTTCATTAATACATTTTTCTCTCATAGGTAATCCACCTCTGTATTCATAATGAGGCGGTCAATATCTTCTGCCTGTTTCTCAATTGACTTTGTTAATGAATTAATTTGCGTACCATAGTTGGTAACACCAACGTCTTTTGCAAATGGTTGCCATGTGGTCTGGAAAAAAGTCTGTTCATTAATTAAAAAAATTAGACGTAAATAATGAACGAGAATCAATAATTCATCCTCGTTCATTACTCTATCTACTGTTTCGGTTTCATCGTTACAATTCAATCTCTTGTCACGAAGTCTGTTGTTGAAACGAAGAACAGCATTCCTTATTGACTTATAAATTAGAGTTTCGTCTGTGGGTAAATTGATATCAGACGTTTTGCAGTTTAGCAGGAAAAACTCCCAAATCTCATCATAAGAAGTCATTGTTCAACCTCCTAGTCAAAGAGCAGGGAAGGATCTTCGACACCCATCCATTCAGCTAATGCTTTAAGTTTTCCAGCAGGGATATCATCACTGAATTCAGAGGCAACATCAATAACAAACTGTTTTTCTGAGTCAACTGTAATCTTTTCAAGTTTATTTTTCATTTGTGCAATGTTACCTGTTTTAATCATTTTTGAAATTTCTTCTTTTGTGTGGGTGTTGTTTGTATATGCTTCTGAGTCAACAATAGATTCCTTGAGTTCTTTTGTTGATTCATCTTCATCAACAATAACTAATTCACCTTTATCAAAGCAGACGCTATTCATTGTCAACCAGTCAACAACCTCTTTAGGCACTTCTTTGATCTCTGCCTTACCATTTTTACTACCTGACCAAGTGAATTGTTTGAGTCCGCCATCCCCGGTGTACCCAACAAAATAAGAAGTATTTCTATAACGAGCCAATTTAACTTTATCAGACATAATTTCCTCCTAGTTTATCCTCATAAATAAATTCTTAGATAGATACTGCTGCTTGCTCCTCGATAATGCCAATCGCTTCACCAAACAGAAGGTTGACAGAAGCAGATTGAACAATTTTCATTTTAATTATTTCATCTTCGATATCTTGTTCTGTTAACTGTTTAAGCCCACCGTACTCAACAATAGAGAATGGTTTTTGTGACACTCCACCAGCAAACATATAACCTTTGTTTACAGGCAACTCAACTTTTGAGTTAGTTTCATCAGTGAATGGGTTTGTGAGGTTTACTGCAGTAGTTCTTCCAATTGTAGTAGGGTTTAAAGCAGTCAGAAGCTCATTTTTAATGCCATCTGTTAGAAGGTTTTTGTATGTAGAATCTGTAGCTTGCTGGAAAGCAAAGTAATCAATAAGTAGTGAGTCCCCAACAAATACCGGCCTACCTCCATAACGTTGAAGAACTGAAGCAACTTCATTATATTTTTGTAATGTAAGGTTTGAACCAACAGCCACGTTTTTTGGTGGGATTTTTCCTTTAGCAATAGCAGCAGCCGTCAATTGATGGATATTATCCAAGTACAAACGGACTTTTGCATTGGCAATGTCGTTGACTAATTTGTTGAAGTACTCGACAGAATCAGTCACGAGGTCAAGTGGCTCATAATAAAAACCAGTGGATAGCGTACGCGGAACAGCAGGTACATTTTCTCGACCTTCAACACGGACTAGATCTACACCTGATCCATTAGCAGACCAAATCACTTTTGCTTTGTTTTTCTTAGGGATTTTGATTAATTTTAGATTCCCTGGTTTCTCTTGTTCGTGATTTGCAAATAGAGTGATAAGGTTTGTAACCATTGGTTTTGCAATTTCATCTGCTTGTTGCACAACAAGTGTATTAAACTGGTGTAACATAGTAGGGTCAGGAGTGACAGTTCCATCACCAAATACTTTTTTAATATAAGTTTCGATATCTGATTTATCTGTGGCTTCCATCTTATTGTTAACCACACGGCTGAATAAGCCCTTAATTTTTACAGTGTCAAGTTTCATTTAACGTACTCCTTTTCAATAAGTGTTTGTTCGAATTTATGTATTAATCGCCAATGTCTACGGCTTTTGCCTGAGTTTCTGAACTTGTTCCAGGTACTAAGCCTGTTTCTGATCCTGTGATTACTTCGAGACGAACGAGCTTTTGTCCCATTGTGTATTGGAGATCATCTTCACTGTTTACAACAAGGAATTTAGCAGAAGAATCTGCATAGTCAGCATGTGGTGAAGCAGGGTCGCTTAAAACATATTTTTCAGTTTTAATATCAAAGTGCGCCACTTGTCCTCGTTTAACTTCTTTGACGCCTTCATTCAACGAGAAAGCAGAAACATCAAAACGCGTGTATCCTGGTTCCAAAATAACGATACGAGCATGTTCACCTTTAGCATTATAGAAATCAGTCAAAGACTCGCCCAAATAACGGACTTCTGGGGCTGCAATTAAATAAGCTCTGTGCTTTTTATTGGAAAGTTTTTTGGCGATGCGATTTCCTTCTTCATCAAAACCGAGTTCCACAAGCATAAAGTTGTCGATATCTGACCCGGAAACTTTGGCACCGTGAGCAAGCGTTTTGATTTTTAATGAATTTAAGTTACCAGTAGTATGATTCCCTACTTCTGTGAGGGCAGTTTGTAGTCTAGTAGCCATTTATAAATCCTCCATTTTATATTTTAAGATGAATAGCGTGACTCAAATGAGTCGTCATCTTTAAGTAATTTTTCACGTTTGCTGGACAGCTCTTTAATAAAAATTCCATCTTGATCAGCTGCGTGGTCTACAAGTTCTACCAACATTGAATTCAATTGAAGAATTGCCTTGTCAGTTTCTTCGCTGTCTTTTGCAGATGCCAAAATAAGATTTTGAACTTCTTCAGTTTCGAATTTCTCTTGAGCATTAAGAGCTTCAAACTTAGACTTGTAGAATTCTTTCTTTTCTTGGACTCTTTTTTCGAATTCAGCTTTTTCAAGTTTTTCTTTGAACGGTGTTAGCTCTTCTACAGCAGAATTTAATTGAACGAGTTTTTCGCTTGCTGCATTAAACTGCTCTTCAAGCTTAGCTTTACTCTCCTTGATTTCATTAAATTGCTCGGAGAGCTCTGAAATTTTTTTGTTTTTCTCATTCAGTTGAATTTGGATATCTTCGGGGACAACTTCTTCCCAATTTCTTTTTAAAAAGACTTCGGTTTTAGAGTCCAAATCAATTGTTAAAGTATCCCCATTTTTGGTGTAGTTGACTTTGTAATATTTGTCGTAAGAATTATCTTCAGACCAGCTATAAATGTTTACAATAAAGTACGTATCATACACATCAGCAATATATGATTCCTCGTTTGATTCAAGAGTTGGATCAAGATGATTATAGATAAGTGATCTTATGTCTGAATGTGATAATTCAAAAACCTTCTTGAATTTATCCACTTTTTCACCTTCCTTGTGTTTTTCGTGAATAGCGGCTTGCGCTACTAATTTCTCGAATTTTTGCATCTCATTAAAGCTCACTAAACGAGATGAATCGTAAGCGGGGAGGACAACATCGTGTTCACCACGCTTTTCAGAATTCAAGATTGCGTGACCTTCTAAATAGATTGGCGTTTCAATGTACTCAATTCCATCTTTAACGGAGTAATTTGAGTATAGAATTTCGCAGCTTGTGTTTATATTGATGCCCCGCGAATACCATTCCAATAAAAGCTCGCAGGCATCGCTGAAACGTGAACTCCATAAAACTGCATCGGCGGCCAAAACTTCTTTTTTCCCTTCTGGAGTATCGATCTCCATAATGTATCCTTCAGAAGTAAACACGCCAATTGGAGTAGTATCTGTCTTAACTTCAAGTTCGCCATGTTTATCAGTGCCTAAAAATGCTTCATGAGATCCAAGAGCATCGGTAGCCGTATTGACTTCTTCAACCTCATGATATTTTGCAACAATAGGCTTATTGATAATAGTAGGGGAGGCGTCCAAAGCAACTTCCTTAGAAATGACTGTATTGTTATGAGATGTCTCAAAGTCAAAAATGATAAAAGTGCAGGGGAGCTTTGTGGGATCATCTGTTTTCTTTATCTCATTTAGCTGCAATTGAAAAACTTTTTTCTTTTGCTCTTTGGCCAAACGTTTATTCACCTCCTTTCAAAACATTGCAAATTAGTCTGGTAGACTGTTCCCATTTGATGTTGCAGATTTAATAGTGTTTTCATTAGTGCTCTCATCTACAACAGGGTGTCCAGCTGCATTGCCTGTATATGTATAGGATGTTTGATAAGGCTTTATCTTATCTTGAAGATTCAAATCATCTGTTTCATATAACGTTTGTTCCAAATAACTTTCCCATGACACTCCTGCAATATTGTCGATAACATGTTTAATTGACCATCCTTTATCATTAAGCTTAATGAGAATGTCCATCTTTTCTTTAAGAGTTAAAGGCTTATCTTTGTCATAGTTCATGTAATAATTATCTTTTTGACCTGCAGGAAGGATAAGGTTAAAGAGTTTTTGATATACTTCTTGTTCAACTTCCTCCATTAAGACACCAATTCTTTTGTAAAAGGTATCTAAGTTTAATGAGGACGTTGCATAGTTGCCACCCTCACCATTTAACAGAGAACCTGATAAACCATAAGCAGATTGTATGTCACTGTTGATATGATCAAACTTGGCTCCATCTAATCCATCAGCTTTCACATCTGGGAATGCTAAACTTGCAAAGTCAGGGATCGAAACAACTGTAACCCCATCTTTATTGTTTTTTTCTAAAGCAGTTTTAACTCCAGAGTGTACTTTTTGTTTTACTGCCTTTGGAAGTTTAAGGTTTGTGTATTCACCTTTTCCCTTATCAGTCCCGATAGTTAAAACCGCAACTGCATTAATGATTTTATTAGCAATTGCCCTTTCAACATCTTTGAGTTTCTTTTTATGTAGAACATCATACAATCCTGGTGTAACCCATGATGTACCTAATCCCTGATTTCTTTTTAATGTTCCAGTTCGAAGTGGAAATGTCCGTTCTTGAGGAAGTTCCTTGTATCTGTATTTCTCACGATCTTGAAGAAAGTTTTCATAATCGGAATTCTTAATGAAAGGGGAAAAGCTGTTTAGCAGCTCTTTTCTATAGTCCTCTTTAATGTTGCTGAAATACTCCAAATCGATTAAACAAACCCAATCACCATTTCTTCTGAAAGCTGGAAAAACATATTTAACGCTGTCGAACACAAAAGGGTAGGGGGATTTATCGTCTCCTAGCCAAATTCCAACGAGTGTTCCTGCTGCTGCAGTTTGTTTTAGCAAGTCGCGTGTTAATCTTTTATGCTTTACTTTATGGAGGGCTTTATTTAAAAGGGATATGTGCTTATCAGAGGACTTGCTTTTTGTAAAGGAATCAATTTTATAATTCAAAGTGGGGAGGGCTTCAATTAACTCAAATAGTTGATGAATCTCAGCGGTTGAAATATAGAAATATTGAGCAAGATCTTCTATCTCTTCCTGAAATTCATCAGGATCAGAAAAGTATTCTTTTAACTGCTTAGCATCTACTTCGCTTATAATACCTTGAGAAAATAAGTTAGAAACAAAGCCAGATGCAAAAGTAGACACATAGGTGCTGTAATCGTTCAGCAGCTTTTTGTACTCCTCCGATTCAATATCGATTTTTTTAATATCAGTCATACTTCACCTCATTTCTTTTAAAAGTAGACAAGATCATCATCAGTGTCATATTCTGTTTGTTTGTTGAGTTTCCGTTCTAAAAGAGTGGCTACATAATTTCCGTATGCCACGGAACTATATCTGTCTTTCCGTTTACTCTTAGGTTCTTTTAGCTTAACTTGACCATTATCGTTGTACTCAGCTTCAAGGTTTATCATTTCATTGATTAACAAGGTGATTTGGACATAAGATGAGATAAATTTGGCCTTGGTTTCTTCCGGTAAGGCTTCGTATCCTTTGAATCGCTTCAAATATTCTCGCCCTTCATTTTCATTAATAGGGATTTTAATTTTTCCTCGTTTAAATCCATCTTTAAGAAGAACTGCAATCTCACTATTTAATTGAGCGTTACCTTTAATACTGTAAATGAGTTTTTCAGCATTTTGATATGTGCAACGTTCAGCCATTTTTTCGTCATTGATACAAGAGAGCGGTTCATATTCTTTAGCTCTTTCTTTATCATATAGAGGCTGACAAAGCGCATCATATACACCTAGACCAATGCTTTGAGTATCTAGCACAATGTAATCACATGCATAATCTTCGAATAATTGTCTTATCCTAGTTGCTTGTGAACCTGTGTGTCCACCAACTATGCTCTCCATATAAACAATGTGTCTATCATAACCATTAGAATTTGGAATTAATCTGAAAACGGTATACACACTAGCGTCATTGTCTTTGCCTGCCATGCCAGCGATGTCGTTGCTAATTAACCTTAATTCTCCAGGTTTTTTGTTTTCAAATTTAAAATTAGAATCTTTAATGAGGTCATAGTAATCAGGCGGGAATAGGGGAGAGGCGAGCTTTCGATTTTTTTCAAGGTCTTCAAATTTAAAATAAGCTTTTTCAGATTCTCCGAACCACAATGCTTCCATTTCCATTGACCAGCCAATGGGGTCAAAGTCTTCTTCAGACATTTCGTCCTTTACTTGGTCTTTATCGAGGAGTCCTTCTCTAATAGCAATTTGATAAGGAAGACCGCATACAAAATACTTTGATCCTTTCATCATTGCGTTAAAATAGGTTACAAATCTGCCGTATGACCAGTGAACTTTATACCAGCAGGAGGATAAGTAAATTTCTTTGTTTCGTTCTTTTAAATGAGCATATTCTTCTTTTTCAAGATATTTTGGAGACCTTGGAGCGGTAAGAAACTTTCTCAGTACTTTGCTAATGATCTCAAAATCGACCATTCTGAACTCGTCCACAATTAAAAGGTTTGCACGTTTTGAGCGAGCTCCGTCGTTTGATGCAACAATTTTAATCCAACTACCATTATGGAATTCAACCCTTGCGTCATTAGTTGAAGTTTTTAAGTCCTCAATTTCTCGTTTTAAATTCGGGGACTCTTTTCGCAAATCATCAATTTTTTCAATAACTTCTCTTGCTTGTCCTTTAGTTCCTGAAGCAATGACTATCTTTGTACCAGGAAATAGTATGGCTTGAACACAGCAGTACACCGACGTTAACCAAGTTTTACCCTGTCCGCGACTAGCTAAATACATGAAATAATGGTTGTGAACCATCATATAAATCAAAATGCATTGAAATAATTTAAGGGTTATTCCTAAGTATTCTTTTACAAATCGATGGGGGTTAGCTCGATAAAAAGAAGTCCAAGCACCAATGCCATCCATCAGTCTTTCTGATTTAGATTTTTTGTTGAAGTTCTTGCCTTTATTGAAGAGATTAATCCCTCTACTATGTTTTTTTCGATCTGTTGTAAAGTTACTGTATGAGGCCATTTTCGTTTACCTCGTCATCTTCTTCATCTACAGGCTCTTCAACAGTGTGCTTTTTCATTTCGTTCCAATATTCATTTGAATAGTCATTCTTAATACCAAGCATCCTTGATAAGTGGCCTAAGAAAAATACTTTTATGTACTTACCAATCTTATCAGGATCTTTCCAGCGAGGTTCAGGTTCTGGAATTGGCCTTTCGTTTTCATATTTTTTTATCAATGTACCGAAGGTCTCTTGTTCAACACCGCTAGCGCCTGATTCTTGAACTGGTTTTAGATTACTCGATCCCAATAAATCCTGGAGTGTTTTTTGCTGCTGGTCGACTTTCTCTCCATTTTCACGACGCTTACGAATATCCAGCATTGTTAGACAAATTTGATTTATAAGCAGTTCCATTCCTTTAGAGTCGCATTCATATCTATTTGTAAAGTCTATGTACTCATTCTGAAGCCATAAATAATCCTCAATAGATAGACCGCGTCCCCAAAACTGAATGAATTCATCAATGTCTTCCTGTGTCACATTTTCATCGCTTTTAGCAAGCAACATTTTCTTTGTATGTTCTTGTTCTTCTTCAAAATCATATTCGCTATCTGACCAATTTTTGGAGATGAAATCTTTCATTCCGATATTTTTCATGTAGACACCAAAAACATTAGCATCGCCATTCTTAGCTTTTGTTTTTGCTTCATCTATTGAAGCTATCCAAATATCATAAATAAAAGGGCGGTCAATCATACGTAAAATGTTTTGTACATGTGTTAAATTTTCAGGGTCTTTCTTGTATTCAGTTTGAAGACACATCTTACAGACTGTTAGTTTTCCTGTAGCTGCGTTAAACAAGGATTCAGATTTATAAAACTGAGAAATAGCTTGAGCTTTCCCACAGCAGGAGCACATAAGTTTTTGTGTAGCCATTGATTCACCTCCAATATTGTTAGTAAAACACATTTTATAAAACGCCCAGCAATAAGAGGTAGAGGAGAAGAGGCCTCAATCATCACTGGGGTTCTAAAAAGGTGTTTTTATTTTATCCTCTCTGTATTTAAGTATTTATATTTAATAAAGATTAGTTAAATACAGAGAGGGTGGTAACTAAGTACTAATTATGGTATAAATTGTTTATTTGTATTTGGTAATATGATATAGTTGCGGTGAAAGGGCTTAAAAAATATTAAAAACAAAGGGGGGAACGATATGAAAAAATATTTTCCATTCTTTTTAGCCTTTCTACTAGCTTTTGCGACCATCACACCGTCCTTCGCATCAGCAAAGGAAGAGGGGGAAATTGATGCACCAACAGGAAGTTTAGAGAGTGAACTTCTTTCACCAGACAGTGATTTTGTTAAATTCTTAGAAGGTATTGAGCAGTTGCCAGCTAGTGTTGAAAAACAAGGTTCCGAAAAAGTAGCTAGTGGTTAACAGAAAAAACAGGGGTTGAAGTCACTACAAACGGTGATAATTTAGTTGTTCCGTCTTTATCTGATGTAGATGTAAAAGAATCTAAAACATCTGCTGACAGTTCTGCAATTCAACCTGCTGGAGCGTGGGACTGCGTAATCGCTGTTGGTCTTATGATTGGGACTGTCGGCTTCCCACTCTCTAAGATTGTCAAATTGAAAAAAGCCATCAACTTACTCGGCGGCGTAAAGAAAACCGTTGACAGAATTTACTCTAAGTACAAAAGCTTGAAAAAGCAAAGATGGAGAACAGTAGGCGCTTGGAAAGAAGCTGTAAAAAGAACAACCAATAACCTGCCAAAGCATGTAGGAGAGGCTTTTCTTGATTTTTTCAACATATCAAACGTAATACGACAATGCGTATAGAGAATAGGTGATAACCATTAAATCATTTACATTGCCATTTAGGTTAGCAGTTATCCTTTTGCTCCTTTTCCAAGTCTACTCAATTTGGAAAAACTGGAACACTGGCTTCGGGTCAAATGTTATCTCAATCATCATTCTTGTAGGTTGTATTATCCTGTTAGCTCTGGACATCATCTTTAAAAAGAAATAGCCCTTATTGGAATCCACTTAACGGAGGGTTCCTTTTTATTTCAAATGCTGCTGGACTGTTTCAATTTAATAAGTTGTTCCAAATGTCTGCTCATCAATTCAATTTCTTCTGTTTTATCCATCTTCATCATCCTCATCGATTTTTGAATAAAATTAAAGATTTATTTAGATCTAGGATTTAAAACGAATTATGTATGTAGCCTCTATACCCTTATCATCAAAAACCAAAAATTTCTGTGATGGTCTTGTGCCAAAACGTCCTTGCATTGCGTAATCATCAGCGCCAACTAAAGAGCCGTTTACTACTACGGTCGTGCTGCCGTATTCTTTTTCATAATTGTGATGAATGTGGCCACCGAATATGTATGAAGGGATATAGCCTAATAATTGAGGCAAGCGTGTTACACATTGATCAACTCGATCATAGTGTCCGTGAACAAAAACGACTTCACTATTATTGATTTTTGCTGGAATAAAACCATCTTGTTCAGGTTCAATAGAGATGTTCTCAATGTCTCTTAACCTGGCTTCTAAATACCAATTGATAAGGTATTCGAAATTTTCCTTGATCCCAACATCGTTTTTAGAAGGGGAGAGGCGGCCATGATTTCCTGCAACATTATAAAATCTAATCTCTTGGAACTCTGAAGCAAACTTTGCCAACACTTCAGCAAGAGTTTCTGATACGTATTTTATTTGTTCAACAGCATCTTCATTTGCTTGCACTCTCGTTGAAACATGAATGAGCCCGCCGATTAAATCGCCGAGGTTTGCAATATGCAGCGTAGAAATGTGATTCAACTTTCCATATTCAATGACTTTACTTGTTAAATGTTCCACTCGTTCATTGAAAATTTCTTTGTTAAATTTGTTAATTCGGTTATCAATCTCCATTCCAAAATGCCAGTCACTAAAAAGAGCAAGCCCATGCTTTTCAGTTGCGACAGGGGATGGGGAAGTGAAATTGAGCGGCCGCTTTGATTCTAAGTTTAAAATAGCTTCAACTACATCATCTTTAATCTTTTCAAAACGAGCCTGATTACGGATCTTTTTAGCAAATTCTCTATTTTGATCCCGTTTTCTAACTTTAGCTTTTTCAGATTCAATAAAGAGTTCTTGGTATTTATCTTGAATATCTTTGTCAATGTTTTTAGACATTATGTAAGCATACCAGCGCTCGTATTGCTTATAATCTTTACGCCACTTACTCTCATCATAATGAGAGCCATGTTCTTTGTTCAGCAGCTCTGCAATAGTTTTTGTATCAATATTGTATGTATCTTTATTTTTAAATAATCTAATGTGGTAATCAGTAAATGATTCATCTTTATCACGTTGGAGAGCGGGATTCAAAACTGCTGTCATTCAATCACCATCCTACTCATCTTCTTTAACAGGAAGTTCATTTTCTTCTTTGATTGTGATTGACATGTTTTTCCCACTAAACTCAGAAAGAATTTCTTTAAAATCATAAGTATACTCAGCTTCTTTGGTTTGTTCGGTAATTTCCATTACATCCATATCAAAAAAACCTTTCAAATTAACTTGATGAACTTTTTTGCTTGCCATATAAAATTTCCTCCTTATAATCCTTTTAATTAATATATAAAACTAAAATAAATTCCTTCGGAAGTCCGATGATCCGATAGCATCGGCCAATCCGAAAAGAGGAGATAAAGGGGAAAAATAAGAAATGAATAAATCGGATAGGTGTTGAGGGAAAACACCCGAAGGAATTTACAAAAAACAAAAACCCCATCTCTCCTTCGTAAGTAGCTCACGTAGGGACGCAAGCCTTCGGATCGATAGGGAATATGGCTGATTATGAGTGAAATATAACCCCTACAGCCAGAACACTACACTTTATTATGTAAAAATAACAAAAGACGCTTTAGCAGCGTCATTAGAAACTCCTTCTGCACTTGGCAGATGAGCTAAAAATGGAGCAACAGAGAACAGAGTGAATTTTTTCAGTCTAAATATGACCACACCAAATATCAAATGTCCGGAAAGTCGTAAGTTACGTAAATCGTAAGCTGTTAAACGTTATCCGTTTTCCATCCTACAAAAAATATTGTAATTTTATCGGTATTGCAGTTTGGATACGCTCCAAACCAAGTTGGCTCTCTACTTCTCTGTTGCTCCAAGCTGATGATTTTTACACCAGCTATCAAGGTGAAATAATTTTCGCCCTCATAGCTAAGGCAAAAGCCCAGCATTTATAGATACTTATTAGCAGCTTCAAACTCAATTTCATAGTTATGATTTGCTTTTTCAATTGCATTTGATAAGCGATTCGCCATTCTTTCAAGTTTCAATCCTTTAGATTTCATTTTCTCAGGCTCAAACATGGCTTCACGATAACTCACAACATCTGAATATGATGCTAGTCGTTCAGTTTGTTTCGAACGTCCATAGTTTTTAAGTTTATTAGCTTCACCTCTTAGTTGCTGAGCTAAGTCAAGAGCTTCCGTTATAGACAACTCTTTTTCATCCCATACAACTTTGGCATATAGGTTTGCTTCGGCCATCAACACTACAAGGTCACGATAATCTTTCCTTGCCACTTCCAACTCTGTTGTAATTTTATCAATAGTTTTTGTTGGTTTAGTGTATGGTTCATCTTTGTCGTGTTCAACATAGGCAACGCTATCTCTTTCTTGCAAGAGTTCTTGAATACGTTTGGAAATAGTATTTCTTAAAGGGAGAGCTTCAAATAGTGCGATTTTTGACATTCACATCTTCTCCTTTTTCGTTAATAAAGCGACTTGCATCTTGCAAGACCCTTTTATACAGGGGCGACACGGATCGAACCTGCCACGCGGTTTTGGAGACCGCATCGCCACCGAGGAACATGCGCCCCTAGGATCGCCTGCGCACCGGAAGGCTTGGAAGCACATTCCGGAAAGTCCCGTAGGCACGCAAGTACAAATAGAATAGTTTTGAAAAGAAAAGACCGAAAATAATCCTTTTCAGTGAAATGGGAGCGGTGATAAAACGCTCAAATGCCAATTCACTTATTTTACGATTATAGAAAAATCGCTAACCCGGAAAAATGCCTCATTCGAATAGTCGAAGGGCAGTATTCAGATGAGGAAGACGCATCCGCCTCATCTAAGTGCAAGCCGAAGTTGTACACCGCAATTAATTTAAGACAATACTGTCACCCATAATAAGACTGTGATGGGTTCACCCTACAAAGTAGTTAAGTAGCAAAGGTCTTATTGACAGTTTTCGTCCGATAATAGTCACTTGCCTGTCTCCCAGAGATACAGACGACCGAGTTAACGTCGATCCCTCGCAAATGACTATTATCCGACCCACTTCAAATTGAAGTGGAGGGAAGGGGAGTAATTATTCTGAAGGGATTAACCCAATACTCCTCATGTACTCTTCCTCTGATGCGAAGAAAAGCTCGATTTGTTCCTTGGTGATCGAGATGTTGCGCTTCTGTGCAATTTTCAAAATCACCTTTTCCAATTCATCATAACTAAACTGCAACAAATGAATAAACCCCTTTTAATTATTGTTTGATAGCATCTTTAAGAGCTTTAGCAGCTTTAAATGCTGGTGCTTTTGTTGCTGGGATTTCAATTTCTTCTCCTGATTGAGGGTTTCTCCCTTTACGAGCCGCGCGCTCACGAACTTCGAAGTTACCAAAACCGTGAATTTTAACTTTTTCACCATCTTTTAGAGCAGATGTGATTACATCAAATGTTGAGTCAACAACCAATTCCACATCTTTCTTGGTTTGTCCTGTAGCCTCTGCAACTGCACCAATTAGTTCTTTTTTATTCATTCTTATTTCCTCCTAAATTTAAGTTTGAATTTGTGTTTCCTACCATAATATAAAAATTTATGTATGGTTCAAAAACGCTTATATACCAAGGGTTTTAGCGTTTTTCTAAAGCGTTACATTTCGATGCTTTCTTACTCTTGTCCTTGTTTTTTCTTTTGCTATTGCGGCTGCACAAGGTAGGCAGTATTTAGATTTGTTACTTTTAAATCTAAATGGAGTTTGGCAATTAACGCATGATTTAACTTTCTTTTGACCAGTGTGTAGATCGTAATAGAGACCGATACTGTCAAACGATCTTATTTTAATAGCCGTTTCTCCACCGGGTTCAATATCATAGATAAAACTTAATTTAATGAATCCTTTATTTCGAATCTCAATTATGTCTTTCGTGGACAACTCTCCAATGTTTTGATGCAGCTTGTTGGCAGTTAGCGAAGTATGAGAAGCATCTATAAGTTCTTTGTATCTTTTGTTGTTTCCACCATAATAGTGCTCTGTCGTATGTTCACCATGTTTTATGTAGTGAACTGTTGAATATAATTTTGCTAAGGCGAGAAGGGTAAAGCAGAGCTTTTTTTGTTGATGATTGATATCTAAACGATCAACAAATCGAAGTTCATTCTCTGTTATATCAATTTCATCTATATTGATTAAAATATTTTCTTTTTTTCTTGCATGATTGAGCACTGAATTAATTTTTTTGTAATATAGCACCCGGCTAAAATTCTCTATGTTTTTTTCACAGAAATCATAAAGGAGTTCTTCTCGTTTTTTAGGCTTATGCCCTAATTCTTTATAATACATAGCCAATAACTTTAATTCATAATTGAGGTTTTTTGAGATAAACCCGTTTTCAATAATTGCTTCCACATATTCCTTCTCTTTGAACTTGAATTTGTCTATCATAGACACACCTTTCTTAGTGAGTAATGTTTATTAAGGTAGTTAATATCACCTTCTTGATCAAGTACAGGGATGTTGAAGCTTTTACGTTTTGCTTTTACGTTTTCAAATATGTATTTGCCATAGAGATGCCATAGAATCTCTTTATTTGAGCTCTTTTCATCAACATAAAATAAGCGAACAAGGTAATTAACTGCCTCGTAAATATTGGAGCAAATATCATTGATTCTTTGTTTGAATAACTCTAGGGAATTAGAGAAATTGCTGCAGAGATCTGAATCATATAAATTTTTATCTCCGCTACTATTTGTTCCCAATGAAAAAGATTGATTAATGCTTTTTTTATGTTTTTGATATACTTTTGCTACATTCCTGTAACGTGATTCATCAAATTCAACGGTATCATTCATATAAAACTGGTAAACTTCATCATCGACATCCTTGTTAACAATGTTTCTAATACCAAAGTCAACGGATTCAATGTACTTACAGAGTCTGTTCATTACACAGTCACTCTCAATCACAGGATTAAACCTTTCAAATAACCTAAGGAATTCATGTTGCTCCTTTGTTTTTCGTTTTACTTTCTTGAGCTCCTGAAGACTAATCCCAAATTTCTGCTTGCAAGTGATATCATAGGTTTTGACATTTTTTTGTATTTGTTTTTAGTTCCTTTGTATAAATAAATAAAAAAATAAGGGTGTTTATCCAATAAGATTTTATTGTAAAATTCCTTAGTTGTCTTAACATTCTCCGAGTCATCTTTTTTGATCTTTTGATAATTAATCCAGCGCGAAGGAATACCTTTAACTTCTCGTCCAATTTTGGCCTTATCAATTTGAGCACTTTGCAATTTGGTACACATTTTTACTCGATTTAATGTGGCGAGATACTCTTCAGAATCAGTATCAAGCTGAGAAAGAAGAGCATAGCCACTCGTGCTTTTATTGGTGATTGAACCAATAATCGAGCCAAATGAAAAAAGGTCTGCATTGAATAAATCTTCCTCAGTCAAAACCTTTTTGGTTGAAGTGGGAGGGGTGTAGGCCACTGGCAACTCATCTTTATAAACCCCTTTTAATACTGTTTTATCCGAAGTTGTTGCAATAATGTCATAGTCAAAATCACTACCAGCCCAATTCATTGTTTCCGATCCATGCACATTCACAATGATGCCTGTGTAATTATGTCTGTACCAATAATCCAACTGCTCATTTCGTTTTAGATTCAAAATCAAATGTTCACTGCGATAGGTGAGGGGAGCGCGCATACTGTCAACATATTTGACCCCTTTTTGATTCCAATAATTTGAGTAGTATTCACGCTTACCTAAAAGCCCTGTTACCTCTAGCCCACAAACGTGCTGCATCATCGCATAGGGATCGCTAACAAGAGTCTGGAAGTTGCCATCTAAGATTATGTCCCCAAGGCATCCGCGTTGGATTTTCTTTTTCATTAAGTCATAAATTTTCTTTTTTATGTATTTGTCGTTGATTAAGTCAGGATTAACTATTAAAGACTTAACCCAATGATTATCAGATTTCTCCATGTAATTCATAATTTTTTCGTCTGTGACATCAGTACCCAGCAGAAACAAGATGGTGTAATAGATGTTGCCTGAATTGACCCCGGTTATCCAGTTAACAAATTTCTCACAGATCTTTTCAATGTCTTCATGGTTTAGATTCAGAGTCTGTAAAAATTGATAGTTCATTTTCAAAATGTCTTTATCTTTTTTGGGGCTGTGCAGTGAAACTCCCCATTTTAAGTTATTCTTTTTACAGTTATTTTCATAAACCTCAATGGAAGGGAAGCTGTCCCAGAGTTTGAATTGGCTTTCAGTGAGGATAACATCAATATCCCTTAAATCCACAATTTTTGGGTTCCCGTCAGAGTCTTTATAAGATGTTCTGATTCTATAATTCCAATTGTTTACTTTTTCGCAAAACTCATGAATAGGGAAGGTATTTAGCATTCCTTTAATAAAGTTCTGTCTGATACACCATTGCGCTGGGACATAGTCTAAACCTAATTCCTCTGCCCACTTTTTAGCCATTTCGTAGCTAATTAAACCTTGTCCATCAAAACGGTTAAATGATTCAACAATATCCTTAATTTCAATAATGTCATCATCTTCATAGTCTGTTTCAGTTACAAAGTTCACTTTAACTTTTGTATCGCTATAGTAATCAGGAACTAAGCAAAATCGCGGAGTACTAACCACTTGGGTAGCACTGCCAGATAACCCCTTATAAGCATTAAATTTAGAAGGGACTAGGGCTTTGTTTAAATCTCTTCCGTTATCCAGAATTTGATTAAGTCTTTTGGCAGTCTCTTCTTCGATAAATACAACAGTTGAAACCCTTGCTTGTCCCGCGGAAGACGAGAATCGAATAAACTTTTTATTATTTAAAGTGAGTCCATTTTTATGTAAATATTTATAATGACTGGGATGATCCATTTTAATTGTTATGTATTCTGGAATAAACAGAATTTCATTAATTTCATTTTGGATACCCTTCAACTTCTTTGAAATATCCTGTGAATGATTTAGTCTTTGTAAAGTTTCCTTCTCTTTGTTAAGTAATTCAAGGTATGTGTAGTCAACTTCCCTGTTTTTTATGTCCCTAATAGATCTTAAAATTTGATTATCAAATAAAGCAATAACTTCGTTGTACTCTTGAGCTTCTTCGAATGATAATGATATGTTATAGCCAAATTCTTTAAGTCTAGAAGAGTTGAACTTGTATGTATAAAACTGTTTATTCTCCAATAAAGCATTTCTCCTCTTTGTTCTTTTAATTCGTATTATATTTTAATATCAGTTATGTATGATGAAAGCTCATCCAGTAAAGCATGAATATCCTCGTCAGTTGCATTACAGGAACAAGACGAAAAGGTTATGTCTTCAATCCAAGGGTTCCTTTCTAAAACTGCTTTAATGTGTTTTACCTTTTCTGAAGGAGATAAGCAAACACCATTACCAAATTCATTTTCAAAGACTCTTTTTAATTCGTTTAATTGCTTGTTCGAAATCCGATCATTAAGGGCTGCTTCTTTTCTAATAAACATGAATTCTTTTTCACTCAATCTTTTAATCTTGTTTCTTGTATTCCCTACAAAAGCTGTTTCCCCTATAGACAATTCTCGGTTAATTTCTACTCGAATAGTGTATGTATCACCGTTATTATTTACTTTTACGTCTTCTGTCAAGGTGTAACCTTCAGTATTATTTAGTAACATGAAGCTCCTCCTGGTTTGTCTGTTTATTTTTCATTAACATCACTCCTGTTTATGTAATCTCTTTAGACTTAACTTTCTTAAAATCCCCTTACATTTCATCACCCTCCGTTCATTTTTGTTTATTATATACTTTTAATTAGTTTTTGTCTATATATTTTGAGTTGAATTATTCATCCAACTCAATTACTTCAAATAGATCTGTTAACTCGCAAGGGGAAGAGAATTGGCTATTATGTGCTTTTCCTTAGGTAAAGCAGAGAGTTTAGAATTTAGTTATAATAATGCTTGAAGGTGGTTAATTAAACAACAAACAGATGTAGCCTTAAAGTGCTGATATTATTAGGAAACAGGAAAGATGCATACAGTAATTGAAAGGGGATGGTCAGAACAGAGCGTCTTTTTTAAATCTAAATGATAAGACAGTGTTAGAAAGTTAGAAAAGGGGAGACTTCAAAATGTTTATGCTCAAAGATATTGCAACAAAAATAAGGGACTGAGAATAGTTACTACACCAGTCCCTTACAAATAACAATCTATTACTTTACCATTTTGTCTAATAATTTTTCATCATACTTTGATATATCATTAATATCAAAACCGACAAACTCTTCAAACTTATCATCACTAAAACAAAAAGAAAGGCCAAAAGCGTTAAATGTTTTATTCACTTCTTTATCAGATAATCTGAGACTATAAACTACACTTTCATTATCTTCATTCAAAGACTTGGAATAGATTTTTTTTGTGCCCGCCAATTCTTTCAAAGCATGTGCAGAATCCCCAAATAACTCTATTCCAACAATTCTATCCTCCACGTCAACATCAAGCATGATATCCTCATTGACCTCTAATTCATCTGTAGACTCAATTTTAATTTTCCTGGAAGGGGGTAAAACATATATATATCCTAATTCAGCTTCTTTATCATAAGTTATGAAAGATCTCATTGGAACCTCCTTATTATTTCCAACGTGCTTTTGGTTTTTTTGAACGGTAAGTAGTCGTTAAAGTGTTCCCTTTTTTCGCTACAGCTACGCCTTTATAATAATAAACTGTTGATTTATATTTTGGATCATAATATTTTTTCCCTTTTCTAATGGCATCGAGCACATCACCAGGAGAAATATTTCGTTGAACCATGCGTACTACCAAATGAAATGAAGGTTTAAGTGCTTTAATTCCAAATTTTTTTAACAAAGATTTAACTTGAGAAAGTATGACCCTAGCTGCTAATCCTGCAAATTGTCCCTCAACTTCATAAGTTAATTGTTCATCATCAATATCTTGATCCATCTGATCAAGAATCTCTTGGTCTATATCTGGATTAATAGTGTCTATATAGGCTAAAGTTTCATCATCAATTAGTATATCTGATTCTGACAAATCCTCTATCAGCTTTTCAGCTTTTTTCACTTCTTCAGTCGTTGGGTTAGTGTTTTCATTTTCTATGTAAGACACTAATTTTTTATCTTTTATTAAGTCATCAATATCAAGGTTCAGCAACTCTTTGTCAGATAGACTTGTCAGGTTTTTAGGTTGAGTTATTTCTTCTGGTGGTGTGTTACTCTCAATTGCTTGCGCCGCTGATGTTCCAATAATACTAAAGAACATTACCAGAGCGGTTAAAAAGAAAATGAACTTCTTTGAATTTTTAATCATTTTTCTCCTCCTAATATTAAAAAATTCTAGATTATTATACCATGGTTGGGTTATTATTCAATAGTGAACAGGGATTTTTATTCTTAATTTCATAAAAAAAGGAGAAATAAATGAAAAAAGTATTAATTCTATTATTATTTTGCTGTGTTATTTTTTTGTTTTGTCCAATTTTTGAGACATATGGATTATCCGAGGAAGAATATTTAAAAAATCAATACAGAGAAGTTAAAACAATCAGAGAGAAATATAATCTAAAGGGAGAAGGAGTCTCAATTGCTCTACTTGATTCAGGCATTAGTAAAAAAAAGAACCAAATAACTATCAAAGGGGGAATATCATTTAAAGAAACGGATAATTACGTCGATTTAAATGGGCATGGGACACATATAGCAGGGATTATTAATTCAATTGCTCCAAAGGCAGATATATATGCTGTAAAGGTTTTAGACAAAAAACTTTCAGGGAGTTATGATGATTTAATTAAAGGTATTCAATGGGCAATTGCCAATAATGTCGATATCATCTCTATGAGTTTAGGAGGTGACAAAAAGTCTGAAAGCTTACATAAAGCTATAAAAGAAGCACACCAAAAAGGGATCGTTGTGATATCATCTGTAGGGAATAATGGATACTCTGTAAATGATACAGTTACATACCCAGCTAAGTATGATGAGGTCTTAGGTGTTGGGGCTCTAGGAAAAAATAAGAAAAAATGGTTTAGGACTAGTCGAGGAAATGGCATTGATTTTTTGGCGCCAGGAGAAGAGATATTAAGTAACTCTTTGAATGGAAAATATATAAAAAGAAGTGGAACTTCAATCTCTGCAGCATATGCGACAGGTGTTGTTGCTCTTATGATAGAACAGAATAAGAGTTTATCAAATGATGAGATTAAAAATATTCTCTCTCAAACAGCTATACCTCTTGGAAGTAAATATGAATATGGCCATGGAGTGTTAGATATTAATAACGCTTTAGATCAATCTAATAAAATAAGATGGTTTAAAAATTTAAAAACAGGAGGAATTGTTTTTGGATTTTTAACTTTAGTAACTTGTTTCTTCTTTATTCGAAAAAGCCGTAACAGAAAAGTTTTATTAGAAAGAAAATGATGCGGAAGGGATATTGCGAAAGAGGAACATAAATAGAAAGGGACAGAAATGACTGTCTCTTTTTGGTTATCATGAAGTTAAATTTGAAATTAATGTTATCGTAATTGAATAAGAAAAGGGAAGAAAAGACAGTAGCTGCGAGGAATTTATGTATTATCTATTTAGGGAAGAAGATGAGTGAATCGTAAAGCCCCTGATGTAGAAGAAAATGAGATCAATTAGAGTGAGAAGGAGAGTGTATTAGAGAAAAACAAAGGGATGAAAAGTGTTGAGATGAAAGGGTTTTACGATAGCGAATACGATTGAAATAGACTGAATTCGAAAAATAATCATGGTGTGGAAATGGAAGTGCTAGGGGAATATTCGTTCCCTTTTTTGTTATTTTGGATGTTAATATACCCCCCCTATATAGCCTAATATATGGTATCCATTTACGGTTATAAGGGTAGTTATAACTTGATTTATTGAATCTTGATTCAGAAAAAAAGTGAGAACAATATAATGTTAAAAAGTCAACCATTTCAACAAAAAATTTTAAAAAAATTGAAACTGTAATCAAATGAGAGAGCACACTCTTTTTTAATAAAGCATCGTTTGGATAACAGCGGGCGGCGAGTCGAAGACTTATTTTTTATCTAACACACTTATACCAAATAATAACCCTTTCCCCTTACCTATATTATTCTCTAAAAAACAAACAAATTAAAAGAAGTGTATTGACTATCTTTAATAGTCATGATACAATTTAAATATAGTTAAGCGATACATATATAACTGAAAGAGGAAATGACAATGAACAAGAAAACAATGTGAGAAGTCTAGAAAGCGTTCATTAAGATTTATCCAAACAGGCAAATGGTTTAAAGAGTTTGCACATGCTGAACATAATAATGATCTAAACGTTATGACTCTTTTACGTTTCAGTTGGGGTTTAGATGATTCGACGAAACAATGGGCAAAGTATCGCCTTTCAGTTGCGAAAGGGGAGTGTCAGGAAATCGAAGCAACACGAAGACTTAAAGAGCTAGTAAAGAAACATCGAGAATCAAGAAAGGAGAACACACAATGACACAAAAGCAGATATATTATTTCAACAGTTACGATGTATTAAAGCTATCCAATAAAGAATGGAATAACGACATACGGAAACATTACATAATGTACAAGCAACTAAAAAACGTTGAGACTATCACAGAAGAAGACATAGACAACCTACTTGAAAACAATTATAATTTTTGGGTTAAGGTAATAACTGAAAATCCTGTATTCAATAAAGGACAGGTGCTTGTTGAATTAACGTTACTTTACAATAACAAACCTATTTTAGGTTATATAGATAAACAATATTATAAAAACAAATTAAAAGTATATAACTCAGTTTTATAACTGAGTCTTTTTTATTTCCATTTTGACCACACTCACAGCCCCACAGACAAGCTTTAATCTATTCCTAGTATATTTGTATTCATTACCGCTAATCCTTATCAGATCAAGCCATAAGCAACAAATAAAACCGTCCATAAAACCACATAATATACTTTTAATTGGTGTTTAAATATGATATAATTATAGGTATAGAAAGGAGGGGAAAACATTGTGTTTGATAGGGTAGGTGTTGTGTTGGCTATTGTCTTATCTCTTTCAACGCTGACAATCAATATACTAACCATTATTGAGAAGTTAGCCGCAATAAGAAACAAGACAAGCCATAGACAGCAAAGAAAAAAGCGTATACGAAAGCGAAACCGGGCAAGGCACCGCAGACGTACACGCCTATAACACAGCAGGCTAGAGGAGTAATCCTCTAGCTTCACCTACAGTATAACATAATCAAACACAATTTAAAACATGAAACGTATTCCATTATGGGTTACTCATTTATTGTTTATTGTATGCTTTGTTCTATTCCTGTTCAACAAACAATACTTCAGCAGCACAACACAGATCATTATTTATACGGTGTTTATTGTTACGCTTGTTCTAATTGCGGTTTCATGGTTTGTTTACTTTGGAATCAAGCGTAATCAAAAAAGATGAGTGATGGTAATCGCTCATCAATACATATAATAATTAAAAGGATATAGTGAATGAAAGGCATTGAAGTATATAGGCAGTAGTTCAAATGTATTCAAAAGATGGGAACAGCATGTGACTGATCTGCACTATGGGTTGCATCATTCACACCTGTTACAAAAAGATTGGAAAAAATACAATTTGAATGATTTCATTTTTGAAGTGTTGGAATATGTTGAGGACAAGAAAGACTTATTAAAAATCGAACAAATGTGGATAGATGGGGAAGATGTATCTACCCTTTATAATGTTTTAACTTCAACCACGATTCACAGCATTTCAGCACCATCTAATATTATGGAAGATGTGTTCTTTTGCAATAACATTCCCAATGAAACTAAACAACTTTTAAGAAATAATCTAAAAATTCATGAGAAAAAAGGAAAGCTTCTTCAAAGCGGCAACAGTAAATATGATTACAGTAAAACATGGTTCACCAAAAATGCTGAGGATGTGCGGCAATTAAAATGGAATATGAATAATTATTTTTATAATCAGACCAGTTCAAAAAGTATAGAACGTTGCTGGACAACATTCACACAGTTTGCTAGACAATTAGAATTCAAGGGGAATAAAAAAAGATTTGTTCCACTCAATGGACAGTTATCAGAAAAGGAAAGGAAAAATTATTTATGTTTTGCAGCTAACTGTTTTCCTAACTCATTTTTAACTAGGAAATATAAAGAACTATCGAACTTAGATGAGGATACATATGCTTTATCATTAATGCTGAATTGGATTGTAAATTGTGGGGATATTAAGAACCCTATAACCATATTTGTTCCTTCACTTAGAATGGAGAAATTATTGTTACAATGGTTAAAAATAATAATTAAAAGGGGGTATAGAATGGCAAGTATTAAAGTTGTGGATTCAATTATGGGGAGCGGTAAAACATCGGCCGCAATCAATCTAATGAATAACGCTAGTAAAGATGAAAACTTTATATTCATAACACCATACTTGAATGAAGTTGAACGTATCAAAAAAAGCGTAAATAATAGACAAATGTATGAACCAAAGGTGAAGAAGAAAGGAGACAAAACACAATATAAATTTGAATCATTACATGAACTCTTATCACAGAATAAAAACATTGTTGCCACCCATAACCTTTTCAAAAATGCAAATGATGAAACAAAGGAGCTTATTCTTTCAGGGAATTATACTTTAATATTAGATGAGGTCATGAAAGTTGTTGAGCAATTACAAGTAAAGAAACATGATTTAACCACATTGTTTGATTCTGAATTAATTTATGTTGAGGACGAATTTGTCAAATGGAATGAAGAGAAAAAGGACTATGAGACACGATACGATGATATACGTGACATGGCTTTAAATAATAATCTAATTTACTTTAAAGATAATATATTGATATGGAATTTCCCTTCAGATGTATTCACTTTATTTAATGAGGTATACATACTTACATATATGTTTGATGCACAAATTCAAAGGTATTATTACGATGTAAACAACATCAAATATCAAAAATGCATCACTGAATTTAAAAACGGACAGCATACATTTACTGAATATAATAATGAATATGAGAAAAAGCTCAAGGAAAAAATAAGGAATAAGATTAATATTTATGAAGGGAACTTAAATGCGATTGGGCAATTAGACTTTTCATTGTCATCCAGTTGGTATAAAAATAAATCATCTTATACACTCAAAAAAGTGAAGAATAACGTATTTAATTATTTTAATAATATAGTCAAGTCAACAAGTAACGAAGCAATGTGGACAACATACGCAGAACATAAAAGCAAGATCAAGGGTAACGGTTATACTAAAGGTTTTGTTTCATGTAATGCAAGAGCTACAAATGAATTTATACATAAAAAACACTTAGCGTATACAATAAATAGATATGTTAATACTATTCTATACAACTATTTTAAAGAGAAGTATGACGTATCAATTGATCAGGATGCTTTTGCATTATCTGAATTACTTCAATGGATATGGAGGTCAGCAATTAGAGAAGGTGAGGAAATTACATTATTCATACCATCTTTAAGAATGAGGAAGTTGCTCATAAACTGGTTAAATGGATAGGTAAAGAGGAAAAACCTCTTAACCATTTGAAAAAGTTCAGTCATATCAATGGTTTTTGAGCCTAACTCTTTAGAAAAGACGAAAATAATTTAAATATATAAATTAAAAGAATAGAAAGAAAAACCTTGGGATGCTGACAAACATTTAAAACAGCTTCGCTGCCTTAAATGTTTTGGTCTGCACCATCCCAAACCCTTCACAGACTTATAAATATAATTACATACAAATTAAAAATATTAATAAAAAATAATTGACTATCTAAAATAGTCATGATAATATAATAATAGATCAAATGACAAATTAAAAGGAGTTGTTTAAAATGGCATTATCTATTTATGATAAAAGAACGGCAAAGGTTGAAATTATGGGAGAGCTTAAAAAAAGAGGCTGGAAGGTATATGGATATAAACAAGACAAAAGCGATCCAATGACTGACTATTTTGATCCCGCATCATGGGATGGTATTGCAGAAAAAGACGGATACATAATTCTTATTGATATTTGCAAATATGATCTAGGTAAATCAGGCAAAAAGGTAACGAAAAAAGGTTACACTATTGATCATGCTAAAATTGCAAAACTTCAAGCAACAATTAACGATAGTGCAGCAAGTGAAAACGAAAAAGAAACGTCTAGAAAAATCATTGAAAAAATGAGACAAAAAGAAGAAATGGAAACTGTTGTTGTCTCTCAGTATCCAGTTTTTAAACATGCCAATCCAAGTCGAACAAATTGGCATATCGAAAAAGACGGGGAAATCATTGCAAAAGGTAATCGCGCTTTTTCTTTCTTTGATTGGAATAATAAAGAAGAATCGCAAGCTAAACTTGTGAAATTCATCGACGGTTTAGAAAACAAAATCAATGAACAATCAAAGCTAATTCCAGTTAAAAAACAAGTTGTCAAAAAGGTTGTAAAACCTGTATCAATTGATCTGACTATTGAAGAAGCTCAAGAGGGACAAACATACCTTGTAATTGATAAGCCTTTGACATATGGCGTACAACAAGGATACGTTTATAAATTAACCAGAAAACAAGAGTTTAACGGGAAATTGTCTGTATCTTTCATAAGAATGAATAAAAAATTAAATAAAGAGCTTACTGGCTCAAGCAATTCAGCGAACACTGCTTACTTTTCCGAAACTAATTTCAAAAGACTACTTGAAAAAGGATGCTTTCACTTTGCAGAGTTGAAAGAGGTTGAAGAGGTAACAGAAAAGACTGTATATGTAAAGGCAAAAAGAGACACAGCTCAAAAAGAAAACCTTTTAACAGGTGATTCAGTCGAAACAACAAACGAAACAGTAGAGGAAAACGCTCAAGGAACTGCAGAAAAAGAAACAACAGTTACATATACACTGAACGAAGAAAAAAACGGTGTTGAAATCCGTTTTAGTTCTAAACCATCTGAAGAGATACGGGAGCAGATGAAAGCGGCCGGGTTCCGGTGGTCACGTTATTCTAAGTGTTGGTATGCCAAACAATCAGATAGTACAATTTCACTTGCTAAGGAACTAAGCTCGAATGATCTTAAAAATCAAGAAAACGCCTTTGAATATCCTGAAATAGATATTGATGATATCGAAACATATGTAATTGATCAAAAGTTACAAGACCGCGAACATGATGCACATTGGATTTTTAGAACAACCAAAAGAGATCATACAAAGGAAATCCAAAACCTGTTTAATTCTTGGAATGATGAGGTTAAAAAGCTAATAAAAACAACTGATAATCAAAGTGTGTCATACCATCTAAAAAAGGACTTGCAGCGGTTCAAAAAGCGTTATTATGATCTGTGCGTGAAGCATTTAACCTTAAAAGGGAATAACCCTTCTTGGGTAGTTACTGGACGTTCTGGGCGTAATATGAGCAGATACAATAGATTAATGGATAGAGAAAATGCCGTGATGCTTCAGCTTGCAGAAATTCCAGAGGAATTTAAAAAAAAGCTATCCGAAGCAAAGGACAGAATTAGACATACAGAGAAAGAAAAAATCAAAAAACAGGTTTCCAAGATTGATAACATTATTGAGTTTAAAGCAGAAGATAAAGAATTTAATTTCATGAATCATCGAGAGAAAAAGCGGGCTTATGTTTATGGTGAGTGGTTTATTTGCAAGACATGGGGAGCGTTTCGAATCTTTTTTAAAGACAGGGAAGTTCATACAATGTTGACCACAGAAACCTTAAATGACGTTAAGAAATACGCGACATATTTAATAAGTCAATACAACTCAAAAATACCATTAACAAATTAAAAGAAATATATTGACTATTTAACGTAGTCATAGTATAATAAAATCATAAGAGAAAGCGTTATAGAAAAACACAACAAACAAATTAAAAGTAAAATAATACTGGATATCTCGAGTGGAAAATGGAGAAAAAAATGAGAAATAAAAAGTTAATGGAAAAAGTAATTGATTTAGATACTCAGGTACTACGAACAAGAGAGCAGAGTTTGAGGGTAATGACACAAATCGCAATAATTAGACAAGCGTTTGGAGTTAAAAACGATGAAACTAACCAGCCCGTCAGAGACTATGAACGAGATGTTATTTTATCCGATGATGAAATCAGAAAGCAATTCAATGAGGTATTAAATTGGCTAAACTTATCTAAAGAAAGAAGTGATTTAGGGGATGTAAAAGAGTTTGAAAATAGAGTTCACTATTTTATTGAGGCAGTCAGATTTTTTAATACTAGCTTAGCAGATGAATTTGAAACATATGTTAATTGAGAATGGAGCGGTTAAAATGACAAAACAGTATATCATTAAGGATCTTCAAACAGGAGACTTTTCACACCATACTACGCTAAACGATATTTTTGAGGACTTGGTTCAAGATTATCTTTCTAATGATTGGACTGATGAAGAAGCCGGGGAGCTCGTAACAAAATTTAAACAGTACACAGAAGATGAAAAAATAGATTTTGTTCAAGACGAGTATGAATATAAATTAATTGCATATCCTACTCCGCAACAGATAGCAGAGTGGGAGGAGTTCACCGGGAGGAAATGGGAAGAAGCCAAAGAACCTAACAGGGTGTTTGTCATCTATACTCTGCATATTCGGGACAGAGGGAGAGAAGGGCACACTTGGGGCATTAAAGGTGTGTTCTACGATCGACACGAAGCAAACAAAAAAGCTATCGCAATAAGGAACGAACATATAGAAGAATGGTACACTTCTAAAAACGACAATTCTTATGAAGTATACGAGTTTATGAAAGGCTTATATACTAGCAGTGTAGAGAGTGATAACAGTTCTTTTGAAATCAGTGTAACAGAAGAATATTGCGAGTAAAGATATTTTACATAGATAGGAAGGATTTAACAATGACAAACAACGAAAAATTATTAAACGCATTAATGCAGTTCAAAAATTCAGCATATGAAATCCGGGAGTTTTGGGAGCAAGCCGACAGCATAACAGATAGTAAACTTTGTGATGATTACCCCCGTTTCCCAATGATTTTAACGAAGTTGTTGAAAAGATAGGCGACTGGGTAATGACACAAAAAAGATTATTAAAACAATAAATTAAGGCGAATTAAAAGGATATTTATAATAAGAAAGATATAACAGACATCGCATTACAGTCGTGGCGGCGACGTTAAATAGGCATTAAGCCGCCAGCGTTCCCCTCACTGGGGAGGTTGCAACAGGAATAACTCTATATTATTCATGCAATAAAATACAAATTAAAAAGAAAAGGGATGTTAGTATGAATGAAATGGATTTAATTCATGCGTTTAAATCCATGCTAATGGTAGCTAGAGAATACGAACTAAAAATTGATGAGAAGTACGAAGAATTAGAAAATGTGCTTTTAGAAGAGTATGACTTAGAAGTATTTCATACGATGGATCACGACATGATGGATAGTATGGAAAACGTGTATCAACTATTAAATAAATAAAATGCATATTTTATAAAGAATGGGGAGATTAAAATGAACACAGGCGGGATCATGGCAGGCTCAGGAAAAGGGAAAACAATCAAGTGTAAATGCGGTATCTGCGGGCAGCAGTTCTCTATTGTAGGATCAAACTAAATAGGAGCTTATCGAACACCACCTTTACGCAACATTGAGCTATTTAATGATTTAAACCACACAATGTTTAAAGATATTGAAGATGTTGCAAATCATAATAATTCGCTTCCTAATGATTTTGCAGTTAGTATAGAGAATCTTATTAAAAATAGAGAAGAATAGGTGATTGACTACAGTACCGTCTTGGAATTTTATCTGAATAAAACAGCAGTTTCATTCAGATTACATATGATTGTATAATATAGGAAAACTAAAGCGGAGGAACAGGTTATGAAAATCATTAATTTTAAATTTGATGTTTCTTACTTTGAAATTTACGCGGAGTTTTCCAGTGAATCAGAATTTCACCAGTCAGACTATGACATACAGATGGATTTGTTGATGATGACTAAAGCTATTCTAAAGGCTGCGGGCTATTCAAATTATTTAACAGTGGATACATATATGAAAGACATTGATCGAAATTCTGTTTTCTGTTCTTATCAACTTGAAAACAGTTAAAAAAATTCAGCACTAAAACAGGGAGCTATAGGCATGTAAAAATTCACACCGCAAAACTAAATAAAACATGAATTTTAAACAAATAATTTGTTATAATTTTTGAAAAAGAAGGGGTGTTTTCATGAATTTGACAAGCTTAACAGGTGTACATATTTCACATGATGAAGCAAGGGAGCTTATAGAAACGGTATTCCCTAACATATTGAATCAGATTGAATACAAATTTCAAAGTGCTACATTATACGGAGTCGGAAATGTAGATCCAGAAGATGTAAACCTAATAGTGGGGACTTATAACACTGACAACAAAGTAATAAAAATTATTGATACCCAAGATCATGATAAGATGATACAAACAATTATCCATGAAATTGGCCATGCTATTCATTTTCAATTATTACAAGGCCAAAAATTTGTCTTCTCCACAAATAACAAAAGCAAACGAGCCGAATTCAACTATATGGAAGACTTCGCAGAAGCATTTAAAGATTGCGTTTTACATCTTTATCATAATAAAGAGATAACCAGAAGGGATAAACAGATGATGAGTATTATAAAACCAATTCAAAGGAGCGGCATAAATGAACTTACATAACAACCTATTCCACGAAACGAGAGAACAAATCAAATCATACTTACCCCAGAATCCTGTGACATGGTCAAAGAATGGGGGACGCAGGAGCAAGTGCAGAGGGATATTTTGAGTTTGAAAAGGAACACCACGGCAGCATTAACGAATATATTTCTTGGCGTGTAAAGTCGCCTTACTTTCATTAAAAACTAATTAAAATAACAATCATCATTATAGATTGATTCTGATCTTGAATAAAAACATTATTTTATGAAAAATTTATTTCTGAAGAGAAGGGTTAATACTGTAAAGTGTATAACAGCTTCTGTCTTTTATTGCGGGCAAATTTTGATACGCAAAGGGATTTTTTAAGATACCACCTAGCTCAATAAAAAATTAAAACAGTATAACAGCAGCGTATAAAAGTTGCGGGCAATTTTTGCAGAAACGATATAACAGCCAACCCGAAAAGTCGCGGGCATTTTCTGAAATAGGAAAATTCTGATTGACGTTTTTAAATAGTCAAAGTAAAGTTGTATAAGAGGTGAGAAAAATGATTAGATCAAATTTAAAGGCGATTGCAGACGAAGCAGGAATTTCAATTTCTCGGTTAAGTGCCGAAATAAATCATGGAAAAGAAACCGTTAGAAAAATGTACAACGATGACATGGAACGATACCCAAGGGAATTACTTGATAAGCTTTGTAAACATTTCAATTGTGAACCAGGTGATTTAATAAAATTCGAAAAAGATGAGTGAATTTTAAAGTGTCTGAATAAAACCATACTTTTATTAGAAAACAAAACTGAACAACTTATAGTCTTTGAAAGGAAGGATACAAGATGCCAGTATGGAGACATGAGATTAAGATTAAGCAATACTTGACACATGAAGATTCAGATCAGGCTGTACATCAATTTGTTACAAACGCACTTCCTAAATTAAAATTTGTACTTAGAAGAGAAGAAAGACAAACTGACAAAGGGGACAACCGCGCTCTTGATGTTTTGTTTCTTGATGACTTCAAAATGGTTGTTGAGAATTTCGAATGGATTAAAGAATCAATTGAACATGGTGAAGATCCTACAGAATATGATTTTAACAGCTGGGTTGATGCTTTAAACGAATACCTGGATTGTCTATATGATATTGGTGATGCTGTTACAATTTCAAGGGATTCCAGAAATAACGATGAGAAATTTTTGTGGGTTTCTTAAGTCATTGAAAAAGGATGATATATCAAATGGATAACAGCCCATCAGTTAGAACGTTAATTTTTTCCGCACATGTCCAGAGATTGAAAGAGCTGCTGTCTAAACTGCCTGATGAGTCAATTACAAATGAAGAACTACGCGAATTGGCCAAACTTCATATAGAGTGTATAGAGATGTCTGCACATGTTGTAGAGGAAGCAAATCGAATTCTTTTGGAGGCTAATTTGATTCCTGATTCCGATACTAAAGAAATGAATGAGCTGCTACATAAGATCAAGGAAAGCAACAAAGGTAAGAAATATTTTTAGAAGAAGGAAGCGGGGGAGTATTTATGGAGCAGAAATATAGAGTGATCAAGGATATTCCGGAAGGATGGGAAACAGGTGCCACATCAGGGGATGTATTAACCGTAAAGCCTTGGGAAGGAGAATTGACCTTGATGAAAGGTGATAAAGCTGTATGCGATACTGATTCTGAATACGCTAAAGATTATTGCGAAGAGATTGAATAAAACCAGTCTTTTAAATAAGGTGAAAGGATAAGGGCAGATCGAATGACTATTGCGTTGTATGAAAAAGCTAATCATTTGAAAAGACAAATGTTAAAGTATGAAAAGTTTGACGATTCAGTTAAAAAGCTAGCCTATGAGATTTATTGTGAATTAGAGCAAAAACCTGATTATAGTAAGCCAAATAATCAAAAGGTTAAACGAGCTGAAGATGAAGAAATTAATTTAAATTTCTTTTCAAATAGAGAGCGAGTAGATTTTTTAATTGAATGGACATTAGATTTTTCGCCGATCCTCAATATCATTAATGAGCAATGTGTTTTTCCTTTAGAACAGACTTGTGATAATGACTTTGATACTTTTATAAGGAATGTTTATAATGATTATTTCTCAGAACTTCGCAAGCTGCCAGTTACAAGTACGTTTGATTCATCAATAATTAATCAAATGGAGAAATTCGGACAAAGTATTGTTAATACAATTGAGTTGTATTTAGACGGCTCCCCCAGTGATGCATTTGGCAAGTTTAAAGAAGCGATGAAAATACTTTCAGAAACTGTTGACATAGAAAAAGTACTTTTGCATGAAAATGATGCAATTCGTGTCCCGGAAACATTTTATAGGATGAGGATTGGCAAAAACGAATTCTTTACTAGAAAAGAGATGTTCCACATTCCATTTGAAAAAAGAGGAATTATACAAACAAATCGATATAGCATTCCAGGATTCCCCTGTCTTTATTTAGGGAGCTCGTCTCTTGTTTGCTGGGAAGAATTAGGAAGGCCTGATTTAAACACAGTCCAAACATCAGCTCTCAATTTAAAAGATTCAAAAATAAAAATAATGGATTTAAGCATATCTCCTAAAGAAGTAGCAGACCGTGTGAAAGAATACTATGAACTAACCTATGGCGGCAAGACTAAATTTAACTTTAACTATTTCTTTATGACTTGGGTTTTAATTGCTGCTTGTTCTGTTAAAGTGAGGCATCCAAAGAATGTATTTAAACCAGAATATATTATCCCACAGTTTTTGCTTGAGTGGATTAGGCAAAGCTCTGACTTCCGAGGAATTTGTTACTTGTCAACAAAATATAAAAGCAAGTCATCAAATGACTACACTATTTATAAAAATTATGCTTTTCCTGTTCAAACAAGAAAAAAGAAGGGGCATTGTCAAATTCTTCGAGAAGTATTTGAAATATCTGAACCTGTTCCATGGCAGACATTTTATAGAGAACGACCAGAAACAACTTCTTTGGGTAATTCAATTTATATTGATGAAAGTGTTCAATTGATCGACGATATTGACATTCTTTATAAAGATACAGACTTCGCAAGACTAGAAGAGCTTTTAAAAAGAAAATCCAAAACAATCATCTAAGGTTAAAATAAAATGACAATTTTACAGGAAGGATGTTATTGAAGTTTTCATTATTAGACAATGCAGTTGATTCGTTAAGGTCTACATTCATTTCTCTTGGAAAGATTACTGAATTAATTGATGGACAAGATCATCATATTAAAGATGCAATTTTATCTTTAAATCACGCAAATGAACTGCTTTTTAAATATCTGTTGAAAAAAGATAGAGAATATCTAAATTCGTATATGAAAGCTAAAGAAGATATGAAAAAACGGGATAAGAAGAATATCTTTGAAGTTGCTCCTAACCTTCAAACTGTGGGCTTCAGCGAAGCAATAAAAAGGCTCGAACTTTTATGCGATATTGAAGTTCCTGAAAAATTGAAGAAAAGTTTAATGTATCTAAACAAAAAAAGAAATGAAATTATGCACTATGAACTAAACCTGCATGAAGGAGAATTACTAACATTAGTGTCTTCTCTTAGTGAATGTTACGAAGTTACTGTGGAGTATTTCTCTACTCATGAGGAACACTTTGAAGATATGGTTGCCATGCAAGATTTGAAATTTCTATTGATGATCATCCTTTTAATGATCCAGATGTGGAAGCGATGCGCGAAGAGGCGTATACAGATTGGCTTGAAGATAATTACAATGAAAAGTGAATAAAAGAAGCATTTTAATCAGTTTAGTGCAACCTTTCCTATTTCTATCCGTAAGATAGGTAAATGTGTTAAACCAAATATGAGGGGGATACTTTGCAAATGGGGAGAGGCAACGCTAATTTTGAAAAAGCATTTTATAAAGCGTCAAACGGCAAAATGTCGGAGATACAAGCGAAAAATGTAACTGAAGAAATGAAAGCAAGGAGGCAGGTTTTTTATTGTCCAACTCCAAAATGTGAAGCGAAACTAAGCCATAATAAAGGTCGTGGTAAAAATCCAAAGCCATATTTTTTTCTTCGAAAATTGCCTAACGGTGAAAAAAATACACATGCAAAAGGTTGTAAGTTTTATATATTAGATGAATATGTTGATATAGAAGAAACTGTTAAGATCAGAAATAAATATGATGGAGTGAAATGGGAAGTGCCCTTGGAAGATGGTGATTATCCTCAATCCAATACCAATAAAAGTAAAACAAATGTTCCTACTATACAACCCAGCCGCAACAAAAACATTTCATATTCAAGGTCTATTAAACCCAATATCATGAGAATAAATAATACGCGCGCGTGTCTTGCTTTACGTAATGAACTAATTCATGAAGAAGCAGAAATAAGGCAGAAAATAAATCAGGAATTAAAAGACCAGGGGATTTTGTATAACACGTACTTGTATGACAAGCTGTTGATGGACATTAAAAATATGTCATATAAAAAAGCATTTTATGTACTGGGTTACCTTTGGGTATCCGAATGGAAACATTTCAAGAATTCAGAAAATCCACATTTTTTATTGAGAGGTGCAAATAAACAAATTGTAAAGTGCCATTTTGCCAAAGATGATGTTCAATATGATGTGAGTGATTTGACATGGGATATGCAGAAAAATATTAAGGCTGATTCAAAAGCAAGAAGGTCTACTTTTGTGGCTGTTAAAGCAGCTGTTAGAGGCACAGAAGTTCTAAATATAAAGGGGAAAGAAACAGAAGTGCCTTTATTAACAATATACGAAATAGGAACGGAGGATAATTAATGTTAAAGAAGAGCGTTTAAATGCTCTTCTTCATACCGCACCGACGACATTCACGTAAAAACACTCCATCTTTAACTGAACTTTTGAAAAGGGTGTAGTCACAATTGTCACAGCGTCCATGATGAACGTCTGGATACTCTTTGTAGTCGTAGACAATTGATATATCATAGCCTTTTGTTTCAAACTTTGCTTCCACGAAATCACCTTCATAAAATAAAGTCAGCTTTTTAAGAATAACAAATCTTGATACTCAAATACAGATCTATTTTATGGTAAGGATAATAAAATCAGTTTAAATTAAACTATATACACTAATTAAAAACACAAATAAACAATATAGAAATGACATAACAGCCGCGGATAATAATTGCGGCTACTTTTATCAAATTAAAAGTCTAAGTGCGAGGTGGTTTGGATTGATTGTTGAAAAATGGAAAGATAATCTCATCTTTATTGGTGTTTTAAGTGTGGGGCTGGCAGCATTTATATTATCTCTTGCTTATTTTGGACAATAATTCTTTCCTTTGTTGTATAATGGAACCAAAACAGACGTTTAGTATGTCTTACGTTTAGTTCTTTATCACCTTTTGTTTAGACAACTCGAATATAGGTTCATACTTCGGTTGTAACGAAAGGGGAGCCTAATAATGAAAATGGATGAGAAGAGGAGAAAGCTTCAAAAAAAATATAGGGAGGAAATAAAAAAGAAGAAAAATCACAAAACCTATACTATCGAAACGATTATTGTAATAGCAATTGTTCTGTTGTTTATTGCTTTGAATTTAATAATTGATGAGTTTTAGCTCAAATAATCATTTTATGTAGAGTGGGATTAAAATTGGTACTTAAAGAAAGAGGACAAATCGGACAAGAATTTGGTGTTGAAGAAATAGCTGATTATTTAAGATTAAGAGGTTTAAAACCAAAAATAGATGTAATGCGTTTTGGAGACCATTTTGGAGGAAGTATCACCTTTTGGTACAGGCTGAGAAGATATTATATAGCGCTTGTTCAGTTTGATAAACCAGGAGACGAAGATCCGCTTAGCAGCAAAAGTGGCTTTACCCAATTAGGCATGGATTCTAAAGGACAAGCAGAGAGAATAATGATTCATTTGGTTGCCCACTTTAACGGATGGTATAGAACCAACAAAGAACCAAATCCTAGAGAAGAGCATTGGGTTAATTTGTATATTGATTATGATGATTAAAGCTAAACATTGTAAGGGGGATTAATAATGACTGAAGACTTTTATTGCGATGAAGTATTAAGTGGAAAAACAAAAGTAAATAAAGTTTTTAGAAACCGAGAATGTATTAGTGTATCATCACACAAGACCTTTTTGGCCAGTCCATATAGTTGCAATTCCTAAAAAGCATATCTCTTCTTTAATAACTTTGGAAGAGGGGGATAACGAACTATTACTTGAGTTGCTTGGTGTGATAAAAAAAGGTTGCAGCTATGGTAACAAGAAAACGGTTCTTGTAGAGTACTTACAAATTTAGGAGATTATCAGGATTCAAAGCATTTTCAAAAGTTATTTGATGATACTCTGATGAATACTTTTAAAGAAATGTTAGAAGAAGGCAAGAAAATAGATGAAGAGAAATTAAATAAAACAATATATGATTTTTATTTAAATGCACCAAAAGGTTTATCAAATATGTTATATGAAGATTTAAAAGCAGACATGTCAAGAATGTCAAGAGACGAGGAGTTAATAACTGAAGAATTTGAATCCCGATTACATAGAAGATGGTATCATGGATTTTTAATATTGCATGGTATCATTAAGGTTTGTGAAGAAATATCTACTGATTTACTGGATAATTTTTATGCTGAAGAACATGTTGATAAAAAAAGACAGTTAATTCTTCAGGTTCTTTTTAAGCTTCACTCTAAAAGTATACAATTAGGTAAAGAAATATTGCGTTTATTAAAGTCAGGGTTTTCAGATGGAGCACTTGCAAGATGGAGAAGTTTACATGAATTAAATGAGATTTTTAAAATGTTAGCTTACGATTATCAGAATATTGACTTTACGTTTAAAATGGTCAATAGATTTCTCGATTATAGTGCCATAGAAAGTATAAAGGAAATGCATACTTATAAAAAAGCAACAAAGGTATTAGACTTGGATCCACTTACGAAGGATGAAGAAGAAAAAATTAGAATTAAGAAAAGAGAAATACTAAAAAAATACGGGGAAGATTTTGAGAAGCCAAATAATTGGGCAAAGCCCTTGTTCCCAAACATAAATAATAGACCTCTATACTTTTCTGATTTTGAAAAATTGGTTCGGATAGACAGACTAACTATGTATTATAAGAAAGCCAATTCTCAAATTCATGTAAGTCCTAAAGGTATGTACCAAAGCCTCTCCTTAATGAATGATGTAAAACAAGATTCTTTTTTTCTTTTTGGTGCCTCAAATTTTGGTTTATCTTTGCCAGGACAACTCACAGGCATATCTTTGAGCCAAATTACAACAAGTTTAATTTTACTGGAACCGAATCTAGACAGCTTGATAATGGGAGCTACACTGCAAAAAATGTTGGATGATTGTAAAACGACTTTTGAGGAAATACAAAATGAAATTGTTATTGAAGAACAAAATAATAAAATAAAATAATTGTTTTAAAGTCATTTGGAGGTGTTTCATGAGAGACGATGAGCGAATTAACAGAATTGCAGGGGTGATTACTCAAATATGGGAGCAGCAGCACGACAAAAGCTTTTTGCAACTCATTGAGACTTTGAAAAGTGACTACATTATGCGGCAGACTGGATATGTAGAGAAAGAAGTCTTTATTAGGGATGATGAGTTTGAGATGTTCCTAAAAGAGCATCTTAATAACTTAATAGGAGAGAGGTAGACTTAACAATAAAATTGTTCCTTTTATACACGAATGGAAATACATTGATAAAAATGATTATATTGTAACGAAAGGTGTTTACATACATTATACTATAGGTTAATATAATCTTGTGTTTTAGTGAGAAGGGGGGGGATAAGGTTATTTATTTGAATTTTTAAATATTGTTTGTGAGAAGGAAGCCTGAATGAAAAGATCGAAGATTGTGTTTCTATTTGTTTCTTGCTTATTTGTGATTTTTGCAGTTGGCTTATATTTGATTTGTATTGGTGATATTTCTAAAGATAGGAGTGCTACATCTAGTACAAATAAGAAAGAAGACCTGATGTGGGGGTATGAAATTATTGGCCAAGAAGCGCGCAATAATGATACAGAGCCTGTCAAAATAGCTATTCTTGATAGTGGCATTAATAAGTCACATAAAGAGTTTAATAATATAACCTTTTATGAATACAATGCTATTGACCCTAGTAAATCCGTTGAAGATGAATATGGTCACGGTACAGCAATTGCTGGAATAATAGCTGCAGGCGGTGAAGAGATAAAAGGGATTTCACAGAATGCTACTTTATATGATGTTAAAGTGCTAGATAGTAGTGGCAAAGGCAAAGTTAAGGATGTTGTTAGGGGAATCAATTGGTGTATTGAACAAAAAGTAGATATTATTAATATAAGCTTTGGATTTGAAAAAGACCATGATGAATTGCGTAATGCTATTAACAATGCTTTACATAACAACATTATTATTACTGCTGCCTCTGGAAATACTTTAGGCCTTACCGTTGAATACCCAGCGAAATATAGAGGAGTCTTATCTATTTCTTCTTTTGATGAAAAATTGAAAATTGATCCGGTATCAGCAAAAGGCAAAATTGATTTTTCAGCTCCAGGAGTAAATATAAAATCAATAGATAAAGACGGAAGTTATATAAAGGTAGGAGGCACATCCTTTGCAACTGCGTTTGCAACTGGTGCTATTGGCTGTTTAATTTCAAAAAAGAAAATATCTAAAGAAAATTTTCATCAAACACTCAAGAAGTATGCGGTTGATTTAGGTAGTTCAGGGTATAACAAAGAGTTTGGTCATGGGATGATTATTTGCAACAAAGGAGAGAAGTAGTGTGAAAAAGACTTTGATAAGAATTCTTATATTTACGTTAGTTTTATCTGGGGTTTTACCTGGGTTTGCAAGCGCAGAAACAATTGAAAATAAAATTGAGAACGATACCAAAACTGTAGGTATTGAAGAAAATACAAATAAAGCGTATGAAGTAAATGTTGAAAAAGAGTTTGGAGTTGCTCTTGAAAAAGATATTGAGATGGCTGTTGAAGAAAATTCAGATGAAGTGAATGTTACTACTAAGCTTGAAGCTGAGAATGCTAATGTTCAAACTGATATGAACATTAATCAGGAAACCGGTGAAATCACAGTTACTGGTATTAGAGAATTAGAAAACGGTCAAAAAGAAATTAACCATTACAATGTATTGATTGAAGAGATTGAGGGGACTGATTTTAAAGCTACGTTTGTGGATCAAAAAACGGGCGAATACTATAAAATTAGCACCATAGAAGCTCAAGCTTCCATCGTCCCTGCAATAATAGTTGGAGTTGTCGCTAAATTTGGTATAAAGTGGGCTATTAAAAAATACGGGAAAAAACTTATTATAAAAACATTTAAAAAAACAGCAATTAAGCAGGCTATAAAAAAAGTTTCAAAGTTTTCTGTTAGCAATAAACACCTCAGTAATGCTGGAGGCAGATACAGAAAATTTAATACTACAAGTAAAAGCAAAGTGAATAAATGGATAAAGGAGGCTTTGCAATCCAAGAATCTTTCCTTTACTATAAATGATAATAAAAAATTATCATTTGTCATCACAGCAAATTTAAAAAAGAAAATCGGAACAAAAGGTGAGACAAAAATAAAAATAGTAATAGGATGGGATGGTAAGATATGGACGGCGTATCCA
>Ga0180436_10000377_pt1 | contig 46854 bp, 30 predicted proteins | sample SS_ome_2_FD_132434 | JGI IMG/M metagenome (GOLD analysis project Ga0180436, IMG submission 132434) | Hypersaline lake sediment archaeal communities from the Salton Sea, California, USA - SS_3_S_2 metaG | ecosystem: Environmental > Aquatic > Non-marine Saline and Alkaline > Hypersaline >...
TGAGATCCTTCAATAACGTCAAAAGCGCAGAGAGAATCATATATGGTATAGTCGCTTATGTCTTAAATCAAAACCAGGATGTGCCCAACTACCAATTTACACAATAAGCTTGACACAATGCAAAGCCCCTGTCGGGGCAAAATCTGCTTGCTTCTACAGAGAAACAGTTATATTAATAGTAGAGGTCAATTCTCGTACAAAAGGCATCCCACACCGGGTGCCATGTCTTTGGCGGATTCTGAAGATGAGAGGCCCTCATGCCAAAGCCAGGACTATTCCCGTCGGGCCGAGTTTCCCCAAAATGAGGAGATAAGAAAATGAGATCAAGTCTGAGAGACCTTGCATTGGCAACGGTATTTGGAGTTCTGCTGATCGGCGGCGTATCCACTCTGCGAGCCGAAAATCTAAGCGTCAGGCTGGAGGCGAACCAGTATCGGATAACCGATGTCGGTGAAGGAAATCAGTTGATAAGGATGGAGGGCTTCGGCAACCTTCTGATACCCGGCAAACCGATGCTGCCGGCCAAGAGCTTCATGATCGCGCTGCCGCCCGCGGCGGAGGTTCTGTCCGTCCAGATCGAAGGTCTATCGCCGATCGAGTTTGAGGGGCAATACAACATTAAGCCGGCGCCGCCGGTATTGCCCTCCGATGGTCGGGAAGAGATGGTAAGGGAGTGCCGCCAGAGATGGCAGGACAATTATGATGTTACGTATTCATCCGATCAAGGGTACCCCGAGAATGCCGGCAGGTATCTGGGAACGGGAGGCTTGAGGAAGTACACCTTCATCCGGGTGGGCTACTTCCCCTTCTCCTACCGTCCCGAATCAGGCAGGTTGATCTTCACATCGTCCTTGGAGGTCTCCGTAGAGTATCGCTTGGGTTCAGCAACCGACGAGAGGTTAGAAGAGCTGTTGTCGGATACCAAGGGAGAACAGCGAGCGTCCCGGCTGTTGGTCAACTATTCTCAGGCCAGGGAGTGGTATCTCCCCCGAACCCCAGGACAGGCTCCCAAGCAGACCTACGATTACGTGATCATCACCACCGACGCCCTGGCATCTGCAGTATCACCCTTGGTCGTCTGGAAGCAATCGATCGGATACTCGGTGAACGTGGTCACCATCACCTGGATCGAGGCCAACTACACCGGCTCGGATCGGCAGGAAAGAATAAGAAACTTCCTTGTCGACAAGTACGCCGAGTGGGGAATCGAATACCTTCTCTTGGCCGGAGACATTGATGTTCTGCCGATGAGGCAATGCTTCCCCGATCCTTCCAATCACGATCCCAGCTCGTCATATTGCCCGACCACCGATCACTACTACGCTGCGCTCACCGGGAGTTGGGATTCGGACGGAGACGGGTACCCGGCCGAGTTTGGCCAGGACACGGTCGATTTCGTCCCCGAGATCTCGGTTGGACGGATTCCGTTCAACGATTCCGCCACGGTGGCGGACATCTGTGGCAAGTTGGTGAGTTTCGAGGGAGACACCTCGCCCTGGAAGGACAACGCTCTCTTGATTGGCGCCATGAGCAACTACGCCAACGAAAACTTCTCGGGATTCCCCCGAACGGACGGGGCCGAGCTGATGGAGGAGATGATCCCGGACATGCTCTCCGGTTGGACTCACACCACCATGTATGAGAAGACCGGACTTGACGTCTGCCCATATGCCTGCGATTACCCGGTTACCCACACCAATGTGGTGAGCAACTGGTCTGCCAATGACTACGGCGTCGTGAACTGGTGGGCGCACGGGGGGACCGATGCCGCCTGGAGGAAATGGTGGGGATACGACGACGGCGATGGCGTGCCGGAGGGACATGAGATATACTGGGACGTATTCTTCGAGAACTATGATGTCACTTCCTTAGATGACGACCACCCGTCGATTATCTTCTCCTGTGCCTGCAACAACGCCTGGCCGGAGTATGACAATCTGGCCAAGAGGCTGCTGGAGCACGGCTCGGCCGGAATGGTCGCCTCCACCAGGATATCCTGGTACAACGAGGGTTGGACGGATGAAGGGTCCGGGGGGAACGCTTCGCTTGACTACTACTTCTTTCACTACATGATCGTCGAGGGCGAGAAGGTGGGGGATGCCCTCTATTCCTGCAAAACATACTACCTCAACCACCTCTTTTGGTCTTTTGCCGACCCGGAGTGGACCCCCCAGCAGAACCTGCTCGATTTCAACCTCTACGGCGATCCGGCACTGGTAAGAGAAGGAATCTCCGAGTTCGTCCGTGGTGACGCGAACGGGGATGGTGAGATAAACGTCGCGGATATCGTCTATCTGGTCAACTTCCTGTACAGAGGCGGCGACCCGCCCGACCCGGTCGACGCCGGGGATGCTAACTGTGACACGATCGTGGATGTGGGAGATGTGGTTTACCTGGTAAACTATCTTTATAAGGGTGGTGACCCCCCTGGCTGCCCGTAACAGAAGCGTCAGCGATTGCTAGGCATTGGCCGAACCTCTTTCGAGGTTCGGCCTTCTTCTTGGTTTGCTGCGTTCAATCCCCAAAAGGCCGAGGTCAGCTGGTTTCGGGCCTCTCCCGGCAAACCGAACGCCTGCCCGAAGCCCTATTTCCTTGACTTCTCTGGGAAGTGGGCTATATTACTGAGGAAAGGAAGGGAACTTTCAAGGAGCTTCGGCGAGCTCTGCAGGATCTTCTGTTTAAAATCAAAGTCTTAAGGTCATTCGATAAACGGCTCTGTTTGAGGGCGGTTTTGCTTGTAAGTTATTCTACCAATCTAATCTCTTAATCAGCAAGGAGGATTGTCTCCATGTCCGAAAGGCGAATGCGTTTTCCGGTTTATGCAAGGATTAGTGCTGTGGCCGCCAGAAAGCAGTTTGTATCGCTGGCGCTGGTGGTTATGGTTGCTTTGCTGGCATCGGCCCCGGCGTCTTGGGCCTACCTTTGTGCCTGGGGGGAGATCTACGTCTTTGATGGCCAGAATCCGGACGACTACTCGGGCAATTCGGTTTCTGGAGCCGGGGACGTTGATAATGACGGCTACGCTGACTTTATCGTAGGGGCCTACGGAAACGATGCGGGAGGCAGTGGCGCTGGCAGAGCCTATGTCTATTCCGGCCAGACCGGCGGTTTACTCTGGACCTTCACCGGCGAGGCGGCAGGCGATGAGTTCGGTAAGTCGGTTTCCGGAGCCGGGGATTTAGACAACGACGGCTATGATGACGTGATCGTGGGTGCGTACCACAATGATGCCGGAGGGACCCATGCCGGACGGGCGTATGTCTATTCTGGTCAGACCGGAGGCCTGCTCTGGACTTTCACCGGGGAGGCGGCGGACGACTGGCCGGGCACTTCGGTATCCGGGGCTGGGGATGTGAACGACGACGGTCATGCTGACCTGATCGTGGGGGCATCTGGGAACGATGCTGGGGGCTCCAGAGCCGGGCGAGCCTACGTCTATTCTGGTCAGACCGGAGCTCTGATTTGGACCTTTACCGGTGAGGCGGCGGACGACTTTCTGGGCACTTCGGTTTCGGGGGCGGGAGATGTGAACGACGACGGCTATGATGACGTGGTGGTAGGGGCCTCCGGGAATGACGCAGGAGGCAGCAGTGGCGGTCGGGCCTACGTTTATTCCGGTCAGACCGGGGGCCTGCTCTGGACCTTCACCGGTGGGACACTCTACTCGCTTGGCGCTTCGGTATCAGGAGCTGGGGATGTGAACGATGACGGCTATGCCGACCTGATCGTGGGAGCCTACGGTGCGGCAAGCTCCGACGGCCGGGCCTACGTTTATTCCGGCCAGACCGGAGGGGTGCTGTGGACCTTCCAGGGGGAGACGGAGAACGAGAATCTGGGCTGGTCGGTCTCCGGGGCGGGGGACGTGGACGGTGACGGTTATGATGACCTTATCGCGGGGGCTTGGCAGAGCGACGCGGAAGGGGATGGAGCAGGACGAGCCTACGTCTACTCGGGTCAAACCGGCGCCAAGCTCCATACCTTCACCGGCGAGGCGATACAGGACTTCTTGGGCAATTCGGTATCCGGAGCAGGTGACGTGAACGGCGACGGCCGCCATGATCTCATCGTGGGGGCTTATCGAAACGACGCCGGAGGAACCGATGCCGGAAGAGCCTATGTCTTCTCCGGTCGCACCGATGTGTTGTGTTTCGCCGGTGAAGCCGGCGGTGATTGGTTCGGTTGGTCGGTGTCCGGGGCGGGTGACGTGAACAACGATGGTTACGATGACGTTACTATCGGCGCTCCTCGGTGGCTGGCAGGTCTCGGACCGGGTCGAGCCTGCGTCCATTCCGGAGATGGCGGGAGCCTGCTGTGGACTTACACCGGAGAGGCGCAAGGTGACGCGCTGGGCTACTCGGTTTCCGGGGCCGGAGACGTGAATAACGACGGCTACGACGATTTCATCGCCGGCGCTCCCAGCAACGATTGGGCGGGCAGTGCCGCGGGCCGGGCATACGTTTACTCCGGACAAACCGGGTCGGTCCTCTGGACCTTCACCGGCGAAGGAGAATATGACTACTTCGGGGTCTCCGTGTCGGGAGCCGGCGATGTAAACGACGACGGCTATGACGACCTGATCGTGGGGGCGGCCAGGGACCGGATTGGCGACTCTTGGGCCGAGCCCGGGCGGGCCTATGTCTATTCCGGGCAGACCGGCGGGTTGCTGCACACCTTCACCGCCGAAGCGACCGGTGACTGGTTCGGTTGGTCGGTCTCCGGAGCTGGAGACGTAAACAACGACGGATACGACGATCTGATCGTGGGGGCGCCCAACAACCAAACCGGAAATCCGTCAGGTGGCCGGGCATACGTTTATTCAGGACCATCTGGAAACATCCTCTGGACCTTCGACGGCGATCCACTGGACCACATTGGTTATTCGGTCTGCGGAGCGGGAGACGTGAACATGGATGGCCATGATGATTTGGTTGTGGGGGCGCCTTGGAGTAACGCCGGAGGCGTGGACGCCGGGCTGGCCTATGTATACTGTGGCCAGACCGGCAGTGTGCTCCGGACGTTTATGGGTGAGATGGACGATGACGAGCTTGGCAGTTCAGTTTCTGGAGCCGGGGATGTGAACGGCGATGGATACGCAGATCTGATCGTGGGGGCGCCGGGCAATGACGCCGGCGGCCCGGACGCCGGGCGGGCCTATGTTTACTCCGGCCAAACGGGGGGCCTGCTCTGCACCTTTGAGGGCGAATCCGACGGCAGCGAGCTGGGGATGTCGGTCTCCGGAGCGGGAGACTTAGACAAGGACGGATTCTACGAGGTGATCGTCGGCGCGCCCCACACTGATGCAGCAGGAACCCACTCGGGACGAGCTTACGTCTTCTCCTGCCAGGCTGAGGAAGCTTACGTCCCCGGAGATGCCAACGGAGACGAAACCGTAAATGTTGCGGACGTCGTTTACCTGGTCAACTTCCTCTACCGAAGCGGCGCCTCGCCCGACCCGATGGAGGCCGGAGACGCCAACTCCGACGATATCGTCAACGTGGCGGACGTGGTTTACCTGGTGAACTACCTCTACCGGGGCGGAGACCCGCCGATCCATTAGGTGCGCAAAGGCTAATCCTGACAAGATAAGGCCGAATCTCATCCTGGTGAGGTTCGGCCCTGTTCTTTCAGTGCGGTGTTCAATCCCCGGAAAGCCAAGATCATCTGACTTCCGGCCTCCTTTCCTGCTGGCAAACAGAGCGCCCGCCCGGAGTGCTTTTATCTTGACTTTTTTGGGACGTAGGTTATATTACTCAGGCAAGGAAGGGAACTTTCAAGGAGCTTCGGCGAGCTCTGCAGGATCTTCTGCTTAAAATCAAGCTCTGAAGGTCATTTGACAAACGGCTCTGTTTGAGGGCGGTTTTGCTTGTAAGTTATTCTACCAATCTAATCTCTTAATCAGCAAGGAGGACTAGCTCTATGTCCGAAAGGCGAATGCGTTTTCCGGTTTATGCAAGGATTAGTGCTGTGGCCGCCAGAAAGCAGTTTGTATCACTGGCGCTGGTGGTTATGGTTGCTCTGCTGGCATCGGCCCCGGCAGCGTGGGGGTACCTTTGTGCCTGGGGGGAAATATACGTTCTTGATGGCCAGGCCGCGGGAGACGTTTTGGGCTGCTCGGTTTCAGGTGCCGGAGACGTTGACAACGACGGTTATGACGACGTGATTGTGGGGGCGAAATGGAACGATGCTGGCGGAACTCATGCCGGACGGGCGTATGTCTACTCCGGCCAGACCGGAGACGTTATCTGGACCTTCACCGGCGAGGCGGATAACGACCAGTTCGGTTATTCTGTCTCCGGAGCCGGTGATGTAAACAACGACGGCTACGACGACTTGATCGTGGGAGCGGTTTATAACAGCACGGCAGGCTACCATTACGGCAGGGCCTATGTCTATTCCGGTCTTACCGGTGCCCTACTCTGGACCATAACCGGGGAGGGGGCAAGCGACGTTTTGGGCAATTCTGTTTCCGGGGCCGGAGACGTGAACAATGATGGCTACGATGACTTCATCGTGGGAGCCTCGGGGAGCGATGCCGGAGGCACCGATGCCGGCCGGGCTTATGTCTATTCCGGTCTCACCGGGGGCCTGCTCTGGACCCTCACCGGCGAGGCGGCAGGCGACCGCTTGGGCCAATCGGTCTCCGGCGCCGGTGATGTGAACGACGACGGTTATGACGATTTTGTCGTGGGAGCATCCGAAAACGACGCCGGAGGCACCAGTGCGGGCCGGGCATATGTCTATTCCGGCCTTACCGGCACTGCTCTTTGGACCTTCACCGGGGAGGCGGCAGGTGATGACTTCGGCGCATCGGTCTCTGGTGCCGGTGATGTAAACGACGATGGTCATGCCGACCTGATCGTGGGGGCCTACCAGTATGATGGGGGAGGCTCCAATAGGGGTCGGGCATATGTTTATTCGGGCCAGACCGGCAGCCTGCTGTGGACCTTCAGCGGAATCCTTTCCGGCGACCACTTCGGCCATTCGGTTTCCGGAGCAGGTGATGTCAACGAGGACGGCTATGACGACCTGATCGTGGGGGCGCGCAACGCCGGAGGGGATGTGGGTCGGGCATACATCTATTCCGGCCAAACCGGCAGCCTGCTCCACGCCTTCACAGGAGAGGCGACCGATGACGAATTCGGCTGTTCGGTTTCCGGGGCCGGGGATGTGAACAACGACGGTATTCCAGATGTGATCGTCGGGGCGGACAGGCACGATGGCACGGCCGGCGATGCCGGCAGGGCATACGTCTTTTCCGGCGTGACTGAAGTGTTCTGTTACACCGGCCAGGCGGCAAACGATTTTCTGGGCTATTCCGTCTCGTGGGTCGGCGATATCGACAAGGACGGATACGACGATGTGATAGTGGGCGTACCCGCGGATGATCAGTGGGGCGTGGATGCCGGTTACATGTACGTCTATTCGGGCCGGACCGGCAACTTCATCAGAAGCGGTTCTTCAACCTTCGCGGGCGATAATTTTGGTCTTTCCGTTTCGGGCATGGGAGATCTGGACAACGACACCTATCCCGACTATATGGTGGGCGCGCCGGGCAGAGATTACGGAGGGGACAATGCCGGTGCCGCCTACGTCTATTCCGGATATAACAGCAGCATACTCTGCACCTTCTACGGTGATGCCCCCGGCGAGTGGGTTGGCTACTCGGTCTCCGGAGCCGGAGACATGAATAACGACGGATATGATGATGCGATCATTGGGGCGCCACGCGCCGACCAGTACGCCACCGACGGAGGAGAGGCGTTAGTCCACTCCGGTCCGGACTGCTGGTGGATTTCCACCTGGTACCTCACCGGTGAAGAAGACGATCACACGGGCCATTCGGTTTCCGGGGCGGGAGACATGAACAACGACGGCTACGATGAGCTCCTCATCGGGGTGCCTGGGGCCGACCATGCCGCTACCGATGCGGGAATGGTCTGGTGCTGTGCGGGCTATACCGTCGAAGTGTTCTGGAGCGAAACCGGTGAGTCTGCATACGACGAGTTCGGGTTCTCGGTGTCCGAGGCCGGGGATGTGAACAACGATGGATTCGACGACTGGATCGTGGGGGCGCCCTATAATGATGCCGCTGGCCCCAATTCCGGTAGGGCTTATGTTTACTCCGGCCCCAACGGGGATTTGCTTTACAGCTTCCCGGGAGAGGCCGCACAAGACTACTTCGGGTATTCGGTCGCCGGGGCCGGGGACGTAAACGGAGATGGTTATGACGATCTGATCGTCGGAGCTCCATATAACGATGCAGGCAGTTTTGACGTCGGGAGGGCTTACGTCTTCTGCGGCCGGACCGGCGCTCTCCTCTGCCTTTTCAGCGGGGAGGAGGTGTGGGAGGGGTTTGGCCATTCGGTTTCCGGGGCCGGGGATGTGGACAATGACGGGTTGGACGAGGTCATCGTGGGTGCGCCATACAATAGTGCCGGGGGCACCGAGGCCGGAAGAGCTTACGTCTTCGGATGTGAGGCATTCGCGACCAGCATTTGTGGGGATGCCAATGGAGATGACATAGTCAACATAGGAGACATAGTATATCTGGTTAGCTACCTGTACAAGTCCGGTCCTGCGCCGGCGCCGGAGTGCGTGGGCGACGTCAACCAGGATGACATCATCAACGTCGGGGACGTAGTCTACCTGGTCAGCTATCTGTACAAAGGGGGTCCCTCGCCCTCTCCATACTGTTGCATGGAGTTGCTCGAGAGCTGCCAGGGGCTTGCGGATCGGCGAGCAGCAGAGCAGCCAGGCAATACAGCCAACCCGGGTGAGAGTGGTCTTCGAGCGCCAACCCGCTTGCCGTTTTTTGATTAAGTATTGGCCCGATGGTCAATCAGCCGGAGTGTCACTGTTTGCGGACCTAAGGATAAGCGAGATCACCTGGTAACCTTTCAATCAAAATGAAGGAGGGATGACATGCCCGTAAAGGTAAAGAACTCCCTGATTGCGGGGCTGATCTTCGTGGTAGCAACTGCTGCCACGTGGACTACAACATCCCCACCCGTGTGGGGCCAACGCTCCTGGGGGCTAATCTACACCTTCGACGGGGAGGCGGAAAGTGATAGATTGGGTTACACGGTTTCCGGAGCCGGGGATGTCGATAACGACGGCTACGACGATTTGATCATTGGGGCGCCTTACAACGACGCCGGCGGCGACAGAGCCGGAAGAGCCTATGTTCAATCCGGCAAGACAGGGTCTCTGCTCTGGAGCCTCACCGGGGAGGCAGAACGAGACTATTTTGGCTCTGCCGTTTCCGGCGCCGGGGATGTAGACAACGACGGCTACGATGATTTCATCGTGGGGGCCCATGGAAATGGCGCAGAAGGCTGGATGACTGGCAAGGCCTATGTCTATTCCGGTCTCACCGGTGGCTTGCTGTGGGCTTTCACCGGGGAGGAAACAGAGAACTATTTCGGCTGGTCGGTTTCCGGTGCCGGGGACGTAGACAACGACGGATATGATGACCTGATCGTGGGGGCGTACGGAAATGAAGAAGGAGGCTGGTTGGCCGGCAAGGCCTATGTCTATTCCGGTCAGACCGGGGGCTTGCTTTGGACCTTCACCGGTACCACAAACGATGCACTCGGCGCGTCGGTCTCCGGGGCCGGGGATGTAGACAACGATGGCTATGCCGACGTAATCGTGGGTGCACCCACGGCGGCCACCTTCGACGGTCGGGCTTATGTCTATTCCGGCCAGACCGGAGCCACGCTCCATACCTTTACCGGCGAGGCGGAGTGGGACTACTTCGGCTGGTCGGTTTCGGGGGCTGGCGACGTGAACGATGACGGCTACGACGATCTGATCGTGGGTGCCTATGAAAACGATGCCGGAGGAACTGAAGCCGGAAGAGCCTATGTTTATTGCGGCCAGACCGGGGACCTTCTCCGGACATTCACCGGAGAGGCGGCGGGCGACAGTCTCGGCTATTCGGTTTCCGGAGCGGATGACGTGAACGACGACGGCTATGACGACCTGATCGTGGGTGCGCACGGCGCGGCAGGCGGCAAGGGTCGGGCACAAATCTATTCGGGCCAAAGCGGCAACCTGCTTCAGGCCTTCACCGGGGAGGCGACGGATGACCGCTTCGGCAAATCGGTTTCCGGGGCCGGAGATGTAAACAACGACGGTATGCCGGATGTGATCGTCGGCGCGGAGAGTCACGACGCAGGAGGCATTGACGCGGGCCGGGCTTACGTCTATTCGGGGGTGGGGTATCAGACCGATTGCCATGACATCAGCCCGGAGGCGGGTGTCATCATTCAGCATGATCAGATCGGCCATACCTGGTACGAGTTCCAGCAGAGCGGCTCCATGGGCCGGATGATCTCGGTCAGCTCCGGCGGCCATCGCCATTTCTCCTGGATGTCTTCTGACGGCGAGTACCCACCCGGTTATCGTCACGTATATGCCAACTGCAAGGATCCGGCTGGCCAGTATATTGGTGAGGGGGATGTCGACGGTGCAATCGGCGCGAGTCCGGGCTACAGCAACCAGGCGCACACCACCGATGGGAGGTCGGTGGTGGTTTATCACCGAACATACCATCAGGCCCCGGACCCTGCCACTCACTGCATGCTGGGCATTGAAAGCAGCGTCTGCAGCCGAGATTTTGACTACCTCTGGGACCTTCCGGACGAAATTCCCAGTGCTCCGTCAGAGGAGAGGTGCCTGTGGCCCAGGCTTGCGGTCAAGTATGACGAGGAATTTGGCGGTGACCGTATCCACGTGGTGGTGACTGAGGGTAACCCCTTTGACGGAGAGGCGTTAATGGTGGCCTACCAGCGGTGCTACGAGGGCACCATGGGTCAGCTAATCTGCCAGGCTTACGTTGACGGCTCCACTCAGACTTACACGCTCGACCCCAACGTGAACTATCCTCACAATGAGGTTGCCCCCTTTGATTACACTTGCAGCCGCGCGCCGGTGGTAGAGGTCTCTTTTGTCTCCGAAAGAGTAGTGATTGCTTTCGTTAAGCCCGCCTGCGACGACGAATCGTGCGACTATCTGGGCGATATCGCCTACGTCGAGTCCATGGTCAACGGTGACGATTGGATTGACGGGAGTAATTATCCTCCGCAGGACACCAATATCACCATGTATGGGTGTGGTTATCCCGAGGACGAGCGGGCCTGGAGCGATTTGAATGCCTGCTATGACTACAACGACAGCTTGCACGTGGTCTGGTCTACGGTCGGATTTCCCGACGTGGGTTACCATGATCCTGGAGTCTCCAAGCTGTATCACTGGAGCAAGGAGACCGGCAAGGTGATGATCACCAGCGCAATCTGGGGAGGCACCGATCCCGGAGCTTACAACGCCAACATCGCCAAGATGAGCATATCCGCCATGGATCCGATACATCACCCTCCCGATTCAACCTACCTGTACTGCATCTGGACCCAGTTCAACCCGGACGACAATGCCTTCAACCGGTACTCCAACGGAGACATCTATGGCGCTGGCTCCCGTGACGGCGGGTCGTCCTGGGGTCCTTCTTATAACCTGACCAACACCAAGACGCCGAATTGCCTTTCCGGCGATTGCCTGAGCGAACACTGGGCTTCCCTGGCACAGAACCTGCAGGACGGAAAGCTGCACATTCAGTATGTCTGCGATAAGCATGCCGGGGTGGCGATCTATCTCGAGGGCGAATGGACAGAGAACCCGGTGATGTACCTGGAGCTGGAGGCCTGGGATCCGGGAACCTCCTTCATCCGGGGTGATGCCAACGGCGATGAAACTGTAAACGTTGCAGACATTGTTTACACGGTGAATTTCCTTTACCGAGGAGGCGATCCGCCAGACCCGATGCAGGCCGGAGACGCCAACTCCGATGATATCGTCAACGTAGCCGACGTGGTCTACCTGGTGAACTACCTCTACCGCGGCGGCGACCCGCCGTCCTGATATCTGTAAGACACTGAGCCGTAATCAGACTCGGCCGGACCTCGAGGGTGTGAGGTTCGGCCTTGTTTTTTGCTGGGTCAGAGTGCTCGAAATCACTACTTGACAGAATAGCGTAATCCGATATATTACAGGTACGGTTATGCTATTAGGGGCTCAGTCGGTTTTATGCCGAGAAATCAGTCTGAAAGACGAAAACCTGTTTCTGAAGCGAGGTTACCAGGCAAGAGATGACCTGACGTAACCGTAGAGATCAAAATCTCACAATAGGAGGCAAGCGAGAATGAAGAGAAGCTCTAACGGTTTCGGAGGAAGGGGAGGAACGGCCCTGGCCCTTTTGATTTCGGTGATTCTTACAGCCGGCAGCCTGTTTTTGCCGTTGATCGCCGCAGCCAGCGGGCGAGACTCGTCGGCAGAACCCCTCTGGACCTTTGATCCCGCACTCGACATCCGACACGTTGAGACAGCCGATCTGAACGGGGATAATGTCGAGGACGTCATCGCGGCCGAATACAGCTCGAACTACTACGGGAGAATCTCCATGGTCTGGGCCATCGACGGAAGAACCGGCGATACGCTCTGGTTCTACCAGTCGGACGACGGCATCCGGTCCATGACCATAGGCGACATCAACAACGACGGCGTGATGGACGCCGTGGCCGGTGCGTCCTACAACTCCGGCGACACGCCCGACGGACGGGTTCACGCCGTAAACGGCACCGACGGTAGCCAGCTCTGGGCCTACTACACCGGAACGACCAATAACACGGTGACCGTGGGCAATCTGAATGGGGACGACTACCCGGACGTGGCGGTGGGCTGTTTCGACGATTACGTTTACGCCATCAACGGCCAGACCGGCGGGAACCTGTGGAGCAAGCTCATCGGCAGCCTGTGGATCAATGCGGTGGATGCCAAAGACGTCAATGACGACGGAATAGACGACGTGGCATTTGCCCACGAGTATCTGGCCGGCTGGGATAACTTCCTTGGCGTTCTGAACGGGACCAACGGCTCGGAGATATGGATCGATACGGTCGAGTACGTGGTGATGGACGTTCTGATAGACGACGTGGACAGCGACGGCAATCTCGAGGCGGTCTTCGGCGGCATTCACAGCACCGACCGGGGGGAGGTGTTTGTCAGAGACGCTCTCACCGGCACCCCGGAGTGGAGCTACGATCTGGGGGCTCTCAATCACACCAACGGCAACATCGTGCTGGCCACCTACGACATCGATCAAGACACCGATTTAGACCTCATCGTCGGCACCTATCTGGGCACTCACGTGATCTACGCCTTCAATGGCGACGCCGACGTTCCCCTTTGGATATCCGACACCCTGGACGGGAACACCAGGGCCATGGACTTCGGTGACGTGAACAGCGACCACGTGACAGACCTGGCGGCGGCCACCAGCGACCGGGTGCAGGTCCTGGACGGGCGCGACGGCACCAAGATCTGGTACTACTCGGTGGCCGGCACCATTCAGGACGTGAGCTGTGCCGATTTCGACGACGACGGCACGGACGAGGTCGCAGCCGGAGGCGGGGCAGAGCACAGCGGAACGCCCCCCGATCCGGGAAAAGGAGTATGGGCCCTGCAGACGGTCAAGTCGCCTCTCCTCTGGGAGTACACCTTTGGGGAGTATGGCAACGCAATAGCCGTGGCTGATTTGGACGACGACGGAGATGAGGACGTGATCGCCGTCTGCTCGGTGGATGATTTCGCCATCGCCCTAAACGGCGAGGACGGTACCGAGCTCTGGACCTGGGTCGGGGCGGAGAATCTTTACGCCGTCACCACCGGAGATTTCGACAAGAGCGGGCAAGCCGACGTGGCCGTGGCCGGGAACGACGACCGGGTGACCGCCATATACGGAACTCACGGCACCACCATGTGGCCCTTCGATACACCCACCAACCAGATTTACAGGAAGTGCTTGAAAGCAGCAGACCTGAATGGCGACGATTATGTCGACGTTATTGCAGGCAGCGACGATAGTCACGTCTATGCCATAAACGGCTCGACCGGCATCGAGCTATGGAGTACCGCGGTGGGAGCTACTGTCAACGATGTGGTGCTGGCGCAGATGAATGCTACAGGACCTGTGGATGTGGTGGTCGCAGTCGGTACCGGCGCCACCGGCGAAAAGGTGGTGGTGCTGGACGGGTCGGACGGGGGTCTGCTCTGGGACTACATCGCGCCCGAAGGGGTCGAGCACGTGACCGTGGCCGACGTCACCGGCGACAACGTGCCGGATGTTGCCGCTGCCATCACTCCCTTTGCGCCCAAGCAGATCATCATGATCAACGGCGCAACCCACGGCTTTATCTGGTCCCAGCCTGTGGCTGCTGCCTCCAACGTACACAGCATGAGCTCGGGCGATTTGAACGGCGATCACGTCCCCGACGTGGTGGTGCCGGGCAATTCCACCGACAGAAAGGTCTTTGCGCTGGACGGCATCGATGGTCACGAGCTGTGGGGCTTTGAGACCGGCGGCGAGGTCAACTGCGTTTTGGTTTACGACGTGGACAACGATCACAAAAACGAGGTGGTGGCAGGGTCGGATGACCAGAACGTCTACGTTCTGGACGGCCTGACCGGTGATGTGGAATGGAGCTATAGTTGCGCCGACGACGTGATGGACGTTAAGGTGGGGGATATCAACGGCAACAATCTGCCCAACATCGCCTGCGTCACCTTCGGATCCGACGGGATGGTCTACGCTTTCAAGTCGCTGGCAACCGAAGAGAGCTACGTTACCGGCGACGCTAACGGAGACGGGGTGATTAACGTGGCGGACATAGTCTACCTGGTGAATTTCCTTTACAGACACGGCGATCCACCCGATCCGATGGAAGCCGGGGACGCCTCCTGCGACGGAATAGTCGACGTCGCAGATATCGTCTACCTGGTTAACTACCTCTATCGGGGCGGAGACCCACCAAACTGTTAGCCGCGCGACATGAAACTGCGAGATACTTGGCCGAGCCTCTCTTCCGGGGCTCGGCTCTTTTTTGAGCCGTTCTCACCGGAAATCTCCTTGCCAAAACCGGGAAACTAGATATATTTAATATATCAGGACAGTTGCCAATTGAACCCGGGGATAACGCGCGGCGCGTTTTTGGCCAAATTCCCAAACGGGAGGTTTCCATGCCAAGAAAATGTCTATCGATTTCAGCAATGTTGGGCTTCCTGCAAGCTCTATGCCTGTTCGGCACGTCCTCGTGGGGTGTCTGCCCGGAGGATACTGTTGACCACGGGGAATGCGACACCATTTATCTGGCGCCTTGGCCTGCAGATACCCTCCAGTATGGCGCGGGGCCGTATTTCGTTCGGGTCCCGTTCTTCGTTACCAACGACCTGGTTGGATGGCGGGATTCGATAGCTGGAATTAACGTTCCGTTGTGTATAACCCACACCAACGCCTCCAAGTACTGCAGCGTCTCCGCGTACTGGAACACCACCAGCACGCTTTACCTTGCGCCGGATTTCAGCACCAGGAGTATATTCCGCCACATAGTGGAAGGTGAAGATACCCTGTATCACAATCGTATGGCGGACATGGCCGCGGATTTTTCCGGAAGAGACTGGGAGACCAAGGCGCTTTATGCTGAGAGCGACAGCTCCTGGTGGATTTATGCCGGGGGAACCGAGTCTTTGTTCGTCGCTCCGCATTTTTGGATGGGCCTTCTCGCCACCGGGGGCAGTGATCAGTTCTGGTGGGAAGGCAGTGGGGTGCTGTTAGCCACCATGACCCTCAAGCTGGAAGACACCATGCAGATCTGTTTGGACACCTGCTTTTGGCCACCCGGTAGCAACTTTGCATTCTTCAACAGGCAGGGGCGTGATTGGGTTCCCAGGCTGGGGACGCCGCACGATCCCCATTCCTATCATGTTTGCTTCAATGTACGGCGTTCCGATTTCCTCCGAGGAGACGCAAACGGAGATGGACTGATAGACTTGGCCGACATTGTCCATCTGGTGAACTATCTGTACAGAAGCGGCGACCCGCCCGATCCGATGGAAGCCGGAGACGCCTCCTGTGACGGAATAGTCGACGTCGCAGATATTGTCTACCTGGTCAACTACCTATACCGGGGCGGAGACTCGCCAAACTGTTAGCCGCGCGACATGAAACTGTGAGATACTTGGCCGAGCCTCTCTTCCGGGGCTCGGCTCTTTTTTGAGCCGTTCTCACCGGAAATCTCCTTGCCAAAACCGGGAAACTAGATATATTTAATATATCAGGACAGTTGTCAATTGAACCCGGGGATAACGCGCGGCGCGTTTTTGGCCAAATTCCCAAACGGGAGGTTTCCATGCCAAGAAAATGTCTATCGATTTTAGCAATGTTGGGCTTCCTGCAAGCTCTATGCCTGCTCGGCACATCCTCGTGGGCCGTCTGCCCAGAGGACCCCGATGATGCCGGCCAATGCGACACCATTTATCTGGCGCCCTGGCCTGCTGATACTCTTCAGTATGGCGATGGGCCTTATTATGTGCGCGTTCCGATGTTCGTTACCGCCGATCTGGTCACCTGGGAGGATTCAATTGGTGCTTTCGTGACTCCGTTGTGCATCACACATAGCAACCCATCCAAGTACTGCAGCGTCTCTGCTTATTGGAACACCACTACGACACTCTACTTCGCCCCGGATTTCAGCACACGAAGCATATTCCGCCATATCGTGGAAGGTGAGGATACCCTGCATCGTAATCGGATGGCAGACATGGCAGCCGACCTCTCGGGGGAAGACTGGGATACCAGGATAGTTAGCGTCGAAAGCGACAGTTCCTGGTATGTTCACAGCGGAAGTACCGATTCTCTGTTTGTGCCACCACATTTCTGGATGGTCCTGGGTGGTCACGGAGAGCAAGATCACTGGTGGTGGGAGGGGAGCGGAGTACTGCTGGCCACTGTGACCTTTAAGCTGGAAGACTCCATGCAGATCTGTTTGGACAGCTGTTTTTGGCCACCCACCGGCCGCTTTGAGTTCTGGAACGGGTGGGGGACTCGCGGTTGGTTTCCCAGGCTGGGGACCCCGCATGACCCGGACTCTTATCGGTTCTGCTTCAACGTCCGGCGTTGCGATTTCGTTCGAGGAGACGCAAACGGAGATGGACTGATAGACTTGGCCGACATCGTCCATCTGGTGAACTATCTGTACAGAAACGGCGATCCGCCCAGCCCTCTGGAGTCCGGGGATGCCGACTGTGACGGGATAGTCGACGTCGCCGACGTGGTCTATCTGGTGAACTACCTCTACCGGAGCGGAGACCCGCCGGGCTGTTAACTACAAGACACCCAGCGTGGAATAATACTCGGCCGAATCTCGAAGGTGAGAGGTTCGGCCGTTTCATTGAAGCTTCGCGACACGGCGATGACTCAGAGAGCCTTTTGGGATACCCCAAGAGTGTCGACCAGCGATTCTGATTGACAAATCCCTGAATTTGCCTACCATAAAGATAGAGCGGCTGTTTCCGAAAGATGTATTGGGAGAGACAATTCCCTCTCCAGGCCAGAGATAGTCAAGGAAGGGTCTATGCGTACCCTGACAGTTGTATCTTGCGTTTTGCTTTTGGCCGGCATGGCTGCTTCTGTCGCAGGCACTTCCGAGATATCCAGAGGTGCCTGGGAGAGGGCCATTGGGGACGTTCCCGAGCAAACCGAGAGCGGCTGCCCCAACCGGGGGATCGTGTTGGGGGGATTTGGGGCCGGCGCTTTCATGTACAATATCAGCGGCTCCTTCGGACCCTGGGCGCACGAGGTCGGATGTTACGCCAACTTCTGGATGAGAGAAGCGGCGTTCCACGTTTATGAGAAGAAAGGCGCGCAAACCATCGTCAGGTGCCTGTCGGCAGATACCGCCAGGATGCCCACCTGGCACAAACTTCGGGTCGGTGACGGAACCTACTACGCCCTTCAGCCCAAAGGGTGGTGCGTATACGACTGCTTCGGCTGCGAGGTGTCCTCAGAATTCTTCAGCCCCATCATTCCGCATAATTATCAAGAGACCTCCTATCCGGTGGCAGTCTGGCAGTTCGAGCTGGCAAACCCATCCGCTGAGTCCACCGAAGTATCGGTGATGTTCACCTGGCCCAACCCTCCCTTTGACGGCGGGAGGCAGCCCAGAACCGGTTTCACCAACACGGTTGTCGAGACGGCCGATCTCATCGGAATCGTGATGAAAGCAATTCATCCCTCAAATACCCCGGAGACTCAGAATTCCGAATGGTGTATAGCCACAAAACAGACGGAGGGTGTCGTCGTCTCCTGCGCCAGTTGGGACAGGTCGGGTGACGGGGTGGACATCTGGAGCGATTTCTCCGACGATGGCATTTTGTCGAATTCCATCAACTCGCTCGATTCCGCAGCTGCTATTGCCGTCAAGACCGTGCTCCCACCTGATGGAAGCATCATCGTCCCGATGGTGCTCTCCTGGGATTTTCCCGTGGTCGAATTCAAAAGCAATTACGGGGATGGTCACAGCACCCAGTGGTGGAAGAGATACTGCGAGTATTTCGACACCTTAAGCGACAATTCGTTTGAAATCGCTGCCGAGGCTCTTCAGAATTATCAGGACTGGGAGAACCAGATCGATGCCTGGATGTCCGAATTCACGGACGATCCCAGATATCCGGGTTGGCTCATCTGTGCCGCTTTCAACGAGCTCTACTACAACCAGTTTGGTGGGTCCTTCTGGGAGTCCGGACTTCGGTCCGGTCATCCCCAGGAGTTCATGGGCCTTCATCCGGAGGATCACAAGAATTTCATCATGGAATCGCAGGCCTATACCCTCTCCGGCAACATCAACGTGGGCCATTACAGCTCCGTCGTCTATGCTAAGTTCTGGCCGGAGATGGAGAGGGATCTTTTGCGGTGTCACGCTGATATTGTGATGCATTATGATCAATGCAACCCTACTGTGCCGCATCAGACCTCGCCCGAGATCGGCGCGCCCAGGGATTTCGATTCGGAAGATTCGTGTAAAACGGGTGACCCCTTCTTCGTGATGACCCCCCATGCATATCCGGGCCGTCCTGCGCCCTGTGCCCCGGGTGACATTCACGTGCTTACCGATAACTCCTCCAAATTCATGCAGCGATGCTGGAGGTATTTCTCTCTGTACGAAGACATGGAGTTCTTGGAATACGTCTGGCCTGCGGTGGAGAGCACCTACTGCTTCATGAAGAGCTATGACTGCGAGAGAACGGCCAAAGATTCACTGCCAGATGCCCGGGGATATGATAACACCTACGATGGCTGGAGCATGTGGGGAACGGACGCATACAGCGGCGGGTTCTGGGTGGGGGCTTTAGAGGCTATGGACACGATGGCGGTCCTGCTCAACAAACCGGTGCAAGATGAGGTCCGGACCTGGCTGGAAGCTGCCAAGAGAAATCTTGACGCTCAATTGTGGGATTCGGCGGGACTCTATTACAGAATAGACACCGAAAGCGATTATCCGACCGCAGTGTTCAGCGACGCGCTGTGCGGGCAGCGCTATTGTGAGACGCACGGTCTGTCCGACATTTTGCCTCGATCAAGGATGAACCAGCATCTTCAGAAAGTCTATGACATCTGCGTGGCTCCGAATCCGGATTTCGGGGCCAAGCTGGGCAGAATGCCGGACGGCTCGACCGTGCCCAGCGGGGAGGCATATGTTGATGAATATTGGGTCGGAACCACCTACTACGTTGCCGCCTTGATGTTTCACGCCGGGCTGAAAACCGAAGCGCTGAACACCGCATACGGAGCATACTATCCGGTCTATGAAGCAGATCACCTGGCCTACTGGTTTAACACCCCCGAGGCCTGGACTGACGGAGGTTACCTGCCCAGACCGAAATCCGACTCACCGGGCAGGAACAACAACGGGGCACCGGGCTCGGAGTCAACCGTGGGCAGAGCGGACAGCGTCTCCATATACGCCCACCAGTACCAACGAGCCAGAGCGGTGTGGGAGCTTATGTTTGAAATCCAAAGCGATTCCACCTTCTTCCAGGCAGGCGACGCCAGCGGCGACGGGATCATAGATGTTGGCGATATAGTCTACTTGGTCGGCTATCTCTACAAGAACGGCCCTGCTCCTTCCCCTGTCGGTGCCGGAGACGCTAATTGCGACGGGATAGTTGATGTGGGTGACATCGTCTATCTGGTAAGCTATCTTTACAAAAACGGACCGCCGCCCGGCTGCCCGTGAGGAGAAATATCGAGTCGTCGAGCACCCGACCGAGTCTCCGAGTAAGAGGCTCGGCCGTATCTTATCCCTCGGTCCTTCTTCCTGCAAGCTCGCTTTCCCTCAGCATCCCTGAACTTGGGAGGTGCCACATCATAACCTGCTCTTGCGTTCCACGGCTTGAAAAACGGATGCCCCTCCGCTTCTTCACTTGCTTTGCGCGGGGCACAACTTAAGGCACCCGCCGGAACTTTGCCGCTTGATTCTACGCACAAAAAACTACAGTGCGTCAGAGAGTCTCTGCAGGTTTTTCCGGAGGTGAGAATTGTCCAGAAAGAACGTGGTGGTCTTCGTGTTGAGCTTGGCAAGCCTTTCAGTCTATGCCTTCTGGGCTATGCCTGCTTCTGCCCAAACGCCCCATATTGTCTCCACCTCACCCGCACAGAATGAGTTGAACGTACCGGTTTCCGGAAACATAACCGTGACTTTCGATATGGAAATGGTTCAGCTGCCCTTGCCCCGCCGTTCCGTCTACGCGTTGGGTGACGTGGTTTATCCGGCAAGTTGTCTCTACAGAAACGGGCCGCCGTCGGGCTGCTCCTGAGGAGAAACCTTTCAACTCATTTGGAAGGAGGCCCCTGTGTCAAAATGCAAAATCTCTGTCTGGATAGTCGCGGTTATACTCTCGGTTTCTTTTACGCTGCCCTCGTTCGGAGAGACCATAGTGGACACCGCCTGGGTGAGAAGATATAACGCACCGGCTAACGGCGATGATAATGGTTACTTCCTTGCAGTGGATAACCTCGGAAACGTCTACGTCACGGGAGAGAGTTATGAGGGGATAACGCACGAGGACTTCGCCACAATCAAATATGATGCCTCAGGCAGTGAGGTTTGGGTTCAAAGATACAACGGGCCCGGAAACGGCGATGACGTTGCTCGTGCCGTAACAGTGGACGTTTCTGGAAATATCTATGTGGTCGGAAAAAGTCCGGGTATCGGAACCCACTACGACTACGTTACCATAAAGTACTACCCAGATGGTGATACAGCCTGGGTGAGAAGATACAACGGACCGGCAAACTACTATGATCGGGCTCATGACGTAACCGTAGATGCTTCCGGTAATGTCTATGTTACCGGAGCAAGTTGTGGAATCGAGACAACAGATGACATCTCCACCATCAAGTATTATCCCAACGGAGATACCGCCTGGGTAAGAACGTACCACAATGGCTCCGAGTCGCCTTTCGACGTGAAAGTGGATGGTGCGAGCAGCGTGTACGTGGCCGGATATGCTCCACAGGGCACCGGGGAAGCTTCGGACTACGCTACTATAAAGTATTACCCAAATGGTGACACTGCCTGGCTGAGAGGATACAATGGGCCGGGCGATGGATGTGATGATGCCTGTGCCGTGGCTGTAGACGACTCTGGAAATGTTTATGTGACCGGATGGAGTTGGGGCATCGGGACGGACCAAGACTGTGCCACCGTGAAATATGATCGCTCGGGCAACCAGATTTGGGTCCGAAGGTACAACGGACCGGGAAACGGGAACGATAATGCCTATGCCATCGCTGTGGATGATTCCAGCAATGTCTATATAACCGGGACCAGTCTCGGCATTGGGACATACCCGGACTACGTGACGGTGAAGTATGATTCTTCAGGCAACGAGATCTGGGTCCGGAGGTACAACGGAACGGGAAACGGGTACGATTATGCCCATGCCATAGCAGTGGATGGTCTCGGAAGCGTTTATGTGACCGGGGTCAGTTATGGCGATGGGACAGACTACGACTGTGCTACCGTAAAGTATGATTCTTCAGGCAATGAGGTTTGGGTTCAAAGATACAACGGACCGGACAACGACTACGATTACGCCTACCGCGTGGGACTGGATGGCTCCGGAAACGTTTATATCGCGGGAGGAAGCTACAGCAATGAAACCTTCTGGGACTATCTTACCATAGGGTACTCCCAGGTCGCGCGCGGCGATGCCAACGGTGACAGTATCATAGACGTTGGGGACGTGGTTTACCTGGTCACCTATCTTTACAGAAGCGGACCTGCACCCTCGCCCGTAGAAGCTGGAAATGCCAACTGCGACGAGACACTCAACGTGGGTGACGTGGTCTATCTGGTAACTTATCTCTACAGAAACGGCCCACCTCCCGGCTGCCCGTAACCACGGGCGTTCAAGCGCATCAGACCGGAATTCGAGCCCACTGGAGGCTCTCCGCTTGCGGCGCAGTATGTTGCGGTTGCTAATACACTGACTTATCGGCTTTCAACACCTTATCCTGTGCAAGAATAGGGCAAGGGATGCCCTTTCGCATTCGGTACGCAACGCAGGTTGTTGCGTCGGACACCACAAACTGTGTTCAGGCGAACAGATCCCCCACATCTCAATTTCTTTGTTTTCAATCAGTTAGAGTTCGCGAACCGCAATCTCTCAGACATCCTCTCTCCGGCACAGTTTTTGTATAGGTATAAGGACGTTGGTTGCCCCTTCAGATTGTCTTTCTGCTTTACGCTCCGTCTGCTCTAAGCCCGGCAGACGGAGTTTTTTTAGCCGCACCGTACCGGAAGACATCATTCGTTTCATCCGTTCAATCCGCTAACCGATCCTTATTAGGTCCGCCGTCGATCGTCCGCTGTCCGCCGCAAAATCCCTCATACCTGCGTAATCCGCTTCATCCGTTGACCGCTTTTTTGTTTCTTCCTTCCACCTTGCCTCGTATATTGCCCAAGTGTAGCAGCAGCATTCCAGAAGAAGACTAACGACGGCGGGTCGGATGTCTTACAGATCCGTTGGAAATCCGACCCCTACGAGTAATGAAATGAAAGAGTATACCCGCTACATCACGCCCGGCTTTGCCCCTTACGACCCCATCGAACTGGCAGAGATGACCGAAAGGATCTGCTGCCGCGGCTCATCGCGCAAGTATACCAGATTCTGCAGGGTGGGGGTCTATGGCGGCATATCCACAGGCTACACGGTGGGCTGCTGCCTCAGATGCATTTACTGCTGGGTGGGATGGTCCAGGGATTTCCCCGAATCGCACGGAAAGTTCTATACGCCCAGGCAGGTCTTTCAGAATCTCATTTTTCACGCCAAGAAGAAGAGGGTGTCGAAGCTGAGAATCTCGGGAGGCGAGCCGACTCTGTGCAAGGAGCACCTCCTGCAGGTGCTCGAGCTTGTCGGAACCACGAGATATCTCTTCATGCTGGAAACCAATGGCATCCTCTTAGGCCACGATCAAAACTACGCCAAGGAACTGGATCGATTCAGGAGCAACCTGCACGTTCGTGTTTCCCTTAAGGCGGCCACGCCCGAGGCTTTTCAAAAGCGGACCGGAGCGGTGGGTAAGTTCTACGAGCTTCCTTTCTTGGCCATCAAGAGTCTCGGACAGACCAGCCTGGATTTTCATGTGGCCTGCATGAGCGATCCCCAGGTGATGCCCAAAGAGAAGAGGACGTTGGTGCTCCGGAAACTCAAAGAAGTCGGCTATCGCGATTATCTGGAAGAGGAATACTGTGATCCCTATCCCACGGCTGTGGCCCGCCTGGAAAAGGCAAGGGGAGACCTTTTCACTCAGTAAGATGATTCTATTCGGGCCAAATCTATCCGGACCATCACCATTTCGGATCGGACCCGGAACGGACGTCATGCGGGCAGCGCATTACCGATGGTGCTCCTGCTTAGACAGCAAGCTTGGGTCAAACCGCCCAGGCCGAATTCTCCTTGACAAAGTCCACAGATGGGTTATGCTTGTGATGAAACGTGGCGTCTTAGAAGGGTGCGCCAGGTCAATGAGCTTCACGGCCGCATGCACTAACCGGAATTCTTGATCTCATTGAGACAATTCAAAGTCTCTTTTTCACGGAGGTCGTCATGCGAAGAGTCCTTTCGATTCTCGGAATGCTGGCAGGAGTGCTGGGTATCCTTTCCGCGTCGGTTACGGCCGTGGAAAGAACGGTAGATGAGTCGAGCATCAAAGAGTGCATCTCTCCGGCAACCACGCTGAAGATAGCTTCGGTCAAGGAACTCACGGAGAGCAAGGACATCTGCGAGGTGAACCATGCCGGTCCTCCCGCCTGGTGTATGGAGAACTGGATTCAGGGACCCAGGGAGTACTACGCCTCCTATCAGGATCCACTTCTGGCCGGCTGCATCGATCCGTATCCTTTCCAGGTGGTGGAGATCAACTTCATGCTGTGTGCCACCCTGCCTTGCCTGACAGAGATCTACGTGGACGTGATGGAGGCCAACTTGGATGATCCCACTTGCCCCTTCCCCGGCCAAAGCGTCTTTACGTCCGATTTCATCACCCTCGACATACCGGGTCCCGGCAACTGGCTGGTTACCGTGCCACTGGAGGAGAAGGTCTGCATGGAAGCTCCGTACTTCGCGGGATTCTGTTTTCCTCAGGAGGTCGACGGCCTGGGGCCGATAACCGATGACACCCCGGACGGCTGCCAGAGCTACATCTGGTTCGACCTCGACCCCTGGGACTTAGTCAGCCAGGTGGGTTTCCCGGGAAACATCCTGCTTCATTCCACCGGATTAACCGCGCCTCAAAATACCTGCGGTGAATACCCCGAACCTCTCCCCTACATCGTTCAGCCCAGGGACACCGCCTGGTACGACCAGTGCTACTTCTCCGATTCGATCAGGATCACCGTGGACGATACCAGCGATGGCTCCGCGATCGACTACGCCACCTTCGACTTTATGGATGAGGGCGGAATATGGCACCCCATAGGAACCGACTACGACGGAACCGATGTTTGGATCAACGATTGGGACACGTCCGGGGTGGATGGTGACGGCTGGAGTCATGTCTGGGTTGGGGAGGGCCTGGAGGAGGGCTACTATCTGATCAGAGCCACCCTGACCGACTCTATGGGCCGCTCGGCTTCCGATACCATAACCACCTACTACGACCCCCTACCCCCCGTGCCGACCATCATTCAGCCTGAGAGCACGGGAGTCTACTGCGGGCCCATCGAGGTGCTCTTCACCGTGGATGCAGATCACATCGCCGAGATGGAGGGGACCATCTACAACTTCAGCGAGGGCTGGTTGGGGGAGGGCAAGGGTGCCGATTCCACCTACAACAAGGGGATTCCCCTGATGCACCAGGACTCCCTTTACAGGTGGGGCAAGAGCAAGACCGGTCAGGCGGTCAATGCTGGCTGCGGCCCCACCGCGGGAGCCGCCTGTCTGAAGTGGTGGGCCGGACAGAGCCCCGGCTACGCACCGCTCACCGCGGGCCTGAGTGACAAGCAGTTGGTCAATGCCCTGGCCGGCAAGAAATACATGAAGACCAGCCCCCGGACCGGCACCAAAGCCTCCAGAATCACGACCGGTTTGAACAAATGGGTTTGGGCCAAGCTGGGATTGTGTTGGTTCAAGAATGTGATATACGAGAACAATATAAACAAGATAACCTTTGCCCTTTACGCCAGAGAGATAAAGAGGGAGGACATCATAATCGGTTGGAGCGGAAAGCCCTGGCATGCCACCACCGGCAACTCGGTGACCGCTCAGTCGAGCACCTACGATGTGATGAATCCTGCCACCGGCGCGATTGAAACCTACAAATGGCCCAAGGGCTCCGGGAACAGGAGGATCGGGAAGATATGGATCTTATCTCCCAAGGTCCAGCCGCAGCCTCCCCCCGGGACTCCCGGTCCGCCGCCCATCTATCACTCTGATAATACCTACGGAATAGTCTGGTCACCCGACACGTCAGAAACGCCGTACAACAGGCACTACACCTTTGAGGTGACCGTGACCGATTCCCTGGGCCACGTGGGCAGGGACCTGTTCCACTTCGAGTTGGCCGACTACGTCTGCGGCGATGCCAACGGAGACGGGGTGACCAGTGTGGGAGACATAGTATTTAACGTTAACTACCTGTACAAAGGCGGTGAGTCCCCTGTGCCGATCGAGGCGGGTGACGCCAACTGCGACGGGATAGTCAATGTGGGTGACGTGGTCTACCTGGTAATCTACCTCTACAAGGAGGGTCCGTTGCCGGGCTGCTTTTAGACTGGCGGATTGAAGAGAGGCTATACTGGCGACGGCTCCTCGATATGAGGCGGGAGGTAAGTTCTATAAGTTTCGGCGGCTCTGCGGTGGCCTCAGAAACGAAAACCCCCGGCAGCTGAGTACCGGGGGTTCCCGTGGTAAAGGGACTGACGCTAGTCCCTATGTTTTGTTGTACTTAACTCCCCAGAAGGGTTTTACACAGAACAGCACTCATTCTTCCAAAGGCTGAGACGTCTTGAACCTAAACCGGTCAGAACCCCTTACCCATGGGGTGTCTGCCGTAATCAAAGCCCGAAAGGGGAGCTAAGTCTCCTCTATTGGCCCCTAAGCTCTGCCTGACTCGCCTCAGAATTTCTTGCTGCCTTTGGTACCTTTAAGATAATAAACCCTCTCCCCTTGTCAAGTGTTTTTTTCAGGAGAACCACGTCTTTCGAATGTTCCGCCACGTCTCTCCGGCACATTATGGCCGAGCGGGAGGTTGCCAGAGCAATCCTGATCGACTGCCGCTGGAGTGATCCCGATATAGTGCTCTGCCGTTCAAAGCACCTTCCGGGGGTGCTTTTTGTTTGACAAACAGCGACTCCGCCCTTATTTTCTCATAGCACAGGGATTCGCGCGGGAATGCATGAAGAAAGTCGATTTCATAGAGAAGGTGAAGGGGACCATACGACGGTTTGGGCTCCTGACAAAGGGCCATACCGTTCTGGTGGCGCTCTCCGGAGGTCCCGATTCCGTGGCCCTTCTTCATGCTCTGGTCGCCGTCAAGTCAGAGTTCGGCCTTAAGCTCTGCGCGGCTCATCTGAACCACAAGCTGAGAGGGAGGGAGTCGGACCAGGATGAGACATTCGCCGGGGATTTGGCCTCCGGTCTGAAAGTGAGATTTTTCTCCAAGAGGATCGATGTAAGGAGTGAAGCGAAAAGGAGAAAACTGAGCATAGAAGAAGCTGCCAGGGAATTACGATACCGGTATCTGGAGAAGGTGGCCCAACAAGTGAAGGCCGACAGAATCGCTCTGGGGCATCAGGCCGACGATCAGGCAGAGACCTTCTTGATGAGGCTTATCAGAGGGGCCGGCAGCGCAGGGCTTTCCGGCATCCCGCCCAGAAGGGGTAAGATCATCCGACCGCTGATTCAAATCAGACGCGCGGAGATCGAGGAGTTTCTTGAGGCCAACGGATTTCCCTGCAGGCTGGATTCATCCAACTATTCTCCCGATTACCTCAGAAACAGGATCAGACTCTCTCTTCTGCCGAGAATCGAAGAGGAGTTCAACCCCAAGATCGTGGAGACTTTGAATCGAACCGCGGACATCCTATCCCTGCAGCAGCAATACATCCGGAATGCCAGCGAGCGATTCTTGGACACCATTTGCACAACCAGGAGCAACAGCGTCACTCTTGACACGGGGGCGCTGGCGGATCTTGACAAGTGTCTGCAGAGAGAGATGGTCCGGCTCTGCATCAAGAGACTAAAAGGGGATCTCAAACAGCTGACCTTCGAGCCGGTGGATCGAGCCCTGGAGCTGGTTCATCAAAGGAAGAGCGGGCGGAGGGTGCAGTTGGTCGATACCATATGGGCGGAGGTGAGCGGAGGTAAATTCGTCGTCTACCGGAGAGGGAAGAGAGGGTACAGCTATCCTCTCCAACTGCCGGGAGAGGTTAATCTGAGAGATCGGGGCATGAAGATCAAGGCTGAAATCCTCGAAGCTGAGTCCCTCTCCGATAATCTGGCATCCCGGAATCCAAACGTCGCCTTGCTCGACTGGGGGAAGCTGAAAGAACCGTACTCCCTTCGGAATCGGAGAAGGGGAGACAGATTCGCCCCCTTGGGAATGAAGGGCACCAAAAGCCTTGCCGATTTTCTAATAGATGCCAAGGTGCCCCGATACCTTCGGGATGAGGTGCCGGTTCTGACCGCGGGAGATGAGATCATCTGGGTGGTGGGACACCGAATCAGCGAGAGGCACAAGGTCACCGGCAAGACCAGGAAGGTTATCAGGCTTCGGGCGGCTCTTTCGGGATGACCGGTCATGAGCCGGGCGCCCGAAGATTTGGGCATATATATCGAGGAGAGGCACGTAATAATAGTGTGAGACCCAAGCCGGTTCCGGTCTCACCTTGAATAACACGATAAATGGCCCTGATGAGCAGAAAAGCCAAAAATCCTTTGCTCGTGACTTCACCCACAGGTTGAGATGACAAAGCGCGAAATCGGACCTGGCCTCTGAGGGGTTCTTCACTGGGGAACCAAGAAATGAATTTGACCGGGAGACATTTCCAAAAAGGAAAAAAGATCAGTTCGTTCAACTTGCTGCGGCGAAGAGACCCGAGTGACCAGGGCAAAAGACCGCCTCCACCCCGTCAAGGTCCGGGAAAAAAGAGGCCCCCTGACGGGAAAAAGGATGAATTCCGGTGGAAGAAGGGAACCAGGACCCTGATCTTCTGGGTCTTCCTTCTGCTTATCTCCATCTCCCTGTTTCAGTACTACTCCCGCAGCAAAAGGGACGTGCTCACCATCAACTACACCGAGTTCATGCAGCAGTTGGAGGAGTCCAACGTCAAGAAGGTGACCCTGGTGGAGAAGGACATTCAGGGTGAGTTCGTACGGAAGCTATCCAGAACCACGGGAAAACAGACCGGCGACTTCGCCAAGTTCGAGCTCCACATTCCGTTTGAGGACCCTTCGCTTTTGGAGAAGCTGGAGACAAAGAACGTGGAGATAGATGCAGAGCCGCCCAGCACCAACTGGTCGGGGATAGTCCTCACCTCGCTGCCCTGGATAATCCTGATCGTCTTCTGGCTGTTCATGCTCAGACAGATGCAGGGCGGGCCCAAGGGTCTCTTCTCCTTCGGGAAGAGCAAGGCCAAGCTCCTCTCAGGCGACCGGCCCAAGGTGACCTTCCAGGACGTAGCCGGGGCGGATGAGGCCAAAGAGGAGCTTCAGGAGATAATCGAATTCCTGAAGGATCCGGGCAAGTTTCAGAAGCTGGGGGGTAAGATACCCAAAGGGGCGCTCCTTCTGGGAGCACCCGGGACCGGGAAGACCCTTCTGGCCAAGGCCATCGCCGGCGAGGCGGGGGTGCCTTTCTTCAGCATGAGCGGGTCGGACTTCGTGGAGATGTTCGTGGGAGTGGGGGCCTCGCGGGTGAGAGACCTGTTCGACCAGGGCAAGAGAAATGCTCCCTGTATCATATTCATTGATGAGATAGACGCGGTGGGAAGACATCGTGGGGCCGGGCTTGGAGGCGGTCACGACGAGAGGGAACAGACCTTAAACCAGCTTTTAGTCGAGATGGACGGGTTCGAGTCCAACGAGGGGGTGATCCTGCTGGCGGCCACCAACCGGCCGGACGTTCTGGACCCCGCCCTCCTGAGGCCGGGAAGATTCGACCGGCAGATAGTGGTGGACACGCCGGACGTCAAGGGAAGAGAGGGGATACTGAAGGTGCACACCCGGAAGATACCGCTCTCCGAGGGTGTGGACCTCTCCGTGCTGGCCCGCGGCACACCGGGCTTGTCCGGCGCCGATTTGGCCAACATCGTCAACGAGGCCGCGCTTCTGGGAGCCAGAAGAAGTCACGACAAGGTGACCATGAAGGATTTCGAGGACGCCAAGGACAAGGTGATGATGGGAACCGAAAGAAGGAGCCTGGTGATCAACGATGAGGAGAAGAAGCTGACCGCCTATCACGAATCCGGGCATGCCCTCATAGGTAAGCTGATTCCGGGCTCGGACCCGGTTCACAAGATGACCATCATACCCAGGGGTCTGGCACTGGGCACCACTCATTATCTTCCCATAGACGAGAAGCACACCCACTCAAAGAAATATCTGGAGACCAAGCTCTTAGACATGATGGGGGGACGGGTGGCCGAGAAGCTGGTCTTCAACGAGCTCTCAACCGGGGCCGCAAACGACCTGGAAAGAGCCACCGGGCTGGCAAGAAAGATGGTCTGCGAATGGGGGATGAGCGAAAAACTGGGGCCCCTGACCTTCGGCAAGAAGGAGGAACAGATATTCCTGGGGCGAGAGATAGCCACCCACCGGGATTACAGCGAACAGACCGCCCAGGAGATCGATAAGGAGGTCAAGCGCATCGTGGAGGAGGCGGAGGCCAAAGCCACCGAACTTCTCACCGCCAACGTGGATAAGCTCCACATTTTGGCCAAGGCCCTGCTGGAGAGAGAGATCCTGGATGGCCAGGAGATCGACAGAATCCTGCGGGGAGAAGAACTGGAACCGGTCAAGCTGGACACGGAGAAGAAGAAGTCTTGAGTTCACCAGTCCCTCGATCTCGCACCCTTCGGGTGTTTGCCTTCCCCCGATATTGAGCCTTCCTTCCACTCTGAGGTTTCGCGACCTGAGGGCGGGATGAGGTGTACGATTGAAGACAGAACGAGTCCTCCGCATGGATAAAAAGAAGATTCAAAAAGCGGTAAAAATGATCCTGGAAGCGGTGGGCGAGGATGTCCAGCGGGATGGGCTTCGCGATACCCCCAAAAGGGTGGCCGACTTCTACGAAGAGATATTTGCCGGGCTCTCGGAGGACCCCGAGGCTCAGATCAAGCTCTACTCGGCGCCCAACCAGGACGAGATGATCATCGCCAAGGAGATCTTCTTCCACTCGCTGTGCGAACATCATCTCCTTCCTTTCTTCGGATCGGCGCACGTGGCCTACATCCCCTCCGACAACAAGATCACCGGATTCTCCCGGCTGGTGCGGGTGATAGAGGTTCTGGCCAGAAGGCCGCAGCTTCAGGAGCGCCTGACCGCCCAGATCGCCGACGTCCTGATGAAGGTCTTATCCCCCAAGGGCGTACTGGTCATCCTGGAAGCCGAGCAGATGTGCCTGACCATGCGCGGCTTGAGAAAACCTGGATCTGTTACAATTACCACCGCAGTGAGAGGCGATCTCAAAAAAGCCTCCTTGAGAAAGGAAGCCTTCTCTCTTATAAAGGGATTCGTCCCCGAGGATAAGTCGGAGGAAGATTAGAATTCAGCCGGTTCACTTGCAGCCAGTATCCATCTGTTAAATTATCAGGTCTGCTCTAAGGCGGATGTTATCATCCGCCTTTCTGCCCGGGGAATCGGATCCCACCGAGGGCAGCCGACAAGAAGGGTGTGCTTTGATGATTATGCAATTAGGCAACAGGAATATCGATCTATCCTCGCGGACGCACATCATGGGGGTGCTCAACGTTACCCCCGATTCATTCTCCGACGGGGGCAGGTTCCTTAAGTTGGATGATGCGGTCAGTCAGGGGATGAAGATGATCGAGGAGGGCGCGGATATCATCGATGTGGGGGGCGAATCCACTCGCCCCGGATCCGATCCGCTCTCCACAGAAGAAGAGCTGTCACGGGTGATTCCGGTGATAGAGTCTCTCTCCGCAAAAACCGACCTGCCCGTCTCCATCGACACCTACAAGGCGGAGGTGGCCAGGCGGGCCCTGCATGCCGGCGCGCGGATGATCAACGATATTTCCGCCCTGCGATTCGATCCGGGGATGAAGAAGGTGGCCGCCGAATTCGGAGTCCCCGTCGTGCTGATGCACATCAAGGGCACTCCCAAGGAGATGCAGAAGGATCCCGATTATGACGACGTGATTGCGGAGATCAAAGAGTATCTGAGTGAGAGTATAAGGAATGCCCAGGAGGCGGGGATCGATCGGAAGAAGATGATCATCGATCCGGGCATAGGTTTCGGAAAAAGAATCGAGGACAATCTAAATATCTTGAAAAACTTAAAGGAGTTCTCTATATTGGGATGTCCCATTCTGATCGGCTGCTCGCGAAAGTCGTTCATCGGAAGGGTTTTGGATCTGCCCGTGGAAGAGAGATTGGAAGGGAGCTTGGCCGCCTTGGCTGCGGCGGTGATGAACGGGGCAGACATCGTCAGGGTGCATGATGTGAAAGAGAGCAGGCGAGTCGTCAGTTTGATCGATGCCATCATGCACGCGCAATAGGCAGCCATTCCGGTGGCGGGAATCTCAGCTCGTTGATACTCGTATGGAACTGTTTCATATCAGCTTCATAAAGTTCACGTTGGCGGATTTGATCGACGTCGCCCTGGTGGCATTTCTGTTCTACCGGGTGTTGATCCTGATGAAGGGGACCCGATCGGCCCAGATCGTGCTGGGGGTATTCCTGCTCTTCTTCATCTCCTTTCTGGCCTTCTGGTTTCGCCTGGAAGGGCTCACCTGGCTGATCACCAACATCGCCACGGTGGGGATTCTGGTGCTGGTAATCGTGTTTCAGCCGGAGCTGCGAAACGCTCTGGCCCAGATAGGACACAACAAGCTCTTTCGTCTCTTCTTCAGATACGAGAAGAGCAAGACCTTAGACGAGCTGGTCAAGGCGGCCATCCGGCTTTCCCAGATGCGCTACGGAGGGCTTCTGATAATCGAAAGAGAGATCGGCCTGAAGGACTTAATCGAGACCGGCAAGGCCCTAAACGCCGAGGTCTCGGCCGATCTTCTGGTAACCATCTTCACCCCCTACACTCCCCTCCACGATGGCGCGGCCATCGTCCAGGGGGATTACCTGGTGGCGGTGGCCTGTACGCTGCCCCTCACTCAGAATCCCCGCTACGGCAAGCTCTTTGGGATGCGCCACAAGGCGGCCATCGGGGTGACCGAAGAGTCGGACGCCATCGCCCTGGCGATTTCCGAGGAGACCGGAAAGACATCGATCGCCTACAAAGGGGTTTTGTACCAGGACATCGACAAGTCGACCTTGAAGGAGAGGCTGGTCAAGATGTCGAAATCCGGCTGACCGATCGGTCGACCCCCAAGTTTACCTTGGAGGGCGTAATGCTCTTCATCGACTATGCGGAGATTTCGGTTAAAGGGGGAGACGGCGGAAGAGGATGCGTCAGCTTCCGGCGGGAAAAGTATGTGCCCAAGGGCGGGCCGGACGGCGGAAAAGGCGGGGACGGCGGGAGCGTGATAGTCCGGGTCGATCCTCATATGACCACCCTGCTCGATTATCGGTACAAGAAGCACTATAAGGCTGAGAACGGAAGCCCGGGTGAGGGGGCTTTGAAAAAGGGGAAGAAAGGCAAGGACATCGAAATAAAAGTCCCTCCGGGGACCGTGGTCAAGGAGCTGGAGGGCGGCAAGATCATGGCGGATCTGACCGGGAAGGATCAAAAGGTTACGGCAGCTCGGGGGGGCAAGGGGGGCAGGGGAAATGCTGCCTTCAAATCTCCCACCCATCAGGCCCCCAGGAAATCGGAGCAGGGAGGTAAGGGCGAGAAGATGAAGCTGGCCCTCGAGTTGAAGCTCTTGGCCGACGTGGGGATAGTCGGGCAGCCCAACGTGGGCAAATCGACCCTGCTCTCCCGGCTCTCGGCCGCCAAGCCCAAGATAGCCGGCTACCCCTTCACCACCCTCACCCCCAACTTAGGGATGGTGAAACTGGAGTATCACCGCAGCTTCGTCTTGGCCGACATACCCGGCTTAATCGAGGGTGCCCATCAGGGAAAGGGGTTGGGCCACCAGTTTCTTAAGCACATTCAAAGGACAAAGCTCCTTCTTTATCTCCTGGACTGTTCATCCGACGATATCCAGGGCGATTACAGAGCTCTATTGGAGGAGATCGAGCTCTTCGACCCACTGCTTGCGCAACGCCCCAAGGTGGTTGCGTTGAACAAGATAGACCTTTGCGAAACGCCAGAGGAGACAAAGATCGATGGCGGCAAAATTCCGCTTTATCACATCTCTGCTCTGACCGGAAAAGGGCTGAAGGAGCTGCTGGGAGTCCTGACATCCAAATTAGAGGAAACAGGCGAATCATCCTGAAGGATGAGGTTTTTTTGCCCTTGGCGGGATGCGATCATCCCCCGGCATGCAGAAGAAGCACGAGGGTAGTAGTTTGGACACCTCCGAGTTGAAAGCCTGGCTGGCTCTCTGGACCGTCCCCAATATCGGGCCGATCCGGTACGTCTCTCTGGTCAAACATTTCGGCTCACCCGAGAAGGTGTTGGCTGCGTCCGCCAAGGAGCTGGCCGAGCTGCCCGACGTGGGACCGGTGACCGCGGCCAGCATAAGGAGCAGCGTCTCCTGGGAGACTGCCGAGGAGCAGCTCAGGCTTTGCGAGAAAAACCAGGTGCAGGTCGTAACCTTCAAAGACCAAGGCTATCCCAAGAATCTTCTCACCGTCTACGATCCGCCTCCTATCCTCTTCGTGGGGGGAGAGATCAAGGAGCAGGACCGGAGTGCGGTGGCCATGGTGGGCTGTCGCTCGGCCTCCTCCTACGGAAGAAGGATCACCGAACGGATCAGCCGGGAGCTGGTGCGCACAGGGATAACCATAGTCAGCGGAATGGCCCGGGGCATCGATTCCATCGGCCACCAGGCCGCCTTAAAGGAGAAGGGACGAACCCTGGCCGTGTTCGGATCGGGCTTAGACGTGCCCTATCCGCCCGAAAACAAGAGGCTGGCCGGGCAGATCAAATCCTCCGGCGCGATCATCTCCGAGTTCCCTCTGGGGACCCAGCCCGAGGCGCCTAATTTCCCCCGGCGCAACAGGCTGATCAGCGGGCTCTCCCTGGGCGTGGTGATAGTTGAGGCGGGAAACAAAAGTGGTGCGCTCCTGACCGCCCAGTGTGCCTTGGAACAGAACCGGGAGGTATTTGCCATCCCGGGCAACCTCGATTCCAAAAACAGCCAGGGAACCAACCGGCTGATAAAGGAAGGGGCCAAGCTGGTCACCGCGGTGGAGGATATCCTGGAGGAGTTGCCGGTTTCCGCCCGGGTGGAAAAATCCGGCTTTCCGGCGCAGCCACAGAGAGACTTATCCGGTCTCTCCCCGGCCGAGAGAAACATGTTCGAACTGATCTCGGATGAACCTCATCACATAGACAAGATCGCCTCCCAGGCCTCTGTCGGCGTGCCCCAGGCGCTCTCCACGCTGCTGTCGCTGGAGCTCAAGGGCTTGGTCAAACAGCTTTCCGGGAAGGTCTTCGTACGAGCATAGATTCTCAAGAAAAACCAGTTCGTTTTGGCGAAAGTTGATGCGGTGACCAAGTTGCCGATACAAGTAGGGGACGAGCTCTGGTAAAAGTTCTTGGATTTTGTTCCTTGAATTTTTCCAACCGCTTGCATTTCTCGGTCATATCACTTAAATTGCAGAACAGGCACCTTTGGCCCGCGATATGGAGAACGGCAAAGGTGGTCTGTTGGCTGAAGAAAGGCAACGTCTTGATCGAAAGGGAGATTCAGGTCACCAATAAATGGGGACTCCACGCCCGCCCGGCCGCAATGCTGGTGAAGACCGCGTCCAGATTCAAATCGGAGATCTGGCTGAAAAAGGAGGACGTGGAGGCAAATGCCAAGAGCATCCTGAGCGTGATGATGCTGGCTGCGGAGGTGGGGAGCCGGGTGATCATCAGGGCCGAGGGGGATGACGAAGAAGAAGCCGTAGAGACTTTGGTCAGGATCTTCCGGGAGAAGTTCGGAGAGGAATAGGTGAAAAAGCCGAATAAGCAGGTCTGCGTCATATATCGAGGCACGCCGGCCTCGCCCGGGGTGGTGATCGGGAAGATGTTTCTTCTTAACCGCGAAAGCATCGAGGTGGTGGAGGAGACCATTCCGGAAGGCGAGGTGGAAAAGGAGATTCTGGAGTTCAAGAGGGCACTGGTCGACAGCAAGGAGGAGATCGCCAGGATCAGGGAGAAGGTGGCCAAAAGGATCGATCCGGATCACGCCAAGATATTCGATGCCCAGATGATGATCGTCGAGGACGATGTGATCAACGACCAGGTGATCGAGAAGATCAAAAAGGATCGCAAAAACGCAGAGTTCGCCTACCGCAGCGTGATCGACCATATCGTGGTCACCATGTCCGCATCCAAGGACGAGTATCTCAAAGAGAGGATAATGGACATAAACGCGGTGGCCAATCGATTAATTTACAATCTTCTGGGAATGAAGCGACTGACCCTGGAAAGCATAGACTCTCCGGTGATCCTGGTTGCCAGATCTCTATCCCCCGGCGACGTGGTGCACATGAAAAAGGAGAAGATATTGGCGTTTGCCACCGACATGGGCGGCGGAACCTCGCACGTGGCGCTGCTGGCCAAGTCGATGGGCATCCCGGCGGTGGTGGGATTGAAGAACTTCTTCGATCAAGCCCAGGACAAACAGAGCATCATCTTGGACGGGGTGAAGGGAGAGGTGCTCATCTGCCCGGACGAACAGACGCTCAGGGAATATGAGAAGAGAAGAAAGTATATACTTCAAAAGACCGAAGAGCTCTCCCAACTCAAGCTCCTTCCCGCTGAGACACTGGACGGGAAGAAAATAGAGCTTTCCGCCAACATCGAGCTTCCCTCCGACGCCGATTTAGCCTTGGAGTACGGCGCCGAGGGGGTGGGCTTGTTCCGAACGGAGTACCTGTATATCGCCCGGTCCGACTTCCCCGGTGAAGAGGAACAATACGAGGCCTACCGGGAGGTCGCGGACAAGGTCTATCCCAAATCGGTCATCCTGCGGACTTATGATTTGGGCGGTGACAAGTTTGATGAACACAGCCGGGGTGTCTACGAGACCAACCCGTTTTTGGGCTGGCGGGCCATTCGGGCCTGCCTGGATCTCCCCGAGATGTTCAAGATCCAGCTTCGAGCCATGCTAAAGGCCAGCGCCAAGAAGAACATCAAGATCATGTTCCCCATGATCTCGGAGGTGGGAGAGCTCGAGAAAGCCAAGGCCGTTCTGGAGGAGGCCAAGGAGGAGCTGAGAAAAGAGAGCATTCCGTTCGACCAGAACATTCAGGTGGGCATCATGGTGGAGATACCTTCCGCCGCTGTCTCCGGTGATGCGCTGGCCAAGGCCTGCGATTTCTTCAGCATCGGCACCAACGATCTGACCCAGTACACCCTGGCGGTGGACCGGGGCAACGAGAAGATCGCTCATCTCTACAGGGCATTTCATCCGGCGGTGCTGAAGCTGATAAAGCAGAGCATAGAAGCCGCTCACCGCAATGGCATCTGGGTGGGCCTGTGCGGAGAGATGGCCGCCGATCCCTTGGCCACCATGCTTCTGGTGGGCATGGGAGTGGACGAACTCTCCACCTCCGCCATGGCCATACCGGAGATAAAGAAGATTATTCGCTCGGTGAAGCTTGAAGATGCGAAAGACCACGTCCGGCAGGTGCTCAAGCTATCTACCCTGGAGGAGATAGAGAGATTCTTAAGCGACGCCTACGCCAAGAGGTTCGGAAAGAACAACAAAAGCAGGATCGCGTGATTGTCTTGGTTAAAAGAGATTCGCTCACATGAAGAGTCAACGTAGATTCGGGAGCGTCTGAGCAAAGCTAACCCACTCAAGTAAGGGATGAATAGCTGGTGAATCCCCTGGATGATTTGGAGAGAATCAGGAAGTTGGATCAAGGCGGTATGTACGATCGCATCTACGACTTCTCTTCGCAGTTTGAGGATGCGCTCAAGCGGACCCGAGACGTTCGGATTCCTGATCGGGACAAGAATGATGTAAACAACATAATCGTGGCCGGCCTGGGCGGATCGGCCATCGGCGGCGACCTGGTTCGCTCGTACCTTGCGGACAGGCTGAATATCCCTTTCTTGATCTGCAGAAACTACACCCTCCCCAGCTTCGTCGATTCATCCTCCTTGGTCTTCGTCTCCAGCTACTCCGGAAACACCGAGGAGACCCTGTCTGCTTTCCAGGTTGCGTCCGGCAAGGGCGCCAGGCTCATCTGCATGACCTCCAACGGCGAAGTTGGGAAGACAGCCTCGCAGAGAGAAATCCCCTGCGTTTCCCTGCCCAAGGGCTTTCAGCCCCGGGCCGCGCTGGGCTACTCCTTTGTCCCGGTGCTGGCCATGCTGGGAAGACTCGGTTTGGTCGAAGGCGAAGAGGCGAACATAAAGCAGGCAGGTGATTTTCTGGCTCGGAACAGAAGCAAATATCTGGTGGAGGTAGACGCCGATGGGAATGAGGCCAAGAAGCTGGCCATGAAGCTTCATGGGAAATTGCCCATAATTTACGCCTCATGTGATCGGTTCGACGCCGTCTCCACCAGGTGGAAAGGGCAGTTGTGCGAGAATGCCAAGATGCTGGCTTTCAACAACGTCTTTCCGGAGTTTAATCATAACGAGTTGGTGGGCTGGAAGGTGCTCTCCGATTACCGGGACGATCTGATCGTGGTGGTCTTAAGAGACCGGGAGGATCATCCCCGCATCCAAAGAAGGATGGATATCGTCAAAGGAATTATTGAAGACCAGAAGGTGGAAGTGATAGAGGCGCAGAGTTCAGGGGAGAATCTCCTCTCGCGGATATTCTCCCTGATTCAGTTGGGAGACTTCGTCTCTTTCTATCTTGCAGTTCTGAATGAAGAAGACCCATCGCCGGTCAAGGTGATAGACTATTTGAAAGAAGAGTTGGCAAAGCAAACATAATGTGTCTCTCTTGTCATGCCGAGTCCCCCATACGGGGGGCGAAGAATCTAAAACCAGATGCTTCGCTCTGCTCAGCATGACAAAGAGGTGATTGGTAGCCGCACCCTTTAGGGTGCGCGAGCCAAATCAAGGCCTAGGTAGGATAACCCAGAATCGGATTCATGTTCCCGACCCTGACAGGTAAGTACCTAACCATCCTATTGCCCCTCCTCTGTGTGTTCTTTGCCGCCGCTCATCCGGCCGAGTCCCAGCAGGATACCCTGCTCGTGGTTACCGTCGCTCCGCCCGCCGACCTGCAGGCAGACGATACGCCTGACGACGGCGGCGGCAGCCTGACCCTGAGGTGGAAGCTTTCGGCGGATGATTCCGAACAACTCGGCGATATCGACGGCTACGAGATATTCAGAGCCGGCAGGGTCGATACTGCCATCGAGCTGATTACCCTGGCGAGTGATAACACCGCCTCCTATACCGATGCCGGATTAGAGGGGGGACGAGAATACTCTTATGCCGTCAGAGCAAGGAAGGGCGACTCTGTTTCTCCTCTTGTCCACTCCAACTTCGCCCGTCCCAAGGTCAACTGGTTCAGGTTTTCACGGACAAACATGTTGGTCTTGCTTTTGGTCTTCTCCGCCGCCGTGTTGCTGTATATCCGCGGCGCCAAGCGGGGCAAAAGCCTCTTTGTCCGCAAGTTAGCCGGACTGGAGGCTATGGAGGAGGCGGTGGGAAGAGCCACCGAGATGGGAAAGCCGGTCCTTTTCATCCCGGGGATCTCTGAAATAGACGAGATTCAGACCATTGCCGGCCTTTCCATATTGGGCCGGGTGGCTCGGGTCACCGCCCAGTACGAAACTCCCCTGGTGGTGCCGGTGCTCTATCCCATGGCCCTGGCAGCGGCGGGAGAGGTGGTAAAGGGAGCCTATCTGGATTCGGGCAGGCCGGAGAGCTTCAAGCCGGATATGGTGCGCTACGTGGCCGGGGAGCAATTCGCTTACGTGGCTGCAGTCAACGGGATAATGCTGCGGGAGAAACCTGCGGCCAACATCTACATGGGAGCATTCTACGCCGAGTCTCTGCTTCTGGCCGAGACCGGGTTCGCCGCCGGCGCCATCCAGATCGCCGGCACGGCCATGCCGGAGCAGCTCCCGTTCTTTATAGCCGCCTGCGACTATACCCTGATGGGTGAGGAGCTCTTTGCCGCCAGTGCATATCTCTCCAAGGAGCCTCTGATGCTGGGCAGCCTGAAAGGGCAGGACTTGGTCAAAATCGTGCTGGTCGCTTGTATCATACTCGGCGTGGTGTTTGAGGTACTGCAGATCGGTGACGGATTCTTCACCAGGTTGTTCTTGGAGAGATAGTCATAAGGGGATGAAATAAGAATGAGAACCCAACTTCCAGTAGCCATAGCCTTCCTCTCCGGGTTCATCATGGTGATCGCCTTCTTCGTTCCCGAGAGCAACCTGGAGAACTTCAGCCAGAACCTCCTCACCTCCGTGACCATAGTGGGTGGATTCACCCTGCTTCTGGGCATCGTCAGCATCATGCGGGCCAACCTCCAGGTGGTGGCCAAGAGGGGCAAGGAGTGGGGCTTCAAGCTCCTCCTTATAGTCATGCTTCTGACCATGGCGATTTCCAGCTTCATCTGGGGAACCCGGGAGGGGACCGTATATCACTGGATGTTTCAGAACATGCAGGCCCCCATGATGTCCACCATGTTCTCGCTTTTGGCCTTCTTCATCGCCTCGGCTGCGTACCGTGCCTTCAGGGCGCGCACCAAGGAGGCCACCATTCTGCTGGTCACCTCGGTGATCGTGATGCTGGGGAGAATTCCCTTAGGACAATTCATGTGGGCCAAGCTGCCCATATACACCGATTGGATAATGGCCTATCCCAACCTGGCTGTACAGCGGGGGATTATCATCGGGGCGGCCCTGGGAGCAGCCTCCATGTCGCTGAGGATAATCTTAGGAATAGAGAGAACCTATATGGGAAGGGGATAGCGAGAGATTCGCCAAAAGTCCGGTTGCCGGGACGGGACGAGTTCCGGTCGCTCTGAGAATAATAGCCGGTTTGATAGGGCGGGGTTCATCCTGAAGGGCATTCAGCCCCGCCGGAAAAAGGCGGTCGAGTTTGGATGAGCGAAACTGAAGAACAAGAAGAGCTGAGATTGAAGCGCAAGATCAGGCCCAAATTCCATAAGGCCTTGGTCGTCGCCCTGATAATAAGCCTTATCCTGGCGGTGATGCTCATCATGTACCTGAGCCGGTACCTCTCCGCTCCGAGGATGGAAGAAAACGGATCGCTGGACCGTACAGCTCGGTTGATGGTGAACGCAGCCGGCAGCCCGCTCCAGGAGAACGACCTGGCCCTGCAAATGACCTGAAGGAGGTAAAAATGGGACGAAAAAACTTCTGGACAATCGTTTTTGGCATTGCCCTTATCCTGGTCGGCTTCCTGGCTCTTCTGGACAGCCTGGAGTTCATCTCCTTCTGGTCGGCCGTAGGAAAGCTGTGGCCTCTGATTTTGATCGCACTCGGGATCTGGCTTCTTTTTAAGAGAAGATATTTCTCCTGGGATGAGAAGGTTGAGATCAAGGAGGGCAACAAGTACAACAAGGCCTTCGGAGATTTGAAGATCGATGCCGCCGGGATGAATCCGCACGGCATGGACGTGGAGATGGGGTTCGGCGATCTGGAGGTGAACTTGACCAAGGCCAGCTTCTCCGACCAGGAGAACCTGGTTCATATGGCGCTGGGCTTCGGAGACGTTAGGGTGTGGGTTCCCTCCGAGATAAAGGCCAAAGTGACGGCCGGCTGCGGTGTGGGGGATATCGACGTTTTGGGAAACACCGCGGATGGTCTGGGCAAAAGCGTGGAATACACAGACGAGGGCTACGATTCGGCCGGTAAGAAACTGCGAATCCGGGTCAAGGCCGGATTCGGAGACATAAAGGTTTCGAGAGTGTGAAATCATTGAAGTGAACCTCGCCCCCTGAATTCGCCCTCTCATTTGGCCGAGACGGGGACCGGGGGAGAGGCAGAGGAAAGGAGAAGCCATGACTCGTCCATCTGATAAGATTCCTGATGTAAAGGTCACGGTGAAGAGCATCAAAGGAAAATGTTCCCTGGGACACGAGGTGGGAGAAGAGTTCGTCTTCAAAGGCGGCATAGCTCCCGGCGGCCTGTGCACCGAGGGGATGCTCACCGTGATACCTGCCGCCAGAACTCTGATGTTCGGCGGAACCCACTTCTGGGAGAAGGACAAGGATGCCATCTCGGTCTGCTGCCCGGATGCGGGGAATCTGGTGGTGTTCGAGATAAGAAGAATTTAGCTTGGATGTCTTTACAGATCGACTGTCTGCGCCGTCTGAACCTTCGGCGGGTTGGAGGTGGATAGTCCTCGCAAAGATATGGAAGAGGTAAATTACAGGCCGTGAACAAGAAACCCGGAATGTTCTCAAAGCTCCAGGAGATAGACCGCAGGTATATCTTCCTCTTCATCGGGCTGGCTGCATTCATCCCGCTGATATTCCCTCTGGGATTGCCGTTGGGCGTTACTCCCTCGTCCGAGAATCTATTCAACGCCGTGGACAGCCTAAAGGAGGGCTCGGTGGTGCTGCTCACCTTCGACTACTACCCCTCCACCCTGCCGGAGACCCAGCCTATGTCCTATGCCGCCCTTCGGCATCTTTTCCGGAAGAACATTCGGGTGGTCACCTGTACGGTCATCCCCCTGGGGGCTCTTTCGGTCATGGAGCAGGTGGTCAACGACGTGGCCCGGGAGTATGACAAGGAGTATGGGGTGGACTACGTCAACTTAGGATACAAGTACGGCTACGTCGCGGTCATGCTGGGCATGGGGAGGAATATCTCCGACATCTTTCCCCGCGACAACTACAACACCAAGCTGGAGGATATTCCCCTGATGCGGGAGGTCAAAAACTACGATGATGTCGACTTCCTCTTCGTGGTCTCCGACAACGCCACGGTGGACTATTGGGTCTCCCTGGTGAATGCCCAATTCGGCCTGCCCATGGGGGCGGGGGTCACTGCGGTGATGGCGCCCAAGTCTTACTCCTTCCTCCAGACCGGACAGCTGGTCGGCCTGCTTGGGGGAATGAAGGGCGCTGCCGAGTACGAGCAACTCAGCCAAAATCCGGGCTGGGCCAGCAGAGGAATGGATCCGCAGTCGATCATCCACTTTCTGATCATAGTCTTTATCCTGCTGGGCAACATCGGATATTTCATGAGCAGACGACGGAGAGTGCAAAATTAAAAAGGAAAAATGCAAAACTGTCCGAATTTGGATCCTGCAGACAGATCAGAATTTGAAATTGGAGGATTTAAAGAAGCGGGAACAGAATGAAAACCCCTCCGCCTTTGTCCCCCTCTCCGTTTTACGGAGAGGGGGAGATAGGGGGTGAGGTGAGAAATAGTCTTATTGTTGAACTGTAATCTTGAACTTCTCTCTTTGAATTTGGCTGATTTATGAACTTGGAATTCATCGGTATCACGCTGGCCGCACTGTTGACCTTGTGCATCTACAGCTTCCTGTACAAGGACAACCCCTTCTATAAATTCGCCGAACACATCCTTGCCGGCCTGTCGGCGGGGTACTACGTGGGACTGGTCTGGCACTCCATCATCAAGGTGCAGCTGATCGGCCCGCTCTTCGAAGAAACCCAGTTGATCTTCATAATCCCCGCCATTCTCGGCGCGTTGATGTTCACCCGATTCGTTCCCAAGATCGCCTGGCTCTCCCGCATCTCGCTGGCCTTCGTGATGGGCAACACGGCGGGGATATTCTTGATTCAGCAGTTGCACGGGCTGGTCCTGCCCCAGGTCAGAAACACCTTCACCGCCGGGCTGAATTTCTCCGGGCTGGTCATAATGGTTGGGGTGATCGCCACCTTAGTCTACTTCTACTTCTCCAAGGAGAACAAGGGCGTCCTGGGAATCACCGCCGGCCTGGGCATCTGGTTCATCATGATTTCCTTCGGCGCCTCCTTCGGCTACACCGTCATGGCCAGAGTCTCCTTGCTTATAGGCAGAGCACAATTTCTCCTCATCACCTGGCTTCACCTCATAGATTAGGCATCCTTTTACCCTGGGGGGACGTTAGGTTGTCGGGGGAATCCGGGGTAATTCAAAATTCAAAGAGCAAAATGTAAAATCACAGATCAAAATCCAAAATCGGACAATCGGAGAGACGAGCAACCGGCAATTTTGATTTTTGAATTGCAGCTTTTAACTTTTCTTTTTGCATTTTGAATTCTCCCCGTCTCTCGTCCTCCGTAAACAAATTCGCTGCTGGCCAGCCTGCCTATGGCAGCAACGCACCCCCCTGCATTCCCGGCTAACAATCCGGAGGCGGTCCCCCCCTCAAGATATGTTCTACCAGATAGACCACGTCTCCAAGCTCAACTGCCCCGTCGCAGTTGACATCCCCTGCTTCCGGTGGGTTAGGGGGGAGGCAGCCTTTATAGAGATAGCCGACCAGATAAACCACGTCGACCACGTCGACCGACCCGTCCCCATTCACATCGCCGCCCTGGTATGCGCCGAAGGTGGTTCTAATCTCGAACATCAGCTCCCATACCGCCCGGGCGCGCTGATACTGATGCGGATAACCTCGGTCCGCCTTGTCGTCGTTGTCATCGAATTCGGACGACTCTGAGCCGGGAATGCTGAATCCATCTTTTCGGTCAGATCGGTCTTTCGGCCTGGGATTGATCCCCCCATCCCGCCAGGCTTCGGGAGTGTTGAACCAGTAGGCCAGATGATCAGCCTGGTAGACCGGGTAGTAGGCCCCAAAGGCGGTATTCAGCGCCTCTTCATGCAACCCGGCCCGGTGCATCATGGCTGCGACATAGTAGGTGGTTCCCACCCAATATTCATTGACGTACGGATCATCGCCGGGGACGGTCGAACCATCCGGCATTCTCCCCAACTTGGCGCCGAAGTTGGGATTGGGAGTAACACAAACATCATGGACTTTTTCCAGATGCGCGTTCATCTTCCAGCCGGGCAGAATGTTGGGCAGGCCATAAGCCTCGCAGTAGCGCTGACCGCAGAGCGCGTCGGCGAAGACCGCAGCCGGATTGTCGCTTTCGGTGTCGATTCTGTAGTAATTCCCGGTCGAATCCCAGAGCTGCACGTCTAAATTCCTCCGGGCAGCTTCCAACCAGGCCCTGACCTCCGTCCTTATCGGCTTACCCAGAATGGCGGCCATGGTATCCATGGCCTGAAGCGCCCCCACCCAGAGCCCGCCGTCGTACATATCCGTTCCGCGCATCCGCCATCCGTCGTAGGTGTTGTCGTATCCTTGCACATAAGGGAGAGAATCCTTGCCGGCTGCCTCGCAATCATAGGTCTTCATGAAGCCATAGGTGCTTTCCACCGCAGGCCAGACATACTCCAAAAAGTCGATGTCGTTATAAAGATGGAAATATCTCCAGCATCGCTGAATGAACTTGGAGGAGTTGTCGGAGAGAACGTGAAGCGAGCCCGGCCAGCAGGGCTCTGGCCGGCTCATATATTGGTGCGGGGCCATGATGAAGAAGGGGTCCGCCATTCTGCAAATCCCGTTGGCCACGTCCCGGGGCGCTCCGATCTCCGGCGAGGTCTGGTGGGGAACACTCGGATTGCATATGTCATAGTGCGTTACGAAGTCGGCGTGACACCTCAAGAGGTCCCTCTCCATCTCCGGCCAGAATCTGGCGTAGACCACGGAACTGTAATGTCCCACGTTGATATTCCCGGAGAGGGTATAGGCTTGAGATTCCATGATGAAATTCTTGTGATCCTCCGGATGCAGGCCCATGAACTCCTCGGCATGGCCGGACTTAAGGCCCGACTCCCAGAAGGACCCGCCGAACTGGTTGTAGTAAAGCTCGTTGAAAGCCGCGCAGATGAGCCAGTCCGGGCATGCGGGATCGTCGATGAATGGCGACATCCAGGCATCGATCTGATCCTCCCAGTCCTGATAATTCAGAAGGGCCTCCGCTGCGATCTGAAAAGAATTGTCGCTTAGAGTGTCGAAGTGCTCGCAGTATTTCTTCCACCACTGCGTTCGCGTTCCTCCCGCGTAATAACTCAAAAACTCGACCACCGGAAAATCCCAGGAGAGGACCAGCGGTATGACGATGCTCTTTCCCGGGGCAAGCACGACCTTCGCCGCGATAGCCGCAGCCGAATCGAGCGTGTTCATCGAGTCCGGTAGCAGACCGTCATCCGAGAATTGACTCCAGATGTCGCTTCCGTCACCCGATCTATCCCAACCCGCGTAGGAGATGGTCACGTTGTCGCCCTGTGTGGTGGCAATGCACCACTCGGAGTTCTGGGTTTCCGGGGTGTTGGAAGGGTGATCGGCCTTTAGCACGATCCCGGTTACGCCGGACGTTTCCACCAGCCTATTCGTGAAGCCGGTTCTGGTATGATGTCCCCCGCTGAAAGGAGGGTTGGGCCAGGTGAACATCACCGACACCTCGGTTGACTCAGCGGATGGATTGGAGAAGAGAACCTGCCAGACCGCCACCGGATAGGAGGTCTCCTGGTAATTGCGGGCGATTATCGGGCTGAAGAACTTCGTGGATATGTCTGAGTTGAAGCAGTGATACACACACCAGCCCTTGGGTTGGAGAGCATAATACGTTCCCTCTCCCGGCTGAAGCCTGCTCCAGGCGGGGAGCATCGACGTATCCGCTGAAAGACATCGAACTGTCTTGTTCACTCCCCTCTTTTCGTAGATGTGGAAGGCCGCATCCCGCAGCCAGACGTTCTTGTATTCCCCCACCTCGTCTGCCCAGGGTCCGAACGACCCGCTGATATTATACATGAAAGAACCGGCCCCGAATCCCCCCAGCGCCACTCCCCGGTTGGGGCAGTTGCCAACGCACTCCGCCGGAACGTCGCCGATGCTTCTCTGCCAGGCCCCACGGGGAATCTCGAAGTTGTTCTCCGCAGACGCATGAGGACACACTACGAGCCAGGCAAGAGTGACGATAACAGGGAGACGCACGACACCTTCCCTTCGAAATTACGCAGAGGGTGCCATCTTTTTTTAGATAGCTGTGTTGTTACTTGAAAACAGAACGCCAGCTATAAGATACTCGATCTCTCCGAAAAAGCAAGCACAATCGGCCTGACAAGGCCCAGGTTTCCACCAATATCTGCCGAAATCGAAGCGATCACAGGGAGGCTTGAAGCCCTCTCCCCGTTGGGGAAAGGCTCCGGTGAGGGGGACTTAAGGAATTGAGAGGTGAAAAGGCA
>Ga0180436_10000378_pt1 | contig 46793 bp, 36 predicted proteins | sample SS_ome_2_FD_132434 | JGI IMG/M metagenome (GOLD analysis project Ga0180436, IMG submission 132434) | Hypersaline lake sediment archaeal communities from the Salton Sea, California, USA - SS_3_S_2 metaG | ecosystem: Environmental > Aquatic > Non-marine Saline and Alkaline > Hypersaline >...
CTCCAAACGCTGAAGGAGCGGCTGGCCGAAAAGCCGCTCAAGGGGGCCAAGCGGCTGATCTTCACTCAGTACGCCGACACGGCAACCTACCTTTCCGACAACCTCAATCCCGGCGGGAAAGACCCGGAAACCGAGGTCATCTTCAGCGGGGACAAGAGCAAGGACAAGCTCGTCGGGCGCTTCGCGCCCAGGGCAAACCCGGAGTATCGCTTCGCAAAGGGCGAAGTCGAACTCATGACGGTCATAGCGACCGACGTACTTGCCGAAGGTCTGAACCTTCAGGATTGCGACAATATCATCAACTACGATCTGCACTGGAACCCGGTGCGTCTGATTCAACGGTTCGGGCGCATCGACCGGATCGGCTCGGACCACGAACGCATCTTCGGCTACAACTTCCTGCCGGAAACGAAACTCGACAGAAATCTCGGCCTCCGAAACAAGCTGCATAACCGTATCCAGGAGATTCACGACACGATCGGGGAGGATTCCGAGATTCTGGACCGGACCGAGAAGCTGAATGCGGACGCGATGTACGCGATTTACGAGACGCGCGGCGCGGGGCCGGTCCAGCTCGACTTGTGGGGCGGGGCCGACGACGAATTCCTCGACTTGAACGAAGCCGAGGAAATCCTCCGCCAGTTGCGAAACGACGATCCGACCGAGTACGAACGAATCGCCGGTCTGCGCGATGGTATCCGCACGGCCCGGCCATCCCTGCAAGGCGGAATGTACGTGTTCTGCCAGGCGGGGCGGTTCCAGCAGCTCTTCTTGCTCGACGAGAAGGGGGAGATCGTGTCGCGGGACATTCCGAAGGTTGTCGGCGCGGTCAAATGTGCGCCCGACGCCAAGGCGGCCCCACTGCCAGACGGCTACAACAAGGCCGTGATGGCGGTTCAGCGCCAGTTTGCCGAGGAAGTCCGGCACCGCGAGGCGGAGCGGACGTATACCGCCAACCTGACGCACGGGCAGCTTTACGTTCTGCGGGAACTCCGCATTCTGTTCGATGCGACTGAGGACGAGGACATCAAGCAGAACGTCAACGTTCTGGAGAAGGTTTTTCGGTCACCGCTTACCAGCGCGGTGAAGCGGGAACTGAACCAGCTACGCCGCACAGGTGTTTCTGGTGACAACTTGCTCAAGCACCTTATCCGAATCTACGATCAGCACAGCCTGAAAGATGCTTCGGCTCGGCGATCCCTCGACGCGGAAAGCCGGGTAGTCCCCCGGATAATCTGTAGCGAAGCGTTTGTGTAGAAGGCAGACCGCAAGGCCGGTCGCGCCCCTCCATGCCTGAGCCGGAGGCTACGGCATTTCCGGGCCGCGCCCAGCCTTGCGGTTTCCAGACATCTGGGGGAGAGAAGAGTCGAGCTTCCCGGCTTGCGAAGCCGGAGGCTCGACACCACGGAGTCCCGAGCACGCCGCTGAAGGCGGGTCTCGGGATGACCCGGCGCACAAGCCTGCGTCAAGCGTTGACGCGGTGCGTGTGCCGCATGTGAGGCGCGAGAGCGCCGGGGTATTGAGCACAGGACATGACAGCTCTGCTGGCGTGGCCTGTGTCGGGGCCGCCGGGGACGGCGGCGGGGACGGGGGGCTGGAACGAGGCTGCTCCGCAGCCGCAGTGCCAGCCGGGGTAAGGGGCACGGCACGAACCTGCTTCGCAGGTGCAGTGACGTGGGGGTAGTAGCGCGTGCGATGACCGTTCGCATCACCGATCCCGGTTGCGCGGGCGCGACAGGCAGGATGACAGCTTCGCTGGCGGCCTGCCTGCATAGTACCCGAGGCGCGACGTGTCTCGGCGTAGCCGGAGGCGAAGACGGAAGCGCCGAGGGGGGTACAGGGACGACGGAAATCGCGCGCTCGTGCCGACGGACTCGGCACTCGCGCGTGGGCGTGAAGTGTGGCACACTTCACGAGTCGGATGCGCCGTCGGGCGCATGTTCGTTATCAAAGAAAGTTCGACTGCGACGGGCAAAGCTCCACCATTTTTCATCTGCTGGCCTCCCGGCCAGCAGATGAAAAATGGTGGAGCGGAGGAGATTCGAACTCCCGACTTCCACGTTGCGAACGTGGCGCTCTACCAACTGAGCTACCGCCCCTTCGATTGACGTATCGGCATGACAACGCAAGGAATCTAGGGGGAGCGGCGGCGGATTTCAAGCGCTAATGCAATTGTCCTTCCCGCCCCGCGCATACTCCGCGCTCGACAAGGGCCGCCGGATGTGAAAGAGTCGGCAAGCGATCTCGAAAAAAGTCCCTTATCAAGCGGTGAGGTGCTCCGTCATGGCAATCAAACCTACGCATGAAGATTTTCTTCTAACCGCCAACACCATTCGCGGCCTCTCGATGGATGCCGTCCAGAAGGCCGGGTCCGGCCATCCGGGAATGCCGATGGGAATGGCGGACGTTGCCGCCGTGTTGTGGCTCAAGTATCTGAACCATTGTCCGACCCGGCCCGACTGGATCAATCGAGACCGTTTCGTGCTTTCGGCCGGGCACGGCTCCATGCTGCTTTACAGCCTGTTGCATCTGGCGGGCTACGATCTGACTCTCGATCAACTGGGCCGCTTCCGCCAGTGGGACAGCCTGACGCCCGGCCATCCGGAGCACGGCGATACGCCGGGCGTCGAAACCACCACCGGGCCGCTGGGGCAGGGCTGCGGCAATGCCGTCGGGATGGCCCTGGCGGAACGCATGCTGGCGGCGCGTTTCAACACCGAGGAATTTCAGCCGATCGATCACTACGTCTACGTCATCGCCGGGGACGGAGACCTGATGGAGGGGTTAAGCCACGAAGCGTTCTCTCTGGCCGGCCACCTGGGGCTGCACAAGCTGATCGTCTTCTACGACAGCAACCGTATTACCATAGAGGGCTCGACCGCCCTGGCCTACAGCGACGACGTCAAGAAACGTTTCCAGGGCTACAATTGGAACGTACTGGAAATTGACGGGCACGATTACGTCGAAATCGAGAAAGCCGTTCGCAAGGCGCAACGCAGCCGGGAACGTCCTACCATAATCATTACCCACACTCACATTGCTTACGGAAGTCCCAACAAACAGGACACGGCCTCGGCCCACGGCGAGCCGCTCGGCGAAGAAGAAGTGCGGGCGTCAAAACACAACCTGGGACTTCCCGAGCGGGCCGCTTTTTACGTGCCGGAGCGTGTACGCGAGATCTTTGCCGCGCGTCTCCGGTCTCTCAAGCGGAAGTCGTCACAGTGGGAACGCGCCCTCAGTGCGCGCCGTAAAAGTGATGCCGGCTTTGCCGCCGCCTGGGAGCGGCATTTCAACGACGAGATTCCCGACGACCTGGAAAAGTCTCTGCCGGTTTTCGATGCGGCAACGCCTCTTGCAACGCGATCGGCTTCCGGGAAGGTGATTCAGGCCCTGTCGGCGACATTGCCACAACTTGTCGGCGGTTCCGCCGATCTCGCTCCCAGCACAAAGACGCTGATATCCGGCGCGGATTCGGTCGCGCGCGGTTCTTTCGGCGGACGAAACCTGCACTTCGGCGTGCGCGAGCACGCCATGGCGGCCATGCTCAACGGCATGACTTTACACGGCGGTTTTCGGGTTTTCGGCGCCACGTTCTTCGTGTTTCTGGATTACTGCCGCCCGGCCGTCCGCCTTGCCGCGCTGATGAAGCTTCCCGTAATTTACGTGTTCACCCACGACAGTTTCTACGTGGGAGAAGACGGTCCTACCCATCAGCCGGTCGAGCAACTGGCAAGCCTGCGCTGCATGCCCGGCATAACCGTGATCCGGCCGGCCGACCCGGCCGAGACGGCCTATGCCTGGCTGGCCGGCCTGCGCAACCGTGAAGGTCCGACCGTCCTCGCTTTGACCCGCCAGAACCTTCCGGTTATCGACCGCGGGGTTTGCGCGCAGGCCTCGCATGTCGCGAAGGGCGCCTATACGCTGTGGCAAAGCGGTACGGGAACGCCGGATGTGATTCTGATGGCTTCCGGTTCCGAGGTCGATCTCGTCCTGCAGGCGGGCCGACGGCTGGCTGAGAGCATGAACGCGCGAGTGGTGAGCTTTCCGTCCTGGGAACTTTTCGAAAGACAGCCGCCGGCGTACAGGGAAGAAGTGCTCCCCGCCGGCTGTGGGCGGCGTTATGCCGTGGAAGCCGGGAGCGCAGCGGGCTGGACCAGGTATGTCGGCAATCCGTCCAATGTGCTGGCGATGAATCGCTTCGGCGCGTCCGCGCCCTGGAAGGTGCTTGCCGAAAAGTTCGGGTTTACGGTAGACGGGATTGTCGCGCTGGTTGAAGGGGATTGACCTTCATGCCTGCGCTGCCGCGCGCTTGACGACGGAATCCCGAAAACGGAGGCTTCATCCATGGCCCGCTTCATCATTCACGGCGGCAGATCCATCTCCGGCATACATACGCCGCCGGGCAACAAGAATGCCGCTCTGCCGATGCTCGCCGCCTGTCTGCTGACGGACGAGCCCGTGCGCCTGACGAACATTCCGCTGATCGAGGACGTCACAACGATGCTCGGCATTCTCGATGACCTGGGCGTTTCGATTGAAAGAAAGGGTCACAGCGTCCTGCTTTGCGCCAGGGGTATCCGCAAGCGAACCCTTAACGAAAAGCTGTGCCGGGCCGTGCGTTCTTCCATCCTCTTTGCCGGCCCGATGGTCGCGCGCCACTCGATGGTGAAGTTATTCCCGCCGGGGGGCGACGTAATAGGGCGCCGCCGCCTCGATGTACATTTTGACGGTCTGCGCCAGCTCGGCGTGCACGTCAAGGGCAGGCGCGACTATACCTTCACGGCGCGACGCATCGTTCCCGCGCATGTCTTGCTCGAGGAGGCCAGCGTTACGGCAACCGAGAACGTCGTCATGGCGGCATGCCTGGGCGAGGGAACGACCACGATCTTCAACGCCGCGTGCGAACCGCACGTTCAGGATCTTTGCGGCCTCCTGATACGCATGGGCGCCGACATCACGGGGGCGGGGACTAATTACATCACTGTCACGGGAAAACGCGCACTGCACGGCGCGACGCACCGCGTCTCGCCCGACTATATAGAAGCGTCGAGTTTTCTGGCGGCGGCGGCCGTCACCGGAGGCGAACTTACCGTTGTCGGCGCGAAGCCCGAGCATTATGCTTCAATCGGGCGCGGCTTCCGCAAGCTCGGCATGCGATGGACCATCGACAACAATATTGTCCGCTTGAACGCGAACGCAAAGCTGCGCACGCGCAACGATTTCGGCGCGGCCGTCCCGAGCATCGAAGACGGTCCCTGGCCGGCTTTTCCTTCGGATCTCATGAGCGTCGCGATCGTCGCGGCGACACAGGCCGGGGGCACCATGCTTTTTTTTGAGAAGATGTTCGAAAGCCGGATGTACTTCGTCGACCGCCTTATCGACATGGGAGCGCGTATCGTGCAGTGCGACCCGCACCGCGTGATAGTCTCGGGACCCGCCTCTCTGCACGGAACCAGGCAGTCAAGTCCGGACATTCGTGCCGGAATGGCGCTTCTTCTGGCCGCGCTCTGCGCCCGCGGCGAGACCGTCATCGAGAACGCTCAGTCCATTGACCGCGGGTATGAGGAAGTGGACAGGCGATTGCGCCGCCTCGGCGCCGATATCGTGAGGGAGGAAAATTAAGACCCCAATCCGGCTTCGACCGGATCGGGGTCTTCAATATCGGCGTTGATGTTCTCTCAGCCCTCAGGCTCGGGCGGGGGAATTCCTTCGGGATGCCGGTGCTCCGGCGGATGTACAGCGCCTTCCGGTCCGCGCGGGCGGGGAGCCGGTCCCCTTTCGCCGGGTCTTCCTTCCTGGTTCGGGCGGTCGCGCAGCCATTCCCGCCGACCTTGGGTTCCCAGGCCGTGCAGGTCCTTGGCCCGCTTCCGGATATGCCGGCGAACAATCGCGCGCACCTTTTCCTGCTGCTCCGCCGTCAGCGTTTTACGAACCATGATCAAGCGCCGCATGTGAAGTTTGGCTATTTCCGTTCGTATTCCACCGGTCTTCTCGACCGCTTCCATAATGTCGGCTTCGGAGGCATCCGGGTCCTGCACCAGTTTCGCCTGTTCGAGCGCCGCAAGCTTCAGATCGGCCTGCAGCCTGATCTGCTCTTTTCTCATCTCGAACATGCCTTCCTTGAGCCCGGCAACCTGTTTCTCGCTCAGTCCCAGCTTCTGCACGAGTTCCGGATTGTCGAGGATCTTTTCCAGCATCGCGTCCCGCCCGCGGCCGCCCGCGGCGTCGCCGGCTGGTCCTCCCGGCCCGGGCTGCGGCAGTAACTGCGCGCGGCACACGCCGCCCGCCAGCGCCAGCACAATAACCGTGCTCATGATTCTGATTGTATTCTTCATTGTGACATCTCCTTAAACGCTTCTTCCGTTGACGATTTCAAGGGCCGGCTGCAGCCGTTCAACCGCCCTAACAACGCGCGGCGGCCAGGCATTATTGTAAACGAATTCGATCGTCTACAGTTCCAGTCTCTTCTCGCAGGGAACCAGGTAGCGCCATCCCGTCTTTGTCACGAGCACGGTGTCCTCTATTCTGACGCCCCCCACATCGGGATAATACAGTCCTGGCTCCACGGTCACTACGTGGCCGCTGCGCAGTCTGCCCGGTACCGTGCTCAGGCTTGGAGCTTCGTGTACGCAAAGCCCGACACCATGTCCGGTGCCGTGAATGAAGCCGCACGCCTTGCCTTCCATGGTGCAACGGCGGAAGCCGCGGCGCTCTATTTCCCTTTGCGCGGCGTTGTGTACCGTAGCGCCTTTTACTCCCGGCCGGATTTGTGAAAGCGCCGCTTTCTGGGCGGCGCGCACCGCCCGGTACATCTTCAGCACTCGGGCAGGCGCCTTTCCCTTCAAGACGGTACGCGTCAAATCACCGCAGTAACGGTGATCCTTGTGCCTGGGAAATATGTCGATTACTATCGGTTCGCCCGCCCGCAACGGACCGGACCCTTTTTCGTGGGGGTCCGCCCCTTGAGCGCCGCCGGCCGCGATAACTTCCGGGCAGCTGCAACCATGATCAAGAAGGCACTTTTGAACAGCGGTTTGCAATGCTTCCGATGTCAATATCGATCCGTTGAGTTTCAGCCTGCCGCAGGCGTCGGTCGCCGCGCGCCCCACCAGCGATGTTGCCGCCCGCATAGCCAGAACGGCGGCCTGCTGGCTCTCCCTGATTCTATCTACCTCGCAGGTCATCTTCACGCTCCGTTCCGGAAAGACTTCCTCAACCGCCGCAACTCGCACACCGTTCTTGATGAGCAATCTCGCCGCGTTGTAAGGAAATCCCGCGGGCACCCGCACGCGGCGCACACCCGCCAGACGGGTCAGCCTCAGCGCCCAGACATCCGCTCCCCGCGGGCGCGATCCCCTTCCCTTTAATTCCTGCGGTGTTACAACACGGGCGCCTGTGCGGGCGCCATGCTCGGCCAGGGCGCGCTTAGCGCGCCCGGCCTCAAGCACGGGAACGGCCAGCCAGGTTCTTCCGCCCTTCAAGAGCAGCGCCACGGGGTCCAATGCAACGAATCCCGTGGCGTAGACAATGTCGGGACAGGTTTCCGCCGTTCCTACCAGCAATACCGGTATCTGCACGTTGCTCCTCAAATGCCGACCTCCTTCACATATTCACATTCTTATCAACACCGTCTGTTGATAAGTTGTCGATATGTTTCTGTTTTTTTTCTTGTCTTTCAATACCATCTTTTGTCGACTGTGATCAGCTTAGAGCGAATGCTCGCTCGCCTCGATCAATCACTGCAGGTTCGGAACACGGCAATGGGACGGCGGGGCAAAGGGAGATCAAAAGGTGGCCAACACTAGCGCTTCTGATCTGTGGAACAATGCCTGCAGACACCTCAACGATGTTCTCCATCGCGATGTTTACTCGCGCTGGATTTCCATCATCGAACCGGTGGAACTCGAACAGAACACGCTGACACTCGCGGTAGATAATGACTTTTACCAGAGCTGGCTTGAGGAGCATTACCTCCCCTTGATTTCCAACGCTACCCGTACGGCCGCCGATGCGGAAATCGGAGTGCGTTTTGTCGTCAGGGCTTCGTCCAAAACCGAAGCTGCGTCAGCGCCGACGCCCCTTAAGAAGAAAACGATTCGTGAACGTCTGACCAAGCGTTCGACGCCGCCCACGCTGAACCCGAAATTTACTTTTGACGAATTTATCGTGGGCTCATCGAACACCTTCGCTCATGCCGCAGCCCTGGCAGTGGCCCAGGCGCCGGCGCGCGCTTATAATCCTCTGTTCATTTACGGCGGCGTCGGACTCGGTAAGACCCATCTGATGGAAGCTATAGGCCACCACGTCATCGCAACCTCGTCCCGCGCCAACGTCTGCTACCTGTCTTCCGAAGCTTTTCTGAACGAGTACATCGACGCGCTGCAGTCTCGCGCACTTGTCCAGTTCCGCAAGAAGTACCGTAATACCGACCTCCTGCTGATTGACGATATCCACTTTCTTGCCAGCAAGGAACGTATCCAAGAAGAGTTTTTCCACACCTTTAATGTGCTCTTCGATGCGCGCAAGCAGATAGTGATGACCAGCGACCGACCCGCAAGCGAAATTGCAGGACTTGAAAAACGGCTGGTTTCCCGCTTCGAGTGGGGCCTTGTTACTGAACTGCAGCCGCCGGACCTGGAAACCCGCATTGCCATTCTGCGGCATAAGCAGGACCAGGCAACCCTGCGGCTTTCAGATGAGCTCTTGTCTTTTATTGCCGAAAACGTGCGTTCTAATATCCGTCGCCTGGAAGGTGCGCTGATAAGAACTATTTCCTATATGTCGCTGACGGGAAAGGATCTGTCTATCGATTCGCTCAGACATCTCCTGCGAGATATGATAGAACGCGAACAACATACGGAAATCACGTTTGCATCTATTCAGCGTGCCGTTGCCGAGCATTACGACGTGCGAATCTCGGATATGTCGAGCAAGTGCCGTCAGAGGGCCATAGCAATGCCGCGGCAGGTGGCTATGTATCTCTGCCGACGCATGACCCGTTCATCGCTCCCGGACATTGCCAACGCCTTTGGAAAAACCCACGCCACTGTCCTGCACGCCTACCGGGCTATCGAAAACCATCTCGAAACGGACGACAAACTCCGTCAGGATCTCGATAACATTTCCAGAAAGTTGGGCCATACGGTTTCCTGTAGATAAGCCGTAAGTCCTTGTAAACAACGTCGCGTTTGTTTATAAAACCCACTTTACCAACACTTTACTTTCAGGACGGCCTACAGGTGGAACCAGCGGACGACAATAGTAAAAATGGTGTTTCCCGCGGTTTTGCGCTTTGTCAACAATGTCTAATAGTGGTAATTTTAAATAAGTAATTACTCTGTCTCATAGAATACCTTGTGAATTGTGAATCGCGCGGGGGGGAACCCTATGAAATTCCAGATAGCAAAGTCGGCGATGCTGGACGGATTGCAGAAAGTTCAGAACGTAGTCAGCATTAGAACAACACTCCCTATTCTCTCGAATGTATTGATTTCGGCTGAGAAAGACCGCTTGTGCCTGACCACCACGGACTTGGAAGTAACCATTAAATGCGGATTACAGGCCCAGGTATCCAAACAGGGCGGCACGACAATTCCCGCGCGGCGTCTATCGAGCATCATCAGGGAACTTCCTGATGCAAACATCGAGATGGAAGTGGACGACAAGGACGTTGCCAGCCTAACGTGTTCTTCTTCATTTTTCAAAATCATAGGTCTGTCGCAGGATGAGTTTCCTCCGATGCCCAAGTCGGAAGGCAAAGTCAGTTACAGTCTCGAGCAGGGGACATTCAGGGAAATGCTAAGAAAGACGGCTTATGCCGCTTCCACCGACGAGACACGCTATATTTTGAACGGCGTTCTGATGAGTTTCAAGGACGGCAAGTTAACGATGGTAGCCACGGACGGGCGGCGGCTGGCCCTCATCGAGCAGGAGGTGGATATTCCTGGGGAGGCGGAGAAAGAAGTGGTCCTTCCTTCAAAAGCCGTCAATGAGTTGCTTCATATTCTGGGGGAAGAAGGTGAATTGCGGCTGCACATCACCGAAAATCAGGCACTTTTTGAGTTTGGCGAAGTAGTTCTGGCGTCAAAACTGATCGAAGGGGCTTATCCGAACTACCGACAGGTAATTCCCTCGGCCAGTGAAGAGCGCGTTACGATTGAGAGGGAAAGTCTTCTGATGGCGCTGCGGCGCGTTTCACTGGTTACAACCGACAAGTCCAACGCCACCAAGCTGACCTTCGGAAAGAACAAACTGACTATTCTGACGACAACACCGGACGTGGGAGAAGCCAAGGAAACACTGCCGATCAAATATTCGGGGAAAGAGCTTTCCGTAGCTTTCAATCCCGAATACATGATGGATCCCCTGAAAACGCTGGCCAATGATGAGGTTGCAATCGAGTTCACGGATGAACTGAGTCCCGGCGTGATCAAGTGCGACCTGCCGTTCCTGTACGTCCTGATGCCCATGCGGATAAATTAAGGTTTGTCCGAAAAAAGGCGCCCGGAAAACCGGCAAAGACCAATTCTCCTTGCCCTGCCGCCTGCGCGGAAGGTATCCTCCACGGCGCTTTGTCGGAAAAGCACTGCCCGATGGTGTAACGGTAGCACAGCAGACTCTGGATCTGTTTGTCTAGGTTCAAATCCTAGTCGGGCAGCCATTGAAATTGAAGATTGGAGCAGCGAGGGAATCATTGCATGAGCAGGTCTTACGATATTGCCGTAATTGGCGGGGATGGTACCGGACCGGAAGTAGCTGCTGAAAGCGTCAAAGTGCTGCAAGCTGCGGCCGACGCTTTTGGGTTCAAAGTCGGATTCACAAATTACGACTTCGGCGGCGAACGCTATCTTGCGACGGGAGAGGTATTGCCGGACTCAGCCGCTGAAGAAATGCGCCGCTTCGACTCCATTCTTCTTGGGGCGATCGGACATCCCGACGTCAAACCGGGCATACTGGAGAAGGGTATACTGCTGAGACTGCGCTTCGAGCTGGATCAGTACATAAACCTGCGGCCGGTGAAGCTTTATCCGGGAGTGGAAACCCCTATCAAAGGCAAGGGACCCGGCGAAATTGACTTTGTCGTTGTACGGGAGAATACGGAGGATCTTTACTGCGGCATGGGCGGATTTTCGCACAAGGGAACACCGGCCGAAGTTGCAATACAGACGTCGATGTATACTCGTATGGGGGTGGAACGGGCCCTGCGCTATGCCTTCGAGTATGCGGGCAGCAGGAGACAGCCGCGTCCGTGGAAGGGGTTGAACAAAGCGGAAATCGAGTCGGGCAAGACCGGCCAGGTTACACTGGTGGGCAAAACCAACGTCCTGACGTATGTGTACGACTTGTGGGAACGGGCTTTTCACGAGATCGGAGAAACGGATTACCCGCACATCAAACGCGACTACAATCATGTCGACGCGTGTTGCATGTGGTTTGTGAAGAATCCGGAATGGTACGATGTGATTGTAACCGGTAACATGTTCGGCGACATCATTACCGATCTTGGCGCAATGATCCAGGGCGGCATGGGCATTGCGGCCGGTGGAAACATCAACCCCGAAGGGGTCAGCATGTTCGAGCCGATCGGCGGGTCCGCGCCGAAGTATACCGGCAAGAACGTGATCAATCCCCTGGCGGCGATCTGCGCCGGCGCGATGTTGCTGGATACGCTGGGGGAGAGCGAGGCCGCTCTGGCTATAGAGGCGGCCGTGGCGAACGTAACGGCAAACAAGTTGAGCAGTATGGCTGCGGGCAGGATGGGTTATGCAACCACCGCGGTAGGCGACATGGTGGCGGAACTGGTGAGCGGAGAATCGGGCTGAACAAGTTATGAAACTCTACAGAGTTGGCGTTGTTGGAATTGGGGCGGTCGGCGCCGAGATGGTCAAAATTCTGCGGGAGCGCAATTTCCCCGCTTCCGAAATCCGCATTCTTGCGCGCAGCGAACGGGATGAGACCGTGGCCGGCGAGACCTACCACGTGACACCCGCCACGGAGCAGGCTTTCGAGGGGCTCGATTTTGCCTTTTTTGCGGGGACGGAAGGCGCCAGAGGGGCGTCACAGCTTTTTGGTTGGAAAGCCGTGGAAAAGGGCGTGACCGTAATCGATAACGGCGATGATTTCAGAATGGACGCCCGGGTTCCCCTCGTGATCCCGGAGGTCAACGCGGATGCTCTGGACCGGCATGAGGGATTTATAGCTAATCCGAACTGCAGCACTATCATCGCTCTCATGGCCCTGGCCCCGCTGCACCGCGCCGCCGGAATCCGCAGGTTCGTCGCCTCGACCTACCAGTCGGTTTCGGGCACGGGCCGGCAGGCAATCGAGGAACTGGAACAGCAGGTCAGGGCTTATGCCGCCGGACAGTCCCTGGAAGCGGCGGCGTACCCGCACCAGATTGCTTTTAACGCGATTCCGCATATCGGCAGCCTGAAGGAGGCGATGCCCGGCTATACCAGCGAAGAAGTCAAAATGCTTCTCGAAACTCGCAAAATACTGGCGGACGAGAGCATCAAGGCGTCTGCCACCTGTGTCAGAATTCCGGTCTTCTACGCGCACTCGGAGGCGATCAATATGGAATTCGAACGGCACATCACGGCTGAGGAGGCGCGCAACGTTCTGGAAAAAGCGCCGGGGGTACGGGTGGTCGATGATGTCGGCGCCGGGATTTACCCCATGCCGCTGGACGCCGGGGGCCGGGACGATGTGCTGGTCGGCCGAATCAGGCCGGACGAAAGCGTCAGAAACGGCCTGGCGCTCTTTGTCTGTGGAGACAACATCCGCAAGGGCGCCGCGTTGAACGCAGTCCAGATCGCGGAAGCTCTGATCGCGCGGGCATGATCATTCTCTGCCGGAGAAGCCGGGTAGAGAAGGACTCCCTTCCCATGACTGAGGCGTATTCCACGGAAGGTCGGAATCCGTCGTAGTACACCCGCCGGCCAGAATTGCCAGGCCGATGCACGCCAGCAGGCAAACAGCCCATCCGAAACGAGAACGATCAGTAGAAGACAACATCGCCGACCTCAACAGGCAATTGCTGCCAGTCGGTGAGAACATCCGCAACCCCGAGGTTCTGGCCGCTCTTGAGCTGAATCAGGCGCGTTTTCGTCACGAATTTACCCTTGGGTCCCGATCGACGGATCATCAGTTCGATCGCCGGCACGGATCCGACTAAGTCTTTCTTGGCGAGATAGTCTTTCAGTTCGTTGATTTCCGCCATGAACTGTTCATTCAACTCAAGCACGACAAATTTCCATTCCGCGTCGACGGAAACAACTTTACCTTTAACGCCCTGCGACACCAGGCGGGGTACGGCGGCAAAGTCAACCCTGCCGGCCGTGATTTCAGGTTTGGCGGCGCGGAGCGTCTTGATTTCTTCGCGCTGGGCCGCGATCGTCTCCTCGCTCTGCTTCAGTTCATCTCTCAGCTCAGCTATCTGGTTCTTCTGTTGGTCGATCTGCTCCTCGAGGTCGCGTTTGACGGCCTTGAGGTCGTCGACCTCCCCGTTGAGGCGGTCGATATTGGCACTGAGCCGGGTTATCTCTTCATTGAGCCGGACGCCCTCGGCGAGGGTCTCGCGGAGCGTGCCCTTGCGCGCATTCAATTCCTCGATTGTGGTTACAAGTTCTTTCCGGAGGTCGGTGAGCTGCTGACGTGTTTCGTTGAGACGATTGAGCTGGGCCGCCGCTTTTTCAACGGTTTCGCGCAGCAGATCGTGCATCGTTCCCTTGCCCTCGATGATGGGATTGCCGTAATCGTCGCGCTCGATCTCAAGAGTGTACGGGTGTCTTTTGTAGTATGTCTTGAGCTCCTCGCGGCGCGACCCCAGATCCATCGGGGGCAGGCCCTGTTCTTCCAGTTGCGAGGAATAGGTTGACCAGAAGTCATTCAGTTCCGGACTGACAAGGATTTGCGGCGTACATTCCGAGATATCGCGTTCCGGATATACGTCCCCCGATGGTTCGGCCGGGCGTTCCTCGAGGTAGGATGCCAGTTCTATCATGGTGTCTTCCAGCATCTTGGTGCGCCCCTGCAGAAGTTCGCGACGCTGAAAGAGGAGGATTCCCAGCGTGAGAGCGGCGGCGCTCAACAGAAAGAAAAAGACGGTCAATACTCTCAGCATCTTACCCATAGGGCATCCCTCGGTGCGTGCACGTTACGGGAAACTCCGGTAACGGTGCAACAAGATTATTTCAGCCGTTACAACTATAGCTATAGCCTTATGACATCGCCCCTGCCGCTCCTTCTTGCGCCAGGAGGGGCGACCAGAAAAACTGGGATTCCTTCGGGAAAGTCCCCCAGCAGCGCACTACAATAGACGGCGGGGGGAGTCTGTACAAGAGAAAATCAGCGATTGCGCTGTGAACGCAATCGGAGGGAGTGCTGGAGTATTGGAGTGGCGCGGGACGGAGCAGGCAGAAAATGACAGAGGCGCGTTGCAGTGTACGGGAACTTTGCTATGTTTGGGGCACAGCCATGAGGAGAAACAGGAAAAATCGGGTGAATCCCGGCCGCTGGCAGGTTGAGCGCGAGAGGCATCGTCTGACAAATCCGCGGCCCCCTGTTCCGGAGCGAGATTTCGAGCCGCTGAGGGGTGCAATAGACCAACTTATGAAGCGGCTCGGATTGGAGAAGGATCACTGGACGTGCGAACTCAGCGACAATTGGGCCGATCTGGTCGGCGACGCGGTAGCCGCGCATTCCCGCCCGGGCCGTTTTGAAAACGCCCGTATAACGGTTTTCGTTGATAACTCGGCATGGTTGAGTGAGCTTGCACGTCACTGCCGAACGGACATGCTGAAGAGACTGCAACGGCATTTCGGCGAAGAAAGTATCAGGGATATCCGTTTCCAGCTGGATCCCGATAGGATTTCCTACAGGCCGTCCGACGGCAGGGGTAACACTCGCTGCGATTCTTCCCGCAGATAGGGTGCAACATCGAGCGCCTTGCGGAGATACACCTGCGCGGCTTCCGCCCCGCCATTCTCGTAGCAGTAAATCGCCGCGGCCAGATAGTGTCCTGCCTTCACACTTCTCTTCATCTTCGCATTGGGAAGGTAGTGTTCGATGAAGCGAATGTACTGAGCTGTGGATACTTCGGCCCACGGCACGGTGCGGCCTTTCAGCCTCACGCCATCTTCGTCGGCCCCCAGCACATCTTCCGTGGCTATGCTGGCGCGCAGCCATCCCCACCTGTAGGGTTCGGCATTAAGACGATGAATGAGAAAAGCTCTCAACTCGACCAGGTGTTTGTAGCGGTCCGCCAGGGCCTCGAGAATGGCTTTGGCCTCTTCAGTCCGGTAGCCGTCGATCTCTCCGCGGACGGTTTCTATCGCCTCCTGATAGTTGCCGGCGGCGATGACGGGTCGAAGCTCTTTGTCCGTTGCTTCCGCGCGTTGCTTCTCGCGGGCGATAAGCCGGAGCCGTTCCTCTTCCTTTTCCTTTTCTTTTTCCAGGCGTTGCTTTTCTGCTTGGTCCTTCAAGAATGCCAGCTCGATTTCCCGGGCTTTTTCGGCCGCGGCCGCGGCCTGTTGCAGGGCCTGCGAGGCTTCGTCCTTGACGGCGGCAAGGCGGGAAATCTGTGCTTCCAGCCCGGCTCTCTTTTCGGTCACGGCCGCGATGTCGGTCTGCCGGGCAGCCTCTTCCTGGGCGCTGCCGGCATCGGCGGCAATCCGGCCGGCCGTATCGGCGGCGGTTGCGAGTATGGCGGCCTGGGTCAGGACTTCCCGCAGGAGGGTGACGATTTCCGGCTCGTCGCCGGGAACCCTCGGCGCTTTGTCTTGGGGCATTTCGGCCGGCGTGCCGGGTGTGTCTTGCGGTTGGGAGGCCGGCGTTTCGGCCGCGGCCCTCTCTTCATCAGGCGTGCCGGCGCCTTCAGCTTCGCTCTCCGCCGTAGCATCCTGCCCGGCGGGAGATTCCGGCGGCGGGACACGCGGTGCGAGGTCGTATCCGTCGAGCGCGTCGCCCACTACCGTGCGAGCAGCTTTGCGCGTAGCGGCAACAAAAGGATCCGCGCGCGCGGCCAGCTTGACGATATTGGTCGCCTCCACTTCTATCCGGCCGGCAAGCGCCCCGATACTCTCGATCTCCGTTTTCAGCAGATACGCCCTGCGGCGCGCCTGGATACTTTCGTCGCGGCGCTGCTTCAGGTGATAACCGAGAACGGCCAGTCCGCCCGCCAGCATGATGAGCAATACGACGGTCAAAGCAGCGCGCGGGGACCGGGCCTTCTGCTCCGGCTGGGCCTGAATCAAGGGCGCGTGTGGGGGGGTGCGCATCCTGATCTTACCGGCGGAAGGGGCGGTCTCGGCGGTTCCCGGAGCGGCCGTCAGCGCCCCGCTGCGGGGGCGCTTGCGTATCAGGACTTTACGTCCTTCACCGCGCACGGCCGCTTCGCCGCCCTTCGGAGCAATATCCGTAAGCGCTCGCTTCATATCGCCGATCAGCGAGGCGTACGTCGGATGACGCATCGCGGGTTCGGGCTCCAGCATGCGCGCAATGGTGTCGGCGACAGTCTTGTTGATATCGGGGCGGACCTTGCGCAGATTAGGAGCTTCGTGGTCCAGCCGGGCCTTGACGACTTCTACCGGGGTTTCTCCCTCGAAAGGCGGACGGCCCGCAAGGGCGTGAAACAGTGTCGCACCGAGGTTGTAGATATCCGAGCGGGCATCGCTCTTCTTGCCCTTGAGTTTTTCCGGCGCGATGTAATAAGGCGTGCCCCATACTCCCGCCGTCTGCTTCTGTCCCTCCACCTGGGCTATGCCGAAATCCACCAGTTTGGCCTGCATCTTTTCGTCGAGCAGGATGTTTTCGGGCTTGATGTCGCCGTGAATCAGACCGATTTCATCTCCGGCCTTGAGGCCCTCGGCGATATCCAGGCCGATCTGCATTACCAGCGCCTGGCTCAGGCCCTTTTCCCCGGCGTCCTCTATCATCTTATCGAACCTTTTGCCCGAAACCAGCTCCATGACGATGTAGGGCTGGCCTTTCTCCTGGCCGAAAGAGTAGATCTGCGCGACGTGTGGGTGGTTCAGCTTGGCGGCAGCCTGCGCCTCGCGCCTGAAGTCCTCCACAAAAGCAAGGTCCTCGCCCAGCGATTTGAGCATCACTTTGATGGCGACGTGACGCCCGAGAGACTCGTCGAGCGCGTGATAGACCCCTCCCATCCCGCCGGTGTTGATGAGCCGCAGAAGCAAAAAAGGCCCAAGACGGGCAGGAACAACCGCCTCCTTGTCGCATTCAGGGCAGCGGATCGTGTCGAAAGGGTTGAACGCGGAAACGTCGATTGCGCAGCCGCAGGACTCGCATTTCATACGGGTGACAGGATCTACGACGATGCTGACGGCGCTGCTTTCCGCCGCAGGCGGTGGGGATGCCGAGCCCTCGGACATGCAAATCTCCTTGATCAGAGTCCTCTCAGAGGCATTATTGTGTGATTGTCATTATTCGTTTTCGGGTTTGCCTTGTCCACATCGAATTTTTCGCGGCAGTTGCCGCTGCGGACGCGGCCCGGGGCGGTCGGGAACGTTTCTTTGAGCAAGCTTGCGGGGGTCTGGAAGAATGCATCCGCTTTTTGTAAAGATCGGACCATTGCCGGTTTACTGGTACGGGGTGATGATGGCCCTGGGTTTTCTGGCGGGGCTGGCGAACTGGATCAGCCTGGGACGCGGCGAAGGCCGCGACACGAGTTACTGTTCCGATCTGCTCTTCTGGATAATAGTTTCCGGTGTTGTGGGCGCCCGCTTGGCTTACGTGGCGGCAAACCTGCGTTCGTTCATCCTGGCGCCTCTCAGCATACTGCGGATCGATCAGGGAGGGCTGATCTACTACGGGGGTTTTGCAGCTGCCGGTGTTGCTCTTTTTCTGTTCGCTCGCGCACGGCGCGAACGGTTGATCTCTTTGCTCGATTTCGTGATCACATCGGTTCCACTGGGTCATGCTTTCGGCCGGATCGGTTGCCTGATGAACGGATGTTGCTACGGCAAGGTGTACAGGGGATGGCCCGCGATCACCTTTCCGTCCGGCAGTCTGGCCTGGTGGCATCATGTCGATTCGCGGCTCCTGAGCGCCGAGGCGCCGCGCTCTCTGCCGGTGTACCCGGTGCAGTTGTACGAGGCGGCTTTCAACCTGGCGTTGTTCTTCCTGTTACGGCTGATTTACCGCAGGCGGCACGGTGACGGGAGAGTAGTTGGGGCATACCTGGTTCTCTATCCGGCCGCCAGGTTCTTGTTCGAGCGTCTGCGCGTCGCCGCGCACGGCCGGGTTTACGGGCTATCGGAGGCGCAATACCTGAGTATTGTACTGATGTTGCTCGGCCTTGTTCTTCTTGCGCGGGCATTTAGACGGGGGCGGCCATGCCGGAGTTGAACGGACCCGATCCGGCGGGAAACAGCCGGCCGGCGCAGATCGTCGCCGGCAAGTCCGACGCCGGTCGGCGCTTCGATGTCTGGGTGGAAGAACAACTGCCGGGAATTTCGCGTTCCCGCATACAAGCCCTTATCAAGGCCGGGAACATAACCGCGGACGGAAAAGCCGTCAAACCCCACGTGAGGGTCCACCCGGGCATGACCGCCTTCATCAGGGTTCCGCCGCCGGCGACCGTGGAGCTGATCCCGGAAGACACGCCGCTGGAGATACTCTACGAAGATAGCGATCTGATCGTGATCAACAAGCCCGCCGGGCTCGTCGTTCACCCGGCGGCCGGACACGCAACGGGGACGCTGGTTCATGCGCTCCTGCACCACTGCGTCGACCTGGCCGGTATCGGCGGCGAGCGGCGCCCGGGTATTGTTCACCGCCTCGACAAGGATACCAGCGGGGTTCTCGTGGCGGCCAAGAACCAGGAGGCGATGGACGGCCTGATCCGTCAGTTCAAGGCCGGCAGTGTCGAGAAGGAATACGTCGCGCTGGTAGCCGGCACACCTGACCCCCTCCGCGCAACGGTGGAAACGCAAATCGGCCGCAGCCCGCATGACCGAAAGAAAATGTCCGCCCGGCCGCGCACGGGCCGCCGCGCCGTCACGTCATACGAAGTTGCGGAAGTCTTCGAGGACGCTTCGCTGCTGAATATCCGGATCATGACCGGAAGGACGCACCAGATACGGGTGCACATGGCCTACCTGGGGCACCCGGTTGTCGGCGACCGGCAGTACGGCGGCCGCCGGTCCGCGGCCGGGGCGCAACGTCAGATGCTGCACGCCGCGCGCCTCGCGTTCAACCATCCGCGCGAAGGTCGCCGGTTGGAATGCCGCGCGCCCTGGCCGGAAGACATGCAAATGAAGATACGCGAGCTTCGCCGGACCTTGACAAAGCAGCCGGACTGACGAAGTATACAGGCGGATTCGGCTGGATCAGGAGAACTTTATGCCCATAAGAGCAGAGGTCATTCCGTTCATACTGGGAGCGGCGGTGTTCGGCGCCGCCGTCGGATTCGGCTGCCTCCTGCGCGGCGTTCGGCGCCGCCGGGCGACAGCATGGGGTTTGATCCTGGCCCTGGTCTGCAGCGGGTACTTCCTCTATTTCTTCCGGGACCCCGAACGGACGCCGCCTGCCGGGTCCGGCAGCATCGTGGCCGCGGCCGACGGGCGCGTCGCCGCCGTTACGGAACTGGACGAGGATGCATTCGCCCTGGCGGCCGAAAGAGCCGGCATCCGGCTGGCAGATCTGCCGGAATTCAAGAACGGGCCCAGCATCCGCATAAGCATTTTCCTGAGCCTCTTCGACGTGCATGTGAACCGTGCGCCCATGTCGGGCGAGTCGCGCTTTCTGGGCTATTTTCCAGGCAGGCATTATTTCACTTTCCAGGAGAAATCGTCCGACCACAACCAGCACAATTCCATACTGATGCGCAACGAAGCCACCGCCTGCCTGATCAATCAGATTGTCGGGCCGGTGTGCCGTCGCGTGGTCTACTGGCCCGATCACGATCGTCCCGTGACACTGAAGATCGGGGACCGCATCGGCATGATGAAATTCGGCTCGAGACTGGATATGTATCTGCCGGCGGCCGACGTCGAGATCGGTTGCCGCCCCGGCGACCGCGTCAGGGCCGGCGAAACGGTGGTGGCAAGACTGCGGGGCGCGGAGGAAATATGATCAATCTTCGGTTTGTCCCGCCCGGACAACAGATCGTCAACTGGAGGCAGGTTCTGCCGACATTCCTGACGCTGGCAGCCATGTTGTCCGGATTCCTCAGCATTCTTGTCGCCATCCAGGGACTGGGGTTGGCCGATGCCGACCCGCAGCACGCCGGAAAGCTGTACCGCTGGTCCGCTCTGCTGATCATGCTGGCGATGATACTGGACGGACTTGACGGCAACGTCGCCCGTTACCTCAAGGCGCAGAGCGAGTTCGGCGCCGAGCTGGATACGTACGTCGACCTGACGGCGTTCGGCATTGCGCCGGCAATTCTGGTTTTTGCGGTTACCCTGCAGTCAAAAGAACCGCTTACCCGGGTGTTGCTGCCCTCGGCGGTTGCCTTGTCGGGCGTGGTGAGACTCGCGCGTTTCAAGGTCAAGGACCCGTTGCGCGGCCAGGGCGGTTATGCCGGGCTGCCGATTACCGTTAACGCCGGTTGGGTGGCGCTGCTGGTTCTGATCAGCCAGACGCCGCCGCTGGACCGCTTCTCCCTGAGCCAGGGACCGGTCGCGGCGCTGTTCCTGGTGGGCGTTTTCGCCTTCGTTGTGCTGCAGGTAACGAATCTGAGATATCCCAAGCCGACTAAGAAAGCGGCCCTGTTTATTCCGCTGCTGGTTCTTGTCTTTCTTCTGCTTTACCTGGGACTTGTGCTGCCGCGGATGGCGGTGCGGGTGGCAGTGATCATGCTGGTTCTTGGCGCCGTGTACGTATTCATCGGTCCTCTTTTTGTGAAGGGCTTCGCGGCGCACAAGGCGCGCCGTGACGCAAGGAACAACCTTGCGAATAAATAAAATCTCGGCGCGATCTGAGGCGTGTTGAAATGAACTCCGGACTGGCGTCTGTTCTCAAGGATCTGAGCGCGTACCTCGCGTACCTGCAGGATGAAGGGGTGCTGACCGTAGAAGTTGCGCCGCGGGTTGTGGAAAGACTGCGCGTTTCACTGGCTGCGCCCGAGCCGGAGGGGCACGTTGCGCGCGCCGAACCCGCCCCGCCTGCGGGGCGGGCCCGGGCGCCGGAGCCGACACAGCTCGAACTGATAGCCGGCGAGATAGGCGAATGTGCGAAGTGCGAGCTTCACGGCTCGCGCACGAACGTTGTGCCCGGCCAGGGCTCTCCGTCGCCCGACATCATGTTTGTCGGAGAAGCGCCCGGTCACGACGAGGACCGCAGCGGCCAGGCGTTCGTCGGGCGCGCCGGCAAATTGCTGACGCAGATGATCGAGGCCATGGGCTACACGCGCGAGCAGGTCTTCATTGCCAACATACTCAAGTGCAGGCCGCCGGGAAACCGCAACCCTTATCCCCACGAGATGGAGACATGCCTGCCTTACCTGCTGGCGCAGATACGATTCCTGCGCCCGAAGGTTATCATCGCCCTCGGGGCGACGGCCGTGAAGGGGCTGATGCAGACCGAACAGGGCATCACCAGGCTGCGCGGGCAATGGATGAGTTTTGAAGGCATCGACCTGATGCCTACCTACCATCCGGCCTACCTTCTGCGCAACCCCGCGGCAAAGAAGGACGCCTGGAAAGATCTGCAGGATGTCTTGCGGCGCCTGGGTCGCCCCATACCGCCGGTGAAGAAAAGAAGCGGCACATAGTGTCAGCGGTGACCTGAAAAGCATGAGAACGAAGTGCGGCTGACGACGATGGATAAGGACAAGGGAAGAAGTCCACCCGTAATCGAAGGCCGCAAGTGAGGTGGGAGATATGACAATGACCGGCATGAAGTGGGCAATTCCGCTGTCCGCCTTTACGGCGCTCTGCGGGTGTGTGTATAAAGTGCCTCTGGTCGAGGAGGCGTTGTTGCCGATCGATCCCGCCGCGGTCGGCGTCTGGACCACCGTTCGAGACGAAGCCGACGCGGCCGCTAAACCGGAAAAGCTGGTCGTTCTGCCTTTCAGCGGGAACGAATATATGATTATCTACCCGGCGGGGAAGGACGAGATGTACTTCCGGGCGTATCCCGTGGAGGTGAGCGGGATGAAGCTGATACAGCTTCGCTGGATCGGACAGCGCCAAAGCCCGCTCGGCGGGAAAGAGAAGCCTTACCAGCTTTGCAGTTACGACATTACGGACGGCTTGCTCACTATCCGGGTACTTAACGCGGAACTCCTTAACCGGGAGGCTGAAACACCCGAGGCGCTGCAAAGGTCTCTGGTGGAGAACAGGTCCGCTCCCGGCCTCTTGCAGGACCCGGGTCGCTTCAGGAAGGTTGTTGAATGAGTGGGATTCCGCGGGACGCCGGTCGGTGTAACGGCGAGCCGCTCCAGCTTACTGGCGTGAGTTTTTTTAATTGAGAAGGAATTCTTAAGCGCAAGGGAAAGAAAAGGCAAAAATGGCGACAGCGGATAATCTGAAAGAAGCATTTGCGGGCGAGAGCCAGGCGAATCGTAAGTATCTGGCATTTGCCAAGCAGGCGGAAGCCGACGGGTACCCCCAGGTGGCCCGGTTGTTCCGGTCGGCGGCGGAAGCCGAGACTGTTCATGCCCATGCGCATCTGCGCGTAATGGGCGGAATCAAGACGACGGCGGAGAACATCCAGGCCGGTATCGACGGGGAAGGTTTCGAGTTTCAGGAAATGTATCCGAAGTTTGTAGCCGAGGCGGAAGCCGAGGGTAACAAGGCGGCGGAGACAAGTTTCAGGAACGCAATGACCGTTGAGGAGATTCACCACGGTCTGTACAAGGAAGCGCTGGAAGCCGTGAAGGAAGGCAAGGACCTCCCCGAGGCGAAAATCTTCGTGTGCACTGTCTGCGGCAACACCGTGACGGGCGAACCTCCCGATAAGTGCCCCATTTGCGGTGTGGCTCACGACCGTTTTGTCGAAATAGTCTGAAGCGTTGGGAGTGGAAAGGCTGCCCTGGTTCGGCAGGCATGAGCGGCGAATGCGCGTGCCCGGCGGCCTGCAGTATAAGGTGCGGCGGGATTTCTTCGGGTCCGGCGCTGCTTGAGAATGGAGGGGAAAAACATGGGCGTGTTGTTCAACATGGCGGAAGTATTCACAATGGCGGTTCAGATGGAAACCAACGGGGCGGCTTTCTACCGGCGTGCGGCGGCGCTGCGCAAGGACGGCGACCAGACCGATTACCTGTTGCGGCTCGGGGAAATGGAGGAGGATCACAAGCGGACGTTCGAACAGATGCGCGATTCTGCTTCTGTGGCCGGACAATCGGGTTCCCCCTTCGATCTGTATGACGAGGGCGAACTCTATTTGGCGGGTATTGCCGGCGGACATCGCGTGGAGGGATCCGCCGCCGCGGCCGAAGCGTTGACGGGCGACGAATCGGTGAGCGACGTATTGAAACTCGCCGTGGAGCTCGAGAAAGAAGCTATTCTCTTCTATGTCGGCCTGACGGACCTGGTGCCCGCTGAAATGGGACGCGATCAGATCGACCGGATTATCGAAGAAGAGAAGAAACACATTGTGATTCTGACCAGGGAACTCAGGAAGGTGGATAAGTCTGAACCGTCATAAACCGAGTTGCCGCGCGGCGGCGTGCACATCAGACAGGTGACGGCATGAACGAAAAGCGGTTAGCGGAATTAGTCAAGGAGCTGCTCAGGGAAATCGGCGAGGACCCGGAGCGCGAAGGTCTTCTGAAGACGCCGGAGCGGGTGGCGAAATCGCTGGCGTTTCTCACCGAAGGATACCGGGTCGATCCCGGGAGTGTCATCAACAAGGCCGTCTTCGAGTCGCATTCCAACAACATGATCATTATTCGGGACATCGAAGTGTTCAGCATGTGCGAGCACCACATGCTCCCGTTTTTCGGTCAGTGTCACATAGGGTATATAGCGCGCACCAAGGTTCTGGGCGCCAGCAAGCTGGCGCGTATCGCCAACTGCTATGCGCGCCGGCTGCAGATCCAGGAGCGCCTGACGGCCCAGATCGCGCGCGAGGTCCGCGACGCGGTGGACGCCGAAGGCGTGGGGGTGGTGACGGAATGCCGCCACCTGTGCATGATGATGCGCGGAGTTGAGAAACAGCATTCGATAATGACGACCTCGTCGGTGCTCGGAAGCTTTCATGACGATCAGGCCACGCGGGAGGAGTTCCTGAGCCTGATCGGACGCCGGTTTTCCGTCTGACAGGACAGCGCGCGAGATCGTAGGAGGCTGTCGTGAGAACCGGCTTGCCGGCGGATCAGTGGAAAATCGTGCCTCTCATCGACGGGGCCGCCGCGGTCCTGTCCGTATCCGAGGCCGACAAAGTGCGGCTGGGGTCCCCTTCGGTGGTATGCCTGCCGGGCGGACGCATCGTGGTCGCCGTGGACCAGTCGGGGCCGGGCGTGGCCAGAATCGCGGGAGGCAAGGGGCGGCTCTATCACTCCCATCACTGGGTCCAGGGAAGGATTTTTGTCTCGCAGGACAAGGGACAGACCTGGACGCAGAGAGGGGAATTCCCGTTCTGCAACGCGTGCCTCTTCAGGGACGGCGAGTCGCTGTACCTGCTGGGTCATCGAGGAACCGTCGAAATCATGAAGTCCGCCGACGGCGGCCAGACGTGGAGCAAGCCTGCCGAGCTGACCGACCGCAGCGATGCCGGCGGGAATTACGTGCAGGGACCGTCGAACGTGCTGCATGCCGCCGGCAGCGTCCATGGCGCTTTCATGCGCAACTCCCGGCCGGGGCGACGCGGCGCCCGCGGCGCCCGCGCGCTGGACATACTGTCGGCCAGGGAGGGTGCGGTCCTGACTTCACGCAAAAGCTGGACCGTCTCGGCGGCGGCGCCCGCTTTGGGCGAGCTCGTGCCGGTCGACGAGTGGGACTACCTGGGAATTCCCTTCCACGGCCGGCCGCGCTCCTCGAGTGGTGATAAGGACGGCGCGGCGAAACGCCTGGGATGGGGCGACCCGCACCTCCTGAAAGTCGACGATCCGCGGCATGTGTGGACGGATTCCGCGGACGAGTCATTTCACCTGCTGGCGCGCGCCGCGGTCTACCGCGGCAACATGGCCGTGCTGATGAAGGTTCGCCGGGATTCCGGAGGGCGGCTGGATGTCGGACCGGAAAGCGCTCCCTCCGGGAGCAGGCTGGCCCTGCTGCCGCTGCCGGGCGGCAACTTGCGATTTCACGCGCTGTTCGACGAAGTGTCCGGCCTGTTCTGGCTGCTGAGCGGCCAGATTACCGACAGCATGCGGAATAACGAAGGCGGTCGGGGGTCGCGCGGCCTGCCCTGCGACGAACGGCACCGCCTGCAGTTGCATTTTTCGAAAAATCTGGTTGACTGGTGTTTCGCGGGTTTTGTTACCGGCGGCCGCGACGCGGACGACGGGCGCAACGATGCCCGCATGGCAGTGCGCGGGGAAGACCTGTGCGTCGTTATGTGCTCGGGAGAAAAACTGCTGTGCGGCATGATCCCCGCGTTTCGCGACCTGGTCTATTGACGCGATCCTGAAACACTGCGGAAGAGAGAGATGAGATTAGAAACCGATTCCCTGGGCTCGCGCGAGGTACCGGACGAGGCGTACTTCGGGATACACACCCTCAGATCGTCGGAGAATTTCAGCGCGGCCGGCGAAAGGCTCCCGCTCGAGCTGATTTACGCCATGGCGCGCCTCAAGCAGGCTTGCGCGCTGGCCAACGCCGAGCTGGAACTCCTGGCCGGAACAAAAGCCGAAGCCGTCGTTGCGGCATGCGAACGCGTGCTGCGCGGTGAACTGGACGAGCAGTTCCCGATCGACGTCTTTCAATCCGGGTCCGGCACTTCTTCCAACATGAACCTGAACGAGGTCTTGGCGAATGTTGCGTGCGAGATTCTCGGCGGCGTGCGAGGCGATCGCAGCCTGGTCCACCCCAATGACGATGTCAACAAGGGCCAGTCCACCAACAACGTTTTCCCGTCGGGAATCCGGGTCGCCTGCGTGGAACTTTGCGACGCGCTCATGGGGGCGCTGCGGAAACTGGCCGAGGCTCTGCGGGTGAAAGCGCAAGCCTTCGAATCGGTCGTGAAAGCGGCCCGAACGCACCTGCAGGACGCGGTGCCGATCGCCTTGGGACAGGAATTCGGAGCGTACGCTTCAGCCCTCGAGAAAGACATGAAGAGGCTCACGGCTGCGCAGGACGCATTGCGGGACCTGGGTATCGGCGGCAACGCCGTCGGCACCGGGATCAATGCGCCGCCGGCTTTCAGGACGCTGGTAGTAGAGAAACTCAACGCCATCACGGGCGGGCAATACCGGCAGGCAAACGACGGCGTGGAGGCGACGCAGTTTCTGACCGATCTGGCGCAGATGTCCTCGGCGCTGCGGCTCTTGAGCCTGGACTTGCTGAAGATCGGGAACGATCTGAGACTGATGGCATCCGGGCCGCACACGGGTCTGGGGGAAATCCGCCTGCCGCCGGTGGAGCCCGGTTCATCGATAATGCCGGGCAAAATCAACCCGAGTATCTGCGAGGCCGCGAACATGGCCTGCATCCAGGTAATCGGTTACGATGCCGCCGTAGCCGCGGCCTGCGGCGCGGGGCAGCTTGAGCTTAACACGCACATGCCGCTGATCGGGACCGATCTGGTCAGGTCGTTCGGCATTCTGAAGCGCTGCTGCGCCATGCTGGCCGAAAAATGCGTCGGCGGAATCGAGGCGCGGGCCGAAGTCTGCCGCCGCCATTTCGAGTCCAGCGCCGGTCTGGCGACGGTACTGAACCCGGTACTGGGCTACGACATTGTCGCCGAACTGGTGAAGGAATCCCTGCGCGACAACAAGCCGCTGCGTAAGCTCGTTGCGGAGAAGAAGCTGATGGGTGAACAGGAATTCGAAAAGCTCATCCGCGGCGCGACCCGCCCCAACCTGCCGTCGCGGCGGGGTGACGATGCCTGAGACTTACAAGTATTCCCGTTTCTGCGCGCTCTTGGGGAAAAGCGGTCCGTACGTCCGCGGCCTGCAGAGGGATCTCGGACTTCCCGTTCCGCCGTCCGGCGAAGAATATACCGATTCCTACCTCAGTTTCATGGAGACCGTGGTGGCGTTGCGCACGTTCAACGTGCCGACGGCCGACATCGTCGATCTGTTCGAGAAGGAAAGAAAGATACTGCAGTTGCTGCACTTCGATTCAATGGAAGAGTCGACCACGTGGTATATGGCGCCGCGCAACAGCAACGGCCATACGGAGAATCACCTGTTGCTGACGGGGCACGACCTGGGGTTCCCGATAACGTCGGACGCCGTGCAGGCGAACTTGAACTTCCGCGAGAAGGAGCCCGAGTTGTTCGCGGGTGCGGAAATGGGCGAAGACGTCAGGCGGGTACTGCGGCTTTATGTGGAACGCCTGCTGAAAATAGACGAAAGGGTGCGGACTGAAACGCCCGTGCTGGAGGATGCTTTGGCCTGGGCTGAGCGGGCTTTTGTGCCGTTGCGCCGCGGTCGGCTGCGCCTCGCCGGCGCGGCGGGCTGGACTACAAAATGCTGAAGTCCAGTGTAGCGAAGTAATCTTCGATCGTCTCGGGGCGCCGGATCCGGATGACGCTGCCGTCGGACCGCAGCAGCAGCTCGGCGGAGCGGAGCTTGCCGTTATAGTTGAAGCCCATGGCATGGCCGTGGGCTCCGGTGTCGTGGATCACGACCAGGTCGCCGCGCTCCAGTTCGGGGAGGGGTCGCTGAATGGCGAACTTGTCGTTGTTCTCGCACAGGGACCCGGTCACGTCGTACACCATATCGTGTGGGTCGTCCTCCTTGCCCACGACCGTAATGTGATGATAGGCCCCGTAGATGGCGGGCCGCATCAAGTCCGCCATGCATGCATCCAGCCCCGCGAAATGACGGTAAGTATGCTTGATGTGGCGTACGCGCGAAACGAGGTAGCCGTAGGGCCCCGTGATCATGCGGCCGCATTCCATAAACAGCTTCATGGGTGTTGCGCCGGCGGGTTCCAGGATCGAACCGTAGAGGTCGCCGATGCCGCGGCTTACCGCGTCCAGGTCCACCGGCCGGTCCTCCGGTCGGTAAGGAATGCCGATACCGCCGCCGATGTTGACGAATTCGAAGCCGATACCCAGCTCGTTAGAGAGTTCCACCACGAGATGAAACAGCATGCCCGCGGTGTCGATGAAATACTGCGGATCCAGTTCGTTGGAAGCCACCATGGTGTGCAGCCCGAAACGCTTGATCCCACGGTCGCGAATCAGGCGGTAGCCCTGCAGGAGCTGTTCGCGTGTGAAACCGTACTTGGCCTCCTCAGGGTGTCCTATGATGGCGTTTCCGTCCTTGAGCGGACCGGGATTATAGCGGAAACAAAGCAATTCCGGCATCCCTGCCGTTTCTTCAAGACGGGCGATGTGACTGATATCATCCAGGTTGATTATCGCCCCCAGCTCGCGCGCCTTCCGAAACTCCTCGTCGGGCGTATCGTTGGAAGTGAACATGATGTCTTCGCCGGTGATGCCGACGCGTTCGGCCATGACAAGCTCGGGCAGCGAACTGCAGTCGGCGCCGAACCCCTCGCCGGCGAGCAGTTTCAACAAAAACGGGTTGGGAGTGGCCTTGACGGCAAAGAATTCCCTGAAACCGTCGTTCCATGCGAAGCCGCGTTTGAGACGCCGGGCATTTTCCAGTATCGCCGCCTCGTCATAGATGTGGAACGGCGTCGGATACCGCTCTGCGATTGCAGCGAGCTTCTCGGCGCTGAACGGCAGTTTCTTGTTACAGGCATTCAAACTACGTTTCCTGTTGTAATCTCCCGCCTCCGCTGAACATGGTATGTCTAACCCAGATGGAGTTTGAATTCCACCCAAAAAGCCGGGAACGTCGCATATGGTCGAGCTTTGCGCCCGGACCCGGCACCCCGCGTCAGGCGTCCTGGAGTGATGGGGTGCCGGATGCCGGACTGGAGTCCTGGAGTCCTGGAGTGATGGTCGAAGATTTTGCTAACAACCTGGTCCCCATGCCCCAGCACTCCTGTAAAGAAGTTCGGTGCAGGTTTTCTCATAAAATGCCGCATTGTCACGATGGCACCCAAAAGAAGTGTCGAGTTCAGGCCTCGCATGGCAGTTTTTGTAGGCATACTGTGTTTCGCGTGTCTATTCATGCAAATAAAATCCGTTTTTTGCTTGCGCACTTTCATCGCGCGTGCAATTATCGCGCCGATTCTGATGAATTTCAGGAAGGGGTGATGAAATGAGCACGAAAGCCATGGATGGAGCGCAGGCGCTAGTCAATTGTCTTGAAAACGAAGGCGTTGAATTCATCTGGGGACTGCCCGGAGGGGCGGCTTTGCCGATCTATGACGCGTTGGTCGAGTCGAAGATAAAGTTAATCCAGGCCAGGCACGAGCAGGGCGCCACCCACATGGCCGACGGCTACGCCCGTGCTACGGGCAAGCCGGGCGTGGTTCTGGTCACCAGCGGCCCGGGAGCCACGAATACCATTACGGGCGTCATGACGGCGCACATGGACTCGGTGCCGATGGTGGTGATAACGGGGCAGACCGTAGTTTCAATGCTGGGGAAGGACGCGTTTCAGGAAGCCGATGTCTTTGACATCTCTATGCCGGTGGTCAAGCACAGCTATCTGATAAAGCACACCTGCGATATTCCGCGCATTATTCGCGAGGCGTTCCACATAACGAATACGGGTCGGCCCGGACCGGTACTGATAGATGTTCCCAAGGACTGCAGTGCCGGCAGCTTCACCGGGGATCTACATCCCGACATGGATCTTTCCGGTTATGAATCCAGCCCCGGCGCGGTCAATGAAGCGGACATCATGGCCGTGGCCGAGTCGCTCAGCAAGTCGCATCGACCCGTCATACTGGCCGGACACGGCGTGTTGATTTCGGGCGCGCATGACGAGTTGCGCCAGTTGGCCGAGAAACTGCAGGCGCCGGTGGTCACGACGCTGCTCGGAAAAGGTTGTTTCCCCGAATCGCACAGTCTTTCGCTGGGCATGCTGGGAATGCACGGCACGGCCTATGCGAACAAGGCCGTGGTTGAGTGCGACCTGATAATGTCGGTGGGATCGCGTTTCGACGATCGTATCATCGGGCAGGCAGCCCGTTTCTGCCGCGACGCCGTGCGCATACACGTTGACATAGATGCCGCGGAATTCGGCAGGATGATTCGCTGCCGGCACTATTGTCTGGGCGACGCCAGAGACGTGCTGGCCGAGCTGCTGAAGCATGTCGGCGAGCTAAATACCGCCGAATGGCTGGCGCACCTGGATGAATACAAGCGCCGGTACCCGCTGACTTACAGGAAGCGGGGCGGGCTCAAGATGCAGCACATAATGGATGCTCTTAACTCGATGGTGCGCGGAGAGGCCGTGATTGCCACGGACGTGGGGCAGCACCAGATGTGGGCGGCGCAGTTCATGAAGGCCGAGAAGCCTCACAACTGGCTGAGTTCCGGAGGCGCGGGCACGATGGGCTACGGATTTCCCGCGGCCGTGGGCGCGCAGTTCGGCCGGCCCGGCGAGCAGGTCTGGGCGATCGTCGGAGACGGCGGGTTCCAGATGACCATGAGCGAACTTGCAACGGCGTGTATTCACAAGTTGCCTGTCAAGGTCATCGTAATGAACAATCGTTATCTCGGGATGGTGCGGCAATGGCAGACCCTTTTCTACGAAGACCGCAAGAGCGGTGTCGACCTGGAGGGCAGTCCCGATTTTGCCAGGCTTGCGGAGGCCTTCTCCGGCGCCAAGGGTCTGACGCTGAAGAGATCCGGCGATATCATGCGGATTCTCCAGCGCGCCGCCGCCTATAATGACGGCCCTTGCGTCATAAACGCGATGGTCGAGAAGACGGATAACGTCTTCCCTATGATTCCGGCCGGCAAGACGCTGGAGGAAATGCTTATCAGGGATCCCGTACCGAGGCGGAAGTCGACGAAGCCGGCGGCGAAGTCCTGATACACGCGGCTGCCGTCCAGTCCCGGTATCCGTTTAACAGGAGGAAAGCAAATGGCCGAGGAAGCGAATGATATCCGTGTCCATACCTTAAGCGTATACGTGGTCAACAAACCGGGCGTACTGGCCCGCATAGCTCAAGTGTTTGCCCGTCGCGGCTACAATATCGATTCGCTCGTGGTGTCGCCGTCGGTGGACGGGCGATATTCGCGCATGACGATTGCCGCCAAGGGATCCACGGAGGGGCTCGACCAGATAATCAAACAGGTTGCCAAACTGGTCGACGTGCGGCATTGCACCGACCATGCTTTCGACTCGGCAGTCGTGCGGGAGATGGCTCTGGTCAAGATCAAGGTCTCGGTAGAAGAACGAACCGCGGCGTTGCAGATCTGCGAGCATTTCGGCGGCAAGACGGTCGACCTTACGGAGACGTCGCTGATCGTGCTGATTGTCGGGGCGTCCGAGAAGCTTGATGCATGTATCGACATGCTCAAGAAACACGAGATTGTCGAGCTGGTTCGGACCGGCAAGGTCCTGATGGCGCGGGGCGAAGAGGCCACCTGAAGCCATCGACGCTTTCCGCGCTTGCCTTTTTGCGGCCGGAGCGTATGTTTTGCCGGGTTATGACTAAGACACTGTTCGAGAAGATATGGGACCGGCACGTTGTCGATGTGCTCGAAGACGGCACTTCGCTGTTGTACATCGACCGGCACCTGGTCCACGAAGTCACGAGCCCGCAGGCCTTCGAAGGCTTGCGCAGTGCCGGGCGCCGCGTCCGGCGCCCGGATCTGACCTTCGCCACGATGGATCACAACGTGCCGACTGAAGAACCCCTCGCGATCGATGATCCGGTGTCGAAAGCCCAAATCGACGCGCTGAGCGCGAACTGCATTGAATTCGGCGTAACGATTTATGGTTTGGGCGATCCGCGGCAGGGAATCGTGCATGTCATAGGTCCCGAACTGGGCTTGACGCTGCCCGGCACGACCATTGTCTGTGGAGATTCCCACACCGCGACGCACGGCGCCTTCGGCGCGCTTGCCTTCGGGATCGGCACCTCCGAAGTCGAGCACGTTCTGGCAACGCAGACCCTGCGCCAGAGCCGCCCGGCTACCTTCAAGGTCGCTTTCGAGGGGAAGCTGCCGCCCGGTGTGTCGGCCAAGGACATGATCCTCAAGCTGATCGGGAAGATCGGCGCCGCCGGAGGCACCGGTCACGTTGTGGAATACGCGGGAGAAGCCGTGCGCGCCCTGTCGATGGAAGGGCGCATGACTCTCTGCAACATGAGTATCGAGGCCGGGGCGCGGGCCGGCATGATCGCGCCTGACGATACGACTTTCGAGTACCTCGCCTCGGAGAAGAGAGAGTTTGCGCCGAAGGGGGCGGACCTGAAGAGGGCCGTCGAGTTCTGGCGGACGCTGCCGAGCGATGCCGGCGCCCGCTACGACCGCTGTTTGGCAATCGACGTCGGCGGTCTGGCTCCGCAGGTGACCTGGGGAACAAGCCCGGGCATGGTGGCGGACGTCACGGACAGCGTGCCTGCCCCGGACGGTGTTCCGGGCTACAGTGCGGATGACGTTGCCAAGGCGCTCGACTACATGGGCCTGGCCCCCGGAACGCCGATAAGGGAGATAGCGGTCGATACCGTTTTCATCGGAAGCTGCACCAACGGCCGCATTGAAGACTTGCGCAGTGCGGCGGCCGTGTTACGCGGCCGGAAAGTCGCTTCGGGGGTGCGTGTCCTGGTTGTGCCGGGCTCGGCACAGGTGCGGCGTCAGGCGGAGGCCGAAGGTCTGGACGGCGTTTTTGAAGACGCGGGGTGCGAATGGCGCCTGCCGGGTTGCAGCATGTGTCTGGCGATGAATCCTGATCGTCTCACACCCGGCGAACGCTGCGCTTCCACCTCCAACCGGAATTTTGAAGGGCGGCAGGGGCAGGGAGGACGCACGCACCTGGTCGGCGCCGAGATGGCCGCCGCGGCCGCCGTCGAGGGCCGCTTCGTCGACGTCAGGGAATGGCTGAAGGAGAATTGAGAGTGCAGGCGTTCGAAACATACCGCGGCATCATCGCGGCGCTGAACCGGGCCAACGTGGACACCGACCAGATCATACCGAAACAGTTTCTGAAGTCCATCAGGCGTACCGGATTCGGAAAAAACCTGTTTTATGACTGGAGCCGGCGGCCCGACGGAAATCCCGACCCGGCCTTCGAGCTGAATCAGCCGCGGTTCAAAGGCGCCGGCATTCTCGTTGTGCGCAACAACTTCGGATGCGGTTCCAGCAGGGAACACGCGGTATGGGCCGTCAAACAGGCCGGTTTTCGTGTCGTCATAGCCCCATGGCGCGAGACACCGGAGGGCCGTATACCCGGTTTCGCGGACATCTTTGCCAATAATGCCGTAAAAAACGGCCTGTTGACGATCCAACTGTCTCCGCCCGAGGTGGACTCGATCTTCGACGCGGTCAATGGCAATCCCGGACTGGAGGCTACAATTGACCTTACCGGTCAGAGTGTAGTTTTGCATCTCGAAGCCGAAAAGGCCTTCAACTTCGAGATCGACTCAGCCGTCAAACAATATCTTCTGCGCGGGTTGGACGAAATCGGGCTGACGCTGGAAAGGGAAGCGCGGATCGCGGCTTTCGAAAAGGAGCACGACAGCCTGATCAGGCCAGCATGAAGTTGCGCTGCTGTTGCAGCATGGCGTCCGCCAGGACCAGGGCCGCCATGCATTCCACGACAGGCACCGCGCGCGGCAGAACGCATGGATCATGACGACCCCCGGCCTCCAGAACTGCCTCGCGGCCTTCAAAATCAACGGTTTGCTGGGGAAGACCGATTGTCGCCGTCGGTTTGAAAGCCACGCGGAAAAGAATCGGTTCGCCGTTGCTGATGCCGCCCTGAATGCCCCCGCTGTTGTTGGTCAGAGTGCCCAGCCTGTCGCCTTTCATCACGAAGCGGTCGTTGTGTTCCGAACCCGACATACGGCATCCCGCAAAACCAGAACCGACATCGAACCCCTTGGCCGCCGGAATCGAAAGCATGGCATGTGCAAGGTAAGCTTCAAGCTTGTCAAAGACCGGTTCGCCCCAGCCCGGCGGAACGCCGCGGCATACGCATGTGACAATCCCGCCGACGGAATCCCGGCTGTCCTTGGCCGCCGCGATGGCTGAAGCCATTTCTTCGGCCGCTTCGGCGTGCGGGCAGCGTACGGCGTGGCGGTCAACTTCCGCACGTAAGACGCGGTCAAGCTCCGGCAACGGCGCATCAATGTCCGCCACCGAGCTGACCCATGCGACGATTTCGATTTTGTGAGTCAGCCGGAGAAGCTTTTCCGCAATGGCCCCGGCCGCGACGCGCCCCACCGTCTCCCTAGCGCTGGAACGCCCGCCGCCGCTGGAGGCCGACGTGCCGTACTTCGCGCGATAGGTATAGTCGGCATGGGAAGGCCTTGGGATCGTCCTGGTCTGGAGATAGTCCTCGGGCCGCCGGTCACGATTGGCCACGAACAGACAGACGGGGGTTCCCAGGGCCTTGCCGTTCTCCGTGCCCGATTGGATTGTCACGCGGTCGGCCTCGCCGCGCGGTGTGGATAGATCGCTCTGACCGGGCCGGCGGCGGTCGAGCTGCGGCTGGATATCCTGCTCGTTCAGCGGCATACGCGAGGGACAGCCGTCAACCACGGCCCCGACGCCCGTCCCGTGGGATTCGCCGAAGGTAGTCACCCTGAACAGTTTGCCGAAAGTGCTGCACATAATGCGGGATCGTAGCGGAAGGGAAGTGGTCGGACAATCCCTAATTGTTCTTCAGTCACACCGCGGTGCAAGTTGATCACAATTGCGAGTATGATTGCGATTAAGACGATCTTTCCCGCTCGTAATCCCAATCGTGAATCATATCCAAGGCGGAGGAGGATGCCTGGGCAAAAAATGTGCCGGCCGTTGCCTGCAGGAAGAACTCTTGGACTGGGGGGAGAGATCTCCTGGGCGGGGTGTCTCAGAAAGGACAACACAGTATTGAAAACGAGACACCGAGGTAGCGCAAACGAGACACAGGATCTTCAGAAAGGCGCTTACGCCGCCGGCTTATGGCGGCGCCGTCATAGGTTTGTGAAGATATTGCAATTAGAGACGAGCCGCGGCAGCCTTTGCACGTTCTGGCACATAGTCTGCTGAAACAATCAGGTGACCATAGGCTGGTTTGATAAATAAGGGACGCGTAACAGCGCGAGAAATGTCCAAATATCTTACTGGCCGACCGGTTATCTTGCCCCTCCGGGCGGATCCGCGAAGACCGCGGCTCCAGGGTCGCGGTCTTCTATTTGGAGGGATCCAACCATCACGAATGTGCTGCGACTCAGCCGGATGTCATACGCGCCTGCACGCACTCGGCAACTTTGTCGGCGGGAATGCGCTCCTGTACCAGGGTGTCCCGGTCTCGGATTGTAACAGTCTGATCCTGAACGGTTTGTCCGTCGACTGTGATGCAGAAGGGCGTGCCTGCCTCGTCCTGCCGGCGGTAACGCCGCCCAATAGCGCTCTTCTCGTCGTAGAACGAGTTAAGTCCCGCCTTCTTGCACTGCTGATGAATCGCAAGCGCCGCCTCCGGCATACCGTCCTTTCTAACCAGCGGAAACACAGCCACCTTGAAGGGCGCAAGCCGGGGGTGCAGTCTCATCAGGGTGCGGCTTTGCGGCACGCCCTTATCATCCGGGACCTCGTCTTCGGTATAAGCTTCGCAGATGAAAGCCAGCGCCGCGCGATCTACACCGCCCGAAGGCTCTATGACGTAAGGCACGAATCGCTCCCTGGTCTGATCGTCGAAGTAGCGCATATCTTTGCCGCTGAACTCCTGGTGCTGCTTAAGATCAAAATCGGTCCGGTTGGCGATACCCTCGAGTTCGCTTACGCCGAAGGGGAACTCGTATTCCACGTCGGCGCAGGCGCGAGCGTAGTGCGCCAGTTCGTCAGCTTCGTGATCGCGCAAACGGAGCCGGCTGCTCTGCAGCCCCAGGTTCACGTACCAGTTGTAGCGCGCATCCCGCCAGACTCCATACCATTCGTCGGCCTCGTCGGGACGGCAGAAGAACTCGAGCTCCATCTGTTCGAACTCCCGGCTGCGGAAGGTGTAGTTCCTTGGATTAATCTCATTTCTGAAGCTGCGCCCGACCTGTGCGATCCCGAACGGGAGCTTGACCCGGTAGGAATCAAGCACGTTCTTGTAGTTTGCAAAGATTCCCTGGGCGGTCTCCGGGCGCAGATAAGCCACCGAAGACGAATCTTCCATGGCGCCGACGAAGGTCTTGAACATCAGGTTGAACTGGCGCGGCGCGGTTAGTTCGCCGCCGCACTCGGGACAGACGCCGGCGGCGGATTCGTCAAGCTGGTCGGCGCGAAAGTGCTTTCTGCATTTCTTGCATGTAGCCATGGGATCGGTGAATCCCCCCGTGTGGCCGGAAGCCTCCCAGACCTTCGGGTTCATGATGATCGAACAATCCACTCCAACAACGTCTTCCCGGTCCCGGACAATGTCCCGCCACCACGCCTCCTTGATGTTCCGCCTCAGCTCGACGCCCAGCGGACCGTAATCCCAGAAACCATTGATGCCGCCGTAAATCTCGGAACTCTGAAAGATAAAGCCGCGCCGCTTGCAGAGTGCCGCGATCGCGTCCAACGAACTGCCGCCTTTTTTCTGATTCATGGCGGGGTATCGTGAAGAACTTGAAGGGAGCAGTCAAGATTCCATTTTTTTTGCGTTCTGATAAATGGAAGGAAGTCGGCAACCGGATATGTTCGAATCTATCGCAGAAGCTTGGGTGAGCTCTGTGAGGTCAAGCATGGTCGCCGAAGGAGTCAGAGCGATGCCGGATGCGGGACGCGGACAGGATACAATGCGGGATGCACGGGAGAATCAGCCGGGCGCGTCTATATACGTAACACGTTATATGGCAATATTATGCGTTATTATTGCAGCACTCCAATTACTCCACAGCCCCCAACATGTGGCACATCCCCTAACGGCTTCAAATATCGAGCTGATCCAAGTAGTTCTCTGGATGGATATCGGATATTCAGACACCGTAACATGTGGTACTACAATACGTTATCCAAGAGCCTTTACGCGCACCGCCAGTATGCTTATGTCGGCGGGAGTGATGCCGGGAATACGAGCTGCCTGGCCGAGACTGACGGGCTGGATGCGAGCGAGTTTCTCCCTGGCTTCGAGGCGCAGCGCGGAGATTGAGGCATAATTGACAGATGGGGGTATTCTGGTCGACTGGAGCTTGCCTGCCCTGGCCGCCTCCTGCATCTCCCGCTGGATGTAACCGTCATACTTGACACGGATCTCAATCTGCTGCACGACGTCGGGGTGAAGGTCGGACCTGGCTGTGGGAAGCTGCCGGTAACGCACTTCGGGGCGGCGCAGGACGCGCTCAAGCGTATTTCCGCCATCTCGAACCTGGGCAAGCCTGGCGATTTCGTCGACGATCAGGGACTCAAACCTGCGCGTTTCGTCGACGTGCCCGGAGTCGACGATGCCGATCTCTGCCGCCTTATTCACCATGCGGTAACGGGTATTGTCCTGGCGAAGCAGAAGTCTTCTTTCCGCTCTGGAAGTAAACATACGGTATGGCTCGTCCGTTCCCTTTGTCACGAGATCATCGATTAGAACGCCGATGTAGGATTCGGTTCGACCGAATATGATCGGGGCCCTTCCTTGGACCTTACGGGCTGCGTTGACGCCGGCAACAAAGCCCTGGGCGGCCGCCTCCTCATACCCCGTCGTCCCGTTAATCTGGCCGGCCAGGAAGAGCCCGTCTATCAGCTTTGTTTCTAGAGAGTGACGAAGCTGTGTCGGGTCGCAAAAATCGTATTCTATCGCAAATCCGTGGCGAACGAGCAGCGCGGCTTCCAGGCCCGGAATGGAGTGCACCAGATCATTCTGCACGTCCGCCGGTAGACTGTTGGATATGCCGTTGGGGTAAACCAGCTCTGAAAGCAGACCTTCAGGCTCAATGAATACGTGATGGGATGATTTGTCGGGGAATTTGACGATCTTGTCCTCGACTGATGGACAATACCTGACACCGGTACCTTTAATATAGCCGCCATACAGAGAGCTTCTTTGCAGATTGGCTCGTATCAGGTCATGCGTGGCTTCCGTGGTATGAGTCACATAGCAAGTTACCTGGTGATGGCCGGGTGTCCAGTGCTCCAGCGTACGGCATTGTTCCACGTGGAACAAATGAGCCGAGCTTCGCTCAAAGGATGGTTGTTCCACGTGGAACATTTCCCTTTCCCGCCTGGCTTTCCAGGAGAAAAGAGGTGGAGGACTATCGCCGGGCTGCGGGGTCATTGCGCTGAAATCAATGGTGTCCTGCCGCAGGCGCGGGGGTGTTCCTGTTTTAAGCCGGCCCATCCGGAACCCCACCTCTGCCAGACATGCTGCCAGGCGGTCCGCGGAGCGTGCGCCATTGCCGCCACCGGGATATGATTCGCATCCGATGTGTATTCTCCCTCGCAATGCGGTTCCGGGTGTGAGTATCAGACAGTCTGCGGCGATGGTTCGACTGTCGCCAAGCCGGACATTTTGAACCTTCTCGCAGTCGACGCCGATTTCGGCGACTTCAGCCTCCAGAACTGTCAAGTTTATCTGGCTGCGCAGAATCTCTGCCATTCGTGCTGAATACCGCTCTTTATCACACTGCACCCTGGTCGACTGGACCGCCGGGCCGCGTCGGGTGTTGAGTGTACGGAAATGGATGCCGGTGTAGTCGGCATTTCTGCCCATTTCGCCGCCGAGAGCATCGAGCTCGTATACGAGGTGAGATTTGGCGATACCCCCGACCGATGGATTACACGGCATACACGCCGCGAGTCGGCGGTTTAGCGTTATCAGGGCTGTTCGGGCTCCGCAGCGTGCGGCTGCCAGCGCGGCTTCGCAACCCGCATGCCCGGCTCCGACAACGGCCACTTCAAAACTGCCACAGTCTGCCAATGTCGGCACTCCTACTTTCCAACACAGAAACGACTGAAGATACTATCCAAGAGCTCTTCGTCATAAACCCGCCCGGTCACGGCACCCAGCATGTTAAGAGCCATGCGCAAGGCGCCGGCCGCCAAGACAATGGCTTCATCGCCCTCGAAAAGATGGGTCAGGCATCTCTGCAATTCTTGAAGCGCTGACTGAACTATAGTTCTATGACGTTCGGAGATTACCGGGTGGGGTGGGGCTTCAAAGGACATGCCTACGGCCGCAACAATGTCGGAGCACAACTCTTCTGATGCCGGGGCCCGAAGCAGAGAACAGGCGCAGCATCTGTACGGACGCAGATCCGATTGCGCGGTACGCTGTCCCAAATCGATTTTATTTAGCACCAGCAGAGCGCGCCCGGGATCGAGTCTTTGCACTTCTTCTCGCACTTTAAGATCGAGCGGCTGAGATGCGTCAAGCACGTAAAGTACAAGGTCCGCGGTTTTGACCGACGCTCGCGCCCTTTCAACCCCCTGTCTCTCAACGCCGCATTCGGATTCCCGCATGCCGGCCGTGTCAACAAGCCGCAGAGGGATACCGCGCAAAATAAGTTGTTCCTCTATTGTATCTCTGGTCGTGCCGGGCGTATCCGCCACTATGGCGCGCTCCTTGCCCAGCAGACGGTTAAGCAGCGTCGACTTGCCGACGTTGGGACGCCCGGCAATCACCACCAGGGCGCCGTCGCGCAGCACATGACCTTCCTCCCATGTTTCGAGCAGGCGCCTGAGCCGTGCCGCCGCTTCGGAAACCCTCAACGCGGCAGCGTCTGTAACGCCCTCGGGCTGTTCTTCATCGGCAAAATCAAGCAATGTTTCAAGATCCGACGCGCTTTCAAGGACGGAGTCGTAAATGCTTGCGAAAGCGTTGCTTAAATGCCCAGAGAGCTGTTCGATCGCGGCGGCCGCGGCGCGGTCTGAACGAGCCCTGATGAGGTCCAGGACGGCTTCCGCCTGCAGCAGGTCGATGCGTCCGTTAAGGAACGCGCGGCGAGTGAACTCCCCCGGTTCCGCCGGCCTGGCGCCGGCTTCCAGTACGCACCGCAGAATGCGCCCGCCGCAACGCCTCCCCCCGTGCCCCTGGATCTCCACGACGTCTTCCCGTGTATAGCTGTGCGGCGCGCGATAGATCAGCAATATCACCTCGTCGGCGTCGGCCGCTTCCGGCGACCCGCCGGGGGGACGGACATAACCATGCATGAAAGTGCGGGCCGGCCGTTCGGCCGGGGGCGGCCCCGCGCCCCTGAAAACGCTGTCGGCAATCCGCAGGCTGTCGGGTCCTGAAACCCTGACGATGGCTATGCCGGCTTCGCCAGACGCCGTGGATATCGCGGCAATGGTATCTGAATCGTTCTGCTCCATAACCGCCAGAAGATAGCGAGGCGCCAGATGTACTACAAGCAAGAGGTTCTTTACTTACGACTCCCAGTGTTTTCCGTCTGTCTTGATATCCGACTCTCTTTGCGGTTACGCTTATGGCCGACTATCGATCAACTCCATGGAGAAGAAGCTTATGCACTATGTGGCAATGGGAAACACCGGCTTCCAGGTGTCGGACATGATTCTCGGCACCTACAAGGCCGGCGGGACGGATTGGGGTGCTGTCAACGACCTTGATTCCATGGCTACAATCCAGCATTGCGTGGATCGCGGGGTCAACCTCCTTGACACGGCCACGGGATACGGTATGGGTCGGGCCGAAAGAATCATCAACTACGCGCTCGGCGACGAGGGAGGCAAACGCCTCGGCAAGGCCAAGATTATGACGAAATGGTACCTCTGGCAGGGGCGCGACGAGGTCAAAACCCGTTCGGTCAGCCCCACCGCGCAAGCCGAGTTCCTGGTCGGCAGCAAGGTCCGGCTCGGCCTTGACAAGCTCGATCTCGTCCTTCTGCACAGGGACGACGAAGTTACTCCCATCGAGACAGCCGTGGAAACGCTGGCCCGGTACCAGAGCGAAGGGCAGATCGAGTGGATCGGCGTGAGCAACTACTCACTCGAGCAACTGAAGCGGTCACAGGAAGTGGCACCCCTGCAGATGTACCAGCCGAATCTCAGCATGTGGGACACCGGGGTCCGCGACGACGGCCGCCTCGACTTCTGCCGTGAGAACGGAATCGCGGTAAGCGTTTTCAGGGTGTTCGAGCGCGGCTGGTTCGTGCCGCGTCTGAAGGAAGCACACGAGTATCCTGTCTGGGATGCCCGCAGCCGGACGCACGCGGGCCCGGAATTTGAGATGCGCAAGCGGATCCACGCGCGTTTGCGGGAGCTTGCCGAGGAACAGGGCTTGAGCGTCTCGCAGCTGGCGCTTGCCTGGGCGCTGAGCCAGCCGGGCGTGACGAGCGTTATCATGGGCGCGAGCACTCCGGACCAGGCCGAGCACAACCTGGCGGCAAGCGGTCGACGTCTTTCCGCGGACTTGGCGCGAGAGTGCGAAAGAATCGCAAAGGAAGGCAAATCATGAAAGGAATCTCTTCTCGACATTACGGCGGCAGCCTTGCTCTAGCGCGCGTTATTCATGAACAATCTGCTGCGAGAACGGAGAGTACCGCCATTGCGGGCGGCGTCAGCGAATCGCCAATTGACTGTGACAGTACACATCTCAAACGAGTCGCACGGTCTTGATCTCGTAGGGCCCGAAGCGAAGCTCGATTCCGCCGTCTTCCATGAGAAGATTGTCCATCTTGTTCTCCAGTAGGTCGGTTTCCTCGGCCCGGTCCACGTCCATGCCGATGCGTATGAACCCTTCCACCTCCTCGGGGCCCGGGTTGAACAGCCGCAGGATATACCCATGCCGGTCGTCGGCCGGCTTGAACGCCGAAAACGTAATGATCCGCGGCTCCACCGAGATAAGCGAATTCTCGGGCGGCAGGCTCTTGTTCCGGCCGGAGCGGCTTATCTCAACCGCCGGTACGTGCGTATTCACTTCAGCAGCGACCCTGGCGACGCCGGCCGATTTCCAGTCTCCACCGAAGGGGTAGAGCCAGTAGACATATTCGTTCCGGCCGGCTTCGAGTGCGTTGTCGCCCGGGATGTCCCACGCTGAATCGCAGCTTCCGGCCGATACTCGGACGGACCGGAACAGCGTCATCCACATCGTGCCGGCTTCGGCCTGGATCGAACAGGTGCCCTGGTGTATCAGCGCTGCGCCGCATCTCCCGGACGTAACGCCAAGCCAGCCGTTAACCGGTTTGATCGTGTGCCCCGACTTTTCGTCCACGACCGCGAAAGGCGTATCCCGCAGCACGCCCGGCGCTTTGCATCTCGTCGGGAAAGCCACACGCACGCGGCGGCCGCCCTCGCCGGGCCGCCAGTCCACGCGCGTCTCGAACCGTACCGTCGCGGCGCCGGCCTCCAGAATGACGCGCTGACTGAAGACCCCCCAGGAGAGTTCGAAGCTCGTTTCTGCTACTGCTCTGGCCGGGCCTGCCTCCGTGACTGCCGAGTTGCGGGAGACCTCGGAAGACCTGCCGAGCAGTTTCGCCTCCGCCGGAAAATTCTGCGGCTTGATCTCGCATATACAGCCCTTGTCTTCCCACACGAAGATCTCGTTCACGAAGGCGCTGTCGCTTCGCGCGACCAGCGTGTCGCCGCTGTGTATGTCGGTAACCGACCGTACGAGGCCTTCTTCGAGCGTCACACGGATACGCTCGTTCTCCAGGGTCTGGCCCTCCACACGGACGGCGGCACGCACGTCGGCTTTGCCCGCCTCGCCGAACCCCGCGTAATAGGTCCGCCAGCCCATAGGCGGCAGATCGCGCGCGAGGAAAAGGACGCTCTCGCGTTCGAGATCGTCGAACCCCTCGGCCTGCGCATGCGCCGCGGCGCCGGTGTGATCGGCAACACTTCTTCCGCCCGCGGCTTTGACCACGCGCGATACCGGCCAGGGCAGCGGATTGAACACCGCGAAAGGAACACCGGGCCGCGAATCGCCGCGGATGCGGTCCGGAAGGCCCTGCGGGAATAGCCTGTACATCCGGGCTTCGACCTCGCGATAGCGGTCCAGGACCTCGTCGATCAGGAACGGCCCCATCGGGGTCATCTGCGGGTCATGATGGTGATTTATCAGCAGTTGATACCAGCTCTCGAAGCGCTCCCTGTCCGGGGGCGAAATACCGTGTGCGCGTGCCATGCAGGCAAAGCTTTCCACGGCAAGCATTGCGTACTCCAGCCGCCGGCTCATCTGCCGCGCTTTTACCCGCGACTCGTAGCTGCCCGTCCACCGGCCCATCCAGGCTTCGGTGGTGAAGGTCGGGATCTCTCCACAGCGCTCGACGGCCCTGAAGAACTGCGGAGCAGTGGCGATGATGCTCTTGCACTCATCATCCCCGCGATTGTTGCCGGCCAGAGTGCCGGTCAGCTCCCTGTCGGGCGCCGCGGAGTCCCACCCGTAGAACTTGAAGGCGCTCATGTGCGGAGGTCCGCCCTTGACCCTGGGTATGCGTCCGCCGGCCGGCACCCAGTATGGCGAACGGTGGACGAGCACCTTCGTTCCGTCAAGGGCCTGCATGAAGAACTCGCTATGGTCCCACACACGTTCGTCCGAGAACGGCATGTCTGCCTTGTAGTGCGGGTTTCCTTCCTCCCAGCGGCCCTCCTGGAACCACTCGTGCCCGGCGGGTCCTCCCTTGAACGCCCCCGGCCGGAACCAGCGGTATTCGCCCAGCAGGAAGTAGGGCCGCCCAGCTTTCGCCAGGATCTGCGGGAGTTGAAAACAGAGACCGTAGCAGTCGACATTCCAGAACACCGGGGTACGGACGTTCGCGCCGACCTTGTCCCGCAACACGATTTCGCCGTATGTGATCTGACGGACGATCGACTCGCCCAGCGGCATGGTCAGGTCGCCGGCGGTAACGACCGCCTTCGGTTCGACCATGCCGTCAAGGATACGCTGCCTGAGCTCGTCCGTCGACCCGGGGTATCGTTCCAGAAAGGGCCTTACCACGCATTCCTCGTTCATGCAGAAGCCGTGCGCCGGATCTTCGCGCAGGAGTTCGAGGCGTTCCGCCACATGGTCGCACTCATCCGCGATGTACGCCTCGTAGGTCTTAATCCACTCCGGGTCGAAGTGTGAATGCGACACAACGTAGACCAGCGGCTTAACCGGCGTGATACGGATATGGGCGATGTTCAGACCCGCCTCGGTCGGAACCGTTGCCGAAAACCGCTCTATGCCGTCGGCTTCGAACACCAGTTCATACTTCCTGCCCGGTTCCACCCCTTCAAACCAGAAGCAGTTCCAATGCGTTTTCGGCTGCAGGCCGCTGCCTCGCAGGTAGGGCGCGCCGAGCAGCGTCGCGGAGAGTTCTTCCCCCGGTGTGAACGCGCCATCGCCGTTATTGTCGCGAAAGAAGAAGCCGGCAATCACCGCGCCGTCAACCGCCGGCACCGGACCCGACCCCTTCCAGCCGAGACCGGCCAGGATGCCGCGCCTGGCCTCGATCGGAAAATCGGCATCGCCGCGGGGCCTTCCTGCCGCCAATCGCACCCATGCGGCCTGAACCGCCGCGACTTCATTACCTGCGAAGATCGATCTATCGTTCACCGCCCGGCTCCTGTTTCATGCTTGATCCATTCCGGTCATGCTGACAAGCTGCCTTGCATGATATCGGCGAAAGTCTCGAGATCCCCGTCTCCACTGCCCGGCAGCTTCCGGAGACAGCGCCCTGAGCGTGCCTCGCGCCAAAGCATGATCCGATCACGCGGCGTCCCAGACAGGCTTATCCAGCAACGCGGCGAGGACCGCGGCGTCCTCCCGCAACCGGGTCCGGTTGCCGTGGTCGACCACGTTGATGCGGCTGCCGTCCTTCAGAACAAGGTTCAGCTCGTAACTGTAGTACGAACTCTTGTTTCCCCTGCAGTATTCGGAGAGAAGCTGCAGCGCATGAATCTCCTCCAGCTCAGCGAAATGCTTGATCGCACGTTTGTCGAAGACCTCGTCAGGCGCTTTTCTTCCCTTCCAGAAATAGCCTTTGCGCGTATCGAAGACGATCGGCGCGGTGCCGTAGTACAGCATGCACCCGCCCGCGACGGCAAAGACAAGACCCATCGCTATGGGCATTATTGTTTCAAAATCAAAGCCGAACCCTCCAGCGGAGAACCTGGCGAAAGAGAATCCTCCCGCCAGCGCGAGGCCGACGACCAGGAATACCAGGTAGAAGGCTCTTGCTCCGGCCGAGGCGCGGAATTCCACGCGGTCGAAACCGGCCTTGACGAGCTTATGCGTGCGGAAGCTTGCGCCGCCGCCCTTTGCGGGGGTCCATTTCGTCTGCAGGGCAAGTGGGTCCCCGAAGCGAGCCGCGTCGAAGAGCTCACCGGCGTCGGCCGGGCTTTTCAACTTCTCTATCAACTGTTTGAACATGTTGTCGCGCTCCACTTGCGAATTCAGTATACGCCTGAATCTACCAGCAAGTCCCCCTTTGCCGCCAGAAGTAGTTTGAACTCTCCGGGTGCAATGTGGTAGCTTCCGCGAATTCGATAGCGACGCAGGGATTGTCAAAGCTTTTTCTTCAGCAACTTCCGATTGCGCAAAGGAGTTTAAGATGATTTACGAAAATGTCGAGTTGCACGGTTTTGAGGAAGCCGTCCCGGCCGAAGACGGGCAAGGGGTCTGGATCCATCGCGTTCCCAAGGCGGTGCGCGACGGTGTCAACGAGGGAGCGCGGAATGCGTTCCTGCGCCCGGCATCGGGGGAGGTCAGGTTCGTCTGCGACGGCCCGGCCAGGGTGACGGTCGGCAGCGGGGACGGCAGCAGGTACTCGGTGTTCTGCGGGCCTTTCGGCCCTTCCGAGCCGGGTCGTATCGACGCGGGCGAGATTAAGACCTTAGATCTAGCCGCGCCCGACAGGCTGCTGCAGGCGGATATCGCCCGCATGGGCAAGCTGCACTTTGCCCCGAACGTGCGCAGGATTATGTTCTTTGGGGGCCCGGTCAGGTTCGTCAAGATTGATGCGGAGAACGTCCGGCCGCCGAAACCCGAAGAGCTGCCCGGGCTGCGGCTCTTGACGTACGGCACCAGTATCACTCACGGGGGAAATGCCACCGCGCCCCACCTGTCGTATGTCGCGCAGACCGCGTGGCGGCTGCGGGCGGACCTGATCAACCTCGGCGTCGGCGGCTCGTGCTGCTGCGAGAAGAGCCTGGCCGACTACATTGCCGAACGCAAGGATTGGGATATCGCATCGCTCGCCCTCTCAGTCAACATGCGCGGCTTCGCCGCCGATGAGTACATCGAACGGCTGCACTACATCGTCGACCGCGTGGCCGGCGCCGACACCTCCCGGCCGGTCGCGTGCATAACTCTGTGGCCGTTCTTCGACGATCTCGGGGCGCCGTTTGTTCCCGCGGAGGGCTGTCTCGACCCCGACTTCATGCGCCAGACTTTGAGGGACGCTGTGGAGGCCGCCGGTCATCCCAACCTGCACCTGCTCGAAGGGCCCGAACTGCTGACCTACTTCGGCGGGCTGACCGTGGACCTGATCCATCCCGCCGACAACGCCATGATTGAAATGGGCGAGAATCTCGCCAAACGCCTTGCGCCGCTGGTGGCTCGGTAATAGAACCGACACCCGGGATCTCTTGACCGCCGGGCGCCCAAAGCCTCGTTCCAGCGCGGCCGGCGTGGTCCGGTTCACGATGCCTGGTCTTACGCGGTTTTCAGTTCGTCGATGTTTTCGCGCAGTTTGTGAATGGCCGCGAGGACCAGGTCAACCTGCCCGCGGTCCATCAGGAAATTCTTGCCGAAGGCGATGACCTCCGTCTCATAGATCCGCTCGGATTCCGGGCAGCGGACC
>Ga0180436_10000379_pt1 | contig 46733 bp, 45 predicted proteins | sample SS_ome_2_FD_132434 | JGI IMG/M metagenome (GOLD analysis project Ga0180436, IMG submission 132434) | Hypersaline lake sediment archaeal communities from the Salton Sea, California, USA - SS_3_S_2 metaG | ecosystem: Environmental > Aquatic > Non-marine Saline and Alkaline > Hypersaline >...
GCCCCCAGGCCCCAATGCCCGGATTCGCTTGTTCCCAAGGGAAATGGGCCCCCCCCCCCCACGGGATTCCAGTCAGTCTGTTCACTCAAGGACTACCAGCGTGGATCTGCCATGGCAGGACCGAGCTAGTCGCTATGCCTTCCCACTCAATCCCTTCACAGGCTTCAACGCCTTCCCAAACTTGTTGTAGTTCACCAGCACGCCATCGTCCAGATCGATCTCGATGCGCTGCGCCGCCAGCGGATAGAGCACCTCGTCCTCGTAGTCTCGCAGCTCGTTGAGCACCTTGTCGATCCGCGCGATCTCCTTGAGTGCCTGCGTCTTGTCCCGCCGGGAGGCGTCGGCGCTGATACTCACCCCGTCCAGGTGATCCCGCCGCGCGCTCAGCTTCGCCCGGAACTCGCGCAGGTAGTCGTTGAGCACGATGCTCACCGTGTCCGGCTGGTAGCGGTGCATATAGATCAGCACGCTGAAACTGCCCCGCGGGCTGGAGAAGAGCCAGTAGATGGGCCGCTTCTTGTACATCTTCACGTGGTCCTTGTAGAAGTCACGGACGAAGTAGTTGCGGATGTCGCGTCCGATGGCCAGCTCGAGGAAGGCCAGGTTCTCCTCGTAGTGCTCGTCGCCGAAGGTGACTCGCAGGAACTGCTTGAACCGCTCGCTGATGTCGTCCGCGAACCAGTCCCCATCCAGGATGGGAATCACATTGTCCTCATCTGGCATGAACGTGATCTCCTGACCACTAGTCACTGACCGACGCTCTTGGGCGCGGCCACTGACTTTCCGGATGTAATCCTCCACCGTCTCGCCCTGATTCGCCAGGATCAACCCCGGCTTGTCCAGTGAGTACCGGCCGAGCATGCATCCCACGGCGTAGGACATCAACTCCCGCATCGTGTCATCGAGCAGGCGCTGCTCCAGACCAAGCCGCTTGTCCTCAGGCATCTCGGGCGCCATGTCGGCGGCGATGGCGTCCAGCGTCTGGCAGGTGTCAGGGAACCGCTCGGAGAGGGCTACCCACGCACTGGCATCCAAGTGGCTGCCGCCGTAGCGATAGTGCGGATTGCAGGTCAGAGAGACCTCGCGGAGCGGCGCCTTGGGACTCAGCTCGCCCTGGAGATCGTAGGCTGCGATGAAGAACTGGTTGCTTGCTTCCTCCAGGCCTCGCATCTCACCCGTCGTCCGCTGCCAGCGGGATCGGAGCAGTGTGTAGGTGCTGTGCAGCCAGGAGCCGCTCCCGCCTCCTAGGGATAGAGGGTCTTCCACTTCCAGATCGAAGCCATCCTTGGCGTGGAGCAGCGCAGACGTGCCGAAGCTCCACGAGGTCTCGTAGCTGTTCCAGTCCGTTCGACTCAGACCGATCAGGGTGTCAACAATGTGCGTAGCAGCATCTTTACCCTCGATCTCCACGACCGGGAAGTTGGCAATCTGCCCTACCTCGAAGTTCAGCGTAGGCGCTAGTGCAGCGATGGTTGCGGTCATCACCGGTGAGTTCATCGCGCCCAATACGGCCTCCCGATCAGAGTCGCTTGAGAAGAAGATGGAGCAACCTGCTACATCATAGATGAATCCAGGGGGGAAGTGCCTCAGTGCAAAACTGCCGCTGGATACCTTTGACCAACTCAGCGACTGCTGGAAGTACGTGTCAGGGCTCCGGATCACTGACCGTGGCCGGAACTCCACAAGCTCGTTCCCGTCGTTTTCCCAGTTGACCACGTGCTCCTGATTGCCATACCATCTTCGGAACGGGCCTCCTTTGTTGTACGGGAACCACCTTGCCCCAGAGGCTAGGGATTCCCTGCGGTCTGCGCAGTTCAGCGCAAGGTGATCAGAGGACACCTCTGACCACAGTCGCACGAACCTCTTGTTGTCGGCCGTCGCCAGCCCCTGTCTAGGCTGAGCGATATCCCCAAGGCGCGTGCCGCGCTGGAACACTTTCCGCACCCGATCGCTCACCCAATACGCAATCGGCGCCCCGGGGATCTTTTTGAAGTCCGCAGCGGACGCTGAGTAGCGGCTGGTGGGCAGATCCTGGTGGCCGGTCTGCAGAGCATCCACTAGCATCCGAGCCTTCTCAGTCTCGCTGTTCCCGTCGACCAGGCGCAAGTACGAGCCGCGATAGGCAGGGCTAGCTTCGCGGCGCAGTGTGAATGCGGTTGTCGATACGACGACACCTCCGATCGTATCGAAGGCCCGAGCACCAAGATGCGCCATCGTTTCGATGGTCTCCTGATCCAAGATGCGCGTGCGAAGCTTCTTGAAGGAAGAGAGGAACATCCAGCTCATCATTGTGATCATGCCCACAATCCCTTTGGGCATCACAAGCTCCAGATTGCGCTCGACGAACATCGTGCAGAGATCGGACTTGCTGTCGGGGTACTGCCCTCTGGCGAAGTCCTTGAGCTGCCGCGTCATGCCCCTGCCGCCCATGTACGGCGGATTCGCGACCGCCACGTGATACCTCGTCAGCAGTGCCTCAGTCATCCGCAGCGCCGCGCGCACCCGGCCGTGTGTCTGGCTTAGGAAGAGGTCCTGGAACACGCCGGCCTCGCCCAGCCGTTGATGGATGAGGCTTGTGTCCGTCACCAGGGGGCGGATTAGCGATCCAAAGGTCGTCGCCTGCCCGAACTGCTGCAGCCAGTCGCGCACGTCCTGCGTGAAGAGATCGCGCCCCACGGCATCCATATAGGCATTCAGCTCCTGCGATGTGAAGGCCACGTCCTGCATCACGCAGATGTCCGGTTGCACGCCGCGACGCAGGAACCGACGGTCCCGCTCTCGCGCCTTCATTATCAGCGCGAACCCCGCCAGCGCCCCGGCCCGCGGGTCGATCTCGATCCCGGTCAGGTTCTTGTCCAGGATCAGCCGCGGGATCGCGACAGGGTCATACCCCGCCTCCTCGTAGATCGCGTAGAGCAGGTCGAACGCATACGTCAGGATGTGCCCGCTCCCGCACGCCGGGTCACAGATCCGTATCTCCTCCGGCGAGTTGATCACAGGGTAGGTGCCGTTCACTCGTGACGCATCACTCGTGACTTCGCCTTCCTCCGGCGCAATGTAGTACGCCATCCGCTCCACAAGCCGCGACTCCGGACGATTCACCATCCACAACCGCCCCAGCGTGTTCTCCACCATGTACCGCACGATCCAGTGCGGCGTGAAGAGCTGGGTGACGGCGGGGATGTCCTCGGGCGGCACAGCGCCCTTGCGCGCCATCACCGCGTCCTTCTTCTCGGAGATGTAGTACTGGTAGAGCCAGCCGATGACCTCGACGTCCTTGCAGGTCTCGGGGGTCAGGGTATCCCTGACAGCTTGCAGGATCGAGGACTCCGAGAGCAGATCATCCGGCATCAGCAGCTCGCTGTAGTCATCGATCTTCTCGAACATGAAGGGCATCGGTTCGTGGTAAGCGTTGCAGACCGCGATCAGCAGCAGCCGGTACGCCTCCTGCTGGGGGTCGCCGGAGGGCAGCCGCCCGTCGAGCAATCCGAAGACTTGCCGCGCATCGGCGAAGCGCGCGATCTCGTCGTCGATGATGCCTTGTTTGGCCTCCTGGAGGAGCTCCGGCTGCGAGAAGGCCACGCCGCTGGGCCCCACCGCCGGTGAGACAGTGCCCACCCTCGTGATCCCGCTGACGTCCATGTAGCGCAGCGCGATGAAGCGGTTGAACCACGTATAGGCCACCCGCTCCACCACGGCGTCGCGCGACGTCGCCGTGATCTCGTCCTTGAGCGCCTGGATCATCTGAGCCTTGGCGCGCAGCTCTGCGCTGTCGGTGCGCAACACGCGCGCCAGCCGTGCCGCGACCTCCTCGTGGAGCTGCCGGCGGGCCGATTGGGCGAAGCGTTCGAGGTGTTTGGTGTTCATGGCACTCCAGTGATCAGTGGGTGGTGGTCAGTGGCTAGTGGTTGGCGACGGGCAGTTGCTGCCCACTGTCCACTAGCCACTCTCTTCACAGCTGAATGCGCTTGCCGTCGCGGATGGCTTTGAGCAGGGCTTCCTTCAGCGCGGCGACATAGGCAGCTACATCGGCGTCGCTTTCTAGCCAGAACTTGCCGGTCGGGACGGAGATGGATGAGAGCGACACGAACTCATAGTCCTCTGCCGGCTCGTTGCAGGGCGCGGGCGGATTGGTGTCTGCCTTGACCCTGGTGCCGGCGGGCAAGGGTTTGGGGTAAGTGATCGGCTTCGCCCACTGCATCATTCGCCGGAGGATGCTGCGATAGCTCGTTTCGTCAAAGCGCCGGAGGCTGTCACGCATCACAGCGATCAGCGTCTGTCGGCTGACGCTTCGACGGAGCTGCTCGAATGGCGCACGCAGGTCCGCCTGCTGGTCGGCTGCGAGACGCGCATACTCAGGCGTCCCCTCAACCTTGGCACAGCGGGCGTCGATGGCGGCCAGGGTGGCCTCGCGTTCCGCCTGGACGCGGGCCTTGAGCTCGGATGTCAGGTCGTCGAGCAGGCTGCGGATCTCGCGTGTGTGGTCGCCCCGGTAGACCTGGGGATCTTGGAGCTGCGCCTGGAGCTGTACGTGATCCTGCCTCGTTAGGTAGTCGAAGTTGGCATCCTCGGCTTGGAGGAGGCGCCGAGCCTCATCGTAGATCTCGCGCTGCTGGCCGTGCATGAACCGGCGCACCGGGTCGAGGACCTCTTCCTTCAGGTCCAGCAGGGCGTCCTCGTGTTGGTGCAGCTCGGTGAGGTAGGTGGTGTAGCGCCTGCCGGTCAGCGCCGCGATCTGCGTGATTGGTTCCTTCAGGGCGGCGAGGAACGGGTAGCTTGCTGACTGTGACTGCAGCGTCACCAGCTCCTGGTGCAGTCCCTTGAACGCGTTGCCCGTCTCGATCGCCAGTGCTTTGGCCTCGTTGGCGGCAGGCGGGCCGTCGAAGAAGTTGGCGTGGAAGTCGCGCAGACGGCGCACCTGCGATGCCGTAAACGTGATCTGCGGCTCCAGGATCAGGTTGGCGTAGCCGTGCGTGTTGAGCAGGGCCCGTTCCAGCTCGCCCTCCTCCAGGATGACGCCGTCTCGATTGGCCTCCAGCTTGCCCCGGCCCAGCAGCTTTGCCACGGTGCCCTGGATCGCTGCCAAGTACCATCCGTACGGACTGTGATCGAACTTGCTCAGCAGTCCCTGCATCGTGGTGCGCAGCCCCTGGCGGTTCTGCCCCTGGACGAAGGCTAGCGCCTCCTGCTCTGCCTCGCTGAAGGTGGCCTCGTGGTCTCCGAAGAGCGTTGCCTCGGGCCGAAGGAACTTGGCCACGTCCTGTTGGGCGTAGTCGATGCCGCGCAGCATGCGCAGGTTGGGGTAGGCGCGCGTCAGCAATGCGTGGAAGCCCTGGGTGATGCGCGTTCTGGGATCGCTGCTGCCGATCTCCAGGTCGCGGGCGTCCACCACCAGCGCCGCCTCGCCCACCAGTTCGTCGGCCAAGGTCCGCAGCGCTTTCAACCGATCCCCATTCTGCGATTGCTTGTCGATCAGGATGTTACGCACCGAGCCTTGCTGGACTGTGGTGATGTTCAGACGCACGTACTTGTCGGTCTGCTTGTAGAGCAGTAGGTCCCGCATCAGCCGGTCGTTGAGCGGCAGGATCACCAGCAGCTCGCTACGCCCCATCGACTGGGCGCGCAGCACCTCGTCCTGGCCCGCCAGGCTGTGGAACGGGCTCACCACGTGGATCGTCAGCTCGTACTGGCGCCCCAGCACGCGGTCATCCAGCTTCCGGGTGAAAGCGTAGTCCTGACCGTTCTCCGCGTGTCGAATCTTGCGGTCCCTGATCACGGTGTCGAAGATCAGCTTGCCCAGCTCGTCGGCGACGGCAGCAGCCTCCACCTCGGTGGCCTTGATCTCCTGCTCGATGTCCTTCTCCTCGTCGGTGAGGTACTCGTATTCCTCACCGGTGCGCTGGATGTAGGTCTGCTGCTCCAGCAGGGCCAGCGCCGCCTCCACGCGGGTACGCAGCGCCGACAGATCGGTCTCGAAGGCGTCGACCATCAGCACGGTCAGGTTGCGGGCGGTGGCGCGGTACTCCTTGACGTACTTGACCAGGAAGAGCGCCTTGAGCAAGCGTACGGCGAAGGCGTCATCCAGGTGTTCTTCTGCGGTGGTGACGGCCTTCTGGATCTGCGTCTTCAGCGCCGCGCGAATCCCCTCGAACATCAGGTCGAAGGTGGCCAGCTGCCCGATCTGGTGGTCGCCGATCTGGATCGCCACCTGCTGGAAGACGGCCAGCATCGAGCGCTCGCCCACGCTACTGTGCCGCCCCTCGAAAGCGTTGTGCATCGACAGGCCCTGGATGGCGGACTGGAAGAGCGGGAACTGGTAGGGCACGAAGGGATAGCCCTGGATGAAGTGCTCTTCGTCGCGGTAGGTGTGGTAGGTCTGTGATCCATCGGCGAAGTCAAAGAGCGTGCGGAAGGCGTTGTGTTCAGCTTCGTAGACCCGGCTGAGCTGGCTGCGTCCACGCGCATTCTTGTCCAGCAGCCGCTTGCGGATCACCTCCTCGACGTCGGCGCTGGTCAGCTTGAGACGCGTCTTGAAGCGGTCTTGGATCTTGGAGAAGTCGTCGGTCTGTTGTGTGCCCGCATCCCCGAAGACCCGGTGCATGTCCTCCTGCGCGGTGACCATCAGCCACGCCCGTCCCTTGCTCACGGTTGCCAGGCTCTCTGCCACCGTCTGCAGGTTGGTCATCAGCTTGGTGCTGTCGGCCACGTACTGGCCCACCTCGTCGACGAAGAGGATCAGCCGGAAGTCGGGCCCCTGTCGTTGGATGTAGGCGTCCACCGTCTCGGCGAAGTCCTCGATGCTCAGATGGTAGTCGGCTCGGTACTTGTCGAGGATGCCCCGCGCGTTGTCGGCTGGCACGCCGGTGGCCTGTGTGTAGGCGGTGTCGATGTTGTGCCCCTCCAGCAGCGCCTGCTCCCGGCCCATCTCCCAATCCAGCCCGGACACCTCTGCGAAGGCTTGCTTGAAGGTGTCGTACAGGCCGCGGCTGTCCAGGTCGCGCTCGAACTGCGCGATGTAGCCTTGCTTGCCATAGTAGCCGCACATCTCGTCGAAGACCTTGGCGAAGACCGCCAGCACCGCGTCGATCTCGGTCTTGCTGATGACGTCGGCCTTCTGGTCGATGTTGAAGAGGATGCTGCGGGAGGGGATCGCGACGGCACGCTGCAGGTCCGCGCGCAAGAAGGTGTTGTCCGCGAGCTTGGGCAGGAACAGATCTAGTGCGCGCTGCCCGTCGATCTGCCGGTCCTCGAAGAGCAGCGCCAGCATCTTCAGCAGGTGGCTCTTGCCCGAGCCGAAGAACCCGCTGATCCAGACGCCGTTGGCGCCCTGATAGTCGAGGTACGCGCCCAACAGCTCGTCGAGTCGCCGCGCCACCTCGTTGGTGAGGACGTACTCCTCGACCTCTTGGAGCAGATGGGCCTCGTCGTCGGCCTTGATGACGCCCTCGATAGGGCGGTCGATGGGCTTGGTGAAGATCGCGGATAGGGGCATTGTGCCTCCCTGGGTCAGACGCCGATGTGGTAGATGTTGAAGGCTCGGTAGTAGCGGTCGTCGTGCAGGCGCCCGAAGAGATCCAGCGAGGCGCCGGTCTCCAGCGACTGCGTGTAGGTACCGGGGAAGAAGAGCACGGTGGGTAAGTCCTTCGCCGTGCTCTGCAGGTTGTTCAGCACGTTGTGCGAGCGGATATAGGGGAAGACCGCGCCGACCCCGGTCATGAAGAGCACGTCCGGGTCGCGCGCTGCCAGCTTCTCGGCGATGGCCGGGACCAGGTGCTGCTCCGGGTCGAGCACGCCCTGCAACAGCTCCTTGAAACGGTCCTTGGGCACCGTCGGCTCGATCTCCAGCACGCGTTCCCAGATGCCCCGTGCCTGGAGCAGCTCGATGGCCAGATCGTAGAGGTCGATCTCCAGCACCTCGATCCCCTGCTGGCCCAGGCGGTTGGCCAACTGGTGCGCCATCTGCTCCATCTGCACCGCCTCTTTGGGCGAGAAGGGACAGATGAAGAAGGGGACCTCGTTGCCCAGTCCCTGCATCTTCAGGAAGCGCTCGCTGGAGATGAGGGTCAGCAGGTGGTCGAACCGCTGTGCCAATGGCAACTCGTAGGGGTCTTGGGTCACGGTAGCCACACCTCCACCTCAACCGGTGAGACGGAGAAGATTGCCAGATGCGCCGGACTGTCCGCCGCGATCACCTCGATGGTGCCGGGCGTCAGCAACGCCGGCACGATCTGCTTTTCTGCCGAGAGCAGCTCCGCCTCGCGCAGCATCTTGAACACCACCTGACGCTGCTTCTTGCGGGTCGAGGGCGCCACCGCCTCCACCTCCGGGTGCCACTCCGCCTTGTCGGCGAAGAAGATGTCGTACTCGTCGTAGGAGAGCGCGAGATCCATCCGCAGGAACTTCTCCCGCACCACCTCCACCGCGAAGTCGCGGATGAACCGGTATCGCTTGCAGACGCCCAGCCAGAGGATGTGCTTCTGCTCGGAGGCCGTGCCGGTGAGCAGCAGGTCCATCTCTTCTGCAGTCAGTGCCTGCAGGCGAGGCGCCACCTCACGGAAGATGCGCTTCGATGCCTCCATCGTCCGCATCTGGAGCAGGTTACCGTCAAGAACCTGCGACCGCAGGGCCGCCCAGTCGGGCGTCTCCTCGTGGAGCTGTGCCAGCTTCAGCGACTCGTGGTGGAGCAGCCCGCCGGCGGTGAAGGACATCAAGTAGGTGGTCTCAGGCATAGCGCGCTTCAGTGTGTCCCTATGCAGGTATCAGGCGGAGGCAGCGCGATTGCTCTCAGGTTGCGCATCAGACCGAGCACGAACCGTGGTGTCCCGCAATGTGCAATCCTGGGTGAGTATAGACCCCCTCACCTTTTGACGAAAGTGACGCAGCAGGCCAGTCATGCCTCGTTGTCCTGCGCTCAGTACGCTCACAGAATCAGTCTGACACCTGACCCAACCGGGACCATGGGACGCCCCCGTCACGAACCCGCGTTCTGCAACCGCAATGCTTGCGGCGGGCGCAGAGAGGCGCGGCTCGCGGGCCACCCGGTGACTCGAACCACCCCTTCTTCACCACACTCTATTGGCTGGAGGACGGTCCCGCGCGGCCCTAAGCGCCGGGCTCTTCCTGCATGGCTGCCGGCACTCGAGGCAGGCTGCCGATTCTCCCACGGAGCTCCTCCGAACGGGGCCCGGCATCCCTGCTCCCCTACCCCTTGTTTCCGGGAGCCTCGCCTCTAGCCAATCCCGCCTTCGCCGCAACTAATGATCGACCGCTGCCGGAGACGAGGTCAGCCGCCGCTGCAGGATCGTCAGCGCGAAGCCCCCCTGCCTCGGCGCTCTACTTGTCAGCCAAGTCCGCTCTTGGCCAAGTCTGACTGAATGAGCCGCCGCGCATACCAGCGGCGTGCAGGATGTCCTGCACTGTGCAGACCCCGGCCTCAGGATGGGGCCAGTTCCCCTCTCAGTACAGCGAAAAGCGGGGGGTGATGTATTGAACATATGTTCTAGTTCGTGTATGATGGAAGCACGACGCACGGAGGTGCGCATGATCAAGAGAGTGTTCCGGTGCCGGCTGGTCTTCGCCTTCGTCATGTGGCTCAGAACGACGGTGAGGCCCAGACTATGGAAGCTCAAGCTGCCGAGGTGGGGCTACGCTATTCTCGGCAGTGAAGATCCCCCGCCCCGAGTTGCACGTGGATCAGTGCCGCACGGGGTCCAAGAACCCTACCGGGTCGTGATCGGTAGTGCCGATCAGCCTCCGACCCAGCAGGGGAGTTCAGAAGGTCAGTTCTCTTCGTCAGCCCACTTCGCTGTGATGCCGGCATCTTCGAGGATGCGGCGACGCTCCTCCAGATCGGTCTTGAATCGCATCAGGACGTAGAGGATGGCTTCCTCGCGCTGCTCCGGAGTGAGGCGTCCACCGAACTCCCACCACTCACGCAGCGTCGGATCGTCGGTCACGCCAGGTTCTCCGGGGAGCCGGCCGGCCAGTCTGAGCAGGTCTGCGGGGTCCATCCGGAGGGCCCTGCCGACTGCGACGCAGAACTCCAGGCCGGGAGCCTGCCTTCGCCCGAGGACACCGCCTATAGTTCCCTTACTCAGGCCGGTTCTGTCCGCTAGGTCCTGATACGACCAGGATCGCGCATCAAGCTCCGCGCGTAGCCAGTCGGGAAAGCTGTTCGTATTTACGTCCATAGAACAAGTATACACCCAATGTCGTACGGCGAAACGATCAGTATTCGTGAGTGCGTCTTGACTTCCTCATGACGCTCTGGTACAATGATCGTAGACACGAACGATAAGCGTTCGGTTGGTTGTTCGACAGAGGAGGCATATGGACGTGAAGAGGCAGTTCGTGCTAGATGACGCCACCGACAGAAAGCTTGAGGAGCTTCGCAAGACCGACGACCGGTCCAGGTCCGCGGAGGTGCGATTCCTGATCACGACTGAGTACCAGCGCCGCCAGGTGCAGGGTCGGGCTGCGGAACGGGTCGCGCGGCAGACACAGATCCCTCAGAGGTAGCGACTGACTGACCTGCGATGAACTCCGACCAACTGCGCGTCGTCCCCATCGACGAGGTACGCATCAGCGACGACCGGCGGCACGACAAACGCCTGGACCCCGCGCTGATCTCGTCCATCCGCGAGCACGGACTGCTTCAGCCGCTGGTGGTTCAGGGGGACGGCGCCGGTCGTCTGGAGGTGCTGGCCGGCCGGCGCCGGCTGCGTCACGCGAAGGCTGCTGGGCTCCGCGAGGTGCCGGTGATGGTGCGCGGCACCAGCGACGGACTCGAGCGGCTGATGATCGAAGCCGAGGAGAATGCGCACCGGCGTGACTGGACTCCGATCGAGCTGGCGGATCTGTGCCACGAGCTGACACGCGACCACGGTTGGACGCAGACGCAGGTGGGAGATTGGCTGAGCGGCCTGCTAAGCCGGCACGTGAGCCAGAGCCAGGTGAGCCAGTACCTGAAGCTGCTCGGCCTGACACGGGAGGCGCAGCAAGCAGTGGCAGAGGGACGGTTCGGGTTCACGGCTGCTCGTGAGCTGGCGCGTCTGAACGACGAGCCCCAGCTGCAGAGGAAGCTGGTGCGCGACTTGCTGCGGGAGCTTGATTCGGGGATGGAGGTCTCCACCCGGGCGCTGCGACATCGGGTGGAGAGGCAGCTGGTGCCAGCGGAGCTGCAGGCGGACGAGAGGAGGGAGCGGGCGGGGCGGCGGGTGGGGAGGGTGTATGAGGCAAGTCACAAGTCACGAGTGATGAGTGAGGGTGGATCGAGTGGATTGAGTGTTCCGAATGGCCCAACTCGTGTTGAGCCCCACGATTCACGATTCACCGATCCAGGGGCGCGAGATCCGCTGGTGGGGCTGTACCTGGAGCAGGTGGCGGAGGGACTGGCATACCTGGCTGCGGCGGAGATCCCGGCGGGGTTGGCGGGGCAGATGGAAAAGGTGGTTAGGCTGGCAGGAGCGATTCATCGGGAAAGCGGCAACTCGGAAGTTGCTGGCGGCAGCTCTGTGGTTGCCAGTGAGAGGGAGATAGATGGCGTAGGTACAGAACGCCCCTAGACGTTGGCGCGTCTAGGGGCTAGGGTGGAAGTGTTGCCACTCCCGACTCCGCAACGGAATGGTAGCACGTCCGCCCGCTGAGTTCAAGCGAAGCGAGGACGGACATGGCGGAACGTGTAGCGATTGCGTATCCGATGCCGGGTGCGACCCGGTACGACTTCAGGAGAGCTGCCCCGATCACGCGACCAGACCAGCCCCGCTGGGATGGCTGGAAGGTGGAGGCGTACAACGCCAGCAACGTTCTCATCACCGAGAGCCTTCCCGGTGGTGACTTCACCCCTGACCACGCGCTACCGGCCCTGGCAGCAAGGGACTGGGTGGTGGCCCGATGGGCGCCGGCCTACCACGTCCGGGCCTGGCGTGGTGACCGTCTCCCCGTCACCAGGATCGACCTCCACTGGACAGACCAGCGACGGTGGCGCGTGCGCAAGTGGCGCGCCGGCTGGCGGGCATCGACAGACCCGGCCAGCGACGAGCTCAAGCCGGACGGCTGGGACGCTCAAGTAGCTCTCCAGTGGCTTCTCGACCGTGCTCCGACCGACCACCTGGATCTGGACGGCTGGCGTCTGGAGCGGGCGGGCAATTTCGTCCGTGCGTGGAAGGGACCGCGGAGGCCTGTGCGCAACGCCGGGCAGATCCACCGGATGCGCCGGGCTGTGACGCAGTACCGGATAGATACCAAGCTGTTGACGGAGGAGTCCTGGCGGGTCCCCGTGCGCCCTACGTGGATACCGGAGAGCCTGGGACTGAGCCTCGAGGAGATCGAGGCCCTGGACTTCGCCTACTTGCTCTAGGGAGGCATCGATGAACCTGCTGACGGCGTGTGTGGGGAGCGGGCAGTTCAGTGCGGACATCCGAGGCTGACGTTGCTGCTGGTGATGGTGCTGTTCGGGATGGCGGTGGCCGCTGGTGGGAACGGCAACGCGCAGCGTTGCCGTTGCTTGGGCAGATCGATAGGTCCTAGACAGGGACATGGAGCCAGATGGATGGTCAGAGTAGAGGTCAAGAGAGTGTACGACGAGAAGCGAGGGTGCGGGTGGCGGCGTCCGGGGACGTACCTGGTCTCCGCCGACAACTGTGTGTCGGGCGACAACAGTACGTCGGTCGACGGCGACTCAGGCGGCTTCGGGATCGATGGGGAAGCTGCCGGGTTGATCCTGCTGGATCCGCCGGTGGCTGTGGACGCGGCGACGGTGCCCAAGCGTGGGTACTGCTACGTGGATGGCGAGGCGATCCTGGCGCACGCGGGGGCCGACGAGGCCCTCGAGACACCGAAGATCTGCCGTGATATCGCCGAGGCACGGGCGTTCTCCTGGCGGACGTTCGGTCTGGAATACCCGGACCGCGTTGGCCAGGGCATCTGTGCCGGTCTGGAGCGGTTCGATCAGGTAATCAACGCCGTCACCGGTGTGGCATGGTGGGACCGCAGCAGGTTCCGTGCTGCAGCCGATGCCGCCTACAGGATGGTGGGGCGCCGGCGTGCGGTCGAGGGCGACGTGCGGCTGGTGGGCCTGATCTCGACCTCGATGGCCATGCAGCGGGCGGGGCGGGACGAGAGTCCAGAGCTCTTGCTCTCAAACGGACTGGCCCGCGCGGCCGCTGGGCTGGCGGCCGCTTGGCAGATGGTCGACCTGGCTCGGCGGCTGGGGTTCACCGAGATCGTACAACAGGCGGTGACGGCGATGACGGCAACCACGGCTGCGGCGGACGCGGCCTACTCGCTGCGCTACCGGCCGCGCGACTACGCCGTCGCGCCGGACATTCTGGACTGGGTGGGCCAGCGACACTACCCAACGACAGCGAGCTTCATCGACGAGGCACGCCGGCTCGGCATCTCGCGGCGCATGCCGGGGATCCCCAAGGCGGTGGTGACGCAACACTCGCGGGCGTTCCTAGCCCACGCCTCAGTGCCCTTCCCTAACGGGGTCTCTCGCCCGGCGGTGTTCGGGTACTACCGCGTGGCCCAGACACAGCAGGTGATGCGTCCGGGTGACGTCGTCCCGCCGTGGCTGGCGGCGTACCGAGTCCAGCCGGTGCGGGTGGAGCGGCGGCTGTCGATGCGGGAGCTAGAGGCGGTCCCCGCGTGACGGATCAGCGGCAACGGCAACGCAATGCAACGCGCAGCGTTGCCGTTGCCATTGCCTGGGCAGAGCGACATCAGTGAGGAGTGAGACTCATGGCGTTCAAGAAGATGGTGAAGGGGAAGTATCCCCCGCGGCTGTGGAGCCTGCGGGGCTATCCGGGAAGTGGGAAGAGCACGTTCGCCTCGCAGATGCGAGGCCCGATGCTGGTGGTAGACGCTGACCAGCGGTTCGAGGAGGTGCTCCACCTGGCAGAGGGCGACGTATACACGCTGAGCGAACGGGCCAACGACAACGTCGACACGCGGCGCATCGAGACGCTGCTGGACGAGAACATGCCGGCAGCGGAGATCGGCACAATCGTGGTGGACTCGCTGACCTCCATCATCGCGCCGCTGGTGACCAAAGCGATCCAGGCCAACGACGCAGGCGAGAACAAGAACCGCATCGCGGCGTTCAAGGAGAAGGCCCTGGCCATGCGGCAGCTGCAGGACGCAGTCACCCGATGGGGCACAGACGTGCTGGTGGTCTACCACCTGGTGGACGCCCGCGACGGACGCGCCAAGGAGGTCAGCCGGCCCTCGATCAGCGAGACCGAGCTGGCCAGGCTGATGCGCTCACTCAACCTGAGCCTGGAGATGGTGCTGGCGGAAGAGCGGCGAGGCGTCAAGGTGGTGTGGGCACGCCGCGGCCGCAGCGGGATGGTGCTGTGGGACGAGTCCGGGTGCTGGCGCGGGATGCCGGAGGCCATCGAGCAGGCGGTGTACGACGGCTTGACGGACGAGGAGACCGAGCGGCTCAGTCGTGGAGAGCCGGTGGTGTTCCCCTCTCCCGAGGTGGCGCTGGCGTGGGCGGTGGAACAGGGCGTCTTCGACGACGAGGTCCACGCTCGGAACGCCTACGAGAAGCTCAAGCGCGAGGCGAAGCCCAGAACGGCGGGCGAGATGGCAGCGCTGTGGATCTCGGATGTGAGGGATCGGACCCCTGAGACTGAGGATCGTGGGCCAGACGCTGGCAGCCGCGAACGGCCGCGGCAACGTCGCGACCTGCCTGGACGTTCCTTGGTCACCTCTGTTCCAGCGCAGGTGGCGGGTGATGCTGACGGTGTCCCTGACCAGACGGGTGAGGCCGGGGACGAACTCAACGCCTACTTCCCTCGGCACGAGGCGCTGGAAGAGCCTAGCACCCCCAATGTAGACCCTACCCCGCCGATCCCTGAGGAAGCACACGCAAGCGGGAACGGCGGCAGCGAGGTGACAGCGACGCAGTTCTGGGGCGAGTTCTACAAGCTGAAGGGAGCGGGGAGGATCGCTCCCGAGCTCAAGGACGACGAGCAGCTCCAGTTCTATGCAGCATCTCAGGCGTGGGACAAGGCACTGCTGTGGCTGCAAGGCCAGGTGAGGGTGGGATGACGAGGTCAGTTCAGCGGAGAAGGGAGCCACCGAGATGAGTGAGCTGGTGAGTATCAGCGAGATCAGGCGGGATAGCGATCTCCAGCCGCGGGCGATGATGAACTCCGTGGTAATCGCGGAGTATGCAGAGGAGATCGAGAACGGCGTCACGTTCCCGCCGGTGACGGTCTACTACGACGGCGAGACCTACTGGCTGGCGGATGGCTTCCACCGGGTGGCTGCCGCGGCGCAGGCCAGACAGCCGGCGGTGTTGGCCGACGTACACCAGGGCAGCAAGCGTGACGCCATCCTGTTCAGTGTGCAGGCGAATGCCACACACGGGCTGCGCAGGACGGCGGCAGACAAGCGCAAGGCGGTGTTGAGTCTGCTGCAGGACCCGGAGTGGGCACAGTGGGCGGACCGCGTGATCGCCCGGAAGACAGCGACGAGCCACACCTTCGTGGCGCAAGTGCGAGCCAGCACTGGCAACGTTGCCAGTGAGAGACGGTTCGTGACAGCGACTGGCACGGAGTCGACGATGCGGACAGCTGGGATCGGGGAGTCGAATCGGGAGCGAGCACAGGCGGCGCAGCAGGTCAAGTCCCGGCGAGCCGAGGTTGGGTCTGCGGAGACACGCCCTCCGCACAGGGTGGTTGAGCCCAATCGGTGGGCGCCTCCCCTGGCGCTTGAGCCCGAGTCGCAGGAGGGGAACAGAGCGCTCGAGACGGCGCCGTCGACACCCACCTCAATGGGCTCCAGCACCATCGAGCCGCCTCAGCGGTTGACTCCGCTTCCGCAGACGGAGGACGTGCCTCCGAGGATGGAGGCTGGGCAGCCGAGAGACGCTGTGCTGACCGTTCGCATCTCCCACGACTACAACGAGCCGGCCACGCGGCGGATCAGGGTCTCCGTCGGCGAAGTGGGCCGGGTGCCGAGCATGATCTACCGCGGGTTCCTGTCCGAGGTCCATAGGTTGGTGGACCAGGCGCTCGTCCATCGGCTTGGTGGCCGGGTTCTTGACCTGTACCGGACGCCAGCGGCAGAGGAGGCCAGGCCGAGCCTGGAACTCCCGTTCCCTCTCGGTAGTGTGGTCACCTGGGGGCCTGGTGAGTATGGGACGGTGGAGTCGTTCAGCAACTCGCTGGTGAGCGCGTATGTTCGAGCGATGGACGGCGACCGGGTCCAGGTGCCGGTCTATGAGCTCTCAATCATCGATCAGGCAGAACTGGAGGTGGCGTGAGATGGCGACGATCCGCAAGGACAACGACTACGAGTACCGAGACGATGCTGGGGAGTCCGCCGCAGACAGGGCGAGGCGAGAGCTCATGGAGCGCTTCCCAGAGCTAGTCAACCCGGTTGCTTCAGAGGTGAAGGGTGCTGACGTGAGCAACGCAGCGGTGCATCCGAAGAGCGTAGGCACCGCGGTGGCGGCGACCAGGTGTCCGATCAGCATAGCAGTCAACGGGGAGGTCATCGAAGACAACCCACCTATGCGGGACGTCGACCTCCTTCGACTCGAGGAGCAGGTTCGGTTCGTGCGCAAGCGCGAACGTGTCGTGGAGCTGCCGGTTAGCACGGTGCTGAGCTTGATCGGCGAGTCATGGTACCTGCGCCTGTTGCTGGACTGCCCGGCTCCAAAGCTGATCGCATCGATGTCGCGGATGTACGCCGGAGCCCTGGAAACAGACGGGAGGCCGAGTACTGATCCGGCAGCAGCCTAGCCGGGAGGAGGGACGCGCGTATGGAGAGAGCGAATCTGCCCCGCATCGGTGACGTCGTGAAGGTGGCACCGTTCAACGGACATCCCGGGTACCGGAGGGCCGAGGTGACGGGCATCCACGACGCAGTGTGGACGTACGAGATTAGCATCGAGTCGATCCCGGGCCGGATGAGGGATCGGGTTGATGCCAGGTATGTGTCCGTGGTCGTGCCCACGGCCAGCCAAGAGCCAGTGCCGGTGAACATTGGTTCGTGAGGTAACGCCGGACGAGTACCGGGCGCTGGTGGCAGCCGGCCGGGGACGTTCGCGGCGCAGTAAGTACGGTGTGCGTCGTGACGCTCTCGGTCGGCTGCTGCGCACGGTGGATGGGATTGAGTTCGACTCCCAGGCAGAGGCGACCCGGTACACTGTGCTGCGGAACCGAGAGGCTGCAGAGGAGATACAGGACCTGAAGCTTCAGCCCTCCTGGGTACTTCAGGAAGCGTTCGTCGACGGCGCTGGTGTACGCCGACGGGCGATCACCTACACGGCGGACTTTGCTTACACCCAGGACGGGCAGCGGGTGGTGGAGGAGGTCAAGGGACACGCGGCGCGTGACTTCTCGCTCCGGATGCGGCTGTTCCTGTACCAGCATCCGGAGGTGGTGTACCGGGTGGTGGGGACGAGGGAGGTGTTGGTGGCGTAACAGCTGGCAACGGGTCGCTTGGACGCAAGGGCCATCACCAGCTCTGTCCACAGTAGCGAAGGCTTCCAGACAACCTGCGGTCCGCCTTGATGCAGTTGCTGTGGCCATCGCCGGATCTGCACCCACGGTATGCTCCGGGCGGAGCTGGGCTTCGACACTCTTTGCTGCCAGGTGAAGGGCATAGCGGCTTGAGAGCGGCGCCGCAATCTGCTTGGCCGGTCACTATATCCTACACCCTAGAGTGCCCGACGAGTACGGCAGTCCGACGACACCCGGTCACCTAGCTGGACCTCAGATCACTCTTCGTTGTGCGTCTGCGCATCACACATTGGGGCTGGCCCCACGACTTCCTGCCACAGTCGAAGCCCTGCGCGGGTGATTGCCATCAGGTGCGCCTGATACCCGCCTCGGCTAGCGGATACTCCTTCCACAGGGCAACGCAAGGGACGTATCGACGGAGTCAGCCATCCGGACCAATGAGTGCGCTTGGTGTTGGAGGAGCCGACAACTCTCACGGCCTCAGCCTCGCCGCTGGTATGCTCAGTGGCGAAGGGCGGCTGTGTTTGTCGCCGTCTCCGCGAGAGTCACTGCGACGTAGCTAGCCAGACGGGCTCCACGACAGGGCCTACGCATGTTCTGCTCGACAGCCCCGTAGCAGGGCCTCAGCAGTCGCAGGCGGCCAGAGACGGGCCTCCTGAGCGCCCAAGACCACCTGTGAGAGCAGTTTCCGGGCAGATCTACGGCCCAAACTGGACCTACCGCAGTCAATCGAACTTGCGCGTAGGCGTCGGCGGGAAACATGCGTCGGCCCTGGGCTCCACGACGTCAGCCTGCCTGACCGAACGTTCGGTAGTATACTGGCGCTACTGTTCTCGGCTGGAACACAGCAGGCGCGGGAGTGGCCGGATCCGACCGCTAGCCCCGGTAGTGAGTGGGGAGATGCGTGTTGCTTCATCACGCAGCAACAGGCCGAGCGTTGCATACTCGGTAGTCTAGTGTCTTGGCCGAGGCGGCCATCACGGGCGCACGCCCGTACTGCCGGCCAGGGCACAATCCTAGATACCGGTGGTACTCACTGGCGGAGTGTGTATGTGGGAGGGTCGAGCATGAACATCCTGCTGATCGCTTCGGAAGCAGCGCCGTACTACAAGACAGGTGGTCTGGCTGATGTGGTTGACGGGTTCTCCCGAGAGCTCAACAGTCAGCTGCATGATGCCCGGGTCGTCGTCCCCCGATACCGTACACCGAATGTCCAGCCACCAGCTCTAGAGACGGTAGTCGGTGACCTGCGTGTTCAGCTCGGGTCGGCGCCAGCTCAGCCAGCATCAGCTGGTACCTATGCCCGGACTGCGAGAGTCCTGGCAATGCGCGATCACACTACCACCTACTTCATTGAGCAGGACTTCTATTTCGGTCGCGATCAACTCTATGGCTATCCCGATGACTACGAGCGGTTCATCTTCTTTGGTCTAGCTGCACTCCAAATGCTCGCGGATCGAGCCTTCACCGACTCTGAGAAAAGCTGGTTTCCAGAGATTATCCAGTGTTTCGATTGGGCCACGGGTCTTGTCCCAATGTGGGTGCATAAGCTGGCGGACGTGGACACAAGGTTCAGACGCACTCGGTCGGTCTTGACCATCTACAATCCGCGACGCCTGGGCAGGTTTGGTAGTCGGTCTCTGCAGCTTGCCGGACTTGCGTCGGAGGGCATCTATCCTGAGGCGGGTGAGCGAGACGAGACCGTGAGTTTCCTTGGACGCGGCGTCCTCTTCGCGGATAGGTTGGTGACGGTCGACCCGCTGTTCGACCCGCCAGCTGGCGCATCTGACCAACGCTCGTCCCCGGGGTTGGGAGCGGAGGGAACGCACAATCCGCTGCCTGAGCCCGCGCAGGTGCTGAAGGAGATACTTGACCGACGCCGTCGTAACGGAACGTTGGTCGGCATACGGAACGGGATCGATGAAGACAGCTTTGACCCGCGACAGGAGGATCCTCGCGTTCCGGCAAGCTTCACTCCAACTTCGCTACGGACACGTGCGAAGAATAAGCTTGCGCTGCAGGAGATGCTGGGACTACCCACCGCCGATGATATCCCTCTGCTGGGAATGGTAAGTCGATTGATGCCCGGAAACGGCTTCGAGATGCTGCGGGTCCTCCGGGATGGCGCCGGTCAAGAGGGCGACCGACTACAGCTTGCGGTCCTCGCGGACACTGGGCCTGCCGAACTTCGGGATGTGCTCCTGGGGTGGGAGGCCGAGCAGGACCCGGGCGATCCGTGGATCAAGAGTCGTTTCCAGTACGACGATAGCCTCGCGCGCCTCATCTACGCTGCATGTGACATCTATCTGATACCTGCGAAAGAGTATCCGAACGGCATCTCACAGTACATCGCGATGCGCTATGGAGCGATCCCACTGGTGTTCCATACGGGGGCCCTGTGCCATTCCGTTCGGCAGTACTCCGCTGATCACACTCCGCAGAGCGGCCCGGGCTATGGGGTTGGATTCAAGTTCTACGAGTACGACGAGAAGTCCTTTCTCGATGCCGTTGGACAGTCTGTAGACGCCTTCCGACAGCCCGACCGCACTGCGTGGCGTCAGCTCCAGCTAGCCAATATGCGGGGGGCATACGATTGGGGCCGGCCCGCAGTTGAGTACATTGCGCTCTACACTGCTGCTCTGTCTGACGACCCAATGTCGGTAGAGCCAGGCAGACCCCTTCGTCTGGACCGCGATGCCCGGTTGCTTCAGGCAGTATTGGAGGTCGACAATTTGCCAGGTCTCGGCACGCGCCAGCCCCGGGAGGTTCTCAGACAAGCAGGGAGGATCATACGTGGCGTGCTGGAGTGTGATGCTGTCTACGTGTGGGACATGCAGAGCAGTGTTGGCGGTGAGATCGTCGAGCCCTCCGTTGACTTGTCCGCTCGGGGATCTGCGCCGGACCAGGGACAGGTCACTAGACTACTTAGCGGCCGTACTTCGAGTGCCTGGGGCTCGCTCGGTGACACGGATTTAGACGGAATCTGTCAACCTATCTTCGGGCTGGAGAAGTCCTCTCTGGCTCGCGCGGAGGGATGGATAGACGGTAGGTCAGTGCCCATCACCGCTCACGGGAATGTCCTCGGACGCGTCGATGTGTTCTTGACACAACGAGTGCAGCTCAAGAATGATCGATGGCTGTCGATGGCTCTCACTACGCTTGCCGGCTCCATCGGCCAGCGGCTCTACTCCATTCGCGAAGCTGAGGAGTTGGACCAGGTATCTCTGATGGGCGAGCAGCTACTCTGTGCGCACTCCTTCGAAGATGCCGCTAGCTTGGTGGTTGACTGGGCCGTGAAGCTCACGCCTGCGGAGCACGCCTGCCTCTACTTCAGCGACGAGGCGGGGCAACAGCTGGTTCCGCTTGGAGCCAGCGCTCGGGAGCCGGAAGCGCGCAAGATGGCAGAACAGATTCTGCGAACCGGCGAGACCATCTCACTCGTGGATTGGGTCATGGCACCGCGTCGTCCAGATGGCCACCGACTCTACCGGTCGCTCTTGGCCGTCCCCCTTTTTGGGCGAGGTGCGATACCGAGGCGCGCCGTCGGTGCTCTGGTCCTGCTGCATGAGAACCCGGCGGCTTTCTCCAACGACTGTGAGCAATTGGTGGAGAGGCACCTGGCACCGCACGCTGCATCCGCACTCCGGACCAACGGCTGGCTCAGGAAACGCGACCACGATCGGGTCCAGCAGTTGGAGAATCTCTCCGAGAGCTTGGTGAGCGGCGGCGGTTTCGCAGGACTGCTGCAGGGAATAGTTACGACAACAATGAATGCTCTCTCGGCTGAGGCTGGGTCTCTCTATCTGCTGGACGATGAGACCGACCGCCTCGTGATCCGGGCCGCTGCTGGGTACCACTCAGACCTTCTGCTGGCTGACGAGAAGCCGTCGTATGCCCTCGGTGAGGGGACCACGGGGTGGATAGCGGAGACGGGAGAGATCTTCAGGGCAGACAGTATTGAGGAACTCCACAGTGATCGCTGGCGTGGCAAGTACAAGCATCTCCAGAACGGCCGAGAGCCGAACGCGTTCCTGGGCATTCCGCTTCGATTGGAGAACCGAACCATAGGTGTCCTGAAGCTAGAGGATCGGACCAGCCCGCCGCCACTAGACAAGTTCAGTGACGAGGACGTACTCCTGGCGCGCATGATGAGCAATACCATTGCCGCCGTTGTTCACAACACCAAGGCGAGCGAGGAAAGATGGACTGCCTTGAGCGACAGCTTGCGTGCGCTCTCTAGCGTGCTCGCAGTGGGCCCAGGGCGCCAGGTCCTCCTGGACAGCATCGTTGAGAAGATCATGGAAGTGGTCAAGGTGGACGCGGCATCGCTATTCCTAGTCGACGACAGCGGCGAGCGTCTGGTCATTCAGGCGGCGTCAGGCTATCAGCGCGACCTAGTGAGCGCTGAACCTAGACCGTCCTACGCTTGGGGAGAGGGAGTTACAGGGCGGATCGCCTCGACAAATCAGCCCTTCCATGCGGACTCACTCCACGAATTACGCACTCGTGGTGGCGGCAAACGCGGGAAGTATGATCATCTACAGGGCGGCATCCAGCCCGAGTCATTCTACGGGATGCCGCTCTACGTGGAGGCAGAGGAGAGGCTGATCGGGGTGCTCAAGGTGGAGAGCCGGACGCCCCGGCCATTCAGAGATGAGGACGTGCTGTTGATCACGATGATGGGCAACGTCATCGCCAGTGTGATGTACAACGCACAGATGGCAGCAGAGGCAAGCGAGAGCAGGCTCGGCCAATTCAGTGAGGATCTGAGGGCTCTGACGAGCGTGCTGGCAGTAGGCCCGGGGCGTCAGGTTCTCATGGACAACATCGTTGAGAGGATCATGGAAGTGGTCAAAGTGGATGCGGCATCGCTGTTCCTAGTCGACGACAGCGGCGAGCGCCTGGTCATCCAGGCGGCGTCAGGCTACCAGCGCGACCTAGTGAATGCTGACCCGAAGCCATCCTACGCTTGGGGAGAAGGTGTCACCGGACGGATCGCGGCAACCAACCAACCCTTCCACGCTGACTCGCTCCAACAGCTCCGCACCCGTGGTGGCGGCAAGCGCGGGAAGTTCGACCACTTGCAGGACGACAACCAGCCCGAGTCGTTCTATGGTATGCCTCTGAACGTCGAGGCAGAGGAACGACCAATTGGGGTCCTCAAGGTGGAAAGTCTAGCGACACGACCGTTCACTGATGAGGATGTGCTACTCATCACAATGATGGGGAGCATTATTGCTGCGGTAGTGTACAACGCGCAGATCAGCGAGGATGAGCTGGCCAGTCTCAGCGAAGACATTCGACGTCTGTCGGACGTTCTCACGCCGGGCGGGCAGAGCGCTCAGGAGTGGTTTCAGAAGATCGTGGACACGATCTCTAGGATGTTCGCTACCGATGCTGCGTCGCTCTACTTGGTGGACGAGACCAACAAACGCCTAGTGATCTCGGCGGCATCTGGGTATCAGAGACCGTTGGTGAAAGCCGATGCGTTCTATGAGTGGGGAGAGGGAGTAACGGGCCGCATTGCACAGACCGGTCTGCCAGTGCGCGCCGATACGCTTCAGAGCCTACGCGATCAGGGCACCGCGAGACGGGGTAAGTACGACGATCTCCAGGGAGGCAACCAGCCGGACTCGTTCTACGGTGCTCCACTGAGAGTGCCCGGTGAGGCTGATTCGATTGGTGTCCTCAAGTTCGAGAGCCTGCAAGAGGCGTTTTTTACAGATGGGAACCGTCTGTTGATCGATATGATGGCGAACGTCATCGCAACTGTGATCCACAACACCAGGCAGAGCGAGAAGCGCATAGGCAGCATACTGCAGCAGATGGGCCTCTTGTGTGAACCCTCGGAGGCTGCCAGCGCAGTGCTGCATGAGTATGCTAGTGAGAAGGATGCTGGGTTAGTCAACCAACTGGCTAGGGCGTTGGCAGAGGATCTGGGGGAACAGCCACATCGGGTCAGTGAAGAGGCGGAGCGAATCTTCGACGCACGCAAGCCTCTGGGGACTGATGTTCGGCCTGACCTTTACGCGCGCATCGCTAGCTGGGCGGGACACCTTGGTCACGATCGTGTGCAGTGGGAGTGTCAGCTGTATGGCGACATAGTCCGGTCAAACCCTGGTCGGTACGCACAGTGGAGTCAGGTGTCCGCTGCCGCCGCTCCCTGGCTTGCCCTCAAGGACAGCTACACCGACACCGATACATTCGTCGAGCACGCCGCCCGCCTGGCGCATCGGATCGCCAGACTGGTCGGTACTCCGTACACTGTCTCCGGAGCCGATGCCACCTCAACTTGGTTCATGGCTGCCTTGGACACAGAGGCCATCTTTGGCGAACAGGTCAAGTACGTACTTCTTCTGCTACAGTGCCAAGGGGAGCTGGACGAGGCCAGCCAGTTGCGTCTCGAAGCTCTGGCCACCAGAGACGATGAGCACCCGTTCCCGGTGCTTCTGGTTGTCACGTGGGGCAGACCGGAGCCTCCAGAGAGAGTCCGGTCTCTCCGCGACCTCCTTAGGCCAAGCAGCGTGGACGTGGCGTTTGCCAGCATCGAGGACATACTGAACCTGACCGAGGCTGGCAACCCCACAGACTTCCTACGACGGCTGGTGTTGCGCCAAGCTACAATCGCCTCGCCATTCATCACCATGGGAGCCGTTCCGGAATCGATGTTCTACGGTCGGGCCCAAGAGGTGCGCGCTCTCACCAGCAACCCAGCTGGTCACGACTTCGCAGTCATCGGGAACCGGCGGATCGGCAAGACCTCGCTCCTGCGGCGTGTTCTCTCACGGCTCGAGCCGCGGTCTGACATCTGTGCCTATGAGGTGAACTGCATCGCGGTGCAGGACAGCACTAGTGACTTCTATGCGCGCTTCCAGGACCAGACCGGCGTGACTCTTCACGATAGCACGCCCAGAGGCTTCGAGAAAGCGATGCGCACCATTCACAGTGGCGGTCGGACTCCTGTGTTACTGATTGACGAGGTCGACCGACTCCTGGTTCTGGACCAGATGGAGGGAGAACCACTTGCCAAGACATGGCGCGCCCTCTCCCAGGAAAGGATATGTCGCTTCATCTTCTTCGGTTGTGCTCGACTGGCTCAACAGATGACCGATGCGCGCTCTGACATGCTCAACTTCGCTGAAACCCTCCGCCTAGGGTACCTGAGTCGAGAAGTCAGCCACCGGGTGCTGACCGAGCCACTCCTCAAACTCGGGGTGTCGCTGGAGAATGAGGCCGCTATCGCTCACGAGGTGCATCGCGTAACAGCGGGGCATCCGAATCTTGTTCAGTATATGGGCAAGCTTCTGATCGATGCTGCGAACGCTCGGGGTGAGAGGCGAATCCTGTGCGAGGATGTAGCCGAAGTCATCGCGTCAGATGACTTCGGCCGTCGCTATCAGAATGTTATCTGGGGCGATGCTGGACCTCTGGAGAAGCTGATCACGCTCGTGGCTCCGGCCGGCTCGTTCACCCGCACCACTCTCTGTGACGCCCTTCAGGAGGTCGGCGTTGCGTTCGCGGCGGACCGGCCTGGGTCTGAGCCTGGGGGGCCTGCCACCAAGGGGGCTCTGGTCCTGCTGAAGCAGGTACAGCTGGAGGAGTCTCTGAAGATGCTTGCGCTCTACTCCGTTGTAGAGGAGAGCGTTGGCACGTACCGCATGGTGCCGAGCTCGTTCCGTGAGATCCTAGGTCAGCGCAGGGAAGCTGTTGCGAGCGATGTACGCGCACTAGTTGAGGAGTTGAGTCTCGGAGTCTCTTAGCGAGAGGGTAGCGATATGTCATTCCAGGTGTACGGGCCCCTGAGACCTACCAGTCCGCTCTATCAGAGACGCAGCTCGGCCAGTTCCGATTCGTTCGCTGCAGGCCAGTATGTCTCTAGGGGACTTGGACGAGCCTGCCTTGGGGAAGCGAACTCATACCACATCGTGTACGGGAGTCGACAGTCTGGCAAGACCAGCTTGCTGTTTCGCATAGACTCTCTTCTTAGGAACACGACAGCTCAACCGTGTTGGGTTAGCTTCCAGCGGGTACCTAGTACCGCCGCCGGCACTGGTATTCGATTCCTAGTCGAGCAGGTGTCATCCGACCTCGAAGTCCCTGGGTCACCCTCAGCAATTGCACGTCAGGTCGCCGAGGGCGGCCGGGCGTTCGATACGTGGCTTGCTGAGGTGGCTCGCGGAAGGAGCGTGGTCCTCCTCCTTGAGGAAGTCGGGGCTCTCACAGCGTCCGACCGGCACCACCTCGGTAACCAGTTGCGTGGCATGTTCGACTCTCGACACCGACTGGGGCTGGAGCGCGTGACCGTGATTCTCTTCGGCGGCATCGAACTCTTCGATATGGCTACGAGGGAGGTATCTCCACTCCGAAACGTCTGTACTCGGACCCATCTCGCTGATCTGAGTCTGACCAGCAGCGAAGCCCTGCTCCTCGAGGGGTTGCGAGATCACGCGGAGCCTGAAGTACTCGCTGCCGAGATACCAGCAATCGCCCAAGCGGTGTTTCGCGAGGTTGAGGGCCATCCCTATCTCACCCAACGGCTGGGTGCTGACGCGGCGGCCTACGCGCGGGTGCACGACGGAAGTCTGCCCTGCGCCGAGGCGGTCCGTGAGCTGGCTTCCGCGATGCGCGAACGCGAGCGTGGCAGAGACGGTTACTTTGGCCATCTATACAACTCAGTTGCCGAGTATGGTCTAGTCACCGCCTGCGAGAGGCTGCTGCAGAGTCCCCCCTACTCCGAAGCATTGCCTGAGGACGGTATGATGCAGCTGCGACTTCTGGGAGTCGCGAAGCAGCATCGGGATAGGTGGGTCGTGCGCAATCCGCTGCTCCGAGACGGGCTGGAGCAGTGGCTACCGTCAGTAACCAGCACCGCAACTACCGTCAGCGGGACTGCGGTCGGAGTGGAGCCGGAAACGGATCTAGCTTACCGCCGCGATGAGGCAGCGTTGCTGACCGCAATCCGCCCCCTTCCTTGTTTCCGGACCCGAGAAGACAGGGAAGCATTCTTGATATCTGCAGGGCTGGCCGAGTTCATCGATCGATGCGACCTGAGTGGTCCCCCTGCGAGAGCAGTGCCTCGGCTGTTCGACTGCCTACGGAGCCACGGTGGGTCCGGAGCCAATGGATGCCAGGCGCTCTGCCTGTTCCTCAGCCATATTCTGGAGGGTGATTGGGTGGGGTTGAGCGATACGCAGCAACTCCTCGGTGCCTATCTCTCTCACTACAGCCCTCAGGCGAAAGCGAGCTAGCCATGCCAGAGATCTCATTTGAGTTCGAAGACCATGCCCGACTCCTCAGGTTGCTGACCTCGCTGCCGGTGCTATCGTCGGAACGAAGGCTGGAGAGCGCTCTGTTCAGCGCTTCGCTGGCCGAGCTGCGTCCTCAGCTTGATCTGAGTGGTCCCCCGGCAGTGGCTATCCCCCGCCTTCTGGAACACCTTCGTGTCTACGGACGTGTTGCTTACGAGCAGCATGCCTTGGGCAGGTTCCTTAGCACCGTATCTGGAATGGTAGGTCTAGAGGAGGCACGCTTCCTGGATGACCTGATCTCGCGCTACCGGATGATGGTGCCGGTCGCGAAGGATCCTCGCGCTCGAGCAACTGCGCTGGCTGGACCGCCGCCCGGAGCTGCTGAGAAGATCATAGGGGAGAACACGCTCCGTCCGATCTCATTCCTGGCCCAGGGATTGGCAGCCGCGCGTTCTGTCGCCTATGTGGAGGTACAGGCCCCAGACACCTCCTGGTCCGGGACGGGTTTCATGGTTAGTCCGAGTCTGCTGATCACCAACCATCATGTGATACCAGATCCGGCGTTGGTCCCACACACGCTGTTCCGCTTCAACTACCAGCTGGACGCGAGCGGAAACGCTGAGGTCCACCGCGACTATCGAGCCCTGTCGGGCGGGCGGTTTGTGTCTAGTCCAGAGCTGGACTATGCCTTGATCGAGTTGGGTGATGCCCCTGGCCACCAGTGGGGATATCTCACCGTGTGCAGTAGGCAGCAACCCCTGGGAAGCAGAGTCAACATTGTTCAACACCCGAACGGACTGCCCAAGCAGGTGGCACTTCACAGCAATTTTGTCAGCTACGCGGACCCCGTCCGCCTGCAGTACATCACAGACACACTGCCAGGATCTTCGGGATCACCAGTGCTCAACGACCTCTGGGAGGTAGTGGCGCTGCATCGCGCCGGAGGCTGGCTCAAGGCAGGCGACACCGATGAGCTTCGTTTCCGCAATGAGGGAACCTCGATGCGGGCTGTGCTATCGGACGTTTCCGACAGCATCAGGTCACAGTTCACCGTGCGGAACGCGGGCTAGCGGGAGCGATACCTCGATCGGTCTGTGTCGCGCCAGACCGCAGCTGCGGTTCCGTCACCGGGATCCAGATTTACCGGGGTTGTTGAGTCCGTGAGCCGCTCGCATTGGAGTTTGATTCTGGCGAGTATCACGAGGAGCTGGGGTGCCTAGCCTACGGCGCCTACTTTGGCAATGCGTGCGTTTCAGCTATCGGCTGCGCTTATACAGAGGCGGCTGTAGATTCTTGTTTCTATGCGCCACGTACGGCGCCGACGGTGACCTCCTCTGGAGTGATGTGAGTCGTCTGGCAACACCGCGCGACAGCGACGGCGCGGCGGGCAACCTCGGGACGGTTGTAGCTGCAATCCCGGGGGATGCTGCTGTACCAGATCGACAGTCATTGCCACGAACAGGCCAAACCGCACACTTGTATTAGAACATATGTTCCAGTATACTGTGTGTGGAGTCGTGAATTCGTATGAGGGAAGTGGAGTGGCAAGCGCTGATGGCGACGATCCGGGACGCAATCGCAGAGATTGCCGAAGGGTCGGGCTACGGCCGCGTCGAGATTGTGTGCGCCGCCGGCAAGCCACGGGAGATCCACATCGACCGCTCTCTGCGTTTCGACCGCGACGTCTGCCCTGCAGAGGAGGAGATCCCACAAGGGGGAATGTCCTAACCTAGCAGGACCAGTCCTGGGCGGCGTCCCACACGCCGGCCACAAGTAGCCAGTGAGGTAGATTGACGCCCGCCAGATGCGAAGAGCACGGGGCGGATCCGGGGAACGCACCTTCCTCAGGTCCGTCCCGTTTTGCGTTGTCCCCGCGGCAACGGCAGGTCCTGGTCCTGGCCGGCCGCGGTTACACGTGGCGGCAAACGTCTGTCGCGCTGGGCATCGCGCCAGGCACGGTGCGGGGTCACCTGCTCAGGGCGAGGGAACGGCTGGGCGCGGCGAACACGACCAACGCCGTGGTGCTGGCAATCGCATCACGCCAGATCACAATCGAGTCCGTATTGAGTGAGGAGGGTAGAGATGGATGAGCAGGTGCTGGAGATTCTGCAGAAGGTGGTGTTAGTGATCCTGGAGTTGACCGTGCCGGCTCTGGCGGCGTGGATCATCTCGGAGCTCAAGCGCTGGCGCGAGCAGCGCGAGGACGATAGCTGGTCGTATGCGCTTGAAAGGATCGTACGCGACGCGGTGACGGCGGCCGAGCAGCTCGGGCTGACTGACCAGCTCGCTGAGTTCGCGGAGAGCAAGTTGGACTACGCCATCCAGTACGTGGAGCAGGCGCTGGCCTTCCACGGCTACGCCATCGACCTGGACCAGTACGTAGAGGTGATCAGGGCGATGATCGAGGCCGAGGTGCGGCGGCAGTTCCCCAACGAGGGAACGTTGCCACTGACGCGCGCGCTGACCGGCTGAGACCCTGACCATGGACTTCGTCACACTGTTACCGGCCATCGCCGGCGTCCTAACGGCTGTAGGATCGCTGGGCGGCTCGTACGTGCTCCTGAGGAAGGCTCAGCAGGAGCGGGGCAAGATCGAGGCTGAGCGGAAGCGCATCGAGACCGAGACGAAGTCGCTGGCCAAGAAGAGCGACCTTGACCGGGCGATGGCACTGGTAGATCAGCTGCAGGAGGACAACGAGCGCCTGCGGTCCAGACTGCAGGAGATGGACCTGCGGGACGAGCGACGGTTCCGCGACCTGGTCACGCTCAAGACCGGTATCCTGGTGCTAATCAACCAGATCCGCGGGCTGGGCGTCGAGCCGGCGTGGCAGCCGGAGTGGGCGGCGCCGTGTGTGGAGGAGCGTGATGGGCACTAGCGTTATCGCGCGGCCACGGCCATCGCCTCAGGTCGACGTCCACGACCCCGAGGACCTGGCCGAGATCCTGCTTGACCTGCGCAAGGGCCTGCGGTTCATCCGGGATGGGCAGGGGTACGGGCGGGTGACGGTCGAAGTAGTCGTGCGCAAGGGGCAGATTACAGGCTGGGAGACGGCGCCGGCGTTGTCGAGGAAGCCGGGGCACTCGGGCAAGTAGCGCAGAGAGAATCAGCGATGAGGAGCCGGTCCGGGCAGGGATGCTTGGACCGGCTCCCGTCGTGCTCGGGTGAACTCGCTGCCGACGCGACTCGGAAGGCGTGCGTCGGTCTGCCTGGTCAGTCGGCTGGGCGGAAGGCCTTCACGACACCGTGACACTGTACGTCGCGCGCCCAGAAGCACACGAACTCGCGGGGACCGTGGTACCAGCCAGGATCTTCATACTGTATCTATACAAAGTATAGCAGCAATGGTATGATAAGTATAACCAAAGTCCTGAGAGCGTAGCGTCCATACTCAGGCATATGCCCAGGATCTTGGCGGCTGTCCGTTGACCCAGGTGGTTACACGCGAAAGGAGCAACATCATGAGACGAGTACTTCTGTTGGGTGTGCTAGCGGTGTCTGTGCTTTTCGGTGCTTTCGGAGTGGCCCCACTACTGGCTGAAGAGGAGGGAGACGGTGTGACCGTCGTGGACCTCATCGCTGGGCAGCACTACGTGGCCGGCGAGGTGGTCATCACTGACGGCAACGGATTCGTGACCGTGGACGTGTACCCGGTCAACGGCTGGTCCATCGGTGACACCCATCTGTACGTGGGATGTGAGGAACCCACCAAGGCCGCGCCGGGCAAGTTCCCCTACAAGTATGAGTCCTCCTACGTGGTCGATGTCGACTGCGAGGGAGACTCCATCTACATCGCCTTCCACGCTGAGGTGGTCGGGCCCGATGGCGCCGAGACTGCCTGGGCCGAAGGCGACCTCGACTTCGGCAAGGGGTGGTCCATGTACCTGGTTTACGAGCCAGGAGAGCCTGAGGACCCACCCGAGGAGTCCTAACCGCGGCAAGGCCTACCCAGGAACTAGCTAGACCGATATCCACCAGCGCTTTGGTCAACAGAGGGGAGATCACTGATCTCCCCTCTGTCTGTTCCGGTCTGTAGTTAGTCCGGACAGCGTGAACAAGACGACGGAAGTCCCAAACCGGACGCTGAGGGCGGCCGGGCATGCGCCACTTGGCGGGTCTGCACCTGCGCCAAAGGTCGGCCACCGTCCACTCCAATTTAGTATACAATTATAAGCAATAATACCCTTCACACTGAGAAGCACAGGGGCAGAGCAGGATGAGGATGCACACACCGCAGGACGAGGATCAGCACGAGCACGCCGGGCACGACCACCGTCATGGCGTGCAGTCGCACAGTGGTCAGGCTCACAGTCGGCCACAGGCACACGAGCACGATGGTGCTGGCGACCACGACCACGTGGACCACACAGGCCACGAGGAGATGTTCCGCCGGCGCTTCTGGGTGAATCTGGTTCTGACGGTGCCGGTGCTGGTCCTCAGCCCGATGATCCAGCGTTGGCTTGGGTACACCGCACCGGAGTTCCCGGGAAGTCGCTGGGTGGGACCGGTCTTTGCGCTAGTCGTGTTCCTCTACGGCGGGACCCCGTTCATCGGGATGGCGATCCCGGAGCTACGACGGCGGCGCCCAGGGATGATGACCCTCATCTCCCTTGCCGTGACCGTGGCCTTTGTCTACAGCGTGGCCGCGCTCTTCATTGATCCCGAGACCGGCTTCTTCTGGGAGATGGCGACGCTCATCGTCATCATGCTGTTGGGCCATTGGCTGGAGATGCGCAGCGTGCGCCAAGCCTCCGGGGCACTCCAGGAGCTGGCGAAGCTGATGCCGGACACCGCAGAGCTGATCGTAGATGGCGGTGAGGTGCGCAGCGTGCCGGTGGGCCGCTTGAGGACTGGCGATTTGGTCCTGGTTCGTCCAGGGGGCAGCGTCCCGGCGGATGGCGAGGTCGTGGAAGGGATCTCAGGCGTCAACCAGGCGATGATCACCGGCGAGTCCAAGCCGGTGACGAAGCGCTCCGGAGACAGCATCATTGGGGGCACGATCAACGGTGAGGGCAGCCTGCGCGTCCGCGTGACGGCTACTGGGTTGGATACGGCGCTGGCCGGCATCATGCGTCTGGTGGCACAGGCCCAGCAGTCAAAGTCGGAGACGCAGATACTGGCCGACCGCGCGGCCGGCTGGCTCTTCTATGTGGCACTGGCTGTAGCCGCGGCCACCGCGGTTGGCTGGACACTGGCCGAGGGTTTCAGCTCAGCCGTCCTGACCCGCGTCGTGACCGTGCTGGTGATCGCCTGTCCCCACGCCCTGGGGCTGGCGGTGCCGCTGGTCGTAGCCATCAGTACATCGCTGGGCGCCAGGAATGGCATCCTGGTCCGAGACCGGCTGGCGCTGGAGGAGGCGCGCAGCCTTGACATTGTGGTCTTCGACAAGACAGGCACGCTCACCGAGGGTGCGTTCGGCGTCGTCGACCTGGAAGTTGTGGGGGGGTGGACCGCGGACCAAGCCCTGGCGTTGGCCGCAGCGGTCGAGGGAGACTCCGAACACCCGATCGCCCGAGCGATCGGCCGCAAGGCTGAGGATCTCGGACTGGCGAAGCTCAAGGTGACCGAGTTCGAGGCCATCAAGGGACGCGGCATCCGGGCGCATTACCAGGGCCGCCCGGTTCACTTAGGTGGCCCCCGGTTGCTGGAGATGCTGGCCTCGGCCCTGCCGGCGCCTGTCCAGTCCTTCGCCGAAGAGGCAGGGGGTAGGGCCCACACCGTGGTGTATCTCGTCGACGGTGGTACGGTGGTGGCCGGAATTGCACTGGCCGATGTCATCCGGCCTGAGAGCCGTGAGGCGGTGGTGCAGCTTCAGTCGCGCGGGGTCCAGGTCGCGATGCTCACCGGCGATAGCGAGGACGTGGCTCAGGCCGTAGCTCAAGAGCTGGGCATCGACGCAGTCTTTGCGGAGGTGCTGCCCGAGCACAAGGACCAACTGGTGGCACAGCTGCAGCAGCAGGGCAAGCGCGTAGCGATGGTTGGCGACGGGATCAACGACGCACCGGCTCTGACCCGGGCTGACGTGGGTATTGCCATCGGCAGCGGCACAGATGTCGCCATCGAGTCGGCGGGCATCATCTTGGTGGAGTCCAACCCGCTGGATATCGTACGCATCTTTGATCTGAGCTCGGCAACGTACAAGAAGATGATCCAGAACCTGTTCTGGGCCACGGGCTACAATGTGATCGCGCTGCCGCTGGCAGCCGGCGTGCTGGCGCCGCTAGGCATCCTTCTCTCACCGCCGGTCGGCGCCCTGTTGATGTCTCTCAGCACCGTGGTTGTGGCCATCAACGCTCAACTGCTCAGACGGCTGGACCTCGGAGGGTAGCGCGACATGAACGACCCTGAAGGCCCCATGTTCACTGAAGAACCCACGTCAGAAGGTGCAATCGACGTCGTGCTCGCTGACGACCACGTGCTGGTGCGCCAGGGCATTCGCCAGTTTCTGGAGGAGGCAGGCGACATCAGGGTGATCGCTGAAGCCGGCGATGGGGCGGAGGCCCTGCGACTGGCCCAACAGCTGGGGCCAGACATCGTGATTATGGACATCAACATGCCCAAGGTGACTGGGGTCGAGGCAACGCGCCGCATCAAGGAACACCTGCCCGGAGTCAAGGTTCTGGTGCTGACCGCTTACGACGATCCTCCCTACATCCGCGCACTGCTGCAATCGGGAGCGGACGGCTACATCCTCAAGACCGCGCCATCGGAGGAACTGGTAAAGGCTGTGCGCGATGTCCACCGAGGGCTCAAGGCATTGAGCCCAGCCGTGACGACGGAGCTGGTCCGCCAGGTTACCCATCCAGGTCATGAGGGAGGCGCCTCCGACGTTGACGCGCTCACCGAACGCGAGCTGGATGTACTGCGTCTCGCCGCCAGGGGCATGACCAACCGGGAAATCGGCAGCACCCTTCACATCAGCCACCGCACGGTGCAGGGCCACCTGGCCAATGTGTACGAGAAGCTCCACGCCGGCAGCCGCACGGAGGCCGTCACCGAAGCACTCAAGCGCGGCTGGATCGTCGTGGAATGACCGGCCCAGATCACCCCGCTCGCCCCGATACGCCCCGCCGACCTCTGCCAAGACCGGCGGGGCGACTGCGCTCGCTGCAGACGCAGCTACTGCTGTGGGCGATCCTGCCAGTCACACTCGTGGTGATCGGACTCTCGCTCACTGGAGTCTACTCCCACCAAAGCTCGATGCGCGATTTCGTCGCCCAGCGCGATCTGCTGCTGGCTCGGATGCTAGCGCAGAGCCTGCGAGACGCCCTGAGCCACGGTACGGTGACGGTCGAGGCTGTGGGCGCCGCAGATTGGCTGCCGGTCGCCGCGGACGACCTGCCCGGGAGCGCCCTCGTGCTTGATGGGCAGGGTCACATCCTGGCGCACAGCGACGTGGACACGCCGGCCTCGCTGGAATTGGCGCCCGTAGTCCACCAGATCACGTCCCAGTCCGAGGGTGCCGTCCTGGTGGAAGCGCCCGACGGCGGGATGGAGATCCTCACTTTCTCATCGGTTCCCGGTATCGGATGGTGGGTTGTCGTGCGTGCTCAGGTGGATGACCTGGTGGGACCGATCCTGAAGCTGTCCAGCTTCGGACCAGCGGCAGCCGTCGCGGCGCTGGCGCTCTCCCTGGTCATCCTGACTTTCGGTTGGACCACCATCGCCCGCCCTCTACAGCAGCTGTCCAAGGCGGCGAGCCAGGTCTCGTGGGGAGATCACGGACAGATCGAACGCGACATCAAGGGCGTCTCAGAGATCCGGGACCTGCACAACGCGCTCCACGAGATGGTCGAGCGGCTCGAGAGTTACCAGGTCGGGCTGCTGGACTACGTCGACGCGGTGACCAAGGGGCAGGAGGAGGAGCGGGCTAGGCTGGCCCGCGAGATCCACGACGGCCCGGTGCAGGATCTGATCGCGCTTATCCAGCGCACTGAGCTGCTCACACATCGGGTCCAGCGCGGCGAGCTGGAAGGAGCGGTCGGCCACCTGGACGGTCTGCGGTCGGCAGAGGTCGGGGTCGTGGAGGAGCTGCGCCGCACCGTGAGCGCTCTCCGCCCTGCGTATCTGGAGGATCTGGGGCTTCTGCCGGCGCTCGAGGCATTGGTCCGGAGCACAGCGGACCTCACCGATGCTCAGGTCACCCTGCAGGCAGACGGCCTCAAGCGTCGCCTGGCCCCGGACGTGGCGTTGGCAGCCTTTCGCATCGCGCAGGAGTCGCTCAACAACGCGGTGCAGCACGCACAGGCTGATCACATAGTGCTCTCCGTGGCTTTCGCTGACGACCTGGTGCTACGCGTCACCGACGACGGCGTCGGCTTTGTGCCCTCCGATCGTCTCAGCAGCTACACGCGTGCCGGTCACTTTGGTCTGGTGGGCCAGATCGAGCGAGCGCGCCAACTGGGTGGCTATCTGACCATCGATAGCGGGGCCGGCACCGGCGCCCACGTTACCCTGACGTTGCCCATCGACGACGTCGACACTAACAGCGGTTCGGTTCGCTAGTCTCGCCACGCTTTTTCACCCCCTAGTCTCACCCCGCCAGATGGCGGGCGCCCCTGCAGGCCGATCATCCCTGGCTTCGAACGCCCACCTGCCCTACAGTGTTAGCACGATACAGAGTCGCCTCTGCGTCAACGCGACGCAGCCCGGCGGCACAACAGGGAGGTACCGATGGCTGAGCAAGCACGCGACGTTGTCTGCGGCATGAGCGTGGACCCGGCGACCGCCGGGGCGAGCGCTCACTTTGAGGGCGAGACCTACTACTTCTGCTGCGCCGGCTGCAAGCGCGCCTTCGAGAGGGACCCAGGCAAGTACATTGATGTCGGCAACGCGCGGCAGCATCCGACACAGGCCGCCTAGCGGTTACCCGGAGAGAGAGGATAGTATGGTTGCCGCGTTTCTGATCACCCTGCGCGAGGGGCTGGAGGCAGCCCTGATCGTGGGGATCGTGTTGAGTGTCCTGAGACGTTTGGGCAGGCCTGGGCGACGGAGAACTGTCTGGCTCGGCGTGGCCGCCGCAGTGGCCGTCAGCATTGCCGCCGGGGTTCTGCTCAACGCCCTCGGTGTTGCATTTGAGGGACGGGGCGAGGAGATCTTTGAGGGGATAGCGATGCTCGTCGCAGCCGGCGTGTTGACGTGGATGATCTTCTGGATGCGCCGGCAGGGGAGCGGCATGCGCGCCGAATTGGAGTCCGGCGTAACGCAGGCCGTGACCGAGGACAGAGGCTGGGCACTGTTCAGCCTCGCCTTCATTGCTGTGGTCCGCGAGGGGATTGAGACCGCGCTCTTCCTCACTGCCGCAGCGTTCAGCGCGGCGCCGGGCCAGACTCTCCTGGGAGGCGCACTGGGACTGGCTGCATCCGCGGGACTTGGTTGGGCGCTCTTCTCCGCTGGCCGACAACTCAACGTCCGGGCCTTCTTCCGCTTCACCAGCGGACTGCTTCTGCTATTCGCGGCCGGCCTGGTCGCGTATGGAGCTCACGAGCTCCAGGAGGCAGGGCTTCTGCCGGTGATCGTCGAGCATGTCTACGATATCAATACCCTGGTGGATGAACAGACCGGGGCTGGGGTCCTGCTCAAGGCACTGTTCGGCTACAACGGAAATCCCTCGTTGCTGGAGGTGATTCTCTACGTCGCATACCTTGGCGGCGTTGGGTTTCTGGGACTACGAGCATCGGGGGATCCGGCGCTGTTGCGACGGATCGGAGAGCAGCGTAGCCGTGCGGCGCAGACCGAAGTCGGGGGGGGCGGACTGAGAAGGAGAGGAACGTGATGAAGCGAGCACTGTGGTTTGGGTTGGGCACCCTGGCGACTGTGGTGTTGGTCGCAGGTCTCCTGCTGATCGGTTGGCGATGGTGGGGGCGGGGGATGTGGGCGAGGCCGAGGCGCGGTCCTATACCGGCCTGCGAAGCGGTCCCGGTCCCCGTCTGCAGAGGCGATCTCGGCGCAGGTGCCATCGTCGAGGGTGGGATCACGCTGGAGCAGGCGCGAAGCGGCTTCCAGGACTACATCGATGCCCTAACCGGGGACGAGCTAGAGCTGGCGGAGGTGATGGAGTTCGAGCACAACTTCTACGCCATCGTGGTCGACGAGAAAACTGGCGTCGGCGCCGCAGAGCTGCTCGCTGATAAGGTTCTGGGTCGGGTCACGCCGGAGATGGGTCCGAACATGATGTGGGGCACCAGCGGCATGCACGGCATGCGTCGCGGGATGATGGGGGGACCAGTGGCATCGGCAGAGCTGCGGATCGGCGAGGAAGAGGCCCTGGACGTGGCCCAGTCGTGGCTGGACAAGAATCGTCCCGGCGCTGTGGTCGAGGCACACGCAGACCCCTTCACCGGCTACTACACGATCCACACCCTGAGGGATGATCGCATCGAGGGCATGTTGAGCGTCCACGGCACGACCGGCCAGGTCTGGTATCACACCTGGCACGGTGAGTTCGTGGCAATGGTGGAGCTGGAGGATCACGACTAGGCCAGAGACTGGCAGGTCACCGACCAACCCTGGCCCGACCGTTGGGTCAGTGCAGGGACCACCCATCTGCAGGCGGAATACTCGCCGGGATGGGTGGTCTCAAGTTGAAGGTTGCGGCCCCAGAGGGCCTGCCGGTAGTACGGTAGGCACTCTGGGTTGGCCCGACGCGGGGCCGCCCTAGGTATGGCTCGATCTCCTCGAGCATATGCCGGGTGTTGTGATCTCTCCGGCGGCCGTTGGGCGATGTCCAGGGCGCCCGAGACACCGCCGGAGGTGGCCACCTACACACTGACATCCACGCTCGGTCAGTCCAGGGACCACCCATCGCAGGCTGCAGGCGGATCACCCGCCGTGATGGGTGGTCTACTGTGACACAGCAAGAGGACCTGCCATGCCGGCAGGTCCTCTTTGCTTGGCTCGACGCGACGCGGGATCAGGCTAGGATTCGAGCGCCTCGCGTATCTGTCGGTACTCATCAGCGTTGATCTCACCGGCTGCCAGCCGCCGCTGAGCGACGTCTAGCGCACCCGAGACACCACCTGAGCCAGTCCCAGCGGCAGCCGGGCGCCGTCGGCGCGCCAGTGATACTGCTAGGACCACGACCAGCGCGATCACGACCAGCAGGATCAGTAGGCCCAGGAACGGCCCAGCCATACCCCAACCGCCCATGTGTCCCGCACCTGCGCCACCCAACTCACAGCCGCTACCCCATCCCATCATGGTTCCTCCTCAGTCTCAACGATATCGTGTCAGTACGAGCACCACCGGCGCTGTCTGCAGTCGGAGGCCCGTGCAACCTGTACACAGACTACCGCCTCACGATCCTTCACGGTAGCGGGGAAGGGCGCAGCTGGGACCCCGCCGATTGGCGGGGTCCCAGCCGCAACTGAGTCTCCTTCCCACGACCGGCGGTGTTGACGCCCTCAGTCGGCCCCCGATACGGTAGGCTCCCCGAACTTCGAGTAGGCCTCGTCGACATAGTCCTGAACCTCGACGATGGACTTGCCCTGTCGAACCATGCGCATGGTGTCCTGGGTGATGTCGACACAGATGCCACAGCCCAGCGCGTGATAGTCGTAGACAAGGTCTCCGGTGGCTGCCGTGCCCTCAGCATAGCAGCTGTAGTTGGAGGAGTGTCCCATCGCGCCGCAGCCGCAGTAGCACGGGATCTCGGAGACGATATCGGGGTTCGCGACAGCGAACCGGTAGGCCTCCGACACGGCGTTTGGTGCTTCGCGGACATCCGCCGGCATATCCGCGTGAGCGGCCATAGCCAGATCTGCGGTCGGGCTTCCTGCACAGCCGGCAGCCAGTGCAACCACTGCTATCAGGCCAATCAGCGTACTTAGTCTTGTCACTCTGGGCATCTGGATCCCCCCTCTAGGTCCTGTTGGTGGTGGCGTCGCAGACCGGCCTGGGGATGGCCAGGTCGGTCCATGGCCATTGTGCCAGTGCTGGCCCACCATTCCCAGGGCCATTCGGCCGAACCAGCGACAGGCCAGATGGCGCGGGGCCGCGGCCGCACATCGGCGCTACTGCGGGCATCGAGTGTCAGTCATCATTCGGGCGTGGTGCCTTTCACCACCATAGGGAGGCGGGATGAGTAGACTTGGTGTTCGGGTGTCAACGGCGATGGCCGTAGCTGTGGTCGTAGCGGCGGTAGGCGCCACGCTACTCGCGCAGCCATCGATGCTGAACCTAGTGGTAGGCGTGGCCACCTTGGCGCTGCTTGCCGTCAACATTCGGCTGATACCGGAAGAGAGATTGGCTGAGTTCTACACCTTCTCAGTCTGGGTCTTCGTCGTGGGCTCGCTCCTGAACGTGCCATATGAGCTGTGGCACTCGACCTACTACGCCCACTTCTCACAGCCTGGCCTGACCTACAACGACCAGGTTTGGACGCTGCTAATGGCATCGGTGAGTGACGGGTTCCTGGCCGTCGTCAGCCTCTTGGCAATGACAGCGGCACAAGGGGGCCAGTGGTTGTTGCCCCGACAGGGGGGAAGGCGCGCGGCAGCCCTGGTGGTGCTCACATCCCTGGGGATCCAGGTCGCTGTGGAGCTCGAGGCGCTGGCCACCGGCAGATGGAGCTACAACGACCTCATGCCACTAGTACCCTTGTTGCGGGTGGGCCTTACCCCGGCCGCCCAGATGCCAGCGCTGATGATCCCGATCCTGTGGCTGTCCCACAGGCTCGCTAGACGCGACCCCAGCGTCGCTGGTGCTGACAGCTACGTTGGCGCCAGTGGCCCCATACCTGCTGGTGTGATCGGCTGAGATGCTGGCGGAGCATCCGCCTCCCGGGTTCAGGCGCGGCTGACGGTGGGGATGGGGGCGTGGCAGACGGCGTACACGGAGTGGGGAAGTAGGCCACGGCCCACCGTGAACGGCCTCGTGTTGTGTCAGGAGGCGGCCACTGGCAACGTTGCCAGTGTGACGGGAAGAGGCCGGCGGACTCGCCGGCCTCTTCCCGTTGTGGGCTTGCGACACTCGTGGAAACCCGTGGATAACTCGTGCCGCCGGGAGATTGACGTCGAGAGAGTGACTGTGGGAGAGTGAGCGCGAAGGGGCAGAGGACGCCCCTTCGTTGGAAGTTCCGCAAACAGCGCAGAACTTCAGATGCGGTGACAACCACTCACAGGAGGTCTCAAGATGGCCAAGAACGCGGAGGCACGCAAGGTTCGAGTCAGTCCTAGCGATATCACCTTCGGTGTCGAGATTGAGTGCCTGGTGCCCACCCGCTGGGTCGAGGACCACGGCATCACCGTTGGCCGCTACCACCACGGCGATCCACTGCCGGCTCCATTCCACATCGGTTGGAACGCCCAGCGTGACGGGTCGCTGACCTCAAGCCGGGGCTACGCCGCGATGGAGATCGTCTCACCGGTGCTGAAGGGCGCAGCCGGCCTGCAGACGGTCCTCGACACGTTCCGCATCCTCAAGGACGCCGGCGCCAAGGTCAACGACTCGTGTGGGTTCCACGTGCACGTGGGGGGCAAGTCGGTGTTGGGTAGCCGGGCCGATGACCACGGCCTGACCGTGCGGTGGGTGCGGAGGATGCTGCACCTGATGAGTCGGCACGAGGCAGCGCTGTTCGCCATCACCGGGGTGCCCTCGCGGCGATACAACGACTTCTGCCGCTCCATCCGCTACAAGTGGAACGGCGTCCTGGAGACGACGTCGCCTCTGTCGACCATCGAGCGCCAGGTGCGCGGGCACGGTGAGCGCTACTACACCCTCAACCTGCAGAACCTGATGGGGATGCGGCGCACGGTAGAGTTCCGGCTGTTCGGCGCCACGATGGACGGCACGCAGGCGGTGGGGTACGTGGTACTGGCACTGGGGATCGCCCACCGGGCCGCGGCCTGCGGGACGGTCGGCGAGTTCCAGAGCGAGGGCCGGAGCCTGAACACGCGGACGTGGGCGACCGAAGTCCGGGCACTACACCACACCCTCTCGTCCTACGGATGGCCAGACGGTGCTAAGGCCCTGTGGGGCAAGGCGGTGCGCCGGGTACAGCGGGAACAGGCGCAGAGCTTCGTGCTGGCGATCTCGCGGGGTGCTCGATGACCGCGGCCGTCCTGGTGACACGAGGCGCACGGGTGGACCAGATCCAGCGGGTGCTGACGGGGATGAAGGCTAACGTGCGTGTGCTGGCCTGGGGTGACGATCTGCGCGCGGCGTACGATGCATCGACGCACGTGCTGATCCCCGGCGGGGCGGATATCGATCCGTCGCTGTACGGTGAGGACTGCACGTGGGCGCTGCCCTGGGCGCCGGATCGCGACGAGGACGAGGCCGAGCTGGTACGCTGGGCACTGTCTGACGGCAAGCCGCTGATGGGCATCTGCCGGGGCCACCAGATGATCGCGGCCGTGGCTGGGGGCACGCTGTACCAGGACCTGCGCGTCGACGCCGACGTCGGGCATCAGGCGCAGCACCACCGCATCCGGGTGGACACGCGGAGCCGGCTATCTCGGGCCATCGGCGGCTGGTGTCTGGTGAACTCGTTTCACCACCAGGCTGTCCGGTTCTTGCCGCCGGGGTGGCGCGTGGTGGCGGAGTCATTCGACGCGGTGGTGGAGGCCATCGAGCACCCCACGCTGCCGGTGATCTCGGTGCAGTGGCACCCGGAGTCGCTGGGTGACCTCAACTCCCTGCGGCTGTTCCAGCAGTTCCTCAACCTGCGTGGTGTGACGTGACCGTCGTCGAACGGATCTCCATCGATGCCATCGAGCCGGGGGATAACGACCGAGAGGACTTCGACGACGCCGCGCTTCAGGAGCTGGCGGACAGCATTGGGCAGTACGGGCTGGCACAGCCGATCACTGTGCGCCCCATCGGGAGAGACCAGTATCAGATCGTGGCTGGCGAGCGTCGATGGCGAGCCTGCCGGCTGCTGGGGTGGCCGACGATCCCGGCCCTGGTGCGGGAGATGGACGACGAGACGGCCAGCGGTGTGATGCTGCTAGAGAACGTGCAACGGGCTGAGCTGAACCCCATCGAGGAGGCCCGGGCGTACGCCCGACGGATGGCCCGGTTCGGCTGGGACGTGGAGCGCGTGGCCACGGCGGCGAACGTGGCGGTGGGGCGGGTGCGCCTGCGGCTGACGCTGCTGGACGTCGTGCCGGAGGCCCAGCACCTGGTGAGGAGTGGCCAGCTGGGCATCAAGTACGCCTACGTGATGCGTGACCTAGACGCGAACCGGCAGCGGATCGCACTGCGGTACCTGGGTGAGGTGGATACGCCGCGGCTGAGCGAGTTCCGGCGGCTGTGCGCAAGGCTACTGGAGGAGCAGGCGCAGGAGAGCTTGTTCGACGTGGCTGCGTTCATGGTGGACGTGCAGGTGGCGAGGGCTGGGGAGTCGGGCTCGACGCCGCCGAGGGTGATCCCCATAGCGAAGGGTCTACCGCCGATGCGCAAGGCACGATCGGTGGGCCAGGCTCTGGTGCGGTACGTGGACGACCTGGAGGATACGGGCCAGGTGGATGCGGCCCGGGTGGTGGGCAGCGTGCTGCTGGGGCTGGTGAGTCAGGGGCTGACGCGGGTGCCTGGCCCATAGGGTTGGGCTGCCGAGCCCGCGGTGAACGGGCCCGCCAGCAGTGTCCAGGTGCCGCGATTGTGCGAGCGCCGGCAGCGCGATGGGCCACACCCAGTCTTGTGCTGCGACCGACTCGCTCTCTGCCTACCTACTGTAGGAGGTGGAACCGCATGAAGGCCAGTGTCTGTCGGATGATCTCTCTGGCGGCTTCGCTGTCATCGAATATGTCGAATCCGTGTGGACCGTCTGGATGGTTGATGAGCGTAGTCGGCAGATTGCATGACACGGCTGCGGCTAGGAAGTGATCCATCGCCTCGTTCAGGTGGGGGACATCGTCCTGACCCGACCTGACGATAAAGAGGGGAACGTCAGCCGGAAGGTCATCGACAGATCTCCCCACACAGGGGTTAACGAACCCCACCCGCTCGGCGACCTCAGCGACGCCGCTGGACCCTTCGTAGTCCAGCGTGAACCCGTTGTATAGGACGGCGCACCTGAGACTCTCACTAGTCTCCTGCATCAGAACCGACAGAGCCATTGGGACGTTTCCGGAGCATGCCCAGATGCCAATCCGATCCCGATCAATCCCTAGTGACGAAGCATTCCGACGTACATATGCCAGCAACTCGCAGATGTCTACGGCTGGATCTCTGGTCTCGTACGTGATCGCCGCTAGTCCCGACGCAGCCGCCAGTCGCCCCCACGATGTGTACGTCGCCATGTCCTTGAGCCGGCATCCGATCATCGCCTCCATCACCGCATCAGGGTATCCGAACACAAAGACGACAAGAGGCGACGGTGCCTCAGCATCCAGATCTGGCGGGCAGTACAGATCCATAGTCAGAGCACTGTCGTCGGAAGCTCGGTACTCCATTCCCCGGCGGACGACCACGTCATCCATGCCGGGGACCTCGTAAACCACTGTCCTCTCAGAGATGGCATCCGGCTTTCGCGTCATGGCGACTCCTCGGTCAATTCATCCCACGATGGTCAAGGTCCCAGCCACCCGCGACTGACGTTCCGCCCTCGTTGCCCGTTGCTCCTAGGAGACTGGGTGCAGCTGTCCGCCCCGGGGTTGCCGTAGAGGGCTGCCGGACAACTCCGGGAGTCCAAGGTGGTGGCGCTGAGAGAGTTGACGAAGCGGGGTCACGAAACTAGCACCGTTCGTGCTTGACGTCAAGAGATTGACTGTGAGAGAGTGCAGGAGGAGGGGAAAGGAGCCCCTCCTCCTTGGAAGTTCTGCACACAGTGCAGAGCTTTTGCTACCCAGCAGATCACTCACAGGAGGACGAGATGGAGACAGCAATGATGCTGTTCGAGGGTGTGTGTCCGGTGTGTCGGGCCGACGTCAAGATCGTTGAAGCAAGCGGCACGGCGAGGTTCCTGCAGGACTTCACGTTCGACGGGGAGTTCGAGCAGCGGGTGTGGCACGACGGTGACGGACTCCACGACGATGGCATGGTGCGGTTCGTCTGCCAGGAGGGTCACGAGCGCAGCGCCAGCTACACGCCGCACTGCGACTGGATAGCCTGAGGAGGGCGAGATGGACGAGCACACGATGCGGTACCTGTTGCAGGAGCTGGTTGACGAGGCGGGGAGCGACCTGCGGAGTGCGCTGTTCGACGAGTTCCACGGGGCGGAGGCGCAGTCGTTCCGGCTGGCTGGCCTCGAGGACCGGGGCGACGGCCTGGTGGTGACGATGCGGTCCGGTGAACGGTTCGCCATCAGCGTCACGCCACTGGCGTAGGGAGGGTGAGATGGACAGGTTCAGCAGAGAGGACCTACAGCGAAAGGTGGCGGAGGTGGCGCGGTTCCTGGTGCCGTGGACGCCGAAGCGGGGCGAGCGTGTCGATCGAGGTGCAGTTCTGGTGCACCCGAATGTGCCGGGCGCCGAGGTGTACTTCGTGGGGGAGGGCGGCAGGCGGATACGGGTGAGTGGGACGTTCCCGCGCGACTTCTATCCGCGGTACGAGGTGCGGCCGCGTATCACGGTGAGTGCGGAGCGGAGTGCGAAGTCAATCGCCAGCGACGTGGCCAGGCGGTTCCTGCCCCGGTACACGGCGCTGTACGATGAGATGGAGGCGCAGGCGACGGCGTGGGCCCAGTGCCTCGAGGCGCGGAACCGGGCCCTGGACGAGCTGGCCGCCGCCCTTGGTGTGCGGGTGAGTCGACACTACAAAGACAGGCAGGATGGACAGATCCTGCACTACGGGCGCGACCACGCGCGGTTGGTAGTAACGACGTCGGGCGGCACGGAGGCAGTGACGGTGGACCTGGAGTTGAGCCGGCTGCCGTTCGACGTGGCGCTTCGGGTGTGCGCTGTAGTGAAGGAGGTGGTGTGATGCCGGCGACAGCGACGCCTATGGTGCGAGAGTTGCCGGCGCGGGAACGGCCGGTGAACCGATTGCGGGAAGCGGGGCCGACGGCGCTATCAACGACGGAGCTGCTGGCATGCCTTCTACAGACGGGACACGCGCTGGAGCAGGCACAGGGGCTGCTGGTGACGTTGGGTGGGCTGGATGGTCTGCTGCGCGCTGACGAGCATGCGCTGCGCGAGGTTGCCGGTGTGGGTCCGTCGCAGGCAGCCCGGTTGCTGGCGGCGCTAGAGCTGGGACGCAGGGCCGTGGCGGAGGAGGGTGACGACCACTGGCAGATCCGGGCGCCCAGCGACGCAGGACACATCCTTGTGCCGATGATCGGCCGACAGGAGCGGGAGTGCTTTGTGGTGCTCTTCTTGGACACGAGGAACCGGGTGATCGACCAGGAGGTCCTCTACCAGGGGACGATCAACACGAGCCTAGTGCGGACAGCTGAGGTGTTCCGCGCGGCGGTGCGGCGCAACTGCACGTCGATCATCGTGGCACACAATCATCCGAGCGGGTCGGTGGACCCGTCACCGGAGGACGTGGCGCTGACGCGCCGGCTGGTGGAGGCGGGGAAGCTGATGGAGGTGGCGGTGCTGGACCACGTGATCGTGGGGGCGACGCGGTACCGGAGTATGCGGGAGGCCGGGCTGGGGTTCGAGGGGGCATAGGGGGTAGGAGAGAGGCCCGAGCTGACGCTGCTACCAGCCGAAGTACTCGACAAGCCCCAGGATCGCGGTGACGAGCCCGATCAGGCTCGTCACAAGTTGGATGATCTGTCCGGCGTCGACCTTGCCGGTTCGTGCCCTCTTGACTGCTTTGCCAAAGGCTCGACTGAATGCAGTATCGGGTTCCACGTCTGGGTCAGTGGTGGAGCTGTGCTCGGTTCCGCCGCGCGACCGGGAAGCTAGTGTCTCGTACAGCCAGGCCGCTGCGAGCACCAGTCCCGGTAACCCCAGAGCTGCTAGGGTCACGTACCCAGCAAGCTGAACATACTCTAGGCTGAACATCGCCCAGAAGCCATCCGCGTCCCAGGTGATCGCCGCTGACAGCGCGCACGCGAAGAGCATCGCGGCGGATCCGCATCCGGCAAGACCCGGCATGGCGTTTTCGGGGTCCATTGCGACGCCGTAGGCAAGGGCAACGAGGAAGACGAGGAACCAGATGACAAAGACTGTGGTCCACATACGCTGATCCTCCCTATGGGATAGCGCTGCCAGGGCAACCAATCTCCCCAGCCGGTGGCGGTCGGTAAGGGCTACGGGGCGGCTGGAGTAGAGTCAGGCGTGTGCACCAGCAAGTCGCCGACGGTGCACTCGAAAAAGGTGCAGAGGGCGTCGAGGGTAACAGCGTCGAAGCGCTGGACTCTATTACGTGCGTAATCGGACAGGCTGTTGGGCGCGACGCCTGTCACCTCACTGATCTCCCGGTAGGACCAATTGCGTCGGTCGCGCGTTTCCTTCTCTGCCAGCAGTATCTTGAGTCGGTTGGTGATCACGGCTGTGCCTCCATCTATCCCTATACTATGGGTGCCCGTAGAAGTTGTCAATACTGAGACGTAACTTAGATTGACAGAAAGTAACTTAAGCTATAGAATGTATAGTGTAGATTGTCGGGAGTGACATGGGTCTGACCAAGCATTGGGTGGGGGTGTAGGCAAGCAGTCTGAATAGTAGAGCGGCCCATAGCGGTGCGGTAACACCAACTATGGGCCTGACCAGAGCTGTTGAGCCAAGCAACAGATCGGGCTGTTCCCATTGTACCACGGGCGGCGCGTCTGATTGCACAGGCGGGCCGCTTTGTCGTGCCCCGCGGACGTGAGTCCTCATTGAAGGGAGCAGAGATCATGGCGGAGCAGAAGGCGGTGTTTCCGGGGCTGTGGACGGGTGATCAGATGATGTCGCTGGCGCGGGGCGAGAAGCAGTTGGCCCTGAACAACATCTTGGGCAACATCATGCTGATCACTCTACAGCAGGCGACGGTACGAGAGTGGCCAGGCTACCTGGCGCACGCGATCAGGCTGCTGGCAGACGACGTGCCGCGGCCAGAGCCGTTCCTTGAGGAGCTACTGGCGCAGGTGCAGGCGCTGGTGGCGGAGTCCTCGGGTTCGGCGCTGAAGCCCACC